>Ga0187894_10003286_pt1 | contig 18289 bp, 17 predicted proteins | sample GBC1701081metaG_FD_136650 | JGI IMG/M metagenome (GOLD analysis project Ga0187894, IMG submission 136650) | White microbial mat communities from a lava cave in the Kipuka Kanohina Cave System on the Island of Hawaii, USA - GBC170108-1 metaG ...
CCAGGCGCCGTTCGACAAGGCCAAGCCGGTGATCGACAGCTTCGCGCGCGCCTGCGTTCTGATCGGTTCGTCCGGTGCCGGCCAGCTCACCAAGATGGTGAACCAGATCTGCATCGCCGGCCTCGTGCAGGGCCTGGCCGAGGGCATCAATTTCGGCATGAAGGCCGGCCTCGACATGGAGAAGGTGATCGGCGCCATCTCCAAGGGCGCAGCACAGAGCTGGCAGATGGAGAACCGCTGGAAGACGATGGTCGAGGACAAGTTCGAGTTCGGCTTCGCCGTCGACTGGATGCGCAAGGACCTCGGCATCTGCCTCGACGAGGCCAAGAGCAACGGCGCCCAGCTGCCGGCGATCGCGCTGGTCGACCAGTTCTACGCCCGCGTCCAGGCGCGCGGCGGCCGGCGCTGGGACACCTCGAGCTTGATCCAGCTGCTCGCCAAGCCATAGGCGCTCAGGTGCCTTAGGAAAATTGACTCGAAGGGTAACAAAGCCTCAGTTGTTCGGGATGGTGATTCAAACCACCATCCCGGTTAGAACAACTGGAGGCGCCCAATGTACAAGCTCTATGCGCATGCTGGCTGGGGATCGGCGCTCACCGAGGCGCAGCTCGCCTGGTACGGCCTGTCCTTCGACATCGAAGACGTCGGCAATCTCTTCCGCTCGAAAGAGGCGCGCGAGGGCCTCTCGAAGGTCAATCCGTTGGCGCAGCTGCCGACCCTGGTGCTGCCCGACGGTCGCATCATGACCGAGAGCGTTGCCATCACCTTCCATTTCGCCGACAGCGCGCCGGCCGGCAAATCGCTGGTGCCGGCGGCGCCGGGCGCCGAACGCGACGTGTTCCTGCGCTGGCTGGTGTTCCTGGTCACCAACATCTATCCGACCTTCACGATCGGCGACGACACCAGCCGCTGGCTGTCCGGCGACGGACCGCGCAAGGAGCTGCGCGACGCCATGGTGGCCTACCGGCAGCGGCTGTGGGGCATGGTTGAAACCGCGACGGGCGAGGGTCCGTGGTTCCTCGGCGCCCGCTTCTCGGCGCTCGATATCTACGTCTCGGTGATGACGCGCTGGACGCCGCAGCGCGCTTGGTTTGTGGCCAACACACCCAAGCTGCACGCGATCGCACAGCGTGGCGATGCCGTGCCGGAACTGGCTGCCGTGTGGCAGCGCAACTACCCGCCGGCGGCGGCCGCTTGACGGTCACGCGCGCCACGGCCGGCGCGGGATTACCCGCGCCGGCTCATTGCAACGTGGCGCACGCCGACGATCTCGCCGAGGCAGTTGCCGACGTGACGCGCGGCGTCGGGGTCCAGCCCCTCGACCTGCAGATCGACGCTCAGCGTATCCTCGATGCCGTGCACATCGCGCTCGACGCAGCGACTGGCGTGGACAACCAGCGGCACGAGACCGCGCTTGGCGACGAACTCGAGCACGCGCGGCAGCAGGCCCGGTGAGGGGTCGGCGCTGACGCCGTAGCACCATACCGGCTCGTCAAGTGCGTGCACCGCAGGACGCACCTGTTCAGGTGCGGTGAAACGGCGAAACGATGAGGAAGATGAGGACGGCTCAGCGGCCGTGGCGGCAGACATGGAGGCGCTCCTTGAACGGACGAACGAAACAGCCTTCGACCCGGACCCGATGAGGGGCCGGGCGGCTAATTCGCCGACCGATGAGCGCGTGCATCCACATGGCTGCTACAGTACGCTCGCCGCCACATCGAAGCAAGATCAGCGGAGCACGTCATGCGTCTGCAGCTCGTCACCTGGCCAGATGTGGAGCAGTACCTCAAGAACAGCACCGGCATCATCATTCCGATCGGGTCGACCGAACAGCACGGCCCCAACGGCCTGGTCGGCACGGACGCCCTGACCGCGGAATTCATCGCCCACGGCGTTGGTGAGAAGACCGGCGCGCTGGTGGCGCCGACCATCTCGGTGGGTATGGCGCAGCACCATCTGGGCTTCCCCGGCTCGATGACGTTGCGGCCCTCGACCCTGATTTCGGTCGTGCGCGACAATATTCAGTCTCTAATGCGCCATGGTTTCACACGATTCTTTTTTATCAATGGCCATGGCGGCAATATTGCAACCGTGACGGCCGCGTTCTCCGAGATCTACGCCGAGCGCTCGCTACAGCGCGGCAGCAACGCCCCGTCGGTGAAGTGCAAGCTGCGCAACTGGTGGGAGGGCTCGGGCTCGCGAGCGCTGTCGAAGGAATTGTACGGCAACCAGGAAGGCAGCCACGCCACACCCAGCGAGGTGTCGCTCACCTTCTACATGCACCCGCAGACCGAAAAGAAGGTACCGATGGAGCCCGAGGTGGCGCCCAACGGCAGCTTTGCCGATGCCGACGACTATCGCAGCACCTTCCCTGACGGCCGCATCGGCTCCAATCCCAACCTGTCGACCGCCGCCCACGGCAAGCGCATCTATGATGTGGCCGTCGAAGAAGTGGCGCGCGACTATCTGGCGTTTGCCGCGTCATAAATATTCGAGCGTTCATGATGAGCGCAGGGTGAATGCGGAGCGTTCACCTGCGCTCATCATGAAGCTCTTTGCTCTAACGGTGGAAACCAACGGAGGAAGCCATGACACCGACCGCCGCCGAGCGCGACACGATCTTCAAAGCGTTTGGCCGCGCCTTCTTCAAGCAGGATCTCGACGCGATGTATCAGGTGGTGACGCCGGACTTCGTGTGGAGCGTGCAGGGCGGCGACGCGCCGCGGCAGTTGACATCGCGCGCGGCGATCATCGCGTACTTCGCCGAGCGCAAGCAGCAGGTCGAGAACATGCGTTTCCACGACGTGGTCTATCACCATGCGCCGGATGCGACCTTCATGACCTTCCGCCTCACCGGCACCGACAAGGCGACCGGCCACGCGTTCGAGACCGTCGGCGTCGAACGCTACGCGTTTCGCGATGGCAGGCTGGCGGTGAAGGACGTCTATACCAAGCCAGCCGGCGCGGCATGACGGACGAGCGGGATCCGGCCGCTCGCATTCCCGGCATCGTGCAGCGTTATCTGGCGCGCTTTCCGGAAGAGAAAGCGCGCCTCCAACCGCTGCTCGACCGGCTTGCCGATCCCGCAGATCTGTTCGCCCGGAGCTCGATGTCGGGGCATGTCACCGGCAGTGCATTTGTCGTCGACTGGGAGCGCGATCTGATCCTGCTCGTCCATCACGCGACGCTCGACCGCTGGCTGCAGCCGGGCGGTCATGTCGATGCCGGCGAGAGTCCGAAGGATGGCGCCGCGCGCGAAGCCTGGGAGGAAACCGGCCTGCAGCGCTTCGTTTCCAGCGACTGGAGCAGCGATCCGACGCTGCCGCTCGACATCGACCCGCATATGATCCCGGCCAATGCCCGGCGTGGCGAGCGCCAGCACTACCATTTCGATTTCCGCTATCTCTTTCTGGCCAATTCAGCTCAGCCTCTGAAGGCACAGGAGGGCGAAGTGAAATCTGTGCGCTGGTGGGACATCGACGCCTTGCCGGCCAACGACCCCGATCCCGTGTGGCAGCTGGTCGTCGCCAAACTGCGAAAAGTCCTGTGAGGTCCCGCCGCGCGATGTCGGGGCATCACTCGATGCTTCGGCAGGTTCGTGCGTCGGTGCTCGCGGAGCTGGCTACTCGGCGGCCGCGCGCAACAGCGGCGCCAGCCGCGCCGCGGCCCGCGTACGGCAGGCGGCGCTGAAGGCGTCGAACAGTTTTATCGACAGCGGATTCTCGCGCGCCTTGTGTTCGGGGTGCCACTGCACGGCGCAGACGAAACCGGGTGCGTCGATCACACTGGCGGCTTCGATCTGGCCGTCGGGCGCCACGGCTTCCACCCGCAGGCGCGGCGCCAGGCGATCGATGCCCTGGCCGTGCAGCGAATTGACCTCCGCCTCCGTGCAACCCAGCAGCGCGTGCAGCTGGCCGCCCGGCGTGATGGCAATCGCGTGTGCCGGCTCGAGCTTGGGTTCCATCGCGTCAACTCGTGGCGCGCGATGATCCAGGCGGCCGGGGACTTCCTCGACATGCTGGTACAACGTGCCGCCCAGCGCCACGTTCAGTTCCTGAAAGCCGCGGCAGATCGCGAACAGGGGAACCGCGCGCTCTATGGCGCGGCGGATCAGCGGCAACGTGGTCATGTCCCGGGCCGGATCGGCGGCAACGCCGCGGCGGGCGGGTGTCCCGCCGTAGTGTGCCGGCTCGACATTGGACGGGCTACCGGTGAGGACCAGCCCGTCCAGCACATCCAGCACGCGGTCGACATCCAGGCCGTCCTCGCCGGCGCCGATCGCCGGCAGGATCAGCGGCACGCCGCCGACGACATCGGTAACAACCTGAATGTATTTCTCGCCGACCGTATGAGCGGTCCACACCGTGATCGTGCGCCGGCAGGCGGAGACGCCGATCAGCGGGCGCAGGGCGCGAGACATGGGTTCTGAGCCTCATATAGCCGTCAGTATTGGTATTTTCGTGCAGTTTGCATGCCACGGCAATTGCCGGTATTCGCTGCCAGCCATGCCCATCGACCCCACTGTCATCCCGCCCCAAACGGCGGCCCGAATCGCTGCCGAACTCGAGCAGATCGAGGCGCGCCACGACGTGGCGGTGCTATTCGCCATCGAATCGGGCAGCCGGGCCTGGGGTTTTCACTCCCCGGACAGCGACTTCGACGTCCGCTTCGTCTATGCCCATCCGCTCGACTGGTACCTGACGGTGCGGCCGGGCCGCGACGTGATCGAGGCGCCGATCAGCAGGGACTCGACATCTCGGGCTGGGATGTGCGCAAGGCCCTGGCGCTGGCCTGCAAGTTCAATCCCGTGCTGCCCGAATGGCTGCGCTCGCCGATCGTCTATCGCTGGCAGGCGGATCTGGTTGACCCGCTCAACCGGTTCGTCGGCCTGGAGCCGGGGCTGGTCGCCGTGCAGCGGCATTATCACGGTCTGGCAAAGCGCCAGTTTCTCGGCGACATCGACGGGCGCGATTCGGTGCGCCTCAAGAAGTATTTCTATTCGATCCGGCCGGCGTTGGCGCTGCGTTGGCTGCGCTGCCGGCCTGACGATCCATTGCCCATGGACATACCAACCCTGCGCGCCGGCGTGGCCCTCGATCCCGCGATCGTGCAGGCGCTCGATCACCTGCTATCGCTCAAAGCACAGGCCCACGAGCTGGGCATGGGGGCTCGCGTGCCGGTGCTCGACGATTTCATCCGCGGCGAGCTCGATACGGCCGCGCGCTGGCTGGCTACACAGCCGGCGGCGCCCGCCGCCGACGTGGACGCTGCCGACAGGATGCTGCGCATCATCATCCGATCTGCCGATGCCGCCATCGCGGCGCGGCGGAATGACGGGGGTACCGCGCGCTAGCAATCCCGACTTCCCGCGCCACGGCGTCCGGCCCTATGCTGCGGCATTCCACAGGACAAGGGAGACCGACATGCAGAAGCGCAAGCTGGGGCGATCCGGTATCGACGTGGCGCCGTTGGCGCTGGGCGGCAATGTCTTCGGCTGGACGGCCGACGAGGCGCGGTCCTTCACCCTGCTCGACGGCTTCGTCGCCGCCGGCTTCAACCTGATCGACACCGCCGATGTCTATTCGGTCTGGGCGCCCGGACACACGGGCGGCGAATCGGAAACCGTGATCGGCAACTGGCTGAAACAGCGCGGCGGGCGCGACAAGGTGGTGATCGCCACCAAGGTCGGCATGCAGATGGCGCCCGACCGCAAGGGCCTCGCCAAGGCTTACATTCTGCGGTCGGCCGAGGAGTCGCTGAAGCGGCTGCAGACCGACTACATCGATCTCTACCAGTCCCACCGCGATGATCCCGACGCGCCCCTGGAAGAGCGCTTCGAGGCCTATGCGCAGCTGGTGAAGGAGGGCAAGGTGCGTGTGATCGGCGCCTCGAACTACGACGCTGCACGGTTGAAGGCGGCACTCGAGACCAGCGCCAAGCTGGGCGCGCCGCGCTATGAGACCCTGCAACCGCACTACAATTTGTGCGAACGCGGCCTCTTCGAGGGCGCACTGCAGGACCTGTGCGTCAAGGAAGAGGTCGGCGTCATCGGCTATTACTCGCTGGCGTCCGGCTTCCTCACCGGCAAGTATCGCGGCGAGAACGACCTCGGCCTGAGCGTGCGCGGCGGCGGCGTGAAGAAGTATCTCAATCCGCGGGGCTTCGGCATCCTGAAGGCACTCGATGACGTGGCGGCGCAGGTGAAGGCGACGCCGGCCCAGGTGGCGTTGGCCTGGACCATGGCGCGGCCGTCCGTGGCGGCACCCATCGTCAGCGCCACCACGACGCAGCAGCTTGCCGACATCCTCAAGGCCGTCGACGTGAAGCTCGACGCTGCCGCCATCGCCCGAATTGACGCCGCCAGCACGCCGCAGGTGGCAGCCGCTTAATCCGTGGATCGCGGGCGTGGGCGCCCGTGATTCCCACTACGGCAGTGCGATGTAGATGGCGTCGAAGCGCTCGAGCATCGCACTGTCGTTGGCGAGCGCATCGCGCACGGCCTGCAGGCCGTAGCTGCGCTTGGCCATGGCGGCCAGCCCCCGCAGATCGCGGCCGGCCAGGATACGGATTTCGGCCATCGCCAGTTGACGCGTCGGCTCGTCGATCCGATGCCAGTAGCGGCATGCCAGCTCCACGCGCTGTGCGAGGTAGCGGGGATCGTAGGGCGCGACGGCGATGGCACGCTGCAGGGCGTTGAGGAACAACGGATCGCGCGGGTTGAGGTCCTGCTGCGCCATGGCCAACAGCGTCCATGCCGTGGGATGCGCCGGCGACAGCCGGATGGCGCGCTTGGCCGCCTCGCTCGCTTGCACCAGGCGCTCGGCGACGCGCGCCGGCACATCGGTGCGGGCCGCCTGGGCCAGTCGCGTCGCCGCGAGCAGTGCCTCCAGGTCGGCGTCGTTCTGCCATTCCAGCGCGTGCTGCAACGCCGTGGCGGCGCTTTCGATCTGCTGCCCCGTCAGCTTGGACTCCTCACCCGCGGCACGCTCGGCGATATCGCGCGCATCGAGCAGCTCGATGGCCGAGAACAGGCGGGGGATGGCCAGTGCCAGCAGCAGGACGCCACCCAGCGTCGCCATCACGGCGACGATCAGGCGCGCCGGCCGTCGCCGGTCGCGGTCAGGCCCGGTGAAGCCGAGGCCGGGAAATGCTTTCTCCCGCGTCTCGGCGTCGATCTCGATAGGCGTTGAGGGCGGGGACAGCTTCATCAGGAGGTTTCGCTGGACGGCGCCCTACTATAACCCGGGCGCCGCGCGAAAATCCTGGTCTTAGCCGTCGCCGTAATAGCGTCTGTAGCCCCGGTAATAGTAGACGCCGCTGTCGGTGTAGTCGTACTGGGCGTGGCGCCGCAGGTCGACCTGACTCAGCACGATGCCCGACAGGCGGGCGCCGGCTTCATAGACCATCTTGACGCCGGTCATCGCCACGTCGCGCCGGGTCTTCTCCCAGCGGACGACGAAGATCGTCGTATCGGTCTGGCGCACCAGCAGCAGCGCATCGGAGACCGCCAGAACTGGCGGGCTGTCGAGCACCACCAGATCGAAGGCATCACCCAGCTGCTGCAGCAGGCGACGCATGCGCAGGCTGCCCAGCAGGTCGGTCGGCGAGGGTGGCCGCTTGCCGGCCAGCACGTAGTAGAGGCCGGTCTTGGGCTCGACCTGCACCAGGTCTTCCAGGTCGCGCTGGCCGGACAGGAATTCGGCCAGCCCGGCCTCGTTCTCGACCGACAGGTTCTTGTGCAGCGACGGCTGGCGCATGTCGCAGTCGATGATCAGCGTGCGCGCGCCCGACGCAGCCGACGCCGCGGCCAACGACAGCGCCGTGGTGGTCTTGCCTTCGCCGGGCACCGAGGAGGTGACGACGACCGTGCGCTGGGGATGATCCGCACTGCTGAGCGCGATGCCCGTGCGAATGGTGCGCAACGCCTCGGAGTAGGCCGAGTTCGGCTTGTCGACGACATTGAGCCAGGGCTTGTGGCTGCGCCGCAGCCGGCCGGTCGACTGGAAGGGCACCATGCCCAGCGCCGCAACGCCGGTCTGCTGTTCGAGTTGGTGAACCGACCGGAAGCCCGAGTCCATCAGCTCGATGCCGACCGCCAGCGCTACGCCCAGGGCGAGCGAGGCCATGAAGGCCATCAGCACGATCAGCTCCTTGCGCGGGGCGATCGGCATGATCGGGACGGCCGCTTCATTGATCTGCCGGGCGTCGCCCTTCTTGTCGACGCTGGCCAGGACATTGACCTCCTGCATCCGGGTCAGCAGCGTCGAGTAGAGCTGCTTGGCCGTATCGAGCTCGGTCTGCAGGGCACGCAGCTGGGCCGAACCCTCGGTCTGCCGCTTCAGCTCGCGCTCGAGCCGCTCGGCCTCGACCTTCAGCTTGTTGGCGTTCTCGCGCGCCGCCTTGGCTTCGGCCATCAGGTTGCCGGCACTGCGCCGGCGTTCCTCGTCGAGCCGCGCGCGCACGGCTGCCAGGCGCTTGGCCGCTTTCATGTACTCGGGATGGCCCGGCGCAGCGTACGAGGCGACGGCCTGGAATTCCTTCTCAGCCCCGGCCACGTCGGCCAGCAGCGGACTGCCAGCGAGATCCGAGGATACGCCCTGCTTGACCCCCAGCTCCCTCTGCGTGGCAACCTGGTCGGCGGCCAGCAGTTGGGTGCGGATGTCCGCCAGGGTCTTGACCAGCGACGTCGCATCGGTGGTGTCGTACATCGCGTTCTCAGCCCGGAACTTCGCCAGGTTCCGCTCCGCGTCGACCACCTTGGCTCGGGCATCGTCGATGCGGGTGCTGAGGAACTTGATCATCTCCAGCGGACCTTCGGATTTCTCCTTCTTCTGGTCCTCGATGTAGCTGCGGATCGCCTGGTTGACCGAACCGGCTGCCAGCTGCGGATCGGACGAGCGGAACCGGACGGTGAGCACCAGCGAGGTCTGCGTCGCCTGGGTGGTGAGATTGGCCAGCCACGCGTCGGCGATCTGGCCGTACAGCCTCTCGCGTGCTTCCGGCGACATCGCGGCGAGACGCCGCTCGGCCTCCTCGGACGACACCTGCGGCTTGGCCGGCGGGTCGGCCAGGCGCAAGACCTGCAGCACCGGCTGGAAGATCGCGCGCAGGCGGCTCTGCTCGGGCGGGGCGAGATCGGGGTTGAAGAGCGGATGCTTGGCTAGCCCCAGGACGATGACGGATTGGCGCGCCAGCCGTTCGGCCCGCAGCTTTGCCGCCTCCGTCTCCATCATGCGGTAGTCCATGGGCTGCTGCGCATAGTCGGGATTGGAGCGCATCACGTCCCGGCTCTGCGGCTCCACGACCACGTCGGCCTGCGCCTGATATTGCGGCGCCAGCTGATTGGCCACCAGCCAGGCAATGGTGGTGCCGATCAGGGCCAAGCCGCCGATCAGCAGCTTGTGGCGTCGCAGGGTGCCCAGAATCTGGCGGACCGAGAGGCCCGAGCCACCCTCGTCACCACCCCCTCCCCCTCCCGGCGGGGTTGGCAGCGGCGGCAATGTCTCAGCAGGCAGATTATTATACCCGGTCTGCAAACGGCTAACGTTGGCCATCGCCCTTCCTTGTGCACGCACGCACAGACGCGGCCATTAGACCGCAAAGACCCCAGCTTCAAAAAAGAGCGCTAAACTACTCTGAGAGAACAGAAATAGAAACTGGAATCCCGTTGACAGTTACTTATGGTAACTATCTGCATTTAGTAATTAATGCTGCTACGCTCACTACATCAGCGAAAATGCAACACTGTGTAGTTTGTTTTGATCCTTGGCGGAGCGTTTTTCGGGCGCTGTGCCCCGGTCCCGATAGATGCTCGCGCCGTTGCATTACCAAATGAGTGTTCACGTGTCAACCATGCACTGCGGCACTAAGCCATACGCTGGACGCTAACGTGGCGGTCACACGAGACGGATAGTCTCCATGCCATGACGTTTCACATCGCACAGATCTCGGACACTCACCTGAGTGCCGACAAACCTTTTTTCATGGCAAACTTCGATCGCGTGGGCGACGCGCTGCGCGATGCCCGGCCGGATCTCGTGCTCAACAGCGGCGACATCTCGCTGAACGGGGTCGAGTCCGACGACGATCTGGCGGCGGCGCGGCAGCGGCACGATGCGCTGGACCTTTCGGTGCGCTGCATCCCGGGCAATCACGACATCGGCGAAAACCAGGAGGTCCGCCACGCCGGCTACGATCATCCGATCGATGGTGCGCGCCGGGCTCGCTACCGGCGCCATTTCGGCGCGGACTGGTGGCTGCTGGACGTGCCGGGCTGGCGCCTGGTGGCGCTGAATGCCCAGCTGGTCGGGGCTGACCTCGAGGCGGCGGCCGAACAGGAGGAGTTCATCACGGAGGCGGCAGCGGGTGCGCGGGGCCGGGCCATCGCGTTGTTCATCCATAAGCCGCTCTTCGACCAGTCGGCCGAGGAGACGGTGGTCGGCGGCCGCTTTCTCAATCCCAGCCCGCGCGGCCGGTTGCTGGCGGCGTTCGGCAAGGCGCGGCCGGCACTCGTCGCCTGCGGCCACGTCCATCAGTACCGCAGCAGCGACATTTCAGGCGCTCGGCACGTGTGGGCGCCATCGACCGCCTTCATCATCCCCGACCGGCGCCAGCCGCGCTATGGCCTGAAGCAGGTCGGCTATGTTGCGCACACGCTTCACGAGGACGGCACCCACGACTGCCGGTTCGTTGCCGTGCCCGGCGCATCGACGCTCGATATCGCCGACTTTCCCGCGGCTTACGGTTCGTTGGACTAGTTGCGTTCGCGCAGGCTCGGGCTGACGGTGCGCAGCACGCCGGACGTGAAGAAGCTCAGGATCGAACGATCGCCGACAGGGAGGTCGACCGTGGCGGTCATGCCCGCCATCAGCCGATTGCGCCGCGGGTCGTCGCCGACGAAATCCTTGTCGAAGGTGATGCGCACCAGAAAAAGGGCTTCCGCCGGGGCGGGCGTGATGTCGGCGACCTTGCCTTTCAAGGTGCCGTGGCGGGTCCAGTCGTAGGTCCGGACCTTGACGATCGCGTCCTGACCCGGCGCGATCACGCCGATGTCGCTGCCGGCGATGCGGGCTTCGATCTCCAGGCGCGGTGCGTCGCCGGTGGCGCGCACGATCCCGGGCGCGCTCACCACCTCATCGATCCGCGACAGGTGCATCCAGGCGACCACGGCGATGACCATCGCCGCCAGCGTGAAGATCAGCCAGGTCGCGAACGGCGAATGGCGGCGCTGCGTGATGGCTTCGCTGTCAGGCAGGAAGTCCTCGTAGCGCCCGCGCACACCCGGCAGACGTGCCTCGGCGATGGCGCGCACCAGGGCGCCATCCGTTCCGGCGGCGCTGGTCGGCGCCGCGTGCAGGACCACGGCGGGCGCCCGTCCCTGCCGCGCTGGTTCACCGGTCTCGACAACATCAGTCATGCGTCACGCCGTGGTCAGCGGCATGCCGAGACCCAGGCCGGCGATCGTCGCCGGCGGTGGCGCCTTCTGGCCACGGCTGGCTTCGGCCATGCGGATGCGGGCATAGGCCATCACTTCGGTCGGCGGACCGAACCGTTCGATGCGGCCATCGACGATCAGGGCCACCTTGTCGGCGATGGCCAGCGGCGCCAGCCGATGCGTGATCATGATGACGGTGCGGCCACGGGCATTCGAGCGCAGCGCGCGCAGCATCTGCTCCTCGCTGGCCGGATCGAGCGCGCTGGTCGCCTCGTCCAGCACGATGATGCGCGGATTGCGGATCAGCGCGCGGGCGATGCACAACAACTGCTTCTGTCCGGCCGACAGGCCGACGCCGCGCTCGCCCAGAACGGTATTGTAGCCCTGCGGCAGGCGCTGGATGAAGGCGTGGGCGCCGACGAACTTGGCCACCGACACGATGCGCGCGGTGTCCTTGTCGGCAACGCCCATGGCGATGTTCTCGCGCACCGTGCCGGCGAAGAGCTGCACGTCCTGCGGCACGCAGCCGATCTGGGCCCGCAGCTGCGCCGGCGATATGTGGGCGACGTCGGTGCCGTCGATCAGCACCCGGCCCGATGCGGGACGGCAGAGGCCCTGGATCAGGTTGGCGATCGTGGTCTTGCCCGAGCCTGAAGGGCCGATAATGCCGACGATGGACCCGGCATCGATCTGCAGGTCGATGTCGTGCAAGACCGGCGGGGCGCCCTCTTCATAGCGGAACGCGGTACGCTCGAAGCTCACGTCGCCGGTGATCGGCGGCATCGGCGCGAGGCGGCCGGGCTGGATTTCCGCCGGCAGGCGCATCATCTCGTCGACCCGCGCGAATGCCGCCCGCACGGCCATGATCGTATGCCAGGCATTGACCACCTGGCGCATCGGGGTCAGCGCACGGCTGGCCAGCATGTTGGCCGCGATCAGCCCACCGATCGATAGGCGCTGTTCGACCAGTTCCCAGACGCCGAGCAGGACGACTCCCAGCGCCACGAAGAGCTGCAGCACGCTGGTGAACGAGGCAACGACATTGGCCAGGTTGTTGGCGCGGAATCCCGTCCATGCCGACTGTGCGACGCGCGCCGCCCAGCGTCTTTCCATCTCCGCCTCAAGGCCCAGGGCCTTGATCGTTCCGGCGTTGTTGACGGTCTCGTTCAGCGTCGAGCTCTTGGCCGCCAGGGCCTGGAAATTCTCCTCGATGTGGCGTTTCTGCGCGCCGTGCGTCAGCAGCGAAATGCCGGCGAACAGTGGCACCGTCGCCAGGACGAAAAGCCCGATCGGCCAGTTGATCAGAAACAGAACGCCCAGATAGAGGCCGGCAAAACAGAGATCGATGATCAGCGACGGCATCTGGCCGGTAAAGAAGGCGCGCAACGTGTCGAGCTGGCGCAGCCGCTCGGCGATGACGCCCGACGGCGTCCGTTCGAAATGCTGATACGGCAGGTGGATCAGGTGCCGCACCACTTCGCTCGACATCAGCGTGTCGATGCGCGCGCCGGTATGGCTCGACACGTAACCGCGCAGGATGCGCAGCGCGAGGTCGAACAGGTACGCGATGGCCATGCCCGCCATCAGCACGACCAGCGTCGTGCCGAGCGTCTCGGCGCTGCCGTGCGCAATGATGCGATTGAAGATCGCCATCATGAAGAGCGGGGTGGCCAGCGCCAGGAGATTGATGACGAACGAGGCCACCAGCAGTTCGCCCAGCACCTTTTTGATCCGGCTGCGCAGCAGGTCCTGCCAGCCCGATGGCGTCGCTTGCCGCTTCTCGCCGACCAGGATGGCGCGTCCGGCCAGTGCCGCGACGGCATCGGTGGCCAGCGTCCGGCTGCTGCCGTCGGCCGGATTGAGCAGGCAGAGCCCGTCGGCCGCCCTTGCGGTGACGACGTAGGGTATCTGGTCCGCGTTCGCGACGATGACAAAAGGTGCCGGCAGGCCTGCCAGGCTGGCTGGGGTCAGGAGGATGGTGGCGCCGCGTAAACCGAAGCGCTCGCAGGCCAGCAGGAACAGGGGTTCGTCCATGCCGCGGCTGGTCAGGGGCACGATCGCCCGCAGTTCGGCCTCGGCCGTCGGTCGGCCCAATTGCTGGGCCACATACAGGAAGCAACGCAGCAACCCGTCGACTCGCCGCGGGAGCGTCGTGGATGCCGATCGCGGATCGTCCGTCAGGGCGGCAAACCCGGTCGCCGGGGGGCTGGCGATCGCTGAATCGGCGTTTTCGAGGGTCAAACGATCAGGACGCATGGACGGACCGGGTCAGACACCGCCGCCGGCCGGCCGCGGGCGAGAAAGTGACGCTGTATCAACAGACTGGCCATGAGCCGGTCAGCGATATTGTCGCGTCGCAGTTTCTCATCTGCAGGTCAATATCTCAGGAAATACGTTCTTTCACAATAATTTATAAGGCATTCATAAAGTTCTTGTAGAAGATATTCAAATTAGCTTTACGTGACTAGAAAATGTCACCGGGCAATTGAAGCGATTCAGGGCGGAATTTAGCGCCATTTCAAGCCTGTTTTCCTAATTTGTTCCGTCTTCTCGCGTAACTGCCGAGAAAGGCAGTACTTTTCTGTCATCGAAAATGTTATAAAAATTTGGTAGATTTATGCATCTACCGAAATTCACGGCATCCCCAGGAAGCGATTTATGTTGCTCTCACGCCTTGCGCCCGTCCTCACCGGTCTTGTCCTCGGTGCGGGTGTGCTCACATCCGTTTCGGCCGCCCCACCACAGCTGGGCGGCTCTCGCGGGACCGCGCCCACCGTCCTGGTGGCGCAAGCCAACGATCTGGCTGATGCCATCGCCCGCAATGACGGCGACTGGCGCGGCCGCATCCGGAACTATCTGCAGGCCGCCTACCCGGACCGCGTAGCGACCACCGACCGGGCGATCCAGCTCCTGAGGTCGGTCAACGAGAAGTGCCTGGCCTCGCGCTCCTGCCCGCCCAACGTTCTCAATGAAATCGCCCTGATTTCAAAGGGATCGGTCTGTGCCGCTCACATCATCGACTCGGTGTGCGTGCGCCGGTTCAGTGTGCCGCGCGGGGCGCAGGCGTTCGACTTCGGTCCGGTCGGCCAGCCCGTGTATCCCGGGATGCGCGCCGTCTCGCCGGGCGATCCCCGCATCACCGGCAGCAACCTGACGGGTGTCCGCTATAACGACGCCTACCCGGCGTCGGGCGACTCCATCATCGGCATCTCGAGCTTCAAGACCGCGATGCCGGAAGGCAAGTATCGGGTCGTGGTCATCAGCGGCAAGCGGCCCTTGGCCCAGGCACTGACGACTCCGTTCGGTCGTACGATCCAGGCAAACGGCCGGTCGATCGAGGTGACGGCAGCGGGTCCGGATCGCTGGCTGCCGCGCGGTGCGCTGGCCAACGGAGCGCCCGAGCAAGTTTTCTCGCCCAGCAACGTGTTGCCGGGTAGCGCCCCTGCCGTCGTATTCGATGTCGATCATGCCGGCGGCGATCTCCAGCTCAGCTTCCCGCAGACCGCTGAGATCGGCGCTCTGTTGATCGAGCCCGTCGGCCAGACGTCGGGCTTCGTGCTGGATTCCACGGCCCAGTCCATGGGACCGGTTTCCAACCGCAGCTGCCTCGAGCAGGAAGCCCGTATTGATCGCGCTTTGGCCGAGCTCCCGCAGGATCAACCGCCGGGTCTGCGGAACTGCCCCGGTGGCGTGTGCCAGCCGCCGCCGCCGCCGTGCCAGGGCGCGTGCCAGCCGCTGAGCCGCAGCTAGAATCTTGGTTTTTCTCCTCCGGGGCAGTCACGTGTGTATTTCATCGACCTTTAAGGCCGGGCGATCCTTTGCGGTTCTCGCGGTCGTGTGTAGTGGCTTGGTGGCTGGAGTAGCCAGCGTACCCGCGGTTGCGCAGTACACGGTGCCGACCGCGGTACCAACATCGCCGCCGGCACCCAAGCGCGGCGCCGCGGTGCCACAGGAGGATCTGTCGGCGCGCGATGCGTCGGTTCTGCGGCGCCCGCGGGCCGATCCGCCGGATGGCCTGCCGGTCGGCAGCTTCGTCTTCTTTCCCCGGATCGAGGTCGATGGCGAGTACGACGACAACGTCTTCCGTACCCGTCATGGCCGCGACGACGCCTTCATTTTCCGGGTGCGGCCGTCCTTCACGCTGAGTTCCGATTGGGGCCAGCACGGGCTTGACCTCTACGCCACCGGTGAGATCGGGCGCTATTTCGATCTGTCGCGCGCCAATTACGAGGCGTTCACCGTCGGCGCGCGCGGTCGCGTCGATCTCACCGACGAGTTGTTGTGGAACACCTACGCCGAGTTTTCACGTAACGCGCTGTCGTTTGGCGCGCCGGGCCTTCTGACCACGACAACAAACGGCCGACGCCAGATCGTCAACGTGATCACGGCCGGTACGGATCTCGTCTACAACGGCGATCCGTTCTATGGCCGCATCGGCCCGCGCTTTCGTCGTTTCGACTACGTGAGCGGCGTCACCGGTAACGAGAACTTCAACGTCTACGATATCAGCGCCCGCCTCGGATATCGTCTGACGCCCGAATTTTCGGTCTTCATCGACCCGTCGTACGAGTGGGTGCGCTACGATCGCAATTCGGGTCCGTTCAACCGGGACAACCAGGGCTTCGATGTACGGCTCGGTGTCTCATACGACGTGACCCGGACGATCACGGCCGAAGCCGGTGTCGGTTACCTGCGCCGCACCTATAGCGGCAACGGCGGCAAGCCGCAGGACGGCCTGTCGTTCCTCGGCCGGGTGTTCTGGAACCCGCTCGACAATGTCTCGATCGAGGCGGAGGCGCGCCGCTCGTTCTCGCAATACCGCACGTTCGGCGCCACCTCGGCCGCCATCGGCAATGCCATCGAGACCACGTTCAGTCTGCGGGCAGGCTGGGAGCCGTTCGAGCCGCTGGTGGTCGACGCTGGCGTTGCCTACAGCCGGTATCGCTACCGGGGTCAGGGCCTGAGCGAGAACTACTGGTTCTTCGATGTCGGCGCGAAGTACTTCTTCAACAAGAACTTCTATGCGGGCCCGCGGTACTTCTTCGAGCGCCGCAACGCCAAGCCGACCAGTGTGAGTTACACCGACAATCGCTTCTTGATCACACTCGGCGCGCAGTTCTGAGCGTGGCCGAGTGAACCAATCATATTGCGGCAGGTTGCTATGATTACCGGTTCCAGATTGCAGCGGTCTTCGGGCAATAGGCCCGTCGTACGATGGACGGTTTCGGTTCTTGCGTTGGCCGGCGCGCTGGCGTTGGCCGGATGCGAGGGCGGGACGACCAGCACGGGGGTGCCGTGCCCCGCCACCAAGGCGGCGATCGGCGGGCTCGAATACAAGCTGGGCGTTGGCGACAAGGTCCGCGTCACCGTTATCGGCCAGCCCGAACTCGGCAGCGAAGCGGAGGTCGACGCCGGCGGCAAGATCGTGATCGCCCTTGCCGGCGAGATCGATGCCGTCGGTCACACCGTATCGGACATCCAGGCCGAGATCACACGCAAGCTGAAATCCAACATCCTGGTCGACCCGCGGGTATCGGTTCAGGTATCGGGTTATCGGCCCGTGACCGTGCTGGGTCAGGTGCGCCAGCCCGGGCGTTATCCGTTCTCCTTCGGGCTCGATGTGCGTGGCGCGACGGCGCTGGCGGGTGGCCTCGAGCGGCGCGCGAGTCCCGACCGGTCGGTTATCTTCCGGCCGGGGCAGACCTGCGATGCCAAGCCGGACACACCTTTGTTCCCCGGTGATACCGTCGAAGTGTTGCGTCGCGGCGGCTGACGCTCTACCCCTTTTCCTGTGATGAAGGGCCGGTCCCATGGACCGGCCCTTCGCGTTGATATGCTGACCCCGACCGGGTTTTCCCCGGCGGATTTTGACAGATCCCGATATTGGTCGGTTATGTTGCATCTGCCATGAAGACGCCGGCAGCCATTGCCACGTTGCGCGACTCGAAACGTCTGTGGGCGATCGCCGCCGTCCACGGCATGGTGCATCGACTGTTGCCCGTGGCTGACGCGATCGCTGCGCGCCTGGAGCCCGGTGACGCCGTGGTCTTCCTCGGCAATCTGATCGGAGGGGCGGCGGGCGGCGAAGCGCCCGACGTGGCGCCGACCATCGATCTGGCGCTCGCGTTGCGGCGGCGCGCATTGGGGCTGCCCGGCGCGCGCGCGTGCGACGTCGTCTTCCTGCGCGGCAGCCAGGAAGAGATGTGGACCAAGCTGGAGCAGCTTCACTATGCCCAGGGTCCGGGTGAGGTGTTGCGTTGGATGCTGCAGCGCGGGTTGGGCAGCACCATCACCGCTTATGGTGGCGAGGGTGCGATCGGCGAAGGCGAGCGCGCCGTGCGCGACGGCCCGATGGCGATCGCGCGCTGGACATCACAGCTGCGACAGGGTTTGCGGGCACGTCCGGGCCATGCCCAGTGGCTGACGGCGGTGCGTCGTGCCGCCCTGAGCGGGAGTGGCCAGCTGTTGGCGGTACATCACGGTGTCGATACGACGAAGCCTCTCGACCTGCAGGGTGATGCCTTCTGGTGGGGTGGCACCACGCCGTTCGAGACGATTGATGCGCCATATGGCGACATCGAACGATTCATCCGTGGCTTTGATCGCAGCCATCCCGGCGTCCGCGATCAGTCCCACACGTTGACGCTCGATGGTGGTTGCGGGTTTGGTGGCCCGCTGCTCGGCGCATTGCTGGACGCGAACGGCAAGCTGCTGGACGTCGTGGAGGGGTGATCCTGGGAGCGCGGGCCTCCGAGGCTGTAAAAATATCAAGCGGGGCGGCATGGAGCTCTGTCAGAGACGCCTGCCAGGGGCGAGCCCGGACGTACGACAGGATGTGTGCTGGGGCTGGGTGGC
>Ga0187894_10003287_pt1 | contig 18289 bp, 15 predicted proteins | sample GBC1701081metaG_FD_136650 | JGI IMG/M metagenome (GOLD analysis project Ga0187894, IMG submission 136650) | White microbial mat communities from a lava cave in the Kipuka Kanohina Cave System on the Island of Hawaii, USA - GBC170108-1 metaG ...
ACCACACTGCATGAAAAGATTCGCGGCGAGAGCATCAAAGAGTGGGCGTCGTAAACCAATCAGTCCCCACCCCCCAACCCCCTCCCCATTGCATAGGGAGGGGGCTTGAAATGATGTGGGAAGCTAATTCTTTAAGGATACCTGGATGAGCATACCACCCGCACTTGACCCGGCGGTTGCCATAAAAGGCGCATTCGCCGATGCCCTGCAAGATGTGATCGAATTTCGCGGTGAAACCACGCTGGTGGTCGCGCCGGAAAACATTGTCGCCGTCTCACGCTACCTGCGTGATACCGCTGGTCTGGTGTATAACTTCCTGTCGGACATCAGCGCCGTCGATTATTGGGAGCCGGGCGGTTTGTGGCAGCGGCCTGGGCGCTTCGGCGTGTCGTACCACCTGCTGTCGCTGCTGTACAAACGCCGCCTGCGGGTGAAAGTCTACTTGCAGGACGAAGAAGCGGCGGTCGAGTCGGTCATCAATGTGTGGCCGGCGGCCAACTGGCTGGAGCGCGAGGCGCACGACCTGATGGGCATCGACTTCCCCGGCAACCCCGACCTGCGCCGCCTCATGCTGCCGGACGACTGGCATGGGCATCCGCACCGGCGCGATTATCCGCTGGGTTATGAGACGGTCATGTTTTCCTTCAATGTCGAAGAAATCATGAAGCACAAGCCGAAAGCGACTGAGTAAAGACATCCCCACCTTCTAACCGCAATCGCGTCCCCATTACATGGAGAGGGGAAAAAAGCGGGTTATGAATGCAAAAGGGAGCAACGTATGGCAATCCAAACACCTGAACCAACCGAAGCCTTCAGTTGGGAAGGCAGCGTTGAAGAACTGAAGGGGCTGGTTTCCGAACGCGCCATCACCGGCGAAACCATGCTGCTGAACATGGGGCCGCACCATCCTAGCACGCATGGTGTTCTGCGCCTGCTGCTGGAACTGGATGGCGAAGAAATCGTGACCTGCCTGCCAGATGTTGGTTTTCTGCACACCGGCATCGAGAAGAATATCGAGGCCAAGAATTACGAAAAAGGCGTGACGCTCACCGACCGCATGGATTACCTCGCGCCGATGTCGAACAACGCCGCCTTCTGTATGGCGGTCGAGAAATTGGTTGACCTGGATGTGCCGGAGCGCGCCCAGATCATGCGCGTGATCTGCCTGGAACTGACTCGGCTGAACAGCCATCTGGTGTGGTTGGGGACACACGCGATTGACCTGGGCGCGATGAGTGTGTTCCTGTACTGTTTCATCCAGCGCGAGCGCGTCCTGGAAATGTTCGAGATCATTTCCGGCCAGCGCATGATGACCAGCTTCATCCGCCCTGGCGGCCTATGGCGCGACTTTCCCGACGAATTTTATCCCGCTCTGGACGTGTTCCTGGGCGACTTCCCCGAAAAGATTGACGAATTTGAACGCCTGCTCACCCATAACCCGTTGTGGATCGACCGCACCCAGGGGATCGGCGTGATCGAGCCGGAGACGGCGATGGCCTGGGGTGTGAGCGGCCCCAGCCTGCGCGGCAGCGGCGTGAACTGGGACATCCGCAAGATGATGCCCTACAGCGGCTACGAAACTTACGACTTCAACGTTCCGGTCGGCCAGCACGGCGACGTGTACGATCGCTTCTACTGCCGCGTGCTGGAAATGCGCGAGAGCCACAAGATTCTCCAGCAGGCGATCAAGCGGCTGCCGAAGAAAGGGCCGTTCCGTTCCGATAACCGCAAGTTTGTGCCGCCGCCCCGCAGCGAACTCGGCCAGAGTATGGAGGCGGTGATTCACCACTTCAAGTTGTGGACGGAAGGTTTCGCCGCGCCCGACGCCGAGGTGTACGCGGCTATCGAAAGCCCGCGCGGTGAACTCGGCTGCTACCTGCACGGTACGGGCGGCAACATGCCTCGTCGTGCGCATTTCAAGACCCCGTCGTTCATGCACATCGCCGCCATGCCGGTCATGACGCAGGGGCATCTGATCGCCGACCTGGTAGCGGTCATCGGCAGCGTGGACATTGTGCTGGGGGATTGTGATCGGTAGCGCCAGATGAAAGTAACGAGTTAGAGTGGCATTGTAGGGACACAATATATCGTGTCCCTACCGTAACATTTAGGACGCAGCTATGGCTATTGCTGAAAAATATGGAAAGCAGATCGAGAAAGCCTTCGCCAAGTATCCCGACAAACGTTCGGCGGTCATGCCGTTGTTGTACCTCGCCCAGGAAGAATATGGCTGGGTCAGCCCGGAAGGGATTGGCGAGGTGGCGGAACTGTGCGAGATGGATCCCACCCAGGTCAAGTCGATTGCCGGTTACTACACCATGTATTCCGAGCAGCCAAAGGGCAAATACTGGTTGCAAGTCTGCAACGATCTGGCCTGCGCGCTGCGCGGGGCAGATCAGTTCCACGAGGCGCTCAAGCAGGAATTGGGCGTGGACGAGGGCGGTACAACCGAGGACGGCCTGTTCACCGTCGAGCATGTCATGTGCCTGGCGGCCTGCGACAAAGCGCCCATGCTGCAATGCAACTTCCACTTTCACGAAAATCTGAACATGGACAAGATGCGGAAGCTACTGGATAAGTGGCGTGCAGAAGCCGATCAGAAAGGTTAAGAGACAGGATGCCGAATGGGAAACACGGCGACCACCCATTATCTGACTTGATGATACACGGTCATAACACGTTTCCCGACGACATCCGGCAGCTTATCGTTGAACTTTACCAGCTCGACAAAGAACGTGCTTTGTACAGTGAATTGTGGACGAAAAGCTGGTACTGGAGCAATGATTATTTCCCGGACAAGGATCGGGAACAGCGGCGCGAAGAAGGTCGGCGCTGGTTGCGGGAACAGATTCAGAACTTGAAATCGAAAGAGTAAGCTATGGCACAAAATATCCTGCTGCGCGGACGCGACATCAAAGACCTATGGAAGTATGACGTATATGCCAAGCATGGCGGCTACGAGGCGTTCAAACAAGCCGCGTCGATGAAACCGGCTGAGGTGATTGACGTGGTGAAAGCCTCCAACCTGCGCGGGCGCGGCGGCGCGGGCTTCCCGACCGGCGTGAAGTGGAGCTTCATCCCGCAGAGCGAACCCGTCAAATATGTGGCGGTGAATGCCGACGAGAGCGAAACCGGCACGTTCAAAGACCGCGAAATTTTGGAGACGAACCCGCACCAACTGATCGAGGGCGCGCTGATTTGTGCCTACGCGATCCAGGCCAAAGCCGTTTACATCTATCTGCGCGGTGAATTTTGGGACATGGCGCACGATCTCGACAAACGCATCGCCGAGGTTTACAAAGCCGGGTTCGCGGGCGAGGACATCCTGGGTACAGGCTGGTCGTGCGCTGTCTATACCCACCTGGGCGCGGGGGCGTACATTTGCGGCGAGGAAAGCGCGCTGCTGGAAAGCCTGGAAGGGAAGTTGGGGCAGCCGCGCGTGCGTCCGCCGTTCCCGGCTAACAAGGGCGGCGGTCTGTACGGCGAACCTACCGTCATCAACAATGTCGAAACGCTGACCAGCGTTCCCTGGATCATCACCAACGGCGCCGATGAATTCAAGAAAATCGGGACGGAGCAAAGCCCTGGCACGAAAATATTTTGCGTCAGCGGCCATGTCAACCAGCCGGGCAACTATGAACTCCCACTCGGTACGACCCTGCGCCAACTGATTTTCGACCATGCCGGTGGCATCCCTGACGGCAAGGCGCTCAAGGCGATCCTGCCCTCCGGCGGTTCTGGGCCGATCATGAAGGCGACCGATGAGGTGCTGGATACGCCGCTGACCTACGAAGACATGGCGAAGGCCGGTTCGATCCTGGGTTCCGCCTCGATTGTCCTGATGGATGAAACCGTCGATATGACCTGGGTGGCGGCCAAAGTCACTCGGTTCTTCAAGCACGAAAGCTGCGGCAAATGCACGCCCTGCCGCGAGGGGACGTACTGGCTGGACAAAGTGCTGGATCGCATCATGGCGGGCGAGGGGCAGCCGGGCGATGTCGAACTCATCAACACCGTCGCCAAGAATATGGCCGGGGTGACGCTGTGCGCCCTGGGTGACTTCGCCGCCAACCCGATTATCCATACCATCAAAAACTTCCCCGACGATTTCAATGCTCACATGGCGACGGTGGCGGTTCCCGCGTGACGGATGATTTCCAGCCGGTGTACGAGCCGCCAACCCCCGATCCCCTGCCTTTCGATGAGGACGGGGATGCCTTCGTTCAGCCGGAAGCGGCGGAGACTTTTCTCAATGCTGACGGCGAGTTTGTTTTAGAGGAAGCCCGGCCCATTGAGGCTATTGATCCGCCCGTGCCGTTCTGGACACGGCTGCGGCGGGCGCTGTTTGGCGGGGCGGATGTTTCCCGCGCGCTGCGCCACCTGGACGAGGCGATTGAAAACGCGCCTGATGCCCCGGCCAATTATGTCTTGCGGGGCGAACTCTACCTGCGGGCGCGCGAATACGCCCTGGCACAGCGCGATTTTCAGCGGGCATACGAACTCGCCACCGGGCAGTTCGAGCGCAGCGATTGGGGCATACTCGCCCAGGCCATGCAAGACCGGGCGCTGGCCGGACTGCAAAAAGCTGAGCGGCGGTTGGGTAACGACGTGAATTAAGGCATCTGTCGCAGAAAATTGCTGTAACAGGGTATCCCGATGAGCAGAAAAAGATTATCTATTTAGCATTTGTTGGAAGATGGACGTGGGATGAGTACCAACCCACCTATGATGAACTGCTCACGATGATGGACAGTGTGGATTACAAGATTGACTTCATCTGCGACATGCTCCACAGTGAGCATATCCCGCCCGGCGCACTGCAACAGATTAAACGGGCAGCCGATATGAACCATCCCAATATGGGGTTAGCCATCTATGTCGGCATGAATCCGCTGATGCAAGCGTTGGGGACGATTTTCCGGCGTGTGTACCCGGCATCCGGCTCGCGCTATCGTTTTGATTTCGCTCCGACGCTGGCCGAAGCCGAGCGTAAATTAGCGCAGGCACAACTTGAAAATGAGTAGTTTTTTGTGCTGATTTCGACTACACTAGCGGGCATGATGACCCATTGAGCGAGTAAGGAAACGATGGTCGCAAACCTCACCACCACCAATACCGTTACCATTTTTATCGACGACAAAGAATATCAGGTCGCCGCCGGGTCGAACCTGGTGGATGTCGCCAAGTGGCTGGGCAACGACATCCCGGTGTTCTGTTACCATCCCAAGATGAAGCCGGTGGGCATGTGCCGGATGTGCCTGGTGGAGATGGGCAACGCCTTCGACCCCAAGAGCAAACAAATCGTGCGCGACGAGGCGGGCGGCGCGCAAATCCGCTGGATGCCCAAGCTGCAAACCGCTTGCACCACGACCGTCAGCGACGGCCTGGCGATCCGCACCAACACGCAAGTGGTCGAAGAGGCGCGCGAGAACGTGGTTGAGTTCCTGCTCACCAGTCACCCGCTCGACTGCCCGATCTGCGACAAAGGTGGCGAATGTCCGCTGCAAAACCTGACGATGGCGCACGGCCCCGGCACGAGCCGCATGGCCTTCGCCGACAAACAGCAGCTTGACAAGCATGTGCCGCTGGGCGACCTGATTTTCCTGGACGAAGAACGCTGCATCCAGTGCGCCCGCTGCATCCGCTACCAGGACGAGGTCGTCGGCGACGATGTGCTGGCCTTCCACGAGCGTGGACGCACGTTGCAAATCATCACCAACAGCGATCCCGGCTTCGACACCTATTTCTCTGGCAACACCACTGACATTTGCCCGGTAGGCGCGCTGACCACCGCCGACTTTCGTTTCGGTGCGCGTCCCTGGGAATTGACCGAAGTCCCCAGCATCGACCCCTGGGACGCGGCGGGGTCGAACATCAGCCTCAGCACGCGCCTCGACCGCGATTTTGACGGGCGCGCCATGATTAAGCGTGTGATGCCGCGCCAAAACGAGTACGTCAACGAGATTTGGATTTCCGACAAGGCCCGTTTCGGCCACCACTTCACCCGCGACAAGCAAAACCGCCTGCAACAACCGATGCTCCAGCAAGGGCGCGCCCTGGTGGAGGCCGATTGGAACGAAGCCTTCGCCCGCACTGCCGAGGTCCTGAAAGCGGCGGGCAGCGATGTCGCCGCGATTGCCGGGAGCAGCTTGAGCAACGAAGACCTATGGACGCTGCGGCGGCTGCTGGCTGAGCAGGGCAGCGACCGCCTCGGCACATGGCCGCCCACCCACGCGGGTGCTGATCGGGTGGCGCAGGTGGGCGTGGGCATCGACACCAACTTGAGCAAACTGGGCAAGGGCGACGCGATCCTGGTGGTCGCCAGCGACCTGGAAGAGGAAGTGCCGGTCTGGTATCTTCGGCTAAAAGGCGCGCGCGACCGGGGCGCGTATCTGGTAGTGCTGAACGCCCGCCATACCCGCCTGGACGATTTCGCCAGCGAAAGTGTGCGCTACGATTACCCCGACGCGCCCGATGCGATCCGCATCCTGCAAGAGAAATATCCTGAATATGCCCAACGGCTGGCAGACGCCCACAACCTGATTGTGGTCGCCGGCGCGGAAGGGCTGACCTTGAGCGGCAGCCGCGCCCTGATGCAGGCCGCCGCCCGATTCTTGCTCCAATCCGGGCATGTTGGCAAGCCCAACAACGGCCTGCTGTCGCCCTTCCCCGGCGCGAACGGTATGGGACATTATTACCTGGGTTTCACGCCCGACCATACCCACGACATCATGACCCATCCGCCCAAAGTGCTGATCGTGGCGCAGGCCGACCTGCTGGCCGACGACCCCAACGCGGCGGCTTTCCTCGACCAGGTGGAGACGGTCATTTACCTGAGCCTGTTTAAGGACGCAGTACCCGCCAACGTCTTTGCTGCCCTGCCGATCCAGAGCTTTGCCGAGCGCGACGGCTCGTTCGTCAATGGCGAGCGCCGTGTGCAGCGGTTCTATACCGCCCAGGGGCCGCTCGGTCAGGCCGCTTCCGCCTGGGAAGTCTTTTCACGGCTGGGCGAACGGTTGGGGCAGGGGCGCGCCAGAATCACGGCGGCGGGGGTGATGAACGAAATCACGCAGAATGTGAGCGCCTTCGCGGGCGCGGGCTTCCCGCAGCTCGCCAAAGTCGAGCGCCAATTCCCTGATGTCGGCGGTGAAAACCAATATTACGGTGGCACAGCCTATCAGAACCGGGGCGGCCTGGGGGTACAAATCCCAACGGCGGCTGACCGGGGCGAGAGCATCAACCTGGGCGATGACGTCCGTGCCGCCGCGCCCAAAGCCGCCAAAGACAAGCTGCTGATCGTGCCGACCACGCGCCTATACAACCGCGAGCGCGCCTTTGTATCGAGTGAACTGATGCACGGGCGCATCTCCGATCCCTTTGTGGAGATCAACAGCGCCGACGCGAAAAAATTGGGTATTGCGAATGGTGATATGGTGCAGGTCGCGGTCGAAAACGGCCCGACCGTCCAGGTGATCGCACACGTCAATGGCGGCGCGCCCAAAGGCAGCGTCGTCCTGCCGCGCCACCTGACCGCCGAAGCCGTGCCGCTGGCAATCAGCAGCGGCAGCGTGACAAAAGTATAAATACGAGGTTTAACCGATGGCTGAATCAACGATAACCCCACCCCCGGCGCGCGGCATCCGCATCAGGCCGCTGTTTGTCATCATCGGCCTGGTCGTGCTGGCGCTGGTCGCGGTTGTCACCCTGGATGTCGTGCGCATCCTCGAAGGCGGCAACCAGGAGAGCATCATTTATCGCGTCGGTGACGGCATTCTGAAATTCGTGTTCGAGCCGAACACGCGCGTCGCCCCGGAAAATATCGTCGTCTGCCAGAAAGAGGCGGCTTGTTCCACCACCCACGCCTTCCTATACTCGGCGATTCTCTTGTTTGTCGTCATCACCGGCTTCGCTTACGTGACGCTGCTGGAACGGCGCTTCATCGCCTTCTTCCAGAGCCGGATCGGGCCGAACCGGGTTGGGCCGCTCGGCCTGCTGCAACCGGCGGCGGACGCTTTGAAACTGGTTACTAAAGAAGACATTACTCCTGCCGGGGCGTCCTGGCTGGTGTGGTATATCTCGCCGATGATTAAGGCGGTGCCGGTGCTGGTCGTGCTGGCGGTCATCCCGCTCGGCCCGGATTTGCTCATCCCCTGGTTCGACGGCAAGTGGTATCAAGTGCCACTCTCCCTGGCCGACCCGAACGTCGGCGTGCTGTGGCTGCTGGCGATCACCAGCATTGGCACGTATGGCCTGGTGCTAGCGGGTTGGTCGAGTAATAACAAATATGCCATGCTGGGCGGCCTGCGGGCGGCGTCGCAAATGGTGAGTTACGAACTCAGCCTCGGCCTGACAATGGCTGTGCCGGTCATGATCGTCGGCAGCATGAGCGTCGGCGATATTTCTGCTGCCCAGCCGATGATCTGGAATTGGTTCGTGTTCCAGAACCCGCTGGCGGCGGGGGTGCTGTTCGTCGCGCTGCTGGCGGAAGTCAGCCGCGCGCCGTTCGACCTGCCGGAAGCCGAGCAGGAACTCACTGCCGGGTTCATGACCGAATACAGCGGCATGAAGTTCGCGCTGTTCATGATGGCCGAATACCTGGGCATGATCGCCATCAGCCTGATCGTCGCCTCGCTGTATTTCGGCGGTTTCCAGGACGGTTTCGGGTTGGTGGATCGTGTGCCGATCCTGGGGCCGCTGGTGCTGATCGGTAAAGTTCTGCTGCTGCTGATCTTCATGATCTGGATTCGCGCGACGCTGCCGCGCATCCGTTACGACCGCCTGATGCAATTCGGCTGGAAGGTGCTGCTGCCGCTGGCGCTGGTTGCGGTCTCGTGGACGGCCATCGCGCTGGTGGTCGGCGACACCTATCAAAGCAACATCGCCTACGCCATCGCCGGGGGTATTTTCTTCGTCGTGATCGTGGCGGGCGGCTACCTGTTCCTGCGCCGCAGCGGCGAATCGGAAACGGAGGTCGAAGATGACCTCGCTAACGACCCGATTGTGACCGGCGAACGGCGCGGGATCGGCTTCGCCATCCTAACCGCCGTCGGCACGCTGATCGCCATCCCGATGGGTTTACTCAACTTCACGATTGACCAACTTGAAAAAGTCGCCCAATGGGGCGGCGAGGAAACCAAAGAAACCGCGCTGACCGTCGCGCCCGCCGCTGCGACGCAAGTCCAGGCCGCGCCGGTTGCCAGCCAGGAAGCGCCGCTACCGCCCGCACCCGTTGCCGCTGCCCCGCCGCCCGCGCCCAAACCTGCTCCGGCTGCGGAAGCATCGGCTGCGCCGAAAGCCGATAGCGGCAAAGCCAAATTCGACAAGGAAGCCATGCTCGCCAAAATCCGCGAGAAGAAGGCGCAAAAAGGGTAGTTAACGATGAACATTATCAAAGGCTTCGCAACCACTTTCCGGCATGTCCTGGAAGAGCCGGTGACGATCCAGTACCCGGAGCAGCTTCGCCTGTTCGCCGAACGCTATAAAGGGCGGCACGAACTCAAACGCTATGACAACGGGCTGGAAAAATGTATCGGCTGCTCACTGTGCGCGGCGGCCTGCCCGGCAGACGCGATTTGGGTGGAAGCGGCGGAAAACACCGACGAGGCGCGCTACAGCCCCGGCGAACGCTACGCCAAGACCTACGAGATCAACATGATCCGCTGCATCTTCTGCGGCTACTGTGAAGACGCCTGTCCGACCGAGGCGATTGTGCTGGGGCATGAACACCGCCTGAGCTTCACCGACCGGCGCGATGCGATCTTCACCAAAGACATGCTGATCGACCCGCCGCCGCAAGGGATGCCGGATACGCCGCAGCAGGTCACGCCAGGGGCATTCGACCGGGCCATCCCGGATATGCAAGACCCATTGTAGCCGCTAGCTGTTAGTCAATAGTCGATAGTCCAGGGGCGCACGAGATGCGCCTCTGCTATGCAAAGTGGGTTAGCTAAAAGGCGATTTAAGACTAACGACTAGAGACTACTGACTATCGACTAACTGCATTTGAACTCTGGCGCTATTTGCGCTAAACTGCACAAGTATTCGTGAGCAAACACCACCTTAGGACAGACTTATGACGGAAGTCATTCTTTTTATCGCTGTCGGCGTGATCGCAATCGCCGCTGCCGTGTTGATGCTGTTGAGCGAAAATGCCGTCCATAGCGCGTTGTTCCTGATCGTGAACTTCGCCTGCGTCGCCTTTTTCTACCTCATGCTCAACGCGCCCTTCCTGGCGATGATCCAAATCGCGGTGTATGCCGGGGCGATCATGGTGTTGTTCCTGTTCGTGATTATGCTGCTGGGTGCGGAAAAATTGGGCGAATCGACCCGGCAGTTCCGCTGGCTCGCTCCATTGGCGTTGGCGTTGTCGGCGGCCTTCCTGCTGATCGTCGGCGTCGCCATCGTGCAGGGGCAGATCGACCTGCGCGGGCCGGTCACGCGCGAACCGCTGCTGCGCGTCGTCCACGCCGTCGAGGATGCCGGGCCGGTGGATGTGTATGCCAACGGTGAACGGGTGGCGGCGAATGTCTCGTTTGGTGATGCCAGCGCGTTTGAACCCGTGCTGCCCGGCGAATACACCATCAGCCTGACGCAGCCCGGCACGGAAACCGTGATCGCCAATTCAGCGGCGACGGTTTTGGCGAGCAGCGAAGGCGACAGCGCGACCGCCTTCACCGCGATTGCCTCTGGTGATGCGGGTGCGCCTGTCATCAACGTGATTCCCAATAATATCGAGTCGGTCGAAGCCCGCAGCGCGCGTGTCACGGTGTACAACGCCTATAACGGGCTAGATGCCGTCAACCTGGTCGATTTCGCATCACCCAACGACCTGAACGACGACCGCGTGGTGATTAGCGACCTGCCGGCGGGGGAGACGGTTGTCCTGCCGCTGCTGCCGGAAGACACATCCGTGAATGGTTGGGCGTTCGTCGATGCTGCGAATGCCGAGAATGTGCTGTTCCGTATGGATAACCCGGAAGTGTACAGCATCGCGCGCGACACCTCACAACTGCTCATCCTGGGCGGGGAACAGGTCATCAGCGGCGCGGACACATTGGTGCGCCCGGTCGTGATCCCGCTGGTGACAAAGGCGGTGTCCAGCTTCGGCGGCCCACAGTCCATCGGTCAACTGCTGTTCACCCGCTACATGCTGCCGTTCCAGTTGATCGCCCTGCTGCTGCTGGCGGCCATGATCGGCGCGATTGTCCTGACGCACAAAGAGAGCGCCGTGCCGCGCCGCCGCGATGTCCGCCGCGTGGTTAGCAAGCCGCTGGCCGCCGCGATTGGCGCGCAGACCGGCACCGACGTGCTGGCGGCGACCCCGGTTGAAGACACGCCGCAGCTACCGGAAAACCAGCCTGCGGGCGATTAGCGATATTTGTTTGTAAGGGCGAGATATATCTCGCCCTTACAGGAGTTTAGACATTATGGTTCAAACGGAAGCCTTTGTGATGTTGAGCGCCGTGTTGTTCGTCCTGGGGATGATGGGCGTGCTGCTGCGCCGCAACGCGATCCTGGTGTTTATGTCGGTCGAATTGATGCTCAACGCGGCCAACCTGGCGCTGGTCGCCTTCGCCCGCCAGTGGAATCAACTCGAAGGGCATTTGTTTGTATTTTTTGTGATGACCGTCGCGGCGGCAGAGGTCGCGGTCGGGCTGGCGCTGATCGTCGCCATCTTCCGCACCAAGCAGAGCATCAACATTGACGAACTGCACCAGATGGAAGGCTGATACCAGTACAAAGTACAGAGTACACAGTACAGAGTGAAAATTCTGCTCTGCACTTTGAACTCTGCACTCTGAACTCATTATTTGAGGTATTTATGGAATACTACCCGCAACTTGTGACGCTCGTCGTGCTGATCCCGCTGGTCGGGATGACGATTAACCTGTTTTGGGGCTGGCGCTTCGGCGAAACCGTGTCTGGCATCATCGGCACGGCGGCGGCGCTGCTGGCGTTCGGCGTCTCGGTGCTGCTGTGGGGCTACCTGACCAACAGCGGCTACCAGTCTGCCGTCGTCAACCCGCCCTTCCTCGATGGCTGGATACGCATCGGCTCGGCCAATGTCGAAATCCCCTGGCAGATGCGCGTCGATACCCTGAGCGTGACGATGATGCTGGTCGTGACCGGCGTCGGTTCGCTGATCCATATCTACTCCATCGGTTATATGCACGGCGACCCGCTTTTCTCCCGCTTTTTCGCTTACCTCAACCTGTTCCTCGTGTTCATGTTGATCCTGGTCACGGGCAACAATTTCCTGATGATGTTCGTCGGCTGGGAAGGGGTGGGCTTGTGTTCGTTCCTGCTGATCGGCTTCTGGTTCGACAAGGCAAAAGGCGTGGGCTGGAGGAACAGCCTGGCCGCCCGTAAAGCGATGATTGTCAACCGCATCGGCGATTTCGGCCTGCTGATGGCGATCTTCCTGATGTTCTGGACGTTCGGCACGCTCGATTATTACCGCCCTGGCGAGATCAACAATGTACATCTGGCGGAAAGCGGCGGCGAACATAGTGAATCCGAAGCGGTTGCTGCCGAGGGCGAACACGGCGAGGGCGCGGCGGTCGCAGCCGAAGGTGAACACGGCGAAGGCGCGCCGGTCGCTGAAGAAGGTCATTCCGAACCCGCGCTGCCGGTCTACACCAACAACGACCATATCTCGACCGAGCAGCTTGGCGTCTTCAGTCAGGCCGAACGCATGATTGAAGAACAGCACCAGGTCGATTTCGGCCCATTTAACCTGCCGATTGAAACCGTGCTGGTGCTGATTACGCTGTTCATGCTGGTCGGCGCGGCGGGCAAGTCGGCGCAAATCCCGCTGTTCGTCTGGCTGCCGGACGCGATGGCTGGCCCGACGCCGGTCAGCGCGCTAATCCACGCCGCGACGATGGTCACGGCGGGCGTGTACATGATGGTACGCAGCAATGTGTTCTACCACAACGCCGAGTTCACGTCGCTGGTAGTGACGTTGATCGGCGCAGGCACGGCGATCGTGGCGGGTTACATCGCCATCGGCCAGTGGGACATCAAGCGCGTGCTGGCCTACAGCACCATTAGCCAACTGGGTTTCATGGTGGCGGCGGTCGGCGTCGGCGCCTATGGTGCGGCCATGTTCCACCTCGTCACCCATGCTTTTTTCAAGGCGCTGTTGTTCCTGGGCAGCGGTTCGGTCATTCACGGCATAGAGCATGGGCATCACCTGGCGCACGAGCGCAGTCATGGGCAGGGTCACGGCCATGCCGAGCATGACCACGACGAACACGAATTTGACCCGCAGGACATGCGCAACATGGGCGGTTTAGCGCGCAAGATGCCCATCACCTTCATCACCTATGTGATCGGCACGCTGGCGCTGGCCGGTATTTTCCCGTTTGCTGGCTTCTGGTCGAAGGATGAAATCCTGGCCGACTCGTGGCTGGCCGGGTTGATCGAGAACCGCTTCTGGGGGTACATTGGGTTTGGCGTGCTGCTGCTGGCGGCGGCCTTCACCGCCTTTTACATGTGGCGGCAGATCGAAATGGTGTTCTTCGGCCAGCCGCGCACCGAGGCAGCCGATCATGCGCCGGAGAGTTCGCCGCTGATGACCTTGCCGCTGGTCGTCCTGGCTTTCTTGAGCATTTTCGGTGGCTTCCTCAACACGCCCTCGAACGTGCTGGGTTTAGATAATATTTTCGGCGCACACCTGTTCACCACCTGGCTTGAACCGAGCGTCGCCAACGCCCACGCCGCCGCGTTCCAACCGCTGATCGCCATCGGCGCGCTGATCCTGGCGCTGGCCGCGATTGTCCTGGCGCGCAGCATCTATGGCGCGAACAAGTCCGTCACCGAAGACAACAGCGACCCGCTGGCTGTCCGCCGCGACACCGCGCCCATCTGGAGCTTCGCCAACGCGCGCCTGTACTGGGACGAGACTTACTTCCGCCTGTTCGAGAACCCGTTCAACGTGCTGTCGCACTTCCTGGCGAACACGCTGGATTCGGACTTCTGGCACGATTACGTCCATAACACGGTGATCGCCAAAGGCTTCAACAGCATCGGCCAACTGCTGGCGAAGCCGGTTGATCTGGGCATTGTCGATGGCACTGTGAACGGCATTGGCGCGCTGGTGCGCTGGGTCGCCGCGCGCGGACGGCGCGTGCAAACCGGCTACGTCCGCACCTATGCCGTGACGCTGCTGCTGGGTGTGGTGCTGGTGATCGTGCTTCTGTTATTACCCGCGCTGACCAACGCCGGGCCGTGATTGTTGAGAAACGTTGATAGGGACGAGATTATATCTCGCCCTTACCAATAAATTGTCGAAATGGGAATGTTTGCAACACTGAGGGGAGCATGACAAATGCCTGAAGTGAGTTCTGCGATTTCGCTGGCGACGGTGGTCTTATTTATACCGATCGTCGGGCTGATAATCATGTTGTTCTTGCGCGAAGACACGCCGGGCGAACGGATTAAGTGGACGGCGCTGGGGACCAGCCTGGTGACGTTCGCTGCCTCGATTCTGCTGTGGATCGGCTACAACCCGGAACTGCCGGGGCTGCAATACGTCCAAAAAATGGATTGGATACCCTCGGCGGGCATCAGTTATTACGTCGGCGTGGACGGCCTGAGTATCCTGCTCATCATCCTGACGACGTTCATCATGCCGCTGTCGATCCTCAGCTCGTTCAAGGCGCATGTCCTGCACGAACGCGGGCGCGAAAAGTTGTACTACGCCTTCATGCTGCTGTTGGAATTCGCCATGCTCGGCGTATTCATGGCGCAAGACCTGTTCCTGTTCTACATCTTCTGGGAAATCACGCTCGTGCCGATGTACTTCCTGATCGGCATCTGGGGCGCGGAGCAGCGCATCTACGCCGCGATCAAGTTCTTCCTGTACACGATGGCCGGGTCGATCCTGATGCTGCTGGCGATTCTGTACGTCGGCATCAACGCCGGGACGTTCTCGCTGCCGGACATCATCGCCGGGGTGCAGAGCGGGGCGATTGTTTTCCCCTTCAGCGGCTTGTTCAGCACCCAGTCGTTTCTCTTCCTGGGTTTCTTAATCGCCTTCGCCATCAAAGTCCCGCTGTGGCCTTTACATAGCTGGCTGCCGGATGCCCACGTACAAGCGCCGACCGCCGGTTCGGTCATCCTGGCGGGCGTGCTGCTGAAACTCGGCACCTATGGTATCGTGCGCTTCTGCCTGCCCATGTTCCCGCAAGCGAGTGTGGAATGGGCGCCCATCGTGGCAACGCTGGCCGTGATCGGCATCATCTACGGCGCGTGGGTCAGCTACGCGCAGGACGACGTGAAGAAGTTGGTCGCCTTTTCGTCCGTCAGCCACCTCGGTTTCGTCGTGCTGGGCATCTTCGCCTTGAACGCGCAGGGCATCCAGGGCGGCATCCTGCAAATGGTCAATCATGGCATCAGTACCGGCGGCTTGTTCTTGCTGGTCGGCATGTTATATGAACGGCGGCACACCAAGGCGTTGAACGCTTTCGGCGGTATCTGGAAGGTGCTGCCGGTGTTCGGCGGCCTGAGCCTGGTCATCACCCTGAGCAGTATGGGCTTGCCTGGCCTCAACGGCTTCGTCGGCGAGTTCACGATTTTGCTTGGCTCGATGGGCAGCAACGTCCTCGGCTTCTTCTTCACCCTGTTCGCCACCATCGGCGTGATCCTGGCGGCGGTCTACCTGCTGTATATGTTCCAGAAGGTGTTCATGGGCGAGATCGTCAGCGAAGAGAACAAAAACCTCGAACCGCTGAACTGGCAGGAATATGCCGTGTTGATCCCGCTCATCGTCGTGATCTTCTGGATTGGCCTCCAACCTGCCGTGTTCTTCCACGCGATGGACGCCAGCGTCAACCAGGTGGTGCAGCAGGTGAGCAACGCCGTGACCAGCACGGTCGCGTCGGCGAAATAGATGTCGTAAGGGCGTGATATATCACGCCCCTACCAAAGTGCATTAGGGGATTGCTATGTTTGAAACACCAAGTCTCGCGGACTTGAACCTGGGTCTGACGCTCCCGGCAATCAGCCTGGCGATCGGCGCGACCTTCCTGCTGCTGGCCGACATCCTGTTTGTACCGAGGGATCGCAAAGCCGTGACCGGCTATCTGGCGCTGGCCGGTGTGGTCGTCAGTTTCGCCCTGAACCTGCTGACCTTCAACCAGAGCGGCGACGCCTTCCTGGGTATGTTCGTCGCCGACCAGTTCACCGGCTTCTTCAACATCATCATCCTGTTCACGGCCTTCATCAGCATCCTGCTGAGCATCGACTACCTCAAACGCACCGGCATCGAGCGGGGCGAATTTTATTCGCTGCTGCTTCTGAGCGTCAGTGGCATGATGTTCATGGCGAGTTCGAATGACCTGGTGATGATTTTCATCTCGCTCGAACTCCTCAGCATCCCGCTGTATGTGCTGGCGGCCTTCCGCTCGCCGGAACTCAAGTCCGAAGAAAGTGGCATGAAGTATTTCATCCTGGGCGCGTTCGCCAGCGCGTTCTTCGTGTATGGCGCGGCGCTGGTGTATGGCGCGACCGGCACGACCAGCCTGCCGGGCATCTTCCGCGCGGTCGAGGGGGTGGTGGCGGCGGGCGGATCGTCATCGTTTTTGCTGTTGATCGGCGCGGGTCTGATCCTGGTCGGCCTGGGCTTCAAGGTCGCAGTCGTCCCCTTCCACATGTGGACGCCGGATGTATACGAAGGCGCGCCCACGCCGGTCACGGCTTTCATGAGCGTGGGGGCGAAGGCGGGCGGGTTCGCGGCGTTGCTGCGGATCATGGTCGTCGGCCTGGCGACCTTCGTGCTGCGCGACGGGCAGACGGCGGCGGCCTGGCAGCAGACCTTTGCCATCATCGCGGCGCTGACCTTGATTCTGGGTAACTTCGTCGCCATCGCGCAGAGCAACATCAAACGGATGCTGGCCTATTCGTCCATCGCCCACGCCGGTTACGTCATGATGGCGGTGGCGGCGGCGGGCAGTTCGGGCGTGGCGAACGCGGCGACGCAGGCGGCCTTGCTCTATCTGTTGGCCTATATGTTCACCAACCTGGGCGCGTTCGGTGTGGCGCTGGCGATTGAGCCCAACGACGGCAGCGGCACGAACCTGGAAAATTTTGTCGGCCTGGGGCGCAGCCGCCCCTTGCTGGCGCTGATGATGGCGGTGTTCATGTTGAGCCTGACGGGTATCCCGCTGACCAGCGGCTTCATCGGCAAATGGTTCGTCTTTCAAGCGACGTTGGACGCCGGGCTGGTGTGGTTGGCCGTGATCGGCGTGCTGACCAGTGTCGTCAGCGCCTACTATTATGTGCGCGTCGTCATCAACATGTACCTGCGCGACGGCGAGGGCGACCCCGCCGAAGGCGCGACCCAGTACGTGACCTGGGGTGTGTATGTGGCCTTCGCCGGGACGATCCTTATGGGCATCCTGCCGTTCCTGGCGACCAACTTGAGCGATACGGTCATGGTAGCGGCGAACACGCTGGGGCGCTAAACGCGCTCGACACTCCAAAATTATCATATCAACGAATGTAGGGGAGAGTCTTAGACACTGCCCTACGTTTTACGCCGCAAATCTCCTGAAAAGCAGGACGGAATAGGAGAAAATTGGGAAATGGTTCTAAACCGGGTAATCTTCAGTTCATTTTAGGCAGCAATTGCCTAATTTAACCTCAGTTCGGGATAAGTGCCTACAATTTTTGCCTTAAAGTACGTAAAGGTATCTCTAATTATCTTGTCTTTTGTGTCCCATTTCCTTTGACGATATACAGCTCATATAATCTAAATTTGTACTCACTCAATGGATGTCAACTTAATACGGCAATTCCTACGGTCAAAGTTCCATCGTTATCCCATACATCATGATCGCCATCGTTCATCCGTAGCGATAACATTCCTGCTTGGTCGGTAATAACCGTCGTCCGTTGACCAATGTAAAACAGGTGATCGCCAACTCGACCAATAAGCGCGTCTGTGGGAAACTCAGGCATTGTTTCAACACAATCACTGGCTGTCATAGCTCGCCCGCAAATGTACCCTGATCCCTCTCCATGCGTATAGGAACCATTTGGCGAATTCCTCCACTCTCCGTCTACAACTTCAATCAGCACTCGTTTTCCCTTTGCCAGCTCTATTCCTGTATCCTGCCAGAGTTTCTCGGAAGTTATTTCCTTAATTGTGTTCCAATCGACTGTAGTGTTCCACCACACAGATAATTAAGGATAGAGCCGGGCTAATTTAGTCCGTGCCTGGCTCACGTCAAAACACCACTTAATCTGTACCGGCTGGTCGTTCCGTCGCTTCGTCCAGCAGGTC
>Ga0187894_10003289_pt1 | contig 18280 bp, 11 predicted proteins | sample GBC1701081metaG_FD_136650 | JGI IMG/M metagenome (GOLD analysis project Ga0187894, IMG submission 136650) | White microbial mat communities from a lava cave in the Kipuka Kanohina Cave System on the Island of Hawaii, USA - GBC170108-1 metaG ...
AGGTGTTCTCGAAGCTCGCATGCGCCGTATAGGGCCCGAAGAAGAGCGTGTCACCGGGCTGCGCCGTGATCGTCACCGCATCTGCTTCCCGAACCGGAGCCGGTCCGTTCGTCGCCTGAGGCGGTTTGCCATCGGCATCGTCGCCGAAATCGACCCTTCCCCATTTCGAGCTTCCGGGGATGAACTTGAGCGGGCCGCTGTCGGGTGTCATCTCGTCGAGCACGATCAGCGTCTGCACGAAGCTTCCGCAGCCGTTGACGTCTGTCCAGTGCCCGTCGCCCTTGTCGCGATGCTGAATGTCCTGATGCCAGTCGAAAGTCACGCCCTCGTGCGGCCGTTTGAAATGGGCCTGGTTCAGCAGGTGGTCCATCGCGTGACTGCGCAAGAGCTGCGCGCAAGGCACCGTCAGGCGCGCGTCGCTTCCGACCGTCAGCAGATGAGGCGCGCACCCGCCGGCCCAGACGATGCGCCGCAGGATCTTTCGCCCGTGCTTCTCGCCGAGCACGAAGTGCGCGCCACGATGCAGCCCGGTCTCGGACAGCTCACCGGCGATCGCCTCGAGCTCCTCGAAGCAGGCCTGCATGCGGGCCACTTCGCCGGCATCGAACAATCCCCGGCGCACGATCCAGCCGATCTCGAAGTAGTCGTGGATCTCGTCGTGGCTCAGATGCGGGCCGCGATGCCCGGGCATCCTCATTGCTGCCGCTGACTTCAGGGTCACTGGTGCCATGCACGTTTTATAGCCGATGAGGCGCGCCCGCGCGATGAAGCTCACAACTTATGTCACAGCGGATCGAGAGCGCCGTCGCAGTTTTGCACTGGAGGGCACGAAAGCTCGAGCCGCGTCACAAGCGAGTTGTCGCTCGCTGCACCGGCCGTGACAATGCGATGTCATGACCCAGAAGCGGACAGGCCCCGGCTTGTCAACCGGGGCCTGTCGAGAAGCGGTGGCGGGGACAGACGGCCGCCCGCACCTGCGGTACCTCGCTATGGCTTTACGCACCGCGCGGGAGTGATCGGAGGCGTACAGAAAACCCCGCCCTCCGTTATGGTCTGGTTGCCGCCGCGCTCGGTCGCCAGGATCTCGAACTCGTAGATTCTGTTCGGCTCCAGGTACTGCTTCGGCACCAGGAAACTCGTTTCGCCCTTCGACAGATCGGCATCGAGTGCTGTCTTCAGTTTCCCGGGCGGCAGGACAGGTTGGGTAATGTCTACCACGACCGCGTGGTAGCCCACGACCTCGACCGGGCCGAGCCTCGGGAGAAGCGGGGCGGTCACTTTCTTCCACCTGATGAGCAGGTGCGCGTCGTGCGCGACGATGTCGCCATCCTCCGGCGCGATGATCTCAGGGCCGGCGGGAACCTTGTGATTCAGCCTGGCCTTGCCTTCAAACTCCGTCGAGCCGCTCCGGCCCTCGAACTCGTATGCCCCGGCGGGCCAGGCTGTCAGAAGCTCGTTGAGCGAGATCGCGTCTTCAGAAGGCTCGCAGCCGAGTGCAATCTCCAGATCGATGATTGGCGGCTCGACGCGTTCCTGGAAGCCTTCGGTTATGTCGTGCGTGCCCTCCATGCCGTCGACCGCCCGAAAACTGAAGACGACCTGTTCGCGTGGACCTTCGACTTCCCCTTCGGTAATACCGTCCGTGTCGAACGCCATCTGAATTCCCATGTCGCAGGCCGACGCGTTCGTCTCGAGGTGAATGTTCGTCAGCTTGAACGGTTGCGGCGGGGCCGCCGCGCCCGCCGCCGCCGTCGCGAGCGCGACACCCGTCAGCGCGACCTTGGGAATGAGCCCGATGGGTTTCTTCATGGCGAATGCTCCATAGTCTTGCGTGGATTTGCGTAGCAACCAATGTCCTTCAGTTGCTTAGACACCCCGAGCCGAATACTTCAACCGCTGGGATTCGGTCTTCCCGGCGAGCTGCGCGCTACGCTGGAATCGGCAGGCACGCCATCGGACCCTACGACCTGGTGATCGCCGCCCAGGCACTGCGCATGAACGCAACGCTGGTCACTGCGAACGCATCCGCGTTCGCGCGGGTGCGCGGCCTCGACTGGCAGGATTGGGCCGCCAAAAGTTAGGGCAGAAAGACCCTGATGCGCGCTGCCAACTACGCCCGCCCGGCAAACAGCGCGAAGCGTCGATCGAGGATCAGTCGCGCAACTGCCGCCGCATCGCGGAGCGCGGGGGCTTCTCGACAATGAACTTGAGGTGATGCACTCGCATGGACGGTTGCCCCGCCGAACGTGCCATCAATCCGCGAATCGAGCAGGATAAATGCAAAAAGGCCCCGACGCTGCGGCGTCGGGGCCTTGAATAGTTGGTAGCGGGGGCAGGATTTGCGACTTATTTTTCAACGAGGAAGCTCCGGATTCGGCTAGGCTGACTGCGTGATAGCGGCGCCCGCCGGTGGTGATACACCGACGAGCGCCTGACCAAGGGCAACTTTTGGGAGCTGCCGATGGCTGCGCGCAAGTCTACTGCGTCGAGAATCCGTCCGCGCCAGGAACGCCGAGAAGCTCTTGCGTCGCTCGCCGGTGCCGTCGATGACGAGCGTATGCGCCTCATGAGACTGCATTCGCTCCTTCAGTGCATTGGACTGGCACTCGAATCGGTGGGAGCCCGGGAACCCGTTGGAGCCTCGGGCCCCTACTTCCCCGACGTGGTAACGATAGCGTCCGACTTGGCACGAGAATCGATCAACCGGCTCGAATCGATTCCCTCGCCCGCACCAAGCGCCGCCGACTAGGGCCGCATCCCGAGTCCGCGCCACGGCTGCCCGACGCGGGGGACAAGGATTCCGCGCCTCGCGGCTCGGTCGAGCGGACACGAGATCGGGCCAGGTCGCCGCAGCAAAGCCGCGAGGCGCGCCCGGTTAACCTGCTAGGAGGTCAAGGACACTGGTTGTCGCGTCCGGCAGATTGCCTCTGATAGTCAGTTCGTTCACAGGAATCATTGTCACGCGCCCAGGTGTCTTCTCAAGCGCTTGCGCAACAGGATCGATTGGATAGTCGATCTCAAGCGGGCCGGTGACAACAATAACGAAAAGCGCGCCGCCAGCAAGCGTGATCTTGATTGGGGCCACAGCGCGGTCAGACTTTCCGATCTGAATATTAGCGCCGACCTCAACCTTCGATGTCTCGCTGTTTCTGCTGATGTCATTCGCGAGCAGTCCGGTGGACTTAAGCAGCCGACGCGCATCGAAGAGCGGGAGGTCGCCCGTTACCAAATACTCAAGCAGTTCAGCGCCGACATGCCGGTCAAGGAGGCTGTGTTCGAATTTGTTCTTGAAGCTGCGCAAACAACGATAGCAAGACGCATCGCAATCTTCAGGGCACGTCTTGAGCAGTCTCAGGGCCGTGCGGAAAAGTTCGTCTCCTCTTTCGGCGAGCTGACTGGCGAAGCCAGCACCGCCCGGCAAGGTATCGTAAAGAAAGATTTCCGCTTCCAGGCCCGCAGTTCCGGATTTCGTAAGTGCCGGACGGAATTCCGCGAGCAGTTCGCCGGGCTCGATTTCCAGCAGGTTCGCAGCAGCCTTCGCCAGTGCCTCGCTTACCGTGCGAAGAGCAACATCAGTCGGGTAGTGGCCGGGCCGGAGCCGTATCGGCGGTTCAACGCTCATCGAGAAGAGCGCGATGTCCGTGATGAAATCCGTCCCCAGCACCAGATGCCTCGTCAGTCCGTCGCCCTCACAGATTTTCTTGCTGTCGCGCTCTGGAAACGGCTTCCTGTGTTCGTTTACTAGCTTCTTGTTCGGGTCTGTGCTTGCCTCGATCCGGCCGCACTTCGTGCAATAGAGATAGCCCTCGTGCTTGGGGCCGGTGTTCGAAACGAGCAAGTGCTCCCGAAGCCTGAGCCCTCTGATGCGTTCGTTGATTGTTTTCCACCCTCCTTCGCCCGAGGGTGTGCTCATCGTCAGTTTCGCGCGCGTCGCATAGCTCGTTTCCGGGATTTCATCCGGAGAAGTGACTTCTTCCAAATCTATCGGGTGCGCGAAGCCTGGGGGCCGCATCCAGTTGCGCGCCGGCCCAAACGTCTTTGCGGTTCCGCATGCCTTGCAATCACGCACTTCACCCGCGTCTACGTCAGTCACCGGCAGCGTTTCAGCAAAACCGCAGCGGCGGCATTCCAGGTACCGTCGTTTTGATGCCCACGCGTCGAACCTGTCATCGGACATGACCGAGTAGAGCGCGCCTGACGTATAGCACTTGCCCGCTATCCAAACCTGCTTGCCGGGCGCGTACTGCGTGAGGGCAATGGGCAGACCCTGCGAAGGCGCGAAGCGCATAACCGGGTGGAAATAGGAAGAGCGATCTGGATCGAAGACGTGGAAGGTCGCTACATCCGTAGGGAATGCATAACGAGGCAACTTTCCGCAGTAGAGCAATCTGTCTAGGAGTGTGCCGATATTGTTTGCTGCCTTCGATTTTCCTTCATCAGCCTCAGGTATTCCTTCGTCCGTTTCCGGCGTTTCACCAGCTTCGGACGAGCTCGCCCGTATGGCTTCGTCAATGGCGGAAAGACAATCTTCCTTCATTGTTTCGAGCAACGCTGCGCGGTCGCGCGGCTTCAACTCGCCGGGAATCCAGGCAGCAACGCGGCGCTGCATTTCTTTCTCGTTTTCTTTGAGCCAAGCGGCAAAGTCGGCGCGATTCAGAAGTCCTTTGCCGGAGCGGAACTCTGAGACGGTGCCGAGGACGGAAAAGAGATCGTGCCGTTGCGTGTCGTCAATCTCCGGAAGACGCGCCTGGTGATAGCACTGAAGAAGAAAGGCTCGAATATGCCTGCGAACGATATCTGGGTTATCGAGCGTAAGGCGCGGATCGACAACGTCGCCGCAGATCATTCCATCAGGTTCTGAAAAATAGTGCTCGTCATGCGTGTCCGCACTGCCAAAGGCAAGTACCGTGGCGATAGCGTTGCCGCGTCGACCCGCGCGCCCGGCACGCTGCTGGTAGTTCGCTCTGCCGGGCGGCATATTACGGAGGGCGACGCCCGACAAGGCTCCCAGGTCGATTCCAACCTCCATCGTTGTCGTGCTGGAGAGAACGTCAATCGCGGTTGCGCGCAGCCCCCGTGTTCCTGACATCAGCCGGACATCTTGGAACAGCAACTCGTTCTCCTCGGCTTTCGAGAAAATGTCTTCGCTTTGAGGGGCATTGAGCTGCGCTGTGTGCTCGGCGGCAATCAGTGCCATTGGCTGCGATGGCGGTGTCGCCAATGCCGCCAGTGCCGGTCGGCGGTAGTAGCCCTTTCTCGCCACAAAGACGCGGTCGGATTCCGGATCAAGAGGCGCAACATTCGTCCTGCTGCAATCAAGGCATCGCGCGATCCCGGGAACCGGTCGGTGCACGGACTTGCAGCTCATGCAACGAACCCATCCTCCTTCCAGTAGGAGCGACAGTTCGCTCCCCCGAAGCCGCTTGAACCCGCTTTCCACGTCTTGCGTGAATATCCTCAGTAGCTGTGGAGTCCAGTCGGCTTCGAAAATCTTTCGTGCCGCTTTATCAGGGAGAATCTTCTCCATTGCTTTAATCTTGCCTTTGCGTGGCTTGACGCTCGGGCCTTCGGAACGCGGTCTGTTCGCCCACACAAGAGGCATCGAGTTCAACCAAAATCCGTTGCTCTGCCAGCAACGCAGCCATGCGCGCGCCAAAGCGACCTTAGCCTCTGGTGTCTCCGCGTAGCCGGGAATCGTCGCGAGCTTCGCAAGCGCCGCTGTGTGTTTCGCGCGCTCCGCTATGGACGCAAGCGCGAGCGCCTCAAGGCCGAGAAAGCGGTCACGAAGTGTCTTGACGATGTTCTCCAGCAGCGCTTCCGGCGGCTTCTCGGAGCGAAGCTCCATCAAGAGATTCTGCAAGCCCGGGTCCGTGTTGGCAGTTCCATCGACAATCGCCGCAGTGACCATTGCTTCAGCATCGAATGTCTCGCCAAGCTTCAGTTCCGGGCGCAGGCGCACGCGCAATTCTTGCGACGCCAATAGGACGGCCAGGTAAAGGTCTTCGAGATTGAGATTGGGCCGCAAGGAAGCGTGCCTCTGCAAGCGTCGAAAGCCGTAGACAATGAGCGGGCGCAACGAATCCCTTACGGAATAGTTCTGCAAATTGGGCGCGAGCCGTGCGGCGACCTGGCGGGAGTCCGAGAACGTCAAGACCTTGCGTCCCTGCAACGGAGCGAACGCCGTGGCTGCAATCGGGCCGGGTGGTTGTATCTGAATTTGCCGCGTTACCAGTGCCTGAAACGGCTCATCGCCCTTTGTCTGGTGATCCTGGACATACGAGCGCCCGTAGCTCGCTCTCTTATCGCAGACCGCGCATGGCACGAATAGCCCGCGTTCTTCGTCTGGAGCGGCGTCCTGTTCTTCACCCTCCTCATCATCCTTTTGCGTTGCCAGCACGCGATCACTGCGAATGTAGACCGAGCGCATACGCGCGCCGGGCTTTTCCGGGTTGAGGCTCGCAGATTCCAGGTCAAAGTCGGCAATCTCCGCGATGAGGTCGTTCGTCGGCTTCTCAAGCAGCAGATCGATCGGCAGAAGCGGGCTCGCATCGTGATCCGACATACGCATCCTGCGGCCCGGTTTGGACCAGAGTACGCGGGGAGTATCGAGATCGTCCGCATAGGCGCGCGCGTATGCCGAGCCGCAGTTCCGGCATGTATAGAACTCAAAAACGCGCGCATTGCACTCGCAGAACTCACGCGGCTGGCCATACATCTTTCCGCAAATGCCATCGCGCTTACCCTCGGCAAGCTCTGTGCAACCGGGGTCCATGCAAACCCACAGACCTGGCAACCCCCGAAAGAAATTGTGGATGCGACACGGTAAGAGTCCCGGAGTTCTCTCGTCGGGCCTTGCGACACTGCCAAGAGCCATGAGGACGGTCGTGGCGAGATCGGCAGTCTCTGGTTTCGCCGTGGGAAAGATTTCAGCGCCCAGCTTCGCGACCGGGCGCGCTTGCTTCATCGTCGAGTTGATAAGAAAACCCATCGGAGCGAATGACGAAAGCGCCTCGTAGAGAGACAGCTCAGGCGATCCGCTGGGTTTGACGGCGCGATACTCAAGCAACGGCCTGATCACTTCGATGCGTTCAACGGCGCTGGCGGATGAGTAGTAGTTGGAAAGGTCGATTCCCGCGAGAACTTCCGCGTCTCGTACCGATCCTGCCGCGGAATGCTGCCGCCAGTCGAGATTGCCGGTAATCGGAATGAATGTGTCCGCAGAAACGCCAGAGAGCTGCGCCCCAAACTCGGGTGCGTACTTCGCATCCTTGAAACTCGCCGTGGCGCAGACAACTTGAAATCGCTCGGCTGGGATATCGAGCCTGTCCCTCAGACGCCGCAGGAGCAATCCGACCTCCGCGCCGGCGGCTCCCCTGTAGAGATGCGCTTCGTCGAGAACGATCAGGAATGTCTCTTTGGGATTCTTCCCCAGCCATTCCTTGGTCGCATCGAAGATCGGCCGCTCGATAGGCCGCATGAGCATGTATTCAAGCATCGAATAGTTGGTAACAAGTAGGTCGGGCGGAGAGCCCTGGACTTCATGGCGGGTCAGCAGCTCCGAATCGTCCGGTCGTGTGATCGCGCGTTTGAACGCGCCGGTCCTGCTATCCTGCCAACGCGTTCCCTTTTGCCCGAACCAAGCGGCAAGGTCTGACTTGGCTGGCCACTTGCCGCGCTCCTTCAAATCACGTAGCAACTGCATCGCTTCCTTTTGATCGTCTCCTTCGCCTTGCTCCGCTCTCCGCTGAAGCGATACATAGAAATTCTCAAAGCCGTTTAGCTTCTGGGAGTCTCTCTCAGATGTCCGAATCCCGGCATAGGGAGTTCGGCTGGTATAGCGTGCGAAGCGTGGAGGTCGCCCACCCCATTTCTTGAAGAGCTGTACCAGGCGTGGGTCGGCGAACAGGGAGCGCAGACGCCCAAGCTGGTCGTTAACGAGCGCGTTCATTGGATAGAGGATCAAAGCGCGCATCGCTGGCTGTTCTGCGAAGGCTCCTGGATTCTGCTTTGCTTCGTCTGCGAGCTTGCCAAGGATCGGCAAGAGGAACGACTCGGTCTTACCCGAGCCCGTTCCCGTCATCACAACGAGGTTCTTGCGCCGGATGAGACTGCCGTCTATCGCTTCCGACTGGTGGCGGTATGGCGGATCGTAAAGTAGCCGCGGAAGATCGCCGTCCTTCTTTGCAAGGGCGCTGAAGACCTCGAGGGCGGCGTCCGGCAAGCCTTTCATGTCTGCGAAGGACCTCCCGGTTTCGTATCGCGGCGTCGATTCGAGATACGGAACCTGATGAATGACACCGGGTTTTGCGAGCAACTCTTGACGCTGGGAGATCAGCGAAGGTGCGGCAATGTGGTACGTCGCTTCGATGTACTCGCTCAACGCGCCATGCAGTTTCTTGATCGTTTCGCTGATCGTTTGCATTAACGCTCTCCTGAGCTTGCGACGGGCGCGCGCGACAACCAAAGCCGCTCGCGAAAAAACTTCTCTTCGGTTTGGAGATCGTTGAGACGCAGCCGGTATGACAGCAAGCACCCGGCTGCGTCCGCGTGGCGTCCGAGGAGCATTAGCCGCCTTTCGGCCCACAGGGGAAGCGGGGAGAAGAAATCGAGAAAGGCATGCTCATCCGTGCTTCGCACGCTGTACTTCTGCGGCGTGTGATTGATGTGGTCAATGGCCATCTGAATGTGCCACGCCGCGTCGCAACCGCGCAGCTTGCTCTTGTGCAGCGGCAAGTCGAGCAGTTGTTGTGCTTGGCCATTCTCCAGCCTGACCAGGCACCAGATAGGCGACCCGAACTCTTGCGGTCTTCGCCCGACAAATGTCCCGGCATGCGTCTTAGGTCTTGTCCATCGACCGCGGTAGTAGGTAACAGGCTTCGAGGGCTCAATAATCTGCAAGTCCGGAATATCGCCGCTGCGAGTCTGCGCGAGCAGTTTCGCGTGGTGCTTCTCCACAAACTCCATGGCGGTTTCGGTCTTCGGCGGCTTAAGCCAGCTATCTGAACTCAGCGCTTGCAGACCGAGTTCAGAGAGGTCTTCCGCAAGCGCTTCGCCCTGCGTCGGCATGATCGCGCGCGTAAAGCCGTCGTACCGGATGCGCTCCATCAGCGCTTGCGGCAGGTATGTGTCCCGATCGGCTACAACTCCAGTGAGGAAGATGCTGCCGCTCGGCCGTACCACATAGCTTGGGGGCGCGGCGAACAACCACGTCCCCTTCGCATCAGGCGCATCAGTCGTTACTTGGTTAAGCTCAAGAAGGTCACCGCCAACGATCAGTCCGTGTATGGCGTCGTCTATTCTTTCAGCGAGTCCGTCGCTTTCAGCGAGGTGCTGAAGACTCTCGATGATCGCGGACCGCAGCGTTGCGGCGGAGCACGGGCAGAGTATTCCGGCCGCATGGCGTAACGCGGCGGCGAGAAACTCTCCATCGACAGGATTCTGCTGAACCGGATTTAGTCCCAATGCCCTTCGGCAGCCGGCCAGAACCTCGTCACGGGTAATGCCTGCTAGAGCCATTTGCGCCCTCTCTCGAATTGCGCGGTTTCGACTGGAGAGAACTGCGCGCACAGAAGAGCGCCGAAGCGCGCGCCGCGTATCACTTCAGGACTGGACGCGCCGTCTTTCGCCAGTTGATCCAGCTTTGCCCCGTAGTCGCTGGACATCTTCCGAGGCTCGAAAGCCAGCCGGATTGCAAATTCGCAAAGCGCACGGTTCTTGCAAACGTTATACCGCTTGCAAAGCTCGGCATACCAATCGGCCGCTTCATCAGTGAGAAATTTCGTGAAATCTCGTTTGATGACAGCGCCGAATCCGCCGAACTTGCTCACCTTGTGCTGGAGAGTTTCGACGGTGGAACCCGATTGCGGACTTTGACGGAACGTGTGCTCGGCGTCGGCCCAATGTTTTCCGCACACGCGCGCATAGATTGCGTTCGTCAGCTCGCGCGTAACTTGCTTGCGTCGGATTTCGGCAAGCGGGCCTGCGAGATGAGCGCTGGACCACAAGTCCAGGGCAACAATTGCGCTCTTCAAGCTCACGGAACCATTCGCAACATCCTCAAACGTTGGCCTGACGCCAAGACCTTGTAGCCCGTCCAGAGTGACGCCGTGGCTGACGATGACCGCGCTTGTGTGAGAGCCGTTGCGCGCGAAGTAGAGCGCGCCCGGCGGATCAAGCTCGGCTTCCGCCTGGAGCTTCGCGACATTGCCCGGAATTGCGAGCGTCGGGCGGTTCATGCTGAAGGATTCACATTGAGCCGGCTGCTCTGACCCCGTATCGTCTGCGAGCTTGAGAAGAACCTTGCCGCCTGCGCGCCGCGTAAGCCATCGAAGCGGCTGAACGTCACGGTGAAACTGAAGGACGAATTCGCCGAGTTCGCCGCCTTGAATGTGAAGGCGACCGACCGACGCTTCGGGGTATCTCCAAGTCTTCGCCTCTTCACGTTCGATGAAGGATTCGAGCTTCTTGCGCCAAGCCTCCGGAGTTAGCGGAAGGGGCATATTCACCGCGAGCTGGCTGGAAAAGATTTCTTCGCCGTTGGGACGTTCCATCGCGAGGACGCAGGTGACCTGATGGCTCTCAGGTCCAAGAACGCAAATATCAGCCTTACCCGTCCAGAAATCTTCAAGGTCTGCATCGTGCGGATCGACCGATACGATCAAGCCTGAATGTGCCGACACGCCGGGAACCCAAGGTTCCGGCTCACGCACCAGGAGGTCCAGGAACCCTTCAGTCGGCGATTTCTGCGTGATATCTGCGATCGATCCTTGTCGCTGGGCAGTGACCATCAACCGGTGCCGACCGGCGGGAAGCGGATTCAGTCGGATAAACGTCGGCACGCCGGGTGCCGGGGCATTCACGACGCCTTGCGTCGCTCCGTTGAGGCGAATGAGGAAGGTTGATACGGGGTGATCATGATCGAGGCCCAAACATGGCTCTTCCGTCGTCAGCCACTCGCTCTGCCCTTCACCATCCCAGCCGCGGCAAGGCAGACCGGCTGGCCAGACCGAGATTGTCTTAGCCACTTGCAGGCCTGCATTCGTCAATAGTTTTACGTGCTCGTTCGAAAGACTAGAGGGAAGCGAAAGACGGCAACCGGAAACCCCGGAGCACTGGATGGCGCAGGCGCTCGAAAGTCCGAGAATCGAGGGGAGCGCCTTCGTCGTGAGCAGAATGTAGTCCGTGCCTGCGCGAACCGTCCGACTACCGATCTGCCGGGCGATGCCATCAGGACCGACGCGGAAGAGCCAAAGAGGTTCCGCAGGCATTGCGAAATCGGATTTCAACAGGGCGTCGAGAGCGGCGTTGCTCTTCTCGAATTGCAGTAGCGGCACGCCGGGTTCCGGCCATGACTTCACAATCGCGATTCGATTGGACGAGAGTACCCAGCCCGCGGGCTTGATGTCGGTGCCGCCTGCGACTCGGCTCCTGGACGCCCGCAAGACCGCGCCGAGTTCTGATTTGAGAGCCGCAACTGGTGCGAGATTGGGTACGGCAAGGCCGACAGCCCAATGTCCCCCGCGGGAATGACGCAGGAAGAGTTTAGGCCGGACATCGATTGCGGCAGGTGCGTTCGCGTGGCGGTCGCGAGTCTCCGTTTCAGGGCGGCTTCTAGGAAGACCGCTGCCTTGCCCAATTCCCTTGAATCTGGCGACGACGGTACGCACGTCTTTGAGCCACGCCCGGGTCGCACGCACCTCATCGAGGTCGGCGACGATCCGTTGGAGCGTGGCTGGATAGATCGGTTCGGACGCGTCATTCGCATCTGCGCCCAGCAAAGCCAGTAGTATTCGCCCAGTCAGTTCCTCTTGTTGCAGAAACTGCTGAAATCGCGTGGACGGGTCATCCGTGTAAGTGGCGAGAAGCCAACCCATCGTCTTGGCATCGGATGCGCCCAGGCTCGCCAGGCGATAGCGGTTCTGGTAGATGGCGCGCGCGAACTGGTGTTGCAGATATTTGGGAAGAATCGCGTGCGTGATCGGCCAGGCGATGATCGGAAAATTGTCGGCCCACGGCCCGGATGGCTGCACACCCCGATATGTCGCATGGAACTTTTTGAACCAGTTCCGAAGGAGATTCCGATGATGAAGCTCCCAACCCGGAGTCTGCTCCTCGAAGGATTGCCAATACTCCTCGCCCGTATAGCCGTAGCCAATCTCTGCTGCGTACACAACCCAGGCAAGCCAGTAGGTGCCGAGCCGTTCGCCCGAGGCGAGGCGCGCACGCAGCAGGGATGATAATTCCTCAATGCGCGATGGATCGAAGCCGTGCTCGAAGGCAAAGAGCGGCAAGCCCGAAGCAGCGCGTAGGCTCGCCAACCCACGAAAATGCTGGTCTAGAGACGCGTGTAGGCCATCAAGAGCTAAGGGCATGTCCGTTGCTGCTCCCGAAGTGCCTGCCTCATCTCACTTTATCGCGACCTGTTTGACCGGATCGAGCTGCACGTTTTTCGTCAGCAGATTCTTCAGGTCGTCCGTCGTCCATTCGCGAAACTCTTGCCTGCGCTGCGCGCGCGGCCTAACCCAGCGCTCAAGTGCAAGTTGCGCGACCTGCTCCGCGGTCGATAGGCCTTTTAGGTTCGGTCTTCCCTTGCCCGTCTTTAGCATCCGAAGCGAATTCGATGCGAACTCGCAAAGGAAAACCTCGCGCTGAATTCCGTGCTTGAGCAAATCGTCATCGAAGCCTATCGCCTCTAACGCCGCTCTGGTCGTACGGAGTCGCCAGTTTGGTCCCTGCCCAAAGCGATGAAGATCAGCGTAAGGATGCTTAATGATCCGAAGGTATCCGCGCAGATCCGCGAAAAGCTTGTCCGGTATGTGGAAGTGACCCCAGCCGGAGGTATAACCAATCGACTTGAAGTACGGAACGCCATCGAGTTTGAGCCTGTTGTAGACGGATGAGCGGCCAAGCGATGAGGACGTCATCACGGCGAGAAGCCGCGCTTTCTTCTCCTTGCCCGAAATGATGCCAGTCGTGCCGCCATATGTTTGCTGGAAATCGTTGTAAACGTCTCGGGTTCTGACAAGGCACGCGACGAGCTTGCCACCCAGCAAAGCGTTGTACGGCGCAACTGCGCCGAGGACGTACGCGTCCATGAGATTCACAAGGCGCTCGCCGCGCGCATCGGAGTTCCAGCCGATCAGCTTGTCCCGGACGGAAAGATTGAAAACGGGATCGCCAATCGCGATGAGGCCGATCAGCTTGTCGTTGTGCTTATCCCAGACGAGATAGCGCAGCCTCCTCCCAAACCCGTTGGACACCGGAACGGACCACGTCAGCGCCGCAAGGCGAAAGAGATCGCTCTCAACTGTGCCGGATCGGACGCGCTGGAGCACCGGCTGTATCTTGAGGGGATCGATTTCACGCCCGCTGGCGAAGTGCTTGATCAGGTCAGCGGAATTCTCTTTGATGAACGCGCGGCTTTGCGCGAGGCGATCAGACCTTTGGCTCGAATGAAGCGACCGGATGACCTCCTTGCCGGAGCCGGATATCTCCAGGAATCCTTTAGCGTTTTTTGTGAACCCGAGCTTCTTTAGGTGCCGCCGCAATCGGCGCTTGAGAGACGCTTCCCGTGTCTGAATTCTTATTACTTTGTTCTTCGGCATCCTTGATGCTGCCTCTCCACTAGAGTCAGTCCCTCGCAAAGTAACTATAGCCCTTCAAATCAGCATCGAATAGGAAAAACTTCAAGGTTTGGGCACGTTTCTGTTGGCAACGTTGGAGAGAGACTTGAAGTCGTTCTCTTGGCATAGTTGAAGAGAGTCTGAAGTGGTTCGCTGGCGTTCCGAAGGGAGAACGCGGCTCGTAACGCGTTCTCGCGCCCGCTGGAGGGGATACATCCAACATGACGCGAACAGTAAACGCGGAACGATGGGCCGCACGTGTGCGCGAGTGCAAGAACGCGGTAGAGAGGGAACGGTTTGTAGGTGTTTCGGTGACGTTGGCTGCGCGTCTGCTGGGCATCAGTCGTTCTAGAGTCCAGCAACTCGTCAAGGCCGGGAAACTCTCCATCATCGATGTGCTAGACGAGCGCCGCGTACGTATCGGTCACCTGGTAACTATCGCTTCGATCGAACACCGCCGCAGAACGGTTCGACCAAGGCGCACGCAATGGCGGCCTGAGCGCTAGTCTCCTTTGCCGGAACGACACACCGTTCCGTCTTAGTACCCGCTCTCGTCACTCGCTCGAAGTACTTTTGCCCTTCCCGACCGCGTATGACAGCACTGGGTGCTTTCGCAAACATGCCGAGCGAGCTAATCGCTCGCCTCGCCAGCGTCAGCCTCTGCACAGCGCGGCGCTGGCGACGCACGCAACGCGCACCCGGCGCTGTCGTGGCGCTCTTGCAAATTCGCTACTGCGGCACGCTGGGGTTGATTTCGCCGGCTTGGCACGAATGGACGTTGCGCAACGGGAAACTCGGCAACGCGGATGGGCACGAGTATTCGCCCGGAGAGGTGTGGGCAATACCGATTTTGCACCAGCAAGTCGCAGTGCTCGAAGCCGCCGTCCGGCGGTTGCAGGGCCAAGTTGCGCGGGAAACCGTATTCTCGAGGAGCGCGAGGCTAGACGAGCACGAGGCGCCGTAGTCACGTGCGTCAGGTGCAGTCTCAGGCACGCTCCGCTTCAGCGAGAAGCGTCCGCAGTTCTTCTACAGCGATCCCGTGCGGCGCAAGCAGACTCGCGTCGACTCTCAGGGGTTGATCGAAACACCGGGCGAAGGCGATGTCGTAGCTCAGAGACACGAGCCAAGGCAACGCCACCGCGTTCCTCGCGTTGCTCACGTTGAGGCGCGCGCGATACCTGGATCGTTCTGGCTCTGGGCCGATGGACAGTGTTCGACGGCCGGGCATCGGACTGCTCATGCTGACCCATTGGCCCAGGCACTCATCGACTCGTTGCCACGGTTGAAGCAACTTGCGCGCGTCGATGATCGGGAAACCTCCTTTCGCCGACAGCTTGTAGTGCGTGGCGATTGCTCGCGGTACGACCCGATACTCAACCTTCGCGCCACTATCACGCGTATCGCGTACAACCACCCCTGAGCGCCATTCCTGCTCGATCGCGCTGATGGCACCGGCGGGGTGTGGTCCCAGTGCCAGCCAGAGATGAGATAGCCCTGGTCCGCGCTCGTAGACCGCCAGCGTCCCCGGATAGTGTTTGTCTACGAGCCTTAGTGTCGTCCGATTCGGATGGATCGCCGCCTTCGCGTACTTGTTGAACCGGCTTTGTTCCGCGAAGGTGTCGCCGCCAAACCGATCACCAACCGCACGATCGACCTGTATCCAGGTTGCGTTCCTCTCCAGGCCAAAATCGGCGCCAACTGCGGCGCGCACCGAACAAGCCCACGCCTTCGTTTTACAGTCGTCGAGCACCTTCGCGCGACCGACGACTGGCCTCCTTCCTCGCCCATGAGGGCGCTTGACTGCGCTAGTGCGTTCGCGATCGGCTTTCACGTGCGAGCTGATATGCGCCGGTACTGAAATTGCAATTGCGAAACTTTGCGGTAAGGCGCGTCACTCGGCAAGCTGCCGCTGAGAAAGGAAATCGTCAGCTACGCATGCCGATCGACGGAATCATGGATGGAACACCAAGGAAGCGTTAGTTCGTGAATCCTCCCCTTCGCGACCTGGCACGGATGCTTGCCGCAGTGGCGGTCGAGGGCTTCGCCTGCTCGCGCCACAGCGGCACGGCTGACGCGGTTGACAGCGTGGACGCGGCGCATGCGCACGCCAATCCAGGCCCTCAGGATCCACTGCCGGCAAGCGCAGCCGTTCACGCACCTGATGACTCAGGTCAAAGCGATGAAGACCGCACTTCCCGCCCTTGATCCGGCATCTCCCAGTGGTGTATATGAGTGATATATACCACTTCTGGAGCGCGGTTATGTCTGATACGGGCGTAGCGAGGATCTTCATGCATGGCCGCAGCCAGGCCGTGCGCCTGCCCTTGGCGTTTCGCCTGCCTGGGGACCGTGTGCGCGTGCGCCGCGTCGAAGGCGGCATCCTTCTGGAGCCGATGGTGGCGGACATCAAAGCGTGGTTCGCAGAGATGGACCGTTTCGCCGACGTGCCTTTCATGCCGGAAGGCCGTAAGCAGCCGCCGATGCCCAAGCCCAAGGACCTGTTCAAGTGATCTACCTGCTCGATACCAATGCGGCGATCGCACTGATTAACGGCAAGCCCGCCGCCCTGCGCACGCGACTACAGCGGGTAGTCGCGAAGGACACGCCGGTCGCGATCTCGTCGATTGTCCTGTACGAGCTTTGGTACGGTGTCGCGCGTAGCGAGCGCCAGCGCGAGAACGCAGAACGCTTGCGCGTGTTTCTGTCTGGCGCCATCGGAGTCGCGCCCTTCGACGAAGAAGATGCCGCCAGGGCCGGCGAGCTGCGCGCTACGCTGGAATCGGCAGGCACACCCATCGGACCCTACGACCTGCTGATCGCCGCCCAAGCGCTGCGTATGAACGCAACGCTGGTCACTGCGAACGTATCCGAGTTCGCGCGAGTGCGCGGCCTCGACTGGCAAGATTGGGCCGCCAAGAGCTAGGGCAGACAGACCATGACGCGCGCTGCCATCTACGCCCGCTACTCGACTGACAAACAGCGCGAAGCATCGATCGAGGATCAGTCGCGCACCTGCCGGCGCATCGCGGAGCGCGAAGGCTGGGCCATCGCCGAGACCTACGCGGACCAGGGCATCAGCGGCTCACGCGCCGACCGGCCCGCTTACCAGCGAATGCTAGCCGACGCGAAAGCGCACAAGTTTGCGGTTCTGCTGATCGACGATATCTCCCGCCTATCGCGTGACCAAGTGGAAGCGGAGAACGCGTTTCGTCGGTTGGAGCATTGGGGCGTGCGCGTCATCGGCGTGAGCGATGGGTACGACTCGGCGGCAAAGACCCGCAAGGTGCATCGGGCCGTCAAGAACCTCATGAACGAAGTCTTCCTCGACGATCTCGCGGAGAAGACGCATCGCGGGCTCGAAGGCCAAGCGCGCGCCGGCAACAACGCAGGCGGCCGCGCCTACGGCTATACCCATGCTCCCATCGAGGACCCGTCGCGGCTCGATTCCTTCGGGCGACCGCTCGTGGTCGCCGTGCGTCGCGAAATCGACCAAGCGCAGGCCAAGGCCATACGCGACATGTTCGGATGGTATGCGGACGGCTTCAGCCCGCGCTGGATCGCGGACGAACTCAACCGCCTTGCTGTCCCCTCCCCCGGCGCGAATTGGAACCGCAAGACTCGGCGCCACGACGGCGTGTGGCTCGCCAGCGCCATCGCCGGCGATCCGAGGAAGGGTATCGGGATACTCAACAACGACCTCTATCGCGGTGTGTACGTCTGGAACCGCTCGCGCTGGGTGCGCGATCCCGAGACGCACCGGCGCGTGCGCCAGGAGCGGCCGGAACGCGAATGGATCAAGCAGGACATGCCGCACCTGCGCATCGTGAGCGATACGCTGTGGCAGCGCGTGAAAACGCGGCAGGCCGACGTGCGCCACAGATCCAAAGGTATTCGCGAGGCGCTGCACTCTTTTGCCCGCACCGGACGTGAACCTAAGTACCTTCTCTCCGGCTTGCTCAAGTGCGGCGTCTGCGGCGCTAACTTCGTCATCGGCGACAGGTGGCGCTATGTCTGCGCCACCCGCGCCAATGGCGGGGCGCACGCGTGCAGCAACAACCTGCGGGTCTCCCGCGCCGTGGCCGAATCAAGACTGCTGGCCGGCATAAAGGCGGAGTTGATGGCGCCCGAATACGTCGGGGAGTTCAAACGCGAAGTCCGCGCACTGCTCGCCACGCTGCGTTCGGCTCGCAACTCTGATCGCAATCTGCGCGCCAAGCGCATCGCGCAGCTTGAGCGGGAGATCGCGAACCTGGCCGAGGCGATCGGCAGCGGGCTGCTGTCTCCCGCGCTGAAGGCCAAGCTCGCTGCCGCCGAGACCGAGCACGCCGAGCTGACCAATCCTCGCCGCAGCGAGCCCGGCGACAAGATCAGCGAAGTTCTGCCAAGGCTGGCCGACACCTACCGCGAGTTGGTAGAGAACCTGGAAAACGTTCCTCTGCGCCACGTAGCACGCGCGCGTGCGAGCCTGAAGGAGATCACGGGCGACGTTCGGCTGACGCCGGACGAGAGCCGTACGGGGCTTATCGCGGAGCTTTCGTTGGATACTGGCCGGCTGCTCGGAATGGCAGCCGGCCAGCAAATAAGTGTGGTAGCGGGGGCAGGATTTGAACCTGCGACCTTCGGGTTATGAGCCCGACGAGCTGCCAGACTGCTCCACC
>Ga0187894_10003290_pt1 | contig 18277 bp, 14 predicted proteins | sample GBC1701081metaG_FD_136650 | JGI IMG/M metagenome (GOLD analysis project Ga0187894, IMG submission 136650) | White microbial mat communities from a lava cave in the Kipuka Kanohina Cave System on the Island of Hawaii, USA - GBC170108-1 metaG ...
ACTCGATCTGAAATACGCGCGCAAGGTGCTTGAATACGTCTATAAGCTCTGGGGGCGCCCCGTGCACCTCGAAACCATAATCGAGGAGGAAACGACAACGCTCCATTACGACGGGGAAGAGCACAGCGAGAGTTAGAGCCAGACAGCCTTGCTATTTTGAATCCACATAAGTTTGACAACACACCTAAACCTGGAGGAACAGCCATGATCACCTTAGGAACTTGCGACTCGAATGTTCAACGCGCAACTCTGGATGAATACATCGAACACGCGAAAAAGCTGACCGGCGTCGAAAACTGGGAGAACAAGCTGCGAGGAGAGAAAGACGGGGAATGGGCGGATTTTCGGGAATTGAGCGGAAGCTCAATGACTGTGGCCGGCGCCCAACGCTTTCTCAAAGACGCCGGATTCTTCCCCTTCGGAAAGGATGACGGCATCTGCGGCTATCGCACGGTTTCAGCCATTCGTCTTTTTCAGGAGTACGTGCGAACTGTCGAGGGCGACGCGCGGATCGGGTACCCCGACGGCGTGATGGGGCCAAACACCATTGGGCATGCGGATCGCTGGAAGGCGAATAATCAAAAAGCCGACTGGGCCGGCGTGACCGCCGCCGCTCCGAGCCGGGAATACGTGAAATGGATGTCGCTGCTTCACAAAGTCAAAGAAAAATACGCCGCCGCTCCGAACGCCATGCTCCGCAAGGTGAATGAATTCTCTCAATCCTCTGACACCGTGAAACCGGCGAATTGGGACTTCGACCCGAACAAGATTCACATGATCGGAATTCGCCGAAACGAGACCAACGTCGAGGCCCAGCCCGGCGCCAGAAAATTCGACGACATGTTCGTTCTGCTCATCGGCGGGCTGGCGTTCAAATTTTTCGGCTCGACCGATCCGGGCGCGACCGAGAACCCGCAGGGACTGCCTTTTCTGACCCAGGGGCAACATCATTACCGCTTCGGCTGGCACAAACTCTCGGAGCTGAAGCGCGTTTATCACGCATTGAAACCCTTGAGCGGCGGCGTCCTGGTCGTCCGCACGAAAGACATGGTTCTGAATGACGCGGACCTGGCCGCGGGCTTGGAGCGCAACAATTCGATCAATGTTCACTGGGGCGGCGAAGGATTGCGACAGGTCGGCAAATGGTCGGAGGGTTGTCAGGTGATCGCCGGCAAAGCTTACATCAATCACAACGATGTCGCGATCAATTGCTCCGAATACGCCGCGACTATTTATGGCGACCTCGGAGTGAAGAACGCGAAAGGCGTCCACCAGACCAAAGGCGCTTACACCGTCCTGAGCGATCTGGTCGGAGCGCTCTCCGGCGCCGATGAAGACGACAATGTCGTGAAGTATATGCTGGTTTACGAACAGGACCTGGCGCTCAGTCCCGAGATCGGCGCCGGCAAGGCCGAAGAGATTCTGGCGCGGATTCAGGCGCTTCCCGCCTAATCCATTACCCTCGCCACAATGCATTTCAAATAATAAGTCTCCGGCACAGTCAGCAGGATCGGGTGGTCGCGCGATTGCGCGCGTTTTTCGACGACTTGCACGGCGCGTCCGGCGTCCAGCGCGGCTTCGGCGAGCGTTTCCAGAAACAATGCCTCGCCGACGTGGTATGAACACGAACAGGTGATCAGCGCGCCGCCCGGATTCAACAATCGCAACGCGCGCAGGTTGATCTCCTTGTAGCCTCGCAGCGCCCCTTCGACCGCGCCGCGATTTTTGGCGAAGGCCGGAGGGTCGAGCACGATCGTGTCAAACCGTTCGCCCGCGTCGTCGTAATCGCGCAGCAGGTCGAAGACGTTGGCTTCGACGAATTCGACATTGGTTATGCCGTTGAGTTCGGCGTTGCGGCGGGCGCGTTCGACGGCCGGTTGTGAAATGTCAACGGCGGTGACTCGTTCGCAGCCTCTCGCCAGGTGGAGCGCGAACGAGCCGTGGAAGGTGAAACAATCAAGTCCGCGCCCGTGCGCGTAGCGCATAGCCGCAGCGCGGTTTTCGCGCTGATCCAGGAACGCGCCGGTCTTCTGTCCTTCAATCAGGTCAACCTGGAATTTGATTCCGTTTTCGGTAATGAAAAGATCGGGAGCCGATGTAGGGCAAACTGTCAGTTTGCCCATGCCTCCGTCATCAGCCCTTTGCGAAGGCATGGGCAAACTGACAGTTTGCCCTACATCAGGATAAAGCAGGCTGTTGATCATCGGCAGGCCTTCGAGCTGGCGGACCTTCGCGTCATTACGCTCGACGATCAATCGCGGATGGAACTCTTCGACCAGCAGCTCGACCCACATCGCCTTCAGCGCGTCCATCCCTCGGGTGAGCGTCTGCAAAACAAAACAATCGCCGTAACGGTCAATGATCAAACCGGGCAGCAGGTCGCCTTCGGCGTGAACCAGGCGGTATGCGTCCGTATCGCCGACCACCCGGTTGCGCCACGCGGCGGCCGCGCGCAAACGCGCCAGCCAGAAATCGCGGCCAATCTCGACATCGTCTTTTGAAATCAGCCGGAGCGTGATCTCGGACTCTTTGCCGTAATGCGCCCGAGCGATGAATCGTCCGCGCTGATCGACGACGCGCACGATCGATCCGCTTTCGGCCGGCGGTTTCCGGGTGACATCGCTGCGGTAAATCCACAGGTGGCCCGATCGCGCGCGCGCCGCGCCCTTCGCCGAGACGACGGCTTCGGATGGGGATAGCGAGTTTTGTTTTTGATGAGCAGTCATTCGACCGTCACATTACAGGCGACGCTGGGCTTGCGCAACGGCTTAAGCGATAAGTCGGACATCGGTCTCGGCCAGGCGCTTGTGCGTGGCAGGGCGCCATGCCATTATTCGCGCCACGTTATGCGAACCTCACATCTTTCCTAGCAGTAGGAATAGCAGGATTGGTTCCGCCCACTCCGCTTCTGAGTGGAAAAAATATGAACAAGTTACGCATCCTGATCACCAACAATACGCTGGCTAGGCGCGCCGGGACCGAGCTGTATGTATACGATCTCGCGGTGGAACTTTTGGCGCGGGGCCATCAGCCTATCGCTTACAGCAATCAACTCGGCGAAGTCGCCGAGAGCTTAAGGGGCGTCGGGGTTCCGGTCATCAACAATCTCGACGCGCTCAGCTTCGCGCCGGACATAATTCATGGTCACCACCACCTGGAAGCGATGGCCGCCCTGCTCCATTTCCCGCAGACTCCGGCGATCTACTTCTGCCATTCCTGGAAGGCCTGGGAAGAGGCGCCGGTCCGGTTCCCGCGCATCCGTCGCTACCTGGCGATGAACGAGGCGACGTACAACCGGCTGACCTGCGAACACGGCGTCCCGGAAGATCAAGTCAGATGGATGCTCAATTTCGTGGACCTGGCCCGCTTCAAACCCCGCGCGCCCTTGCCGCCACGTCCGACACGCGCTCTGGTCTTCAGCAATTACGCCACCGAACAGAGCTTTTTGCCTATCGTCCGGGCCGCGTGCGAACACGCGGGGCTGCCGCTTGACGTCATTGGGATAGGAGTAGGGAATCCCTCTTTGCGTCCGTGGGAAGCGCTCGGCGCCTATGATCTGATCTTCGCCTCCGGCCGCTCGGCCCTGGAGTCGTTGGCCGTAGGCGCGGCGGTCATCATCTGCAACCACTTCGGACTGGGGCCGATGGTCACGGCGGCGGAACTTGATGGGTTGCGGCGCGCCAACCTCGGCTTTATGTCCACCTTGCGGCGGCCGTTCGAGGTTGAAGAGGCGCTGCGCCAGATCGAGCGCTACAACGCCGCGGACGCGACGGAAGTTTCGCGCCGCATCCGCGGCGCCGCCGGACTGGAAGCGACGGTGGATCGTCTGCTCGACCTTTACGCCGAAGTCATCGCCGAGCATCGGCAAACGCCTCCGCCTCCGCCCGAGACGGAATCGCGCGCCACAGCCGCTTATTTGCGCCAGCTTTCGGATCGGCTGAAAACTTATGAACAACTGCGGAGGTCGCGCGACCAACTCCAGAACTCATGCGACGCGCTGCAAGCCGAGGCGGACTGGATGCGCCGGAGTCTAACGTGGCGTTGGCGGCAACGTCTGACGCGCGCGTCCGGCCTGGTATCGTTTTATCGAATCGCTCTCCGCCGGTTTTTTTGATTCGCTGGCGCGCCGTTTGGCCACACATCTGAACACAACATGATCGTCCTGGAATTGTTCAAACAGTTTCCGCTGTGCAACGCCGTGTTGCACAGCCATGCCGAGTATAGCCACGCTTTCGCCGCGCTAAATCTCAGCGTTCCGCCCGCGGCGCACCTGATGCAGACGCTCGGCGAGGCGCCTTGCATCAAAGTCGAAGATCAGCGGATCAAGGAAGAATATTTCCGCCAGCCATACCCGGTTGAGGTCCCTGCGGCGATGAGCTACCGCCCGGAGATTGTGGCTGTCAATCAGCAGATCATCCCGCAGATCAAGGAGAAACTCGGCCATCGTCAACATGAGTTGGAGAAGCACGGGTTGGTTTTCACGACCTATCAGCATGGCGTCTACGTCATGGCCCGTAACATGGACGAGGCGTTCAACAATCTGGCGCGCGTCGAGGCCAGCGCCCGGACTTATATTTATGGCGGCCTGATTCTGGGGCGTGAGAGATGGGAGGCTGAGGGACGCGCCTAGTGGAAGACTTCTGAAGTTTTCCACTAGGCTGGGCAATTCCTATTTTCCTCTCCCACATTTTCCTCTTCGACTTTTTTCCAAGAGGAAAATGTGGGAGAGGAAAATATCCTGACCAAGGGGTGGGTTACTTTTGAAACCGTCCGCTAGGGCGGTTTTCACATCCGCGTTCTATTGACACATACAAACATTCATTCAAGGGCTGCAGAGGAACTTTTTATGCTTTATATCGAGGAACGGGAATACTTGTTGGGAGTCATCGAAGACCTGGTCAAATTCCGGTTGATTGATTGCACGGGCGGGCTATTGGCGCTGCGCTGCGGCCCGGAGCATCTTCTGATGTCGACATTCGGCGCTGCTTTCCGCCGGTGGCGGCTGGGGCTGGAAGATTTCATTGTCACCGACAACGAAGGCGGCGTGGTCGAAAAGCATCAACACGCGGGGCCGGCCAGTATGCTGATGGTTCTGGAAATCTTCAGGCTGTTTCCGTTGTGTCACGCCGTGCTCCACACGCACGCCGAATACAGTCTTGCCATTGCCGCGCTGGATCGCGCGGTCCCGCCCGCCGCGCACCTGATGCAGACGCTCGGTGAAGTCCCATGCTTGAGGGCCGAAGACCAACGGATCAAAGAAGAATATCTCCGCAACCCTTATCCGGTGTCGGTTCCGCCGGCGATGAACCATCGCCCCGAGATCGTGGCCGTCAGCCAGCGCATCCTTCCGCAGATTAAAGAGAAGTTCGGCCATCGAAAGGACGAGCTGAAGAAGCACGGCCTGGCTTTCACGACTTACCAGCACGGGGTCACGGTCTTCGCCCGTAATATGGACGAGGCGTTCAACAATCTGGCGCGCGTCGAGGCGAGCGCCCGGACTTATATTTATGGCGGCCTGATTCTCGGGCGTGAGAGATGGGAAGCCGATGAGCGCGCTTAAACGCATTGTTGTCACCTGGCTCGCCACCGCGCGCGGCGGGGCGGAAAAATCCAGCCTCGATCTCTGCCAGACCATCCGGCGGCGCTATCAGGTCGAGGTTTCGCTCGTTCTATGGCATTACGGCGAGGCTTTCGATTTCGGTCCATTTATCGAGGGCGCGGCGGGCGGAGTGATTCACTGCTATGACGGCGACGAATATCGGCGGCGCCTGACGGAAGTCCTAGCCGTCCATTCGGCCTCGACGGCGTTATTTTCGAATCATCGCACTTATCAGATTGACCTTCATTTGGCGGCCCAACAGGGCGTCAAGTGCGCGGCGATCTTTCGGCAAACGCCTATGGTTGATGAAGCCTTGCGCACGCTGCCGTCGCCCGAGGCGTCGGAACTGGTCTATCGGCGCGGAGGTGAACTGGATTGGGGCATGCTGCGGCGCGCCGCCGCGCTCATCGGCCTGAGCGATTTCGGCGTCCGGGGAATCGCCAACTTTGCGCCGCAACATCCGCGCCTCGTCCGCATTTATAACGGGCTGAGTATGCCGGGCGAGGCCGCCGCGATTACTCCGCGCGCGGTGCGCCGCTTCCTGATTGTCTCGCGCCTTATTGGTTGGAAAGCGATTGATTTCGGCATCACCGCCTTCGGCTACTTGCAGCGCCGGTATCCCGACGCCCGTTTGCAGATTGCGGGCGACGGTGAAGAATGGCGGCGTTTGCGTCAATTAGCGGATCAACTAGGTCTCGGCGAGCAGGTCGAGTTTTTAGGTTTTGAAGAAGACATCCAGCGGGTTTATCGGGCAAACGATTGTTTGTTGCACTTGAGCGGCATCGAAAGCTTCGGGCGCGTGGTTGTAGAAGCCGGCGCCTGTGGACTGCCGGCGGTCGTTCCGCAGAGCGCCGGGACGGGTGAGTTGGTCATTAACGGGCACACCGGGTTCACCTTTCGCCCGCACGATTTGCCTGACTGCGTCCGCGCGTTGGAGTGCGCCTACCATCTGAGCGGCGCCGACTATGCGCGGCTCAGCGCCACAGCCCGCCAACGCGCGCAAGCGCTCTTCAGCCCCGACCGCCTGGCTGAAGAGTACGTTGGATTGGCCAACTCCATGCTTCTTTCCTGATCGCTTTTCTTCCAGGGCATTTAAGTGAAGCTTGCGCATAAATCCTGGGAGCGCACGCGGCCCGCGTGCTGGCTTGATGAGCGAGAGCATTCATCACATTGTGTCCTTCCATCAAGCCAGCACGCGGGCCGCGTGCGCTCCCAGGATTTACGCCTCCTTGATCAAGGTATTATTATGGATTGCCGTGATCAAGAAAGAGGTTCGTGTTCATTCGTGTTCATTTGTGTTCATTCGTGGCTGAAATTCTTTCTCTTAAAATCCACACCCCCATTACAAGCGTCGCTGCGATTGCGCGACGGCTTCGGCGACAAATCGAACATCGGTCTCGGTCAGTCCCACGCCTGATGGCAGGTACATCCCTTTCTGGCAGAGCGTTTCGGCCACGGGATATCGCTGGCCTTTGAACTGCGCGAAATAGATCGGCTGGAAATGAATCGGGATGAAGAAGGTTCGGGTCTCGATGCCTTGTTGCGCCAGCCTGTGTCGCAACTCGTCGCGCGAACAGCCGAACTCTTCTTCGACCAGGATGCCGTACATCCAGAAAACATTCTTCGCGCCGGGCAATTCGCGCGGCAGCGTTAGCCCGCGCGTCTGGCTGAGCGTTTCGGTATAAATCCTCGCGTTATGCCGGCGGCGTTCGATCAACTCCTGCAGCCGCTCGGTCTGCGCCAATCCGATGGCCGCCTGCATGTTGGTCATGCGGTAATTGAAGCCGCGATACTGGTGCCAGAAGTGGCGTTCGGTCGAGAAAGCGTGATCGCGCAAACGGCGCGCGACCTCGGCCAGTTCGGCGTTATTGGTCGTGACCATGCCGCCTTCGCCGGTGGTAATGATCTTGTTGGCGTAGAACGAAAAACTCGCCGCGTCGCCCAGGCTGCCCGCGCGCCGCCCGTGGTATTCGGCGCCGTGGGCTTCGGCCGCGTCTTCGATCACGTAAAGGCCGCGCCGCTTTGCAATCTCATTAATCGCGTCCATCGGCGCCGGATGGCCGTAGGTGTGAACAACAACGATTGCCTTGGCGCGCGGCGTGATCTTCTCCTCGATGCGCGAGACGTCCAGGTTCCAGGTTTCAGGCTCGGCGTCCACCAATACCGGCGTCGCGCCCGTGTAGCTGACTGCGTTGGCCGTCGCGATCATCGTGAATGTCGGAATGATCACCTCGTCGCCAGGGCCTATTCCCAGAGTCGCAAGCGCCAGATGGAGCGCGACCGTGCCGTTGGCGCAAGCCACGCCGAATTCGCAGCCGCAGGCTTGCGCAAACTGCCGCTCGAATTCGCGGACGAACGGACCGATCGACGAAATCCAGTTCGATTGCACGCATTCGGTCAGATAGCGCAATTCGTTGCCGTCGAGCAGCGTGTCGGCTACGGGAATGACGCGCGCCGATTCCTCTTCGGAAGAGATGCGTCGAATCGGCGACTCCAGCTTCGGGTCAGGTCCCGGAATCAAATGGCGGATCAGAGACAGGTCTTCTTCGCTGATAATACTCTTTTCAATCATTGGAATTGGTTTCACGCCCCCGCGGAGCAGCTTTCGTTCAACGGTTCGGTGATCCATTTGATCATCGCTTCGGATCGGGCCAACACGCCCGCGTAACTCGATTCATCCGCCGGGTCGAAATGCTCGTCGTAGATTTTGGCGACGGAGTCTTTGAGCAGCGGGTCAACCAATTTGAGGTAACCGGCCCGATAGCCGGGCCGCGGCCCCACACGACGCGCCGCCGCTTCGCGTTGAAGTTTACGGAAAGCCGCGATGGCGTTCCATCCGCGCGATGTCAACAGGGCGCCGGGATCGTCGCGGGCGAGAGCCTGGGCGATGTCGCGCCACGAGACCGCTTGCAAATCGCGGACGACCTGCGAGTGAAGCTGATGAGAGGAGATTTCGGTGGGCATCGCCTCTTCCATCGGTTTGTCGAAGGTCTTCGGGCGCCAATCGCGCATTTCGTTGAGTAGCGTCGCCCAGTCCGCGCCCATTCGCGAGGGCCGCTTGCCGAGCGCGAGCGCGCAAAGGGTTATGCGCAAACACTGGCCGCACCGGTTGCACATCATCTCTCCTACTTTGGTGCGCCAGCATGAATATTGCAGATCGCTGATGTCGGCGTAACGCGTCCAGAGCAACTCCTGCGCCTGAAAGCTGTGCAGGGAAGAGATCAGCGATCCGTGCCTGACGCCGAACGGGCGCAGCATCGCGTTGATCGCGCCCTGCGTGATCGCGGAATACATAAAATGGTTATGCTGAACCACGCGTCCGTTGCGCTCCACGTTCTCCTGCACCTGCGCCTCCGAAGCCAGAAACAAGTGGGTCGCCCCCGCCGCCACACCCGCCGCCAGCAGCGACGCCGCATAGAGGAACGTGTCGGTCAGTTCATTGACCGAAATCCAGTAGCCCAATTCCTGCGCGAAGCCGAGGTTGAAGTTGGCGCGATAATCCGACTCGACCTCGATCAACGTCACATTGCGGCGGCGCTGAATCTCATTGAGGATGTAACGGCGGCGCGGCGTAACGTGGTCTTCGAGCGGCGGCATCGGCGAAGTTGTGGCGACCAGCGCCGGTTTCTCGGTCAGCTCCGTCAGCAGCCCCGTCTGAACCAGACTGTCTTTGCCGCCGCTGAAGGCCGTCGCGCAGCGGCTCAAATTGGCCGCGCCGGCCATCGGCGCGGAGTAATTGATCGACGGCCCATCCTCGACGATTTCGATCTTTCGCTCGAAATCGTTCGTGCCGCGATAGGCTTCGAGCGTGGCGACCTCGGCGTCCATCAGCCTGTTCCAGCATTCGGCCTCGCCTTGGCGCAGCCGGACCGGCAGCAGCACGCGGCAGGGGCGCAGCAGCGGCCACTGCGAGTGTAGGCAGATGAACATAACCGTCCACCAGAGGGCTTCGGGAACGCGCGCGAGGTCTATTGCCCCCGGCGCATCGGGAAAACGCATGGTGAATTGCGGCTGGCGGTAGAGCGTGGTCTGCGGATCGACCTGCCACCGGAATATGACTTCGCGCTGCTTTATTTCTGGTGGAAAAAGAGTGATTGATCGCATCAGGCGCCATCTGACTTCCAAGTCGGATCGAAATGGTTGCCGGTTTTTCTCGTTTATCTTCGGGTTCGCGGCGCGGCGTTTAGAGCCGAAGGCGGTTTAACTATGGCTTGCGTCGGTGAGCGCAGCCAGCGGATTGTGGCCTTGTGGTTGCCGCGAGCGTTGAAACATGAGGCCACAAGAAAGCGCGCCAGTGATCCTGCGCTTACGAGCGGCAATGATATACTACCCGCCATTTTTCGGCGAGGCGCCTCAAATTAAACATGAACGGAGAGCGGGTGATGAGAAATATGCGGCTGGCGGTGGGAATCCCCACTTTTCAAGAAGCGGACTCGATTGAGAACGTGGTCAGGCAGATTGACGACGGGTTGGCGCGCCTGCGCGATCCCGCCGATTGCATAATCGTCAATGTGGATAGCGGCAGTTCTGATGCGACATCGGAAGTCTTTCTCAACACTCCGACCCGGCGCCGCAAGGAATCATTCGTCATCACCGAACAGCCGAGAGGCAAAGGCCGCAACGTGCTGCGCTTCTTTCAATACTGCTCCGAGCAACAGGTTTCTGCGCTCGCCATTGTTGACGGCGACCTGCGCTCGATTACGCCTGATTGGATCGAGGCGTTGTTGGCGCCGGTGTTGCGCGGCGAGGCCGATTACGTCACGCCGCTTTACCTGCGGCGCCGCTTTGACGGATCAATGACCAACCATTTTGCATATCCGATGATGCGCGGGTATTTCGGAATCGGCCTCCGGCAGCCGGTCGGCGGTGAATTCGCCTTCTCAGCGGCTTTGGTTGAACACCTTCTGCGGCAGCCGGTCGAAGAGGCTGTCCTCGGTTATGGCATAGACATCTTTCTCTCAATGCATGCGGTTGGTGGCGGTTTCAAACTCGCTCAAGCGATGTTGGGGCGAAAGCTGCACAAGCCGAGCTTCCCGAAGTGGGGGCTCATCCAGCCGCAAGCCATCGCCGCGGCCATCGCCACGGCGCGTTTGCATCCGATTCGCGTGGCCGAAGCCGATACTGACGGCGTTTCTGATTCTGTTGATGATTGGCCGGAGTATAGATTTTACGATGAATCACAGGCGCTGCTCGCCAAAGCTCGCGCGCGGGCAAGGGAATTGACGCCGGGTTACCGCTCCTGGCTCGGCGGAGAACCGGCGGAGCTGTTCGCCTCGTTTGAAGATAATGGACCAGCCCTCTCAGCCGGGACCTGGACGGATTTGCTTGCGGCCTGCGTCGCTCGCGCCGTTTGGGTCGAGCCGCAAATTCCCGCCAGCGTCTTCGCCGATCATTTGGCGCCCGCTCTCTACATCAGGACGATCACCTGTTGGAATGAGACGTGGAAGCGGCCGATTGCGGAATACAACGCCGAGATCAATCTTCAGGCGCGGCTCCTGCGCGAGAAACTGCTGGCGCATGCGCGAAAGCTCATTCTGTGAAGGAGACTGAAGCTGTCTCTCAATCGCGTCTCCTTAGATCAGGTTGCAATTGCGTGTACGGATCAGTACCGCGAGCGGTAGCGAGCGTGGCTGCGGTCAAGAGGCCGCTTCAATAAGCCACGCTCGCTACCGCTCGCGGTACTGATCCGGCGATCCTGTACACGCAATTGCAAACCGATCTAGGCGCTGACATCCGAGAACACACCCAACTCAGCGTAGGTTTCCCGGAGCGCGCCGGTGAAGGCGCCGGCGGAGAACTTCTCGTTGAAAACTTCGCGCGCGCGGCGCGCCAGTCTTCGCCGCAGAGCATGATCGTTCAATACGCGTTCGATGGCGCCGCTCAACACTGAGGCGTTGCCCGGCTCGACCAGCAGCGCACTGTCGCCATCCGCCACATCTTCGGGAATGCCGTCAACATTCGACGCGACGACCGCAGCCCCGGCCTGCAGCGCTTCAAGCAGCGAAACTGAGCCGCTGCCTTCTTCGAGCGAAGGCAACACAAAAACGTCCGCATGCCGCAGGTAGGCGTAAGCGTCCGGCGCGAATCCCTCGATCGTCACCGTTCCGTTCAGGTTCAATCGTTCAGCCAGGCCGCGGTGTTGTTCCAGCAATTGCCCTCCGCCGACCAGACAGGCGCGAAAGGCGACGCCTCTTTCCCGCAACTCGGCCAGAGCGCGCAACAACACGTCCACACCTTTGCGCGGGTCGTGTCTTGAGATCGCCACCACCAACGTCGCCGCGCGCGGTTCGAGCGCGGCGACCGATCTTGGCGGATCAGGCTGTTGAGTCTCGTCTCTCTGTGTAAAGGCCATCTCGGAACTGTAAGACATTTTGCGAAAACGCATCCCCGGCCCGAACCGGTCGAGCAGGAGCCACCGCACCGATTCGTAGTTGAACAGCACGACTTGCGATCCGAAATATGCGCGCCGCTCATAACGCCCGATCACGCGCTTGATCCAGTGGTACTCGGCTTTGGCGCCGAACCACGCTCCGTCGCCGTGATCACGATTGACGCCCATCCGCTTGCCTAGGTGTTCGTGTTCGAGAGAGGTGTAGGCGTTGACGATGGGAATAGCCTCGACCTCGCGACGCCGCAGCCTGCGGCTGGCTATCACGCCCGCGCTGCCCCAGAGTCCGAAGCCGTGGATCAATTGCGGCCCTTTGCGATTTCGCAGAAATCGCTCGACGCCGGCGGCGAGCGTCGGTTCGTTCCATGGAATGGTCGAGACGCGCGTTCCCTGATTGGCGGCGTGAGTGAGCAGCCGCCTCAGTGGCGAGCGCATCTGGTGGATTATTCCGTAATCCGTTTCCGATGTTCCGTCCGTTCGCCCGACGCAGAAGAGATGGGGCAGGAATCCCGCCCGGATTGCGGCTCGCGCGTGCGCGCGGACGTAACTGGAATGCCCGCCACCAACTTCTTCCAGAGGATTTTTGCCGACTACGAAGACAATCTCTTTAGCCATTCTCTACCTGGAAACCCAGCTCAGCGTAAAGATTGCGGAGGGCGGTTGTGAAAGCTTCAGCCGAGAACTTTCTGACGAAGGTTTCTCGCGCCCGGATCTGAAGCCGCCCGCGCAATTCCGCGTCCGTCAAAACTCGTTCGAGCGCGAGGCTCAAAGCCGCCACATTGCCTGGCTCGACCAGCAACGCGCTGTCGCCGTCTGTCACGTCTTCGGGGATGCCGTCAACATTCGACGCGACGACCGCGGCGCCTGCTTGCAGCGCTTCGAGCAGCGAAACGGAGCCGCTGCCCTCCTGCAATGACGGCAGCGCAAAGACGTCGGCGCTTCGCAGGTACGGATAAGGATCTGAAACCCAGCCGGCAAGCGTGGTCACATCCGCCAGCCCGAGTTGTTCTACAAGCTGTTGGCTCAGGCCGAAGAGCGGGCCGCCGCTCACCAGGCAGGCGCGAAACCGAACGCCTCTGTCGCGTAATTCCGCCAGCGCGCGAATCAGAACATCCATGCCCTTGCGCGGGTCGTGGCGGGATACGGACACGATCAGAGGCGCGTCGCGCGGCCCTGAAGCGGCGACCGTCTCGGGCTCCGGGGGCGTCTTCGTCACGTCGTCACGTAAAAAAGCGGCTTCGGAGCTGTAAGGCAATTTGCGCGTTTCGGCGCCCGGCCCATGTTCCGCCAGGAAGAGTCTCCGCACCGATTCGTAATTGAGCAGCACGAGCTGTGATTTTGTGTATGCGCGGCGCTCGTAGCGTTTGACCACGTGGCTGATCCACAACCGTTCAGCCTGGTAAATGGCGCGCTGATATAGGCTGCCGGAGTCCGCCGCGCCCTGCGTCTTGGCCCGAACCTCGTTTTCGGCGGTCGTGTAGACGCTGTTCACGACGATGGTTTCAACGCCATTCCGCCGGAGTCTTTCCCGCACTGTCAGGCCGACGCAGCCCCATGTGTAGAAACTGTGGATCAAGTGGGGCCCGGCGCGCCGCGACAGGAATTGTTCGATGCTCGCCGCCAGCCACGTCGCGTGCGCCATCACCATGTGCGGAGTGGCGGAGAAAGCCGTCAGCCAATGAGCGAAGAAGCGTTCAGGCTGTTCGCCCGGGATCGTTTTGAACATCCGCCGCGGCAGAAACGGCGTCGCGACGCGATGGACGACGCCGAAGTCCTCTTCGATGACGCCGTCGCGCTCGTCGACACAGAAGATGTGCGGCTCGAAGCCCGCGCGCATGGCCGCCCGCATGTGGGCGCGGACATAACTCGACCCTCCGCCTTTTCCATGCGACGGGTTCCTGCCCGTAACGAAAACTATTTCCTTGGTCCTCTTGGTCCTCTTGGTCCCCTTGGTCTTCTTGGTCCCCTTGGTCCCCTTGGTCTCCTTGGTCATGGTTGCTCTCAAAGACTGCTTTCGAATCCTAATTCGGCATAGATCTTCCGCAACGAGGTGGTAAAGGCCTCGGCCGAGAACTTTTCAGCGAAGGTTTCCCGGGCGCGGCGGCGGAGCCGTCCGCGCAGTTCGGCGTCGGTCAGCGCGCGCTCTAGCCCGTGACTCAATGCGGTTGCGTCGCCCGGCGGAACCAGTAGAGCGCTGTCGCCGTCAGCCACGTCTTCGGGTATGCCGTCGAGGTTTGATGCGACAACCGCGACCCCGGCCTGCAACGCCTCGATCAGCGAGACCGAGCCGCTGCCTTCCTGTAACGACGGCAGGACGAAAATATCGGCCCGCCGGAGATAGCGGTACGAATCCGGCACGCGGCCCGTGAGCAGGACTGATTCGCTCAACCCCAAACGCTCGGCCAGCCGCTGGTGAGCTTCGAGCAGCAGCCCGCCGCCGACCAGGCAGGCGCGAAAAGCCACGCCGCGTGATTTCAGTTCCGCCAGGGCCCTCAGCAATACGTCAACTCCTTTTCGCGGGTCCTGCCGCGAAACCGCGACCAGCAGCGGCGCGCCGGCCGGTTTGAGGGCCTCCAATTCCGCCGGCGGCTCAACCGCCGGCTCCTCCGGCCGTTCCGTGTGGCCGCGCAGAAAAGCCATCTCTGAGGCGTAAGGTGTTTGACGCATGTTGACCGAAGCGCTGTATCGAGCGCCGACCAGCCGTTGCACCGACGCGTAGTTAGTGATGACGAGTTGAGAGTCGCTGTAGAGTCGCCGCTCGTAGCGGTTCAGGCAGGCGATCGTCCAGGCGTACTCGGCCCAATGCTGGAAGCGGCGTGAAAAGCCGTGATTCCGATTCACGCCGTTCAATTTGCCGCGCGCTTCGTGTTCTATCGTGGTGTAGGCGTTTGCGATCAGACTGACCTTGCGTCCGCGCCGCCACAACTTACGCGCGACTGTCAGACCGGCGTATCCTCCCAGTCCGAAGGCGTGGATCAAGATGGGGTCATCTCTCGTGGCCAGAAACCGAGCGGCTTTGACGCTCATCGGGGGTGAATGAAACGGGGTCATTAAAGGGCGGAATGGGCGAAAGGGGGTCGCGACCCGATGAACGAAGCCGAAGTCGCTCTGAACAACCTCCGTCTTGTCGGAGACGCAGAAGAGATGCGGCTCGAACCCGAGCCGCATCGCCGCGCGGGCGTGGGCGCGGACGTAGCTGGAATGCCCGCCCACTTCCACCAGCGGGTCTTTGCCAGTGATGAGAATGACTTCTTTAGCCATTCGCGCTACTTGCCGCCTGGAAAAAGATTCAAGACCGACCGCCTGATCCGCCAATAGTGGTCGAAGAATTTCCAGTGTTTGGACTGGTAGATATCCTTCAGATTTTTCTCCAGCTCACCGACCAGCGCCTGGCAATCCTCGTGAGCTTTTTCGGCCAGGCTGGCCGAAAAGAGAGGAGCAAGCTCGCCGCTGTTCCATTTCTCCAACATCCATTCGGTCCCGTAGGTGTTGATCATTGTGAGGAGGAGCCGGGCGGATAACCGGCCGATGGAATAAGACTGCCGCCCAAGCTCAGGGATGTAGTTGAAAATATTCGGAATCACGAGTCCGTGAATCTTATAAAAGTAGGCGATGGTCTCGATGTATTTCATTGCGGCCTTCCGCCTCTCCTCGACAGGCAGAAAGCTGTTCAGGCTTTTTGTCTCGTGAAAGTGCAACGCGACCGATTCGACGACGCGGCGGAAGCTTCCTCCTGCTTGGGCTCCTGCTTGGGCTCCTGCTTGGGCTCCTGCTTGGGCTCCTGTCTGGGCTCCTGCTTGGTTGAGCCTGTAGCACCACTCCAGGTCTTCGTAATAGTTGCGCATGCCCAGGTCATAAGGATGATCAATCAGGGCTTCGCGGCGAAGTAATGTCAGACAGCCCGGAACCCATTGGCACGGCCCCGATTCGCCGGCCCAACCGTTGAAACTGCTCCCGAAACCGAGTAACTCGAAACTCAAAACGCCGTCTTCGATTCGATAATCGCCGCCGCACAAATGGATTGAGCCGTCGGGAAAGATGACTCTTCCGGTGGCGGCCAGCGTTTGCGGATTGGTTTCGAGGCAATGCAGCAGATGCTCCACCGAGCCGGGGAAGACCTCGATGTCATTGTCAATCAGCAGGGCGTACGGGGTCTGCACGCGCCGCATCGCGTATGCGCGCCCGCCGGCGCAGCCCAGGTTCTCGTCCAATAAAGCCAGCTCGATGAAATCGTGGGCCGCGTAGATCTCCTTGAGCTTCTCCTGCGCGCCAGGCCCCGAATTGTTGTCTACCAGCAGGAGCTTGAATGGGATGGCGACATTCTCTTTCAGCGAATTGATCGCGTTGAGGGTTTGGTCGAGGCGGTGGTAGGAGAGCATCACGATGGTGACTTCAGCCTCGCGCCGCCGCGAGAAGAAATCCTGGGGAAGCAGGGCCAGATTTTTTTCCGCCTCCTGGCTCAAACTCTTTCTGACCCGCTTCACATCGAACTCTTCCTCCCGCGTGATGGGAAAGGTCTGTAAAGAGAATTCGGCGATGGCCGGCGCCTTGTGATAGCTGGAAGCGCGATAAATAACCTGTTTGCCCATCATCGCCGCCGCGATCATGACGTGCGCCCGGTCGGTTCTCACCACTTCGTGATGGGAGATGGTCCACAGCCATTCATCGAGCGTTTCGCACGTCACGGAGATGTCATTGTTATGCGCCGGCGCCTTATCGGACAGAGACTCCGCATCCGTGCGATAAGCCTGCAACTCGCCGCGGCCTGTGCGTATGTAAGGGCTGAAATCGAAGAAGAAGGCGCAGTCGTGGGCGAGGTCGGCCTTGCAGAGCGCCTGGATCTGCTCGTAAGAGACGCGCTCCCGCGCGAAGACCAGCGCCTTGGTCTTCAAAAGCGCCTCTCTGACGTTGTCCACCGTGACATCGAAAGACGACGGCATCACGATCACCCGCCGGAATTTCTTTTCCACCAGCGGCAGATGTTTGGGCGTATCTTGATAAGGTCCGCACCAGGCCCCGCCACCGGAGATCAGCGCCAGATCGCCGCCGGCGCCGGAAAGATCCAGAATGCTTACCTCCTTGTACTGGAGGCCGCTGAGCAGGCGCCGCGTTCCCGCGTAGATAAGCTGGTCGCCGATGTTGCCGTAGAGTCTGATGAACGTAATGTCGGATGAACCGGCGATGGCCTCTAATAATTTGGCTTTGCTCTTTTCGATTTCTAGCCGTGTCCCACTAAGCATAAATGCAGTATCAACCATAGCGAATCGAGCCATGCGAAAAAATTGGCGGATTTGCTGAATCGGATGAATTGGATGAATCGGCAGGGTTGGCGGGTCAGGTGATTAACGCCGCGTAGCGATTCAATAGCGGCGAGAGTGTAATGGATCGGGTTGGGGGATGCAAAGCGATTTACAATCGATCACAATGAAAACCCGGCGATTTCCGGAGCAGTGACAAATGTCGAATCTCAAATGACAAATGGAAAATGAAACTCTTCGTCCTTACAACATTCGCACGGCCTATTTAGGTCTGGGATCGAACCTGGGCGACCGCGCCGCCAATCTTTTGCGGGCGGTGACGGCGCTCTGCGACGCTGGTTTGCGTGTTCGCGCCCTGTCGTCAATTTACGAAACCGAGCCGGTTGATTATCTCGACCAGCCCAGGTTTTTGAACATGGCGATGGCCGTCGATGCGCCCCGAATCGAGCGGATCGATCCGTTTTCGCTGCTCAAACTTTGTCTTGGGGTAGAGACGAGCCTGGGCCGCGAGCGAGCGGTCCCGAAAGGCGCGCGCACGATAGACATCGATCTGCTTCTGGTTGACGGCCTGGTGATCGACGGCGTCCGTGACGATGTTGCGCTGATCTTGCCTCACCCGCGGCTGCATCTGAGGAGGTTCGCGCTTACGCCGCTGGCCGAGATCGCGCCAAAATTGCGCCATCCGATCTTCGGCAAGACGATTGAGCAGATTCTGGACGATGTGGACGATTCGTCCTCCGTGCGGATTTATGTCGGATGACGGAGAGCGGGTTTCGGTTTTCATGCCGTTCCCAAACTTTTTGCTTGAACTTGCCCCTTTACTAACCTACGATGCCGCCGCGCATGTAAACTGGGTTTCAGCTTCATCAGACCGGGATATTGCGCGCCTTTAGAAATCCCCACGCCGTCCTTGAGTCAGGACACATTTTGTAAAGATACGTCCAAGTTGAGTTTAGCTTCTGGAACCAGATAGTCCCATAAATCTGAAACGTGTTTGAGCAAATGCAGCACGGCATCAAACAAGCTCGATTC
>Ga0187894_10003291_pt1 | contig 18269 bp, 23 predicted proteins | sample GBC1701081metaG_FD_136650 | JGI IMG/M metagenome (GOLD analysis project Ga0187894, IMG submission 136650) | White microbial mat communities from a lava cave in the Kipuka Kanohina Cave System on the Island of Hawaii, USA - GBC170108-1 metaG ...
GACTCACCATTACATGGGGGAATAGATATTGGTCTCTGATTTGACTCCTAACGAAAATTATAGCTAAAATTATGATGCAAAGAAAACCAGTCCTTTTGTTGTAAAAACTACTGATCGCTTATCTAGTAGAATCCCCTTAACTGGGACATGGATATTAAATGTGCAGACTGCGGATGTCTACCACAAGAATGCAAGAAAAGTTCATCACCGTTTGATTGCCCAAATTGTACATGGGATGAATGTTGCTGCTGGAAAGCAATAAACAGAGAAAACCTCTGAACTAAAAAATTATTCGGGAATTGTGAAAAATTATGTATACGATCAGTTTACTGTGTTTGCTTATTTGTCAACGATTCGATTCTTCCCCTGTACTTTTCTTTGTATAGTGTTCTGCACGAAGTACAGCAAAAGAATCTCTCGAGGCTACCAAACTTTAGCATGCTTGGTTTTTCATGCACTGGCCTCTCGCAATAATCACAAGACATTTTGACAAGCATGTCTTTGCTGATTTTCACATTGTGGTGTTTTATTGCCTTTGAGCTGATAACATCTAGTCTGGTTCCGGTCCTGTCTTCTAACATACCGGTATCAATGATTGGCAAAACCGCTTTCACCAAACCAATGTTTACCAGTCTTTCATATCTGGATTGAACAGTTGGAGTGCTGACACCAGTCTCTCGCGATATCTGCCGAAACGACTTTCTTCCATCCTGTATTAGTGACTCGAGAATTGCCAGATCAATATCATCAAGCTTAAAGGGCATGAACTGTATTGCATACTGTCATATTTATTTGCATTTTTCCATTTTACAATTGTAAGGTGCTGGTATTAAGTAGATCCAATTTCATTCCATAAACGTGTAAAAAATGGAAGTAGGGCAAACCAATCTAAAAAGAACTGCAGTAAAGATAGGCGGTATGCATTGTGCAGGATGTGTCAACTCGATTCAGAATTATGTATCAAGTCTTGACGGTGTAAAAAAGTGCGAAGTCAATCTGGTGTCAGAAAAGGCACTTTTAGAATTTGATCCAAAATTAGTAGACATTCCCTCAATTGAAAAAGCAATACGAGATGCTGGCTACAAGATAGTGTATGAAAAACTCACCATTAAGGTAAGTGGAATAACCGACTCTAGTGATGCGGCCAATCTAGAGAAGAAAATACAAGAATCAGAAGGAATCAAGTATGTATCTGTCAATTATGGAAACAGCCAGGTAATCGTAGAGTATAATCAAGCACTAGTTTCACTTTCAGACATAAGGCAGCTTATTGCAAAAAGTGGATACCAGATCCTAAGTGAGGATCTTTCTGCCTCTGCAGAAGAACTCGAGGCAAAGAAGCTCAAAAAACTGTTCGGAATCGGGCTAGTTTTTACCATACCGATTATGATTTTTGGCTACCCGGAGTTCGTGCCGTTTATTCCGCTTGCTGGAACCGATGCTGCAGCATACATTATGTTTGTTTGTGCAAGCATGGTCCAGTTTGTCACAGGAAGCAGGTTCTATGTAGGCGCATACAGAATTGCCAAAATGAAGTCTGCAAATATGGACACTTTGGTAATAATTGGTACCAGTGCAGCGTATTTGTTTAGTGCATACAATACATTTCCCACCACACAATGGCACAACATCTACTATGACGCAGCGGCTGTTGTCATGACATTTATCGTTCTTGGCAAGTACTTGGAAAACAAGACCAAGGGTAAAGCCTCGTCAATCATCAAAAAAATGCTGGAACTACAACCAAAAACTGCCAAAATGAAGAGGGATGACCAGGAAGCTGAAATTCCAATTGAATTAATCAAATCTGGAGACATCATAATCGTAAGACCAGGGGAAAAAATTCCAGTTGATAGCATTATAATCGAAGGGCATTCCGCCGTGGATGAATCTGCAATTACGGGCGAGTCGATGCCTGTTGAGAAAAAATTAGGCGATCTGGTCATGGGTGGAACCGTAAACAAGGAAGGAATGTTACTAATCAAGGCAGAAAGAGTCGGATCAGACACAATGCTTTCTCAAATAGTCAAGCTAGTCGAAGATGCGATGGGGAGAAAACCCCCAATGCAAAAAATGGTGGACAAGATAGCAGGATACTTTGCATTCATAGTAATTGGAACTGCAATTGCGACATTTCTTGCATGGTATATTCTTGCCCCATCTGGGATTCATCTTGTTGCAACAGCGCTAATTCCAGCAGTGGCAATCTTAGTTGTTGCATGCCCATGTGCGTTGGGACTGGCCACTCCTACTGCAGTAATGGTCGGAATGAGTAAAAGTGCACAAAATGGTGTGATATTCAAAAGCGGTGAAGCATTAGAGAGTCTTGGCAAGATCCAAGTTGCAGTATTTGATAAAACCGGCACACTAACAGAAGGAAAACCTAAAATCACAGACATTTTTGCCTTGGATAACTCGCATAATGATGTCAAAATTCTTCAAATTGCTGCCGCCGCAGAAGCCAACTCGGAGCATCCGCTTGCAAAGGCCATAGTGCAAAAAGCAAAGGAATTGAATTTGAGTATAGGCAAAGTTTCCGACTTTGTTGCAATCCTAGGTAAGGGAATTGGGGCAACCTACAACGACGGCAACATAATTGTTGGAAAACTGGCACTAATACAAGAGCAAAGCATTGATGTGAGACCAGCTGAAGAGATTGTCTCAAAACTAGAAGGGCAAGGAAAAACCACAATTCTTGTTGCATTCGACGGCAAAGTAATTGGGGTGATTGCCTTGCTTGACACTCCGAAGCCTAGTGCAAAGGACGCAATAAAATTGCTAAAAGAAAATGGAGTTGAGGTTATAATGTTGACAGGCGATAACCAGAAAACGGCCGCAACCATAGCTAAAGAAATCGGAATTGACAGAGTAATTGCAAATGTTCTGCCGCATCAAAAAGTGAATATAGTAAAACAACTACAAAGCGAGGGGAAAAAAGTTGCAATGACAGGAGATGGAATTAACGACGCTGCGGCACTTTCACAAGCAGACGTAGGCATTGCCATTGGAAGCGGCACTGACATTGCGATAGAAGCAGGCAAAGTGGTGCTAATCAGAGACGATCTAAAAGATGTAGTCGCTGCAGTTGAGATCAGCAAAAAAACCGTAAGCAAAATCCGGCAAAACCTCTTTTATGCATTTGTGTATAATGCCGCGTTAATCCCTGTAGCTGGTTTGGGATTGCTTTATCCAGCGCTTGCAGGACTTGCAATGGCCGCAAGTTCTGTTTCTGTTACCTCAAGCTCGTTATTACTAAAGAGATGGTCACCAAAAAGCAAAAAGCAACAAACAGGATAGATTGCGCTGAACATCAAATCATTAAAATACGTTTTGCAGTAATCATGCCAACTTTGATATTTTGTATCTTGACTGTGACAAACATACCTTAGAAACTGACCATGCTCTCTGCACTGTTATAAAAACAATCCAGTTTTTGAAAAAAACACATTCAATTTCAGGGGATACTAATTTTTACTCCAAACACCGGTTTAGTCCATGGGCGAATTCTCACGCGTCGAGCCTTCCTACATCTCAAAGGATGGATGCAGGCTAGTTTGGAGTGGTATAGACGAAGACGATCAGGACGTCGTGGTTCTCAACAAGAATGAGCTAGGCACTCTTTTTGAACTGCTATCAAAGGATTCCACTGGAAAAGTAGAGCTTGAGGACGAATACAGCATAGTACTGGTAAACACAGACACCACCCAGTTCCAACTAAAAGAGCGCAAAACACTTGAGGTAAAAACGTCTGTTCTTGCAAAACATATTTTGGAATACAAGCAAGTGCCGCACGAACCAAAACCAATCAAGATCTATCCAAAAGAATTCATGCCGTCAATTCAAATTGAAAAAGACGACGATTCCAACAAACTTCTTACCTCAGTTTTAACTTCAAAAACCAAGCGTTTCGTTTCAGAAAGCGAACTCTTTAGAGTTATGGCGACTCGCAGATCCACGAGGAATTTCGACACATCGCGAATTGTAGAGCAATGGAAGGTGGACAAAATCCTTGCAGCCGCAGATACTGCGCCGACAGCTGGAAACTTTCAGGGATTTGAGGTTTTTTACGTAAAAAACAACGAAGTCAAAAAGCGCCTAGTAGAGGCTGCCAACAACCAGCCGTACGTGAATGCTCCGGTAGTGCTGGTCTTTTGTATGGATCCGTCACGCGTAAAGCTCAACTTTCCGCCGGAGATTCTTGCAAAATTCTCGCTTCAGGATGCTACGCTTGCAGCAGCGTATTCACAGCTTGCTGCGTCTGCTCTGGGATTGAGCTCGATTTGGATTGGGATGATAAACGAGGAAAAAGTAATGCAGATTCTTGGCACACAGCTAAAACCGTCATCTATCTTGTGCATTGGATATCCGCACAAGAAACGCCCGCCAAAATCTCGCAGAAAGCTAAAAGACCTAATCCACGAAATCTGAATCAACTGCGACTTCGCTTTTTCTTTTCGCTGATTCGCTGTCTCATTCTTTTCAGTCCATCTGAAAATCTCTTCTTATCCTCTTTTGTCTTTAGGATCATCTGTGGTACTGGTGTAGGCCTTCCAGCTTCATCTAGTGCGACAGATGTGACAAATGCAGTACCTGTGAGGGTCCTAGTTCCTTTTATCAGGTCTTCTGCTTCTACCTTGACTTCAATCTCCATTGATGACTTTCTAACGCATGTTAACTGCGCATTCAAAATCAGAGCATTTCCGACAAAAACTGGTCTTAGAAAGTCCACCCTGTCAATACTTGCAGTCACAGCGTTTTTCCTGCAGTGTCTGTGGGCGACTATTCCGGCCACGATGTCTATGTGCTTTAGGATTTCACCACCGAATACGTTTCCGGCAGGGTTTGCATCAGACGGGAACATCCTTGTTATGATCTCGACTTTGGAGTCGCTTGCGCTTTTTGCAGTCAAGGAACTGACTTGAATCCTGGCATATCTAGGTTTTTTGCTTGATCTCGGGAATAGTTTTTTACACTGTTTTAGGACAGGAGCACATGCCTGAGCTGTCATACAACGACAAACTAATCTTGGTTCAATACGCCATTCTAAAGTACGAAAACGAGGCTATTTTGCTTGAAAAGCTAAGGGTGGTGCTACCAGAAAAAGACGCACAAAGGAGCATTGACACGCTAATTGGCACACAAAGAGTGCGCAGGATAGGTCCTGAAACCCTGCAAAACAACGAAAGTCATACCGAGCTTCCCGAACTGCCAGATAATCTAAAACTAATTGTACAAAGTCTTTAGAAGAGCAAAAATAATCTGTTTTGTAAAATTTTAAATCCGAGCTAATCTCTGAATTTTTTAGAATGTGTTGTGATATTTTATGGTAGATATCTGGACATTTATCGCAATATCTATCCCTGCCATGATTCTTCTTGGAATTCGACACGCATTTGACGTGGATCATGTAACTGCAATAGATAACCTGGTCCGATTGCATAATGCGAGTAAAAAATCCAGGTGGGTAGGGGCCGGATTCAGTACTGGACACATGATCTCAGTATTGGCAGAAATGCTATTCATAATCTTAATAGTTGGAAGTATTGTAGCCGCAGAAGAAATTGCGTTTTGGGGAGGAATTATCGGAATAACGTCCCTTGGAACTATTGGTGCCATCAACATTTATGCAATGAAGAAATGGGGTAAGACAGGTTCGGCGATTCTTTCAGGCAAGATTCTCAAAAGAACCGGCATGCTTGGACCATTTGGCTCCTCACTGGTCACTGGCATGGTTTTTGGCCTAGGCTTTGATACCGCTACGCAAATTTCGGCAATCACAATCTCTGCGGTGGCCTCTGCTGCACTTGGAGTACAAGCAGCGATTATTCTAGCTGGATTTTTTGCAGTCGGCATGATCCCACTTGACACGCTTGATAGCGCGTTACTGCGTTCAGCATTTTCAAGAGTTATCGGCACGCGTGGTTTTAGGCGCATATCTTACGCACTAAGCGGAGTTGCGTTATCAGTCGCCGGAATTGCCTTTTACGAAACATTAGCAAATGTGGAGTTGTTGCCGGATTGGGCAGGGCCATCGATGGCAGGCGGAATTATAGCCGTGTCGTTTGCATATTCATTTCTGACCCACAACTAGCCTAAAACCCGCGTAGGCCTTGGGGCCTAGCCGCCTCTGGGTGCTGTTTTAACCATGCTATCTTTTCTAGCATGGACTGCTTGTCCTGCGGAAACGTACCCTTAATGGTGTATGCATTGGAACCATGGTTTGCCCTAAAGACAATTTCATTTTTCACATCTATCTGTTTGATTAGATCCTCAAGCTCATCTAACGACTCAGAATCGCTCACAGGAAGAAACGGTTCTCCAAACTTTGTCATAAATTCGTCTTTTATCCCGTTTTCCAAGTACAGAGTAAGTGCACCTACATAGTGCGGCGACGAGGCGTTGATAACATGAGCAGTCCCCCTGATGTGTTCCTTGGAGTGAGTTTTTCCGCCAAGGCCCAAAATTATCATGCATGAAAGGATAAACCCTGAATCCATCGCCTTTTTGCAAGCTCGAATTATTGTTTCAGATGTAGCTCCCTTTGTAACTTTTTTCAGAATGAGATCAGAACCCGTCTCTATTCCAAGATAAAACATGCTTAGTCCTGCATCTCGAAGTGTTTTGAGCTCCTCTGGTTTCTTTTTGAGAACGTTCATCGGCATCGCATAGCACGAAACCCGCTCAAGGCTTGGGAATTTCTCGTAAAGATATGTTACGATTTTTTTCATGTATTCGGTATCAAGATTCAGCGCATCGCCATCTGCAAGAAATATTCTAGTTGTACCTGGAAGCGATTTTGACATTAGGTCTATCTCCATCTTTACCTCGTCCCATGATCGCTCCGAATACTGTTTTGACCTGTACATGTCACAAAACGAACACTCGTTAAATGAGCATCCCAACGTGACCTGAAATATCAGAGAATGCGCCTCAGATGGAGGCCTATACAGCGGGTAATCGTAGTTTAACATCATGGGTTAACACTCTATTTGGTGCAAATTCGGTAATATTATTTTTGGACTAGGTGAATTCACAAATACGTTTTAGTCTCGGAAAAAGTCTTGATTATCATGGCAAACGACCCATACGCCAAGCGTCTTTTGTGGTTCATATTTGCGGGCTCGAGGGGAGGCGTAAACAGGCTCAAGCTGGTTCTGACCATAAGGGAAAAACCGCTCAACGCAAACCAGCTGGCAAAGGAGCTGAGCCTAGATTACAAGGCTATCTTGCATCATATTGGGGTTTTGGAAAAAAACAACATCATAACAAGAATAGGCGAAAAATACAATGTTACTTATTTCGTATCTAATTTCTTGGAGGCAAACATGGACTCTTTTAACGAGATTTCAAACAAACTGGAAAAAAGTAAATAAGCGTATGAGGGGTGGTTTTTTCTAAATGGAGCAAACTTCGGCGATTTTATCGGCAGTATCTTTTGCCAACATGATAGTGCTTGGCATACTCATGGTTGTGTTTGGACGGATGTATGTTAGAACCAAAGCGCAGCTGCCCCTCGGAATGATCGTGTTTTCAGTGATGCTATTTCTGCATAATACAATAGGCTCGTTTGCATATTTTTCAATGTCACAGCTATTCTCGCCTGAAATCTTTCCATATCTGCTTGGGGTTCACATAGCAGAGCTTGCCGGCATACTGATCTTTCTGAAAATAACGATGGATTGAATTTGATTTATTTGTAGGCAGCTTTATTCCGAATTTGTGCAAAAAAAATACAAGGAATACATCAAGCTCAACAAAAACCTATTTCTGTCGTTTATCATAGCTATAATTCTATCTGCAATCACAGCTCAGCTCCTATCCGAAGAAGAAAGTCACATAAACAGCAGCTACACACTTGTGGTGGATTTTACCACGTTTTATTCAGCATTTGGCGCTTTATTTTATCTTGACAACAGAAAAAAATACCGACTAGAGTCTGGCAAAACAGATACATCTCAGCTAAAAAAGGATCTCATAAAGATAATCTCGTCGCTTGGCGTGGGAGAAATTATTTATCTTGCATCTCGCTGGTCATTACAATATTATTTTCTTTCAATAAACTATGAAGCATATCTGGCGTCGCTTATTGCCCATCTCACCTCAACTGTAATCTATATGGTAGTTGTAAATGTGGGAGTAAAGATCATGAGGCTGTACAAAAATGACACTTAGCATCTACGTGGATGGCTCGGGAGGAGACAAGTCAGGTTACGGATATTTCATCAAAGAGACAAACGAATCTTTTTATGAAAAAAAGCCAAACATCACAAATAACCAGGCCGAATATTTAGCAGTCCTTGCCGCACTGCAAAAAATAGGGCAAACAAACGATGACGTCGTAATCTACTCTGATTCAAAGGTTATGGTCTCGCAGCTAAACCACCAGTTTGCGATAAACTCAGAACATCTGCGCGAACTCGCGCGTCAAGCATGGACGCTTATGAGCAAGATACCGAATCTGAAGATAGTGTGGATTCCGCGAGCTGAAAACCTAGCTGGCAAAATGCTTGGCAGCTAGGGGTCTGGCCTAGTCCAAGAATAGCTTTATTATGGAAAAAATTGAGCCAAAACTAAGATGAGCAGCTCTGATTTTCTTGCTCCAAAGTCAATTGCAATAATCGGTGCATCCGACAAGGAAGGAAGCGTTGGGCGCACAATCACTTCAAATATTCTAAAAGGCTACACAGGAAAAATTTACCCAATCTCTCCAACGCGAGACAAGGTTTTTGATATTCAAGCATACAAGACGGTCTTGGATGTCAAAGAACCAATTGATCTTGCAGTGGTAGTTACAAAAAACGACATCGTTCCAGGGGTGCTAGAAGAGTGCGGAAAGAAGAAGATCAAGGGAGTCATAGTGATCACGGCAGGATTCAAAGAGGTAAATGAAGAAGGCAGAAAACTCGAGCAACAGCTAAAAGATATTGTCAAAAAACACGGAATCAGAATGATCGGCCCCAACTGTCTTGGGGTGATGAACCTAGATCCGAAGACTATGATGAATTCCACATTTCTCAAGATAACGCCAAAGACTGGACAAATCGCATTGGTGTCACAAAGCGGCGCAATCTGCGCAGCTCTAGTAGAAGACGCAAGCGCACAGGGCATTGGATTTTCCGCAGTAGTCAGTCTGGGAAACAAAGCCGACCTGAATGAAATTGATCTTCTCAAAATGCTCGCAAATCACGAACAGACAAAGGTAATTGTTATGTATCTGGAAGACATGGGAAACGGACAAGAATTTCTCAAAGTTTGCAAACACATCACAAAGAATCTCAAAAAACCTGTACTCGTGCTAAAGTCAGGCCGAAGCCCAGAAGGTGCAAAGGCTGCAATGTCTCACACTGGGGCCTTGATGGGCTCTGACGAAATTTATGATGCCGTACTAAACCAGTCTGGCGCAATACGCGTTGATACCATGGAGGAATTGTTCGATTATGCAACTGCTTTTTCAAAGCAACCACTGCCTCTCAAAGGCGATTTGGTGATCGTCTCAAACGCAGGAGGCCCAGCAATTATCTCAACTGATGCATGCTCTAAATTCGGGATAAAGATGGCAGCAATCGAAGACATTAGGCCAAAAATCAATGCCGTAATTCCGCCTTGGGGAAGCTCAAGAAATCCAGTCGACATAGTAGGCGATGCCGATTTTAATCGATTCAATGGGGTGCTTGAAAACGTGCTTGGCCACAAAAATGTCGGCTCTGTGATTACAATGTGTACACCTTCGGCCACTCTTGACTATGATAAGCTCGCGCAAGTCATTGTGAACATGTCAAAGAAGTACAAAAAAACAATGCTTGCCTCCCTGATGGGACTAGACGAGGGAATCAAAAACAGGGAGATTCTGGCAGCAGGCAATGTGCCATACTACACCTATGCTGAAGGGGCAATCAGAACGTTACGGGCAATGCTCAGATTTACAAACTGGATAAAGACGCCAGAAGGCACAATTACAAAGTTCAAGGTAGACAAGGCGGCAGTAAAGAGGGTCTTTGGGAGCGTAAGAAAGCAAAAAAGAACTAACCTCCTAGAAGAAGAAGGCCAGGAGGTACTGCGAGCGTACGGATTTCCACTACCTCAAAGCATTCTTGCAAAAACAGCGGCCGAGGCAGCAAAAGCAGCAAAGAAGATTGGGTTTCCAGTAGTAATGAAGATCGCATCTCCGCAAATCATCCACAAATCAGATGCGGGAGGAGTCAAAGTCGGAATAGCAAACGAAAAAGACGCGCAAGCCGCATTTGATCAAATCATAAAAAACGCCAAAAAATACGACAAAAATGCTACAATCAAGGGAGTCTTGGTTCAGGAAATGGTAAAAGGGGGAAAGGAGCTGATCATTGGCTCAAAACTGGAACCTGGTTTTGGCTCCGTAATAATGCTCGGAATGGGCGGAATCTACGTCGAAGTTCTTAAAGATGTCACTTTCAGGCTAGCTCCGGTAACGGACAAAGAAGTATCTGACATGATATCCTCAATCAAAACAAAAAAACTCCTAGAAGGAGTACGGGGGGAAAAGCCATCAGATCTAAAAACTCTCTCAGAGCTGATTCAAAGGCTGTCTGCACTTGTGACTGATTTTCCAGAAATAAAAGAGCTTGACATGAACCCAGTTCTTGTGATGGAACAAGGAAAGGGTTGCAAGATCCTAGATATCAGAATCGGGCTTTCTTAGCTCTACAGAATACTAAGTAACACTGCTGCAAACAATGCGACACCGATGAAAGAATAAAACCCAAACTTGTGTCTTGGAATGTTTCTTGTATCTAGCCTTTGTGTGATTTTTTGAATCATTCTTCTACCTTATTGAGCGGCAACACAGGCAGCAATTGCGTGGACGTGATACTGTGGTTCTGTAACAATATTACATTTCTGGCACGTAAACTGGGTGTATTCTTTTCCGCAAGTTTGGCATCTTTCTGTGTCACTATACTCCTTGAGTTCAGAGCCACATTTTCTACATGAATCAATTCGCATTTTCTATCAATTTATGATGCGGATGAATTCATATTAGATAGAGTCAACAAACTAGCTGATTTCTCTACAAACCAGCTTACGAGTGCCTATCATCCTGCCTATGAAAGCGTTGCCATGATACAAGATAAACCAAGTCACGGCGATAAAGAAGTCCGTGCCCGTTCAAAAAAATCGTCGCATGGAACACGTCGCTCTTTGTTTTGGGCATTGGTGTTGGGGCAGGAATCAGCGCGTTCCTGGCTATCAACTAGGAACGCTTATTTTTTTAAAAGGGAGGAATCATGACATGGGCGAAAAAAATACGATGGTTGCACTAGACATCTCGCTGGTAATTATTGCTCTGGCCTACTTTATTGGATTCATTTCGTTTTACCCAGAATCCATGTTTTTAAAAGAAGCCCCATACTACATTCCTCACGATTATGAGATCTACTTTGAGATCCTCATGTGGGTGTTTTTTGGCATGCTGGTCTTGGATCTCTACCTCAAATACAAAAAGCTAAATGACTGGGATCTTTTCTTAAAAAAACACTGGCATGACATCGCAATGGTAGTGGCGATTCCGTTTTTGGCAGTCTTTAAACTTGCCAAAGTCTCAGTCAAGCTAGTAAAGACAATTAAGGCATCAAAGAGCGGCTTTAAGGTATTCTACAAGACAAAAAAGGCCTCAAAACATTTCAAACCTAGCAACAGTTAGATGTCACGCAACAAGTTGCCATTCTCTCCGACGTTTTTACAATATCGCTAATTAGCTTAGAGATATCCTTGTTTGCAATTGAGTACATTGACATCTTTCCACTCTCACGGATCTTCACAATATTGCATTCTTTGAGGGCCCTTAGGTGGTGCGAAACAAGCGGCTGATCTTTTTTCAGCTTTGAAACAAGTTCGTTTACTGACATCTCACTATTTTTCTGCAAGATTTCCAGGATACTAAAGCGAGTCTCCTCACAGATGCATTTTAACAGGGTTGCTCCATTCATATCAATATCAATTGATATAAACATCTATTTATGTTAATTGCTGATGCCAAAGGCAAAAAAAGTCCTGTTTGTATGCGTCGAAAACGCAGGTAGAAGCCAGATGGCAGAAGGATTCTTTCGCAAATACTGTGCTCTGGAATACGAGCCCCAGAGCGCAGGCACAAAACCGACTGGGATGATAAACCCGTTGGTTGTTGAGGCAATGAAAGAAGTCGGAATAGACATCTCACTTCAAAAACCAAAAACAATTTCTAATTCCATGATAAAAGAAGCCACTAGGATTGTCAATATGGGCTGCATGGACAATGAATCGTGCCCTATGCTTTTTGTCAGCGATGTAACTGACTGGACAATTCCTGATCCGAAAGGACAGTCATTAGAAAAAGTCAGGGAGATTCGTGATTTGATTGAAAAAAGGATTCAAGATCTTTGCAAAACACTGTAAAACTAACTGACAACCAAAAGAGGTTTTTAGCTGAGATCATGGGAACATTTGCTGTGGTTGTGTGCGCTACCGGTTCTGTCGTAATTAACGCACAATCTGAGGGTAAAATAGGTCTCTGGTTTGAGGCATTTGCGCCATTTGCAGCCGTGTCTTTGATGGTATTCTTGTTTGGAAAAATCTCCATGGCTCACTTTAATCCAGCAGTGACAATTGCATTCCTGATAACAAGGCACATGCCGGCGCGTCTTTTGCCGCTTTATCTTTGTGCAGAATTCATCGGTGCGATCTTGGCAAGCCTGTTTGTGAGATCTATAATTGGAACTGAAGCAAGCCTTGGAGCAAATTCTCCAAACTACGAGTATCCTATATCTACAATAATCGGGGTTGAGATCCTAGTGACAGCTATTTTGATATCGATGATCCTTTGGGTCGTTCATACCAAGGGGCTCAAAGGATTTGGGAGCGTTGCAATTGGTAGCATGATATTTCTTGACATTTTTGTCTTCTCATATATTTCGGGCGCATCAATGAACCCTATACGCTCTCTTGCTCCCGCTCTCTTGTCTGGCTCTGTAAGTGACTTGTGGCTATATTGGACTGCCCCATTTGTTGGATCCGCAATTATTGCAATATTGTACAGAATGATCACCACTAAACATCAAAAATAGATCCTTTTACGAACAAAAATCAAGATTTCAGTCTATTTTTAAGCCAGATAGTCAGATCGGATCCGACTTGATATTTGGATATTTATAATAGTTCGGAGAAAAAATGGTATGCCAATTAGGAATGGGCAAGAATACATCCAAAGCCTAAGGGGAAGAAAACTTACGGTGTATCTTTTTGGTGAGCAGGTAAAAGACCCAGTAGAACATCCTATGATCCGACCTTCCATAAACGCAGTAGCGGAGACATATGATCTTGCAGCACGCGAGGAAGAACTGGCATTACCCATGTCGAAAATCTCTGGAAAAAAGGTAAACAGATTCTTACACATTGCTGAATCGGCAAATGATCTTGTACTTCAAAACAAAATGCAAAGAAAACTTGGGCAGCTTACCGGCACATGCTTTCAGCGCTGTGTAGGAATGGATGCACTAAACTCGCTTCATTCCACCACATTTGAAATCGACGAAAAATATCATACCGATTATCACAAAAGATTACTGGAATTTATCAAAAAAATGCAGGAAGAAAATTTTGTCATCGGTGGGGCAATGACTGATGTTAAGGGAGACAGAAGCAAGGCACCATCCGAGCAGGCGGATCCGGATCTGTTTGTGCACATAACAAAAAGAACGGCAGATGGAGTCTATGTAACAGGTGCAAAAGCCCACCAGACTGGAGTAATCAACTCTCACTGGATGATAATCATGCCAACAATCCGTCTTACAGAAAAAGACAAGGACTGGGGAATAGTGGGTGCCATCCCAGTAGATGCTCCAGGTATAACATACATCTATGGACGACAGTCGTGCGATACCAGAAGCATGGAGGAAGGTGACATGGACTCTGGAAACTCACAGTTCGCAGGCCAGGAAGCAATGGTGATTCTCAACGATGTCTTCATTCCAAACGAACTCATCTTCATGAACGGCGAAGTAGAGTTTGCTGCAATGCTGATAGAACGATTCACCTGTTATCACAGAAGAAGCTACGTATGCAAGACAGGCCTAGGAGATGTCCTGATTGGTGCTGCAGCAGCCGTATCTGACTATAATGGAGTTCCAGACGTTTCTCACATTCGAGACAAGCTAGTGGAGATGACACACCTAAACGAGTCAATCTATGCCGCAGGAATTGCATCATCGTATCAAGCACAACAGATGAAATCTGGTGTATGGCTAAACGACGACATGCTTGCAAATGTCTGCAAACATAACGTGACTCGATTCCCATACGAACTATCAAGACTTGCACAAGATATAGCGGGAGGCATCGTAGTTACAATGCCGTCAGAAAAAGACTTTAGAAATCCAGTGACTGGTCCACTACTCAAAAAATACCTGGCCGGAAGAAAGGGAGTCGACACAGAAAACAGAATGCGTGTTCTTAGACTAATTGAAAACATGACGCTTGGAAGAAATGCCGTGGGCTACCTTACAGAATCGATGCACGGGGCAGGATCTCCGCAAGCGCAGAGAATCCAGATAGCACGACAGATGCAGCTTGGATACAAGAAAAAGCTGGCAAAAAACCTAGCAAATGTGAAAGAAGACGAGCAGGAAGAGAGAGAAAACTCGGACTACTTCAAGCGCGTATTCAAAATTACAAAATAACTCCTGATCTATTTCTGGAGCTACCCTTTATTGTCTGAACCAGCGTTTGTATCCAAACTGTCGTGACTAAGATTGACATCTGAGGTTTCTGGCTGCGATACGTCAGACTTGGAATCGTTGTATTCCAAGTCATTCTGCTTTGAAAACTCTTTTTCGGCATCGGGGTCTTTTCTCGGCTCGGAATCAAACTTGGGTTCGTGCTTTTTGCCCTTTGAGTACTGCTTTACTATCATTATTCCAATTATGACTGCAATTATGATGTAGTTGATTGGCGGTGTTAGGATCCTAGTAACATACCCTATCTGTGGTATGACGTACGCAACTTTCCCGATGTATTCTTCGGCAGTTATAGGATAATCAGTGCCAGGAATTGAAATCGGGTTCGCGTCCCCTTTTGTCCTGATCGTTTTTGACTCCTCACGTTCATCCAAAATGGCAACAACACGATGGACAATCACCCTGTCGTGGCCATTTGGACGATTAAAGACAATGATATCTCCACCCTTGATCTCCTTGAAAGGAACTTTACCGTCAACCACTAATACATCATACACTTCCAAGACTGGGACCATACTTCCACTTGATACCACGTAAAACGGATTCTGTGTTCCAAAAACAATCTGCAGGCCAATCCAGATTGCGGCTACGCCCACCGCAACTATGATTACGTCCTTTACGATATTCTTGGCAGTCGCATTCATGCTAAAGCTTGTTTCCACAACTTTCACAAAACTTGGAGCCGTATTTGTTATCCAAACCACACTTGGCGCATTTTATGCCGCTGATAGTCTGTTGTGTATTGTCTTCCAATAGTACAATTTCGCCAATTTTTTTGATTCTAGCCCATTCGATGGCCAGATCCTGACCGTCATTTTTTGTTATGATTAGAACAACTTGGTTTGAAGAGTTTATGCCGACCTGCTTTGCAATTCCGACTCGTTTGGCACTTGAATCGTACACTAACATTCCAATGATGGAATTGATAGCAGAATCTCCAGTTGGGGCAGAAAGTGCTGTTGGTTCTGGCTGCTGTATGGTATCCAAGGTTGGAGCAGGAATGGACTGTTCAAAACTTGGAGTTATTGGCTTTGCCAATCCGACGTCTGCTTGTTGGTCTGGCTTTTGGAATTCCCTGTATTCTGCAATTGCAGAGCCGCAAGTAGTGCATCTGTACTGGCCTCGCTCAAGCAAAACAAGGTTCTGCGCTACTTCCTCGTTTGGGTTTTCATACTCGATTTTGGGGCTCCCATCATAATCTTTCTCACATGTGTTGCAGTAATACTTTGAAATCCGCTCGGGTTCTAATCTCCCGATTGGGGCCAAAAACAAATCAGGCCCGCCAAGATTTCCCTTTCGTTGCTGGTCGTCAGAAACCTGAGCCATAACAAATCCACCCGATCCACGCAATTTTTTGAGGCGCAGCTCCGAACTCATATTTTGCATCAATGCCAGATCCAATTTAAGTATATGGCGTTTTTCCTAGAACACATCTGAAGATATTTAGGTGTCATTGATTGGATAATTTTTGATAAAAATGTCACTTACACACGTCTCAAGCACAAAAGACTGGCAAACGCAGGTAGTGGATTCACCAAATCCTGTCTTTGTTGACTTTTGGGCAGAATGGTGCGGTCCGTGCAGAATGGTAGGACCAGTAGTAGAAGAGCTGGCAAAAGACTATGACGGCAAGGTTAACTTTGTCAAGGTAAACGTTGACGAAGCAAACGAGCTTGCGGCAAAATACAACGTCTTTTCAATTCCTACGCTCATACTTCTACACAAAGGCCAAGTCATTGCACAGCAAGTCGGCGCTGCTTCAAAAGAAGCATACAAAAACATGATTGAGCGAGCACTCGCAAAAATCTAAAACTCTTTTTTATTCGTAAACTAATTAATAACAGAATAATCAATCCTTGACATGTCATTAGGAGAAGTAGATACTCTGAATCTTTTAGCCGAAAAACTAGATAACCTCTTTAAAGATTCGCAAAACTACTACGAATCATTTCTGGATGCAAACACAATGTACAAGCAGGGAAAACTATCGGACAAAGAATTCTTTGAGAAACTCGGCGATTATGTAGTAGCTTATTCTGCTCTAGAGTTTTTGGCAGTCAAAGTGGTTTTTGAACTAAAAAAAGTAATTGACAAGATGGGTGCTGGAAGTATGGGAACGACTCAGTCTCCGGGTTTGATGCCTGGTATGGGGGGCGGAATGATGGGCAGTATGGGAGCTCGCGTTCCTGTGATGCCTGCACAAACTCCAGGCAGGCCGCCATCCGTAGTATCGGCAAAAGAGGGGTTTGGTTCCCCGGGCACACTACCCTCACCTGATCCTACGCTTATGCCAAGATCATCTGCACCATCAAATGCTTGCAGATCCTGCGGTGCGGACTTGAGATCCGGTGCAAAGTTCTGCACAAAATGCGGAACCAAGGTATGATCTAGTTTATTTTTTCCACATTTTCTGCCATGTTTGGGCAAATGTATCCATGAGTTCGCCATATGCCTTGAGCTGCTCCATTCCTGATTCACTTGTCACCTTTTGCCAGTTCTTGTCAAACTCCTTGAATGCGTTTACGGCAGCATCATTCATGGATTTTTGCCAATTTTGGTAGAATTCTTTTAGTGTTTTTTCACTTGACTCGCTTACTGCCTTTTGCATGACCTCATTGTATTTGGTCTGTACGTCTGAACTGATCTTTTGAAGCGATTCGAAGGCATGCGTCCATTTTTTTAGTAGGTTGGTATATTCGGCCCAAAGGATGTCCCAGTCTTTTACCCTTAACGGCTTTGTCTTTGCCTTGCCTTTTGCCATGCCTTTTGCCATGGTATGATACTAGTTAATATGCTCATAAACATTGTTAGAAAAATTCTGCTGAATCTAGTCCTGATTTGTACCGCATTCGGTGCAGAACTTTGCAGTAGCGGAGAGTTTTGCGCCACACTCTGAGCAAAACCTTGCGTCAGGATCGGTTACCTTGTTGATGCTTCCGTACATACCGGTATTTCTTACCGCCCCAGTTGGTTCGTAGTGTTCGTCATCAATTATCTCCACTGGGGCAAAGTCTTTCTCATCTACATACGCCATTATTCGTGGAATCGTGTTTGTTCTGTCCTTTGGGTCTGGTATCATGTCCCCAAGCCAAAACGAGTATCTCATGAGGGTCAACTCCGGCGTGGAAAATGCAAGCGTATGAGCAGACATGTAGTCCTGCGCTGCGGCCTTTCCGTTGAAGACTTTCATCAACTTGTTTTCAATACAAAGCTGTATAACGTTTACGGGAATTTTTTACGTCCTACACGGCCTACACACTTGTAGTGCTGTCCATTTGGCCAAACTTGGCCTTAAAAGTAAACGAGCCGTAGTGTACTTGTGAAGATCAATATTCCAATACCATGTCCAAAGTGCGGGGGGAAAATGTATTCAACCTGCTATGATACATCGCTAAAAATCCTAAAGCACCGGACTTGGCACGTGTGCAAGGAATGCGTTTTTACAAGGAGCACCGATGATTTTAAAAAAACGCTTTTCTGTGTTTAAGAACTTGGAAGGGATCAGATTCTACCTTGTTTTTCTTTGTA
>Ga0187894_10003292_pt1 | contig 18264 bp, 9 predicted proteins | sample GBC1701081metaG_FD_136650 | JGI IMG/M metagenome (GOLD analysis project Ga0187894, IMG submission 136650) | White microbial mat communities from a lava cave in the Kipuka Kanohina Cave System on the Island of Hawaii, USA - GBC170108-1 metaG ...
ACGCGCGAATGTTCACCGACCGTTCCGTGGGTTGAAACCCACGGCTAAATTCAAGGCGCCGCTAACGCGGCAGGGGCTGAGTAAATACAATCAGTCAACTTATTTTGACGGGGCTCCTAAGGCTGCGAAATGCTGAAACTGACGGCATTGGATCCCTTGCCCGCGTTTTGAGCCTGAAGACGGAACGGCCCCGTCTGTCCGCGCGGATCGAAGAGCACGTTGAAGGAGTCGGCCGAAGCTCTCGACACCGGTAGATACTCCGTATAACCGCCGGGATGGACGAGCACGGCGTGAACGCTTTGCAGGAAATTGCGCCCGTTGACCGTGACCTGCCGCTTTCCATTGACCTCCCTGCCCTGTTTCACTTCGTCAATCTCCGGCATGAGATTGACCGGGTGGACATTGAAGGCCCACCAGTTTGATTGCAGTCCTTCCGCCAAATTCACCCTGATGCTGTATTCGCCCGGATTGTTATTGAAGTCGGCGATCAGAATGAAACTTTCCGGTGTGATATTCAGCGTCGCCACACCGGTCAGATTGGCGCTGCCTCCGCCCGGAAAGAGCATCATGACGCTCAGCCCCGGACGAAATCCTCTGCCGTTGACCTTGATCGGCTTGTCCCCAATCCAGGCCAACGGAGTCACCGGTTCGATTGAATCAATCCGCGGTTCGACTGCTGAAGCCTCTCCGGTCTGCGATCCGGAGAACCGGCCGCCCGCGGGATTACCGGCGCTGCTTGATGGTCTCTCCTCCGGTTGATCGGCCGTGGGCTTTGCGCCATCCAGGATGAGACGGCGTCCGGCCTTTGTTATTGCCCAGGCCGCGATAATCATCACCGCTATGACGATCGCGGCGGCAATCAACGTCCATCTGAAGAACACGGCCTTCCGCCCGCCCGCCCGCGGCGTCGAGACGATCTTTTCATCTTGAAGCTCCGCCGCCGCCGCCGCCCCTGCGCCATTTGTCTGTCCAACCCGCTCCGCCGCGACGCCATCCTCTCCTGTGTCGGGTCGTGTGTCCGGCAACGCGTCGAACTCCGAAAGAAGGGCGGGCTTGGCGACGCCGGAAGCGTCTCTCACTGCGGAGAGGTAAGGATGAGATGGTTTGGCAGGCGGCGATTCAATGACGTGCGCCAGAGGAAGAAACCGATAGCCTCTCCCCTTGATGGTTTCGATAAGCAGCGGCTTTTCGGGGTCGTCGCCCAGTTCGTGCCGCAGGTGCGAGATATTGACGTTCAGATTGGCCGAAGGGCTGTCCGCCGATCCCTGTTTGAGCGTGCCCCAAACCGCTCTGGTGATTTCTTCTTTCTCCAGAACCCTGCCCCGATTCTCAATTAGAAAGACGAGCAGGTCGAACAGTTTTGGCCTCAACGGAACGACCTTTCCGTCACGTGATAGAACCCGTTCTCCCACATCCATGCGAAAGTCCGCAAACTCGTAAATCCTCGCCCGCATAAGCCTTTCACCTCCTCTTGGCCGAATTTTGGCTGCTTTTAACAGGCTTTTACCGATTTTTTATTTGATAGGTATCAGAGCGACTCCGTAAGCTGCGCCTTGGCCAGCGCAGGTGAGTTCATTGCGAATTCCACGGGCGTTGTGGGGATGTCCTGTGGGGAAGCCAAGAATAATCTCAACAATTCGGATTGAGCGTTGGCTTGGCAACTGACCGCTCGGGATTGAATCCGAAGCCGGAAGTGAAATGCGGCTGACCGTCTTTCGCGCCGCCGACCTCGAAATTCGTTCGCGCGCTCGGGCGGACGCACATTACCGAAACTTCCCTGCGCTGGTCAAGAAATGTTTGATAGGCGCGCGCGCGTCAAGTTTTGCCGAGCGGTGAAAATAACCCTGGGTACGCATCGCTTCCAGCGTGCGCTCAACTAGAGGCTGATTGAGAAGAAATAGGTCTCTTGCCGAGCGCACGCTGGAAGCGATGCGTACCCAGAGCGCGCGCAAAACTTTGACGCGCACCCTTGATAGGAGGTCGTTATAGATGTTTCAAGAATTGCTTCACCAACTACTCGGCATCGCCACGGATCAACTAACCTGGCATGACTACGCCGCCGCCGCTGTTGGCGCCGTGGTCTTTCTGATGCTCAGGCCGGTCTTCCGCTCGCTCTTCTTCACGATCAAACGCAGCGCGCGCATCGCCAAGACCGCTTCGTTGATTATCTGCGTCGCGTTGGCGGCGAGTTGGGTGGGGCTGGCGCTCAACGTCTTCGGCTACCTGATGACGTTGACGATCATCCTGCCCGTGTTGGCGTTGATCCTGGTCGGCAACACGATCTACGTTTTCGTCGCGAAGGAGGAATAGGAAGCCGTTATGCCCGAACCCAGCAGCGACAGCGCACAGCCAAAATCGAACAATATGCGATCAGCCATCATCATCGGACTCGGCGGCACGGGGCAGGAGGTGATCGCGATGATCAAGCGGATGATCATCGAGCGGTTCGGCGGCCTCGATCAATTGCCCATCGTCTCGTTCCTGCACATGGACACGGCGACCGAAGAAGCGAAGCTTACGCCGAACAGCGTCCTCGGCCATGACACGGGGCTGACGCAGCGCGAGCGGGTGACGCTCAAAATGCCGGCGATGACCGACGGCGGCGCGTCGTACCTGGCCAATCATCCGATGATTCGCGAATGGTTTCCGCCCTCGCTCAGGATCGAAAACAACTTCGCGCTCGGGGCCGGGGCGGTGCGCGCTTTCGGGCGCATCGCTTTCGCCGAGAACGCGCAACAGATCGAAAGCGCCATCCACGAATGCGCCAAGCGCGTCAACGACGATGACCGGCGGCGCTTCGTCGCCAAACAATGGGGCGCGGCGGTTGACGACGGCCTGGACGTTTACGTCGTCTGCTCGCTGCTCGGCGGAACGGGCAGCGGCTCGTTCATCGACGCGGCGTACCTGGCGCGCCACGTGGCGCGGCGGTTCCACTCACAGGCGCAGACGCTGGGCTTCCTGATCATCGGCGGCGGCAGTTCGGTCGAGAGCGTCAACCTCGCCAACTGCTACGGCGCTCTGAAGGAACTCTCTTACTACTCGACCCAGGCGCGGCGCTTCAAAGAGACTCTTTCGAGCGCCTTCGACGCGCAATACCCCCGGCTCAATCGCCGGGTCGAAAGCAAAACCGACTTGCCCTTCGACTTCTGCTATCTCTCCACGAACTTCAACGAGCAGCAGGCGCAGTTCTCAAAGGCGGCGCTCTTCGAGTTGGTGGCGCAAAACATCTTCCTCGAATTCACTCCTGGAGTGGCGGCCTCCAAGCGGGCCATCCGCAGCAACATCGCCGAGCACGGCTTCCGCGACCTGGACGGGCGGCAGCAGCAGGCGCAATCGTTCCTCTCCTTCGGACTGGCGACGATCGAATTCCCGGCGCTGCGCGTCGAAGACTGCCTGGCCTATCGGCTCGCGGGCGAGGCGATGGATTACTTCAGCTTCAGAAACGCGCAGCCCGACAGCGGCCTCACGCAGCAGGTTGACCGGGATATTCAGGACTGGGGCTTCGACCCCGACCGCCTGATCAAGGCGCAGATCACCGACGATTCGGGGCGCACGCTGCTCAAAGCGGCGGCGGAACTCAAGAACGAAAAGCAGACCGAGTTGCAGAAATACCTGCCCCGCCAGCAGCGCGACCAACTCCTGGTCTACCTCAGCAACCACATGGACAACGCGCGCGACGACGTGCGCGTCTCGCTCGACCAGAAGACGCGCGGCGGCGCCATCAGGCAGGTCGAAAAGAAAGCGGAGAAACTGCTCGGCGAGGCAGTCAGCAACCTGCGGCGGCGCGTGGCCGAGCGGATCAGCAACCCGGTCATCGGCGTGAAGAACACGCTGGAATATCTGAACGTGTTCGAAGGCCGGTTGAAGTCTTTCGAGAAGAATTACCGGACGGCGGAAAACCAGCAGCAGAAGAACGCCGCCAAAATCGCCGAGCGCGAAGCCAAAGCCATCGCGCGGGTCGGCGCCAACAAACACGACGCCACCGACGGCGAGATGCGCACGCTGGTCAACGACGCGCTCTCGACTTCGCTCGAATTCTCTCAGACCGCGACCCTGGAATACGCCCACCGGCAGGCGCGCCTGACGCTGACCGGCGAGACGGACGAACAGGGGCGCTGGACGGGAGAATGCCTGCTCAAGGAGATCAAGCGGCTGGAGGGCCAGATCGCTGAGTTCACCTCGCGCCTGGCCGGTTTCTCCAACGAATTCGTCGGCCAGCGCGAGCGCGACGAGAACGGGCGCGAGACATGGAACGGCGGCAAATACGCCGATCTGCGCCGCAACCTGACCGTCGGCGCCTACAACTCCGACGTGCTGGTCGATCCCGACGAGATCGATACGCATTACCAGGATTGCGTCGTCAACCCGGCGAAAGAGTACATCGCGCTGAAAGACGAGATCGAACGGCGGCTAGGCAAAGACGGCGCGCCCGAAAGCATCTTTAGGCTCGCGCTCGAACAGCCGGAGCAGGTCAAAAACATCAGCGTCGAAGCGAGCCGCGGCCGATTCCGGAAAGTGCGCGACATTTCGATTGCGAACAAGCTCGCCCAGCTTCCGCAGGCCGAAGTCGATCGCCGCGTCCACGAGGCCGCGCGGCGCTCGCACGCGCTGCTGCGGTTCGACAATGACAGCCTCTTCGCCAACGACGAGACCACGGGCGGGCAATTTACCAGCCATAACTCCAAATTCCACTCGCCCGCGATGCTGGCCACTTGCCACCCGGCGGAGGATGAACAGGTCAACCTGGAGCCGGCGCCGGGCCAGCCGCTGTCGAAGCTGGCGAACGCCTACCGCTCGCAGGTCGAGGGCTTCCAGCACGAAAAGGCGCTGCCCGACCGCTACCGCCTCGTCTTTGTGCGCGAGAAAGGCGTCTTCCCGCTCTATTGCATCGCCGACCTGAAAGACCTGCGCGAGAGTTATCTGAACGAGACGCGCCGGCATAACGCCAAGCCGCGCGAGACCGACCGCCGCGTGGTCTTCCCCGATCTCTTCCCGCTCAGCCGGATCGAAACCGAGATGCCCGCGCGAGCCGAACGCGCGCTCACGCTCGGACACGCGTTCGATTTCGTTCGCGCCGGCCGCGACACGGCCGCCGAAGAGCCGGCGATCATCTACTCCTTCCGCGACAAACACCGCACACTGCGCGAGTTCAATCTGGGGCGGGATTGGGAAGACGCGGCGCGCGCGATGGCCGAGCGCCAGATCGCCAAAGAGGTCTACCGCGAGCGGACCTCCGAGGAAACGCCGCTCGAACATCTGGAACGAACGATCGACGAAGAAGGCCGCCGCCCCACGCGCCTGTCCGAAAAGGAAGCGGCCTGGGCGCAATTGCAGGAACGCCTCAACGCGCTCCAACGCGACCTGCCCAACGGCGAACGCCACCCGCGATACCAGCGCGAGGCCGGAATCATCAATGAGTTTCGCAACGGGCGCGGCTGGTATCCGCCCGCCGACGGAACCGAGCCCGCCGGCGCGCAGGCGCGTTCAACAACTCCGATCACGTTATCGACTCAGCCGTTCGATTACGCCGCGCCAACACAGACTTTCGACACCGACGAATTGAGTTTCCGCGAGCGCATCGCGGTCAAGCTGCTCCGCGCGGCTGACGGTTCTCTGTCGCTCGAAGAGATCACCAAACTGATGCAGGAAGGTATCGAGGATTACCATCTCTCGCCCGGCGCGGCCAAGGAGATCATCGACGAGGCTCAGCGGCAGTCAGCCGCAAGCGGCGAACGCTCCGCGCACAGCGTCGAGAAATACCGCGAGCTGTGCCGCGACGTCTTCGAAGACGGCGCCGGTTTCGACAACAGGCGCGCGTTGCTCGAAGACAAGCGCCGCCGGTTGAACCTGACGCCCGACCAGGCGCGGACGATAGAGGAACAGGTTGGGCGCGAACAGAGGCCCGTCTATCTCCCCGTCTATCTCAAGGAGGTGAAGTGATGGCCGCCAAAACATGGAAATGCCTGATGCCCGGCTGCCCCAGCCGCTTCAACGATCCGAGCGAGCAGTTCCGCGACACGGCCGTGAACGCCTGCGCGGGCTGCGGGCGATGGCGTTATCTGCCGCACGCGCTGGCCGGCGGAGCGCTCGCCGCGCTCGTCGCGGTCATCGGCGGCGCCGGCTGGTTGATGGGAATGCCCGCGCGATCTTACGAGGAGAGGTATGACGCATACCTGCGCGACGGAAAGATCGACGAGAAAGAGGAGCTGGAGCTGGCCAAACTGGCCGAGAAGTATCGCCTCGGCGGCGAGATCATCGCGCGGATTCAAGATGAAGTTAAACAGCGGCGCGGCGTCAACGCCACGCCGGCGCCCACACGACCGGCGCCAAGTCCCGATCAACAGCAAGGCTCGAATAGAAGTCTCGTCGCGCTGCTTCACAACATTTACAGCGATCACCTGAAAACCGGCGACGAGCAGCTACTGCTCGCCGCCGCGATCGAGCGGCAGCGGATCGATCAGGCGCATGGCGAGCGGATCGAACAGCAGGTGAAGGCGCGATGGGAGAAGGCCCAACCCTATTTCGAGCGCGGTCTGACAGCGGCCAAACAGGCCAAACCCCAGGCGGCGATCGAAGAGTTCCAACGCGCGCTGGCCGAAGACGGCGACAACGCCTGGATTCTGGCCAATCTCGGCGCGGCTTATTTACAGGCGGGCCGCATCGAGGACGCGCGGGCGAGCTGCCAACGCGCGCTCGATTTCGACGAGCGCAACTGGCTGGCGCATTACAACCTCGGCTCCTGCCGCGCCAAACGCGGAGAGAAAGACGCCGCGATCGAATCGCTGCAACAGGCTCTCGAATGCGTCGCCGAAGACCGCACGCAGCGCATCACCCGCGACGACGTAGTGGGCCAGCTTCGCACCGATGTCGCGCTCAGCTCGATTCGGCGGGACGCGCGGTTTCAGCAGTTGCTGGCAAAGTACTGATCAAAGGAGAACGTTGCGGCGTACCGTAGGTTGTCCAACCTACGATACATTTTATGAGGAGCTTTCATGTCGCGTGGCGACGCCCTGAAAGGATGAAAAGCGCTGCGCGCCGATGTCCGACAAACTTCAGTTTGTCGGAGGCTCCCGGAGGTAACGTCTTATCAAGCAACCGACCAACTGAAGTTTGTCGGACATTTTATGAGGAGGAGCCCATGAACAGGTCAATCTTTAAACCGCTGGCGTTGGCCCCCTGCGTAATCGCCTGCTTCACCTGCGCCCCCGGCATCTTTGCGCAATTCAACGACTGGAAAGGCCAGAAGATCGAAACCACGCTGAAGCGCAAACGCCCGCCCGAATACTTCGTGATCGGCACGACGGTCAAACTGGAGATCAAGCCGCAGAGCCACAGTTACGCCAATCTGCTCCGCGCCCGGCTCGAAAGCGGCCTCTTCGCCCAGGATTCGCGGTTGAGATCGGAAGAGCGAGTCCCCGAAACGATCATCGTCTGCGAAATCACGCGGCTCGACGCGAACGACAGGGAATGGAATCAGCGGACCGAAAAGGAATACCAAAAGACCGGGCAGCGTCAGGAATGGAACCCCAAAAAGGCCCAGTATGAAACCAAGGACGATTGGGGATACGTCGCGGTGACCAGGCGTTACAAGATCGTCAAAGGCGGCGTCAACATCAGCTATCACACCAGAGACGCGAAGACCCGCTCGACGCTCGACGCTCACAACATTCAAGCCAACTTCAGCCGCGAATACCTGGACGGCAATGGGGCGCTGTCGGATCACGAGGTGCGCGAGGCGCTGGTCAATTCGGCGGTCGAACAATTGACCGCGCGATTGACGCCGACGACCGAGCCGATGAAGGTCCATCTGCCGCGCGGCAAAGTGGAGGATTTCAGCAAGCTCGGCCAGGCCGGGCTGTGGGAGAAGATGCGCGAGGGCGTCGAAAAACTGGGGACGCTCCCGAAACCGTCAGACGAAGCCTATCGGCAATATGGCGTCGGCATCGCCAACGAAGCGCTGGCCTACCAGGAACCGAAGGTCGAAGAGGCCACGAAGCTGCTCGAAGAGGCCAGCGTCAATTACAACAAAGCTCTCGAACTCAAACCGGACGAAAAATACTTCCGTGAGCCGCTGGCGCGCATCGAGCAGTCGCTGGCGCAATACAAGAAACTCTCCAGCCAACTGGCCGCTTACACACAATCGAAGGCGATCTCGAATCAGCCAACTCCGCAGTCGGCTCCGCAGGCGGCTCCGCAGTCGGACGCGGGATCGAAGGGAATCAAAACCCCTGTCACGCCGCAACCGCTGCGACCCACGCCGCCAGCCGCTCCGAATAATTCTCAAGCGGTGACAAATCAGAAGGTGATCGAGATGGTCAAAGCCGGATTGGACGACCCGAACATCATCGCCGCGATCAACGATGCGCGCGCCGTGCAGTTCGATCTGAGCCCGGACGGACTGATCAACCTGAGCGGCAATAAAGTCTCGATCAACGTCATCAACGCGATGCGCCAACGGCTGAGCAGACCTGCGCCCAGGCGCGCCGGAGCCCCGGCGCGCCGGAAAAACTGATCGCCCGATAGGAAAATCATGTCGAAACGAACAATCCCAGCCGCCCTTATCGCCGTCTTTTTCATGGCGGGCGCCGCCACGCCGCCCTTCAGCGCCCAGATGGAGAAGTGCGACAGCGCGTACGATATGGTCGTGCAGGCGCGCGAGCAGGCGCGCCCGGACATCGGCAAAGAGCAAGCCGAACGCATCAGGTCGATACTCAAAACCGCCACCAGCATGTGCGGTTCGTCCGGCGACGCCTGGTACTATCGCTACCTCTACTCGCTCCGCCTCGGAGACAAAACCGACGCCAATTACTCACTGACGAAAGCGCAAAGAGCCAACGCCGAAGGCCTGCGCCGCAACGACAATCCGTTCGCGCCGGCCGTCGCCGCGAAAGAGGTCAAGCTCCCGCCCGTCGTGCGCGAAAAATGGGCGCTCGTGGTCGGCATCGGCCGGTTCCAATATCCGGGCGTCAACCCGCTCAAATACACGGCCAAAGACGCTCGCGATTTCGCGGCGTTGCTCACTCATCCAAACTACGGCCGGTTTAAGAAGGCCAACGTGACGCTGCTGACCGACGGCGACGCCACCACCACACGAATCAAATCCGAGATCGAACACCTGAGCGAAGTGTCCGGGCCGGAAGACCTGGTCGTAATCTACCTCAGCACGCACGGCTCTCCGCGCGACCTGACGGCTCTCGACGTGAATTACGTCATCACTTACGACACCAACCCGAGGCGGCTCTACGCGACTTCATTGCCGATGGTGGACGTGATCAGGGACGCGAACAAAATGATTCCGGCGCAGCGGGTGGCTGTCTTTCTCGACACCTGCTTCAGCGGCGCGGCCACGCTGGCCGGAGCGTTTCCCGGCGAAGGGAGATCGGCCGCGCCTGGCGCCCGGATTGACGGCGAGGATGGGGCGAGAGCGATGGGTTTCGTCAGCGGCGTCTCCAGAGACCTGATCGCCAAAGGCGGCGGAGGCGGGAGCCGCGTAATCATCAGCGCCAGTCAGCCGAACGAGCGTTCGTGGGAGAGCAAGGAACTTCAAAACGGCATCTTTACCTACTACCTGATAGAAGCTCTCAAACAGAACGCCGGAATGGATTCCATCGGCAAAGTCTTCAACTCCCTGCAGGAACAGGTTTCGCAGCGCGCGCGCGCCGAGAAGAAGCCGTCGCAAAGGCCGATGATGGAACCGCGCGAGACGAACGCGGACATCCGCATCGGCGTTCCGCCGCAATCGGACTGAAAGCTCATGGCCCGCCGCTTAATCCGCCGGGCCGAATCATCGCAGTCAAACACAGGAGGTCGAATGATCAACGCATCACATCACCGCAAAACCAAACGCCTCGCCGCGGCCTGGCTGTCGCTCGCTCTGGTCTTGCCGCTGGCTTCCCCGCTAGCCGCGCGGCAGGCTTCAAAGCAAGCCCAGAAACAAGGCGATAAAGAAGGCGCCAAGCAACTCTTCTACAACCCGGCCACCGGCGCGGCCACTCAGCCGGGAGAGAAAGAGAAGTCGAAGGCTTCACAGTCACGCGTGCTGGTGCGCAAGACGCAAAAGCCCTCCAATCCGGGCATTCATTACTGGATAGAGCTTGAAGGCGTCGGCAAAGTCACCGACGATTACGTCTTCCACACCGGCGACCGCGTCAAACTGCACATGCGCAGCAACGTTGACGGCTACCTCTCGCTCTGGGCCTATGACCTGTCGGGCGAAAGCCAGTTGCTCTTCCCATCGTCCGAGCAGCCTGAAGACAATCGGATCACCGCCAATTCCGAATACACCGTGCCCGGCACGATCGAATTCAAGCCGCCGGCCGAAGACGAGCGGCTGCTGATCTTCTTCTCGCAATCTCCGGACGACACGCCACAACCCAAAGCCAAAAGATTGACCGCGCAGCAGGCTCAGCAAGCGACCGAGGCCGAAGGCGGCAAGGCCCTGCTCTTCGAGGTCGAGAAAAAGGATAAGGAGAGGGCCGGAACTTACGTCGTCAATCGGCGGGGCGGCGCGATAGCTAAAGAGATTCGTCTCAAACACCTCCCGCCAAAATAACTTTAATGGTGAGTGGAAATGCGTTGTTGGGCATTGGACATATGGCCTCTCGGATAGACAACAGAGTTGTTGCGCCACGGGCGCGTTGTACAACGATTCCCCGCCGCCGTCAATCGCCGCTTACTCGGCGGCAAGAGGCGCCGGATTTAATGAGAGGCGCAAACGTAAACATATTTCTCCGCGGCCACGCTTATGGCCTACAAAACCATTGACTCACTCTCCGCAACTTCAGTAAACTCCGCGCCTCCCACAACAAAATCACAACAAAATCACCATCGCCTTCTGCCTGGCTGTCCTTACTGAAATCCCGATATTGCGTCCGGTTCCACGCCGCAGACGCGACCTCCCTGATCAGTTATGAATTGCTCAAACGCTCGGAGATCGAAGCGCGGGTCAGCCGCGTTTACGATTTGCTGACCACATGCAATTTAGGAATGGATGTTTTTCCGCAGGAGAAGGAAAGAAGTATGAAAAATACCCGCAATTACTCACAAGGGTCGCGCCAAAGAGGGGGCAAGAAGACCTCTACAGGATTCACTTATTCCGGCGCCATTCCGCTTTTGTTGGCGCTCGCATTTTACTTACTGGGTTCGCTGGTTGACGTCAGCCCGATTGGGGGTCTGTATGCCAGCGCTGCGCCACAAGATAAAACGCCCGCGGCTGAGCTTGCCGCCGCTATCGAGGCGCAGGAACGAGCCGACGCCCAATTGACGCGCAGCAAACTTGCCGACCAAAACTTCCAGGAGCTGAGCGTGAAAGCGCAGGGCGCCGGAACGGTGCGCGTGATTGTCACATTGCGTGTCGCGTTTCGCCCCGAGGACGAATCTATGCGCGCGGCTGAATTACGGGCGCAACGCGGCGCGATAAAACGAACACAAGACCAACTGTTGAGCGGCCTTTATGGCTACGATCCGGCTTCGGTAAAACGTTTCAGTTACGCGCCGTATCTGGCGGTCGCGGTTAATGCGGCGGGTCTGGAGGTTCTGCGCTCATCATCAAAAGCGCTGGAGGTTCAGGAAGACGTCGCCATGCCGCTGGCGCTGGCCGAGAGCGCGCCGATTGTCGAAGCGCCGAACGCCTGGGCTAACGGTCATACGGGCGCGGGCAAAGTCGTGGCGGTTCTCGACACCGGTGTGGACAAAACGCACCCTTTCCTTTCCAACAAAGTCGTTTCAGAAGCTTGCTACTCGACTAACGACGCCGTCACTGGCGCCAGCTCCTTATGTCCGGGCGGTGTGACGCAGTCAACAGCCGCCGGTTCCGGCGTCAATTGCACGGGCGTGAACAGTTGCAGTCACGGCACTCACGTCGCGGGGATCGCGGCGGGCAAAGGCCCCAGCTTTTCCGGCATCGCCAGAGACGCCAATCTGATTTCGATCCAGGTCTTCTCTCGCTTCAACAGTTCAGCCTTTTGCGGTCAGGCTACCCCGTGCCTCGCAGCGTTCACCTCCGATGTAATGAAAGGGTTGGAACGGGTCTATGCATTGAGAAATACCTTCAGCATCGCGTCAGTCAATATGAGTCTGGGCGGCGGCTTATCCACGACTAATTGCGATAACGACCCGCTCAAACCAACCATAGATCTTTTGCGTTCGGCCGGAATCGCCTCGGTGGCCGCATCAGGCAACAGTGGAGCCTCCAACGCGCTGAGCTCGCCTGCATGCGTCTCTACCGCCATCAGTGTCGGCGCGACAGGCGATGGTACCAGGTTATCGCCGCAACAAATCCCGTCCTTCTCCAATAGCGCTTCGTTTCTGAGTTTGCTTGCGCCGGGCGATCTCATTACTTCATCCGTACCCGGCGGCGGCTTTTCTGCCTTCACCGGCACTTCGATGGCGGCCCCACACGTCTCGGGCGCCTGGGCTATACTCAAGCAAAAAGTCCCTCTGGCCAGCGTGACCGAAGTGTTGAACGCTTTGATAGCGACTGGCGCGCCCGTCACCGATCCGCGCAATAATGTCACCAAACCGCGCATTAGGATCAACGCCGCCGCCAATGCCTTACCGGTCTACGAAGGATTCGTCGATCAGATAGACTGCAACTTCATCATCGGCTGGGCGGCGGATCGCAACCGGCTCAACACTCCGATCAACGTCAGCGTCTACGACGGCGCGACGCTGATTGCGACCGTGCTGGCCAATCAATCGCGCCCGGATGTCGGCTCTTTCCTTGGCGACAACGGCCTGCACGGGTTCACCATCCCCACGCCCGCAAGCCTCAAGAACGGAGCGGCGCACACCGTCAGCGTCAGGTTCGAGACCAGCGGCACAAACCTGGCCAACAGCCCGCAGTCGCTCACCTGCAGCGGCGCCCCGATCTATGCGGGATTCGTGGACCAGTTGGACTGCAATGTGATCAAAGGTTGGGCGGCGGATCGAAATCGGCTCAACACCTCGATCAACGTCAGCGTCTACGACGGCGCGACGCTGATTGCGACCGTGCTGGCCAATCAATCGCGCCCGGATGTCGGCTCTTTCCTTGGTGACAACGGCCTGCACGGGTTCACCATCCCCACGCCCGCAAGCCTCAAGAATGGAGCGGCGCACACCGTCAGCGTCAGGTTCGAGACCAGCAACACCAGCCTGGGTAATAGTCCGAGATCGCTCACCTGCACGAGCTACGAGGGATTCGTAGACCAGATGGATTGCAATGTCATCAAGGGCTGGGCGGCGGATCGCAACCGGCTCAACACTCCGATCAACGTCAGCATCTACGACGGCGCGACGCTGATTGCGACCGTGCTGGCCAATCAGTCACGGCCTGATGTCGGCGCCCATCTCGGCGACAACGGCCTGCACGGGTTCACCATCCCCACGCCCGCCAGCCTGAAGAACGGAACGCCTCACACAGTCAGTGTGAGGTTCGAATCGAGCAACGCCAACCTGGGCAATAGTCCACGAAGCTTGACGTGTCCAAGCGGCCCGTAGCTTCTTGGGAATCCCGGATGCGCATCGAGCCTTTCAACACAAAGGGACAAAAGGTCAAAAGGGCAAAGAAGACAAGCTAAATCAAGCCTGTAACTCTTCTTTGACCCTTTGTCCCTTTGTCCCTTTGTGTTGAAACTGTTGCCAGAGCTTACTGCGCGACCAGATTGACCAGCCGCTTCGATACAACAATCGTCTTGACAACTGTACGGCCTTCCAGCTTCGCCTGCACGCGGTCGCTGGCCAGCGCGGCCTCTTTCATGGCGTCGTCGGAAACGTCCGCCGGAACGATCACGCGCGCGATCAGCTTGCCGTTCAACTGGACGGGGATTTCCAGTTCTTCTTCCTTCGCCAACTCGGCGTCGAACGTGGGCCAGGCGGAAGCGACTACGATCTCGTCGTGGCCCAGCGACGCCCACAGTTCTTCGGCGATGTGCGGCGTGAATGGGGCCAGCAGTTGGGCCAGCGCCTCAATCGCCTCTTTCATCACGAAGCGGTCGGCGTCAACCACGTCGCCTTTCAACGAACCGTCGAAGGCGTAAATCTCATTCGTCAGCTCCATCATCGCGGCCACGGCGGTGTTGAAATTCATGCGTTCGCCGATGTCGTGAGTGACGCGTTTGATCGTCTGGTGCGTCTTGCGGCGCAAAGCGCGGGCAGCCGGAGAGAACTCTCCTTCCGACCCCCCATCCAATTTGTCGTGCCACTTGTAGATGATGCGCCAGACGCGGCCCAGGAACCTCGACGCGCCTTCGGCGCCGGCTTCGCTCCATTCCAGGTCTTTTTCGGGCGGAGCGGCGAAGAGCATAAACAGCCTGACGGTGTCCGCGCCGTGGATTTTGATCATCTCGTCGGGATCAACCGTGTTCTTCTTCGACTTCGACATTTTCTCGATGCGCCCTGTGATCGCCGGGCGGCCGCAGAATTTGCACTTGCCGTCAACGACTTCGTATGGGTACAGGTAATCGTGCTCTTCACAGCGATAGCTGGCCAGACAGACCATCCCCTGCGTCAGCATTTTCTTGACCGGTTCGTCGAACGTGATCAGGCCCAGGTCGCGCATGATCTTCGTCCACAGCCTGGTGTAGATCAGATGCAGCACGGCGTGTTCGATGCCGCCGATGTATTGATCAACCGGCGTCCAATAGGCCGCGATCTCCGGCGCAAAGGGCAGCTTGTCGTTTTTCGGGTCGCAGTAGCGGAAGTAATACCACGCCGAATCAACGAAGGTGTCCATCGTGTCGGTGTCGCGCCGGGCCGCGCCTCCGCACTTGGGACAGGTGGTGTTAACGAACCCCGGAGCTTCAGCCAGCGGCGACCCCGTCGTGTTGAAGTTCAGATCGGCGGGCAGTTCGACCGGCAGTCGCTCTTCGGGCACGGGCACGATGCCGTCTTTCGGACAGTGAATGAACGGGATCGGCGTTCCCCACGCGCGCTGTCGCGAGACGCCCCAGTCGCGAATCTTGAAATTAGTCTTTGCTTCTCCGAAGCCGTTCTTTACGGCGAACGCGGTCATCGCCGCAATCCCTTCGGGAACTTTCATCCCGCTGAACGGGCCGGAGTTGATCAGCTCGCCGGTCTCGTCCTTCGTGGTGAACGGCGCTTCGACCGGAGCGTCGTCAGGATCGGTTGAACCGATCAGCTTGATCACGCGCGGAATCGGCAGTCCGTATTTTTGCGAGAATTCGAAGTCGCGTTCGTCGTGCGCGGGCACCGCCATGAGCGCGCCCGTGCCGTAACCGGTCAGCACGAAATTGGCCGTCCAGACGGGCAGTTTCTCGCCGCTGAACGGGTTGATGACGAACAGGCCGGTGTCGATGCCCTGTTTTTCGGCGCCTTCGGCGATGCGTTCATCTTTCGAGATCGCACGCTGTCTTTCCACGAACTCTTTCAGATCGCCGCTCGCTTTGCCTGACGCAATCAGCTCGTCGATGAACTCGTGTTCAGGGGCGACGATCACGGCGTTCGCGCCGAAGATCGTGTCAATGCGCGTGGTGAAGATGCGGATTTTCTTCGACTGGTCGCCGGCGATTTCAAAATTGACTTCCGCGCCCTTGCTCCGCCCGATCCAATTGCGCTGCATTGTGATGACGCGTTCGGGCCAGCCGCCCTCCAAGGTGTCCAGGTCGTCCAACAACTGGTCGGCGTAATAGGTGACGCGGATGAACCACTGTTCCAGCTCGCGCAGCTCGACGGGCGTGTCCTCGTGACGCCAGCAGAAACCGCCTTCGGCCTGTTCGTTGGCCAGGGACGTGTTGCATTTGACGCACCAGTTGACCGTGGCGTTCTTGCGGTACAGCAAGCCGCGTTTCCACATCTCGATGAAGAACCATTGGTTCCAACGGTAATATTCGGGCGTGCAGGAAGCGATCTCGCGCCGCCAGTCGTAGCTGAATCCCATCCGCTGCAACTGCGCGCGCATCGCGTCAATGTTCTCGAACGTCCACTGGTCAGGCCGGGCGTTGTTTTTGATCGCGGCGTTTTCGGCGGGCATGCCGAACGCGTCCCAGCCCATCGGGTGCAGCGTGTTGTATCCCTGCATCCGCTTAAAGTGCGACAGCGCGTCGCCTATCGAATAGTTGCGCACGTGGCCCATGTGGATGCGGCCCGACGGATACGGCAACATCTCCAGGCAATAAAACCTTTCGCGCGCCCTCTCACCTACCCTCTCACCTACCATCTCACCTACCCTCTCACCTACCCTCTCACCTACCCTCTCACCTATTGGATCGACATCGACTTCGAAGACGCGCGCGTCGGCCCATCGCCGCTGCTGGCGCTCTTCAATTTCTTCGGGAAAATATTTCTCGTTCATGGTTGTGTCCTCTTCGACAATCTTGGCAAGCTCGACAACACCCAAAGCCGCGACGAACGGATCGCCGCGCGATGCCGTAGCAGAATCAAAATCTATTCGGGGAAAAATGCGTTTGGCGGGCGCAGCGCAACTCAGAAATTGCGCTGCAACGTAAGGGAGAGGGCCGTCAGTGGAGTGAAGCGCGAATTAACGCGACATTGATTGAACCCTCGTTTGATTTTTCCGACTGCTGATGTCATTGCTACAAATCTCCGATCGAGTATTAGCGAAACCGGATTCTACACACCGGCCAAAAGAGGTTCAAGCTGAATTTCCTCGGGGAGTGGGAGACAAGGAGACAAGGAGACAAGGAGAGTGGGAGACAAGGAGACAAGGAGAGTGGGAGACAAGGAGACAAGGAGATTTAAGCTCTCCTTGTCTCCTTGTCTCCTTGTCTCCCACTCTCCCCATCCTCAAATATCCAGGTTCTTCACGTCCAGCGCGTTCTGCTCGATGAACCTTCTGCGCGGCTCGACCTGATCGCCCATGAGCACGGTGAAGATTTCGTCGGTCTCAACCGCATCGTCAATTCTGACTTGCAGGAGCGTGCGTTTCTCGGGGTCCATCGTCGTCTCCCACAACTGCTCCGGGTTCATTTCGCCCAGACCTTTGTATCGCTGAATATGAAGGTCTTTTTTGGCCGCGGTCAGGATGTGATTGAACAGATCATCGCGCGATTCGACCTCGGTTTCGGAGTTTCCCTCCGTGATGATGAACGGCGGCTGGCTGAGTTGCACAAACGATTTGTACAGCTCTACCCCGCGCTGGAATTCGACGTGCGTGGCAAGGTCCCAATCGATCAACACACTCGAACCGTTGTTCGCCAGGTTGATTTCTATCTCCGACAACCCATGCTCTTCATCGGAGATCAGATCGGTCTTGAATCCGGCTTCGGCCAACGCGGCTTCGACTTTGCCGAGCAGGCTCTCGTCAGCGAAGACGTCATGCAGCTTGCGCCCTTCTTTCTGCATCAGCCCCTTGCGCCCGGCCAACGATTCGAAGACGACGTCCACCAACTTGCGGTCGTGCAATCGGCGTTCGAGCTTGGCGTAGTAGGTGTTGAATTCGCTCATCCTTTCGAGCAGCCCCGTCAGTTCCTTGCCTTCAATGGTCTCACCGGTCTTTTTGACTTTGACCGAAACCTCCTCGGTCGCCTTGCGCATCAGGAAGCGGTTCATCTCGCGGTCGTCTTTGATGTACCGCTCGGTTCTGCCCTTCTTGACTTTATACAGAGGCGGTTGCGCGATGTAGACATAGCTCCTGAGATCGGTCTCGGTCTCGCCTTCTTCGTTCTTGCGCTCGACCTTGTGTTCGAGCAATTGCGGCATCTGACGGTAGAAGAACGTCAGCAGCAGCGTACGGATGTGACTTCCGTCGACATCGGCGTCCGTCATCAAAATGATTCTGTGATAACGCAGCTTCTCGACATCGAAATCGGTCTTGCCAATGCCGGTGCCGAGCGCGGTGATCAGCGTTTTGATTTCGCTGTGCGAGAGCATCTTGTCGAAGCGCGCCTTTTCGACGTTGAGGATTTTGCCCTTGAGCGGCAGGATCGCCTGCGTGCGGCGGTCTCTTCCCTGCTTCGCGCTCCCGCCGGCGCTGTCGCCTTCGACGATGTACAACTCGCACAGCGCCGGGTCTTTCTCCGAACAATCCGCGAGCTTGCCGGGCAGGTTCATCGAATTGAGCGCGCCCTTGCGCACGATCTCGCGCGCCTTGCGGGCGGCTTCGCGCGCGCGCGCGGCTTCGACCGCCTTGCCGACGATCTGCTTGGCGACCGACGGATTCTCCTCGAAATGGGTCATCAGCTTTTCGTAGATGAACGAATCCACCGGGCCTTTCACGTCGGAGTTGAGCTTGCCTTTGGTCTGCCCCTCGAACTGCGGCTGCGGAATCTTGACCGAGACCACGGCTATGAGACCTTCGCGCACGTC
>Ga0187894_10003294_pt1 | contig 18255 bp, 7 predicted proteins | sample GBC1701081metaG_FD_136650 | JGI IMG/M metagenome (GOLD analysis project Ga0187894, IMG submission 136650) | White microbial mat communities from a lava cave in the Kipuka Kanohina Cave System on the Island of Hawaii, USA - GBC170108-1 metaG ...
CTTGCTGATCACGTTGAGCGCCGCGCCTTCGCTGCGCCCTGAAGCGGCGGAGAAGCGCTGCGTTTCGAGCTTGTACTCCTGCACGCCTTCGAGCGAGAACTGCATCACGATGCCGCCGACGGTATTGTCTTTGTTGTCGCCGCCGTCAACGGTCGTGTTGACGTTGCGTCCGCTGCTGCCGTTGATCGAGAAGACGGCGACGCGCTGTTTGGTCGGGTCGTAAGAACCAGTTGGCCGAGCGCCGGGAATCAGGATCGCAAGGCCGGAGAAGCTGCGGCCGTTGAGCGGCAGGTTCTCGATCTCACGGTTGTTGACGACGCCTGCCAGCTCGGTCTTGCTGGTTTCGATCAGCGGCGCGTCACCGGCGTTGACGATGACGGTCTCGGCGGTCCCGCCGGGTTTGAGCGCGGCGTTGATTGTCAGCGTGATACCGACGTTGAGCGTCACGTCTTCGTTGACCTGTGAAGCGAAGCCTTTGGCTTCGATCTTGATTCGGTAAACGCCGGGAGTGAGTCCGGCGATGCGGTAATAGCCGCCGCTGTCCGTGGCGCCCGTGCGCTCGGCGCCGGTGGCCTTATTGCCGGCAGTGATCGTCGCGCCCGCAATAACGGCGCCGTTTTGATCAGCGATAGTGCCTTCAAAGTTACCGACTGAGACGGCCTGACCGAACGCGATTGAGCTTGCGGCGCCCGCAATAAAAATTACGTGCAATAAACACCTAATGCGTTTCATCGCTATAGTCTCCTTTTGTTCAGTTTGATCTGAGGTTGGACTTTATAACGCCTTGTTGAAGACAAGGAGGACTAACTGCTTGAACTCATCCTGCTGAATTTGGTTTTGAAAGCTTTTGAAGACTGACCGTCGGATGACGGTCACGCGAACACTGTGCGGGTTAGCAACTTTGGCGCCGCAAATCTTCTTTTGTGGAAGCCTCAGCTTAGCGGCTTCGCTTCAATCATTTAGCCTTATGGTCCTGTGTACGCATGAGCCGGGAGCCTGTGAAACGATGGATTTTTGTCCATTTTTTCGTACCAAATAGAATTCGATTTCAACTTATTCGCAGAGGGGGTTGACCCGAGAGCCACGCTCGCTACCACTCGCGGTACTGACTCAGTACAGTACCGCGCGCGTAAGCAAGCGATTGACCTGAGAGACACGCTCGCTACCGCTCGCGGTACTGACTCAATACAGTACCGCGCGCGTAAGCAAGCGATTGACCTGGCGCGCAACCGCTTGCTCACGCTCGCGGCACTGTTCGATTTAGAAGATGAATTGAGCGCCGATCTCAGCCGAGAACGAACGCGGCACGATCACCCCGCTCGGCGTGATGAAGCCGGTCGGCCGGCGGAATCCGGGGCTGCGCACGTTGACATTGAACGTGTTGCCGAAGTTGACCGTGTTGGTCAGATCGAACGCCTGGAAGATCAGCTTCAGGCGCGGCCCCTCGCTGAACTTGATGTTCTTCGAAACGCGCAGGTCGAGTTGGAAGAACTCGTCGCCGCGCAAATTGCTGAACGGCGCCTGGAAGCAATCGCCCGTCGCGATACACGCGCGCAGAGCGGCGGCGCTCAGGTCCCTGGTCGCCAACAGATCGTTGGGATTGTCCCTCCGCAGAATGACGTGCGCCGCGCCGACGCCGTCGCCGAAACCGAAGACATCGAGCCCCTGCGTCGCCGTGTAAGGACGCGCTGAAGCGGCCTGCATAATCGGCGCGAGCTGGAAGCTCCACGGCAGATCGATCAGGCCGCTGAAGACCAGGCGATGGCGCTCGTCGATCGGCGCCGGGCCGAAATCGTGCTTGGCGAAGATGTTGTCAACGTTCGTCGCGCGGTTGCGGAACGCGGCGGGGTTGCCGTTGTAGGCGACCGCGCGCGAGAGCGTGTAGTAGGCGTTGACGCTGAAGCGGTCGCTCAGCCGGCGGCGATACGCGATGTTCAATCCATCATAGCGTGAGCGGCTAACCGAAGATTCGACTTCAATCCGGCCGAGCCGCGGCAGGTTCGCCGCGGTGAACGCCGAATCCAGATCACGCGCGCCATTCAACGCCACGCGCCGCGGATTGATGTTGAGCGTCTTCGATTCGCGCAAGCTGAGCACGTGAATGTAATCAACTTCGATCACCGACCCCGGCGCGAATTGCCAGGCGTAACCGATGTTCGCTTGCTGCGTATACGGGCTCCTGTAGTCGGGATCTATGATCCTGCCCACTTCGCCGCCGATGAAGTTAGTGCGCGCGGGGGGAGTCGTCGGCAACGGATCGATACCGAAGCGATAAACTGAGAGTGGGATGTTTGTGCCCGGCACGATCGGCGCGTTTGGATCGGGCGGCGCATTCGGATTGGGCGGCCCAGTGTTGGTGATGGCGAGCACAGTCGCAAAGAGCGTCGGGTTGGTCTGCTGGATCATAAACAGCGGCACGTTGAGAAACGTCTGGCCGTAGTAGATGCCATAGCCGCCGCGGACAATGTGTTTGGCGCTGCCCGCAACATCCCACGCGAAGCCGATCCGCGGGCTGAAGTTATTGCTGTCATCCTTCGGCAGTCGCGCGGCAAGCGGGTGGTTGATCGCTTTGAGCGCCAAATAGGTGCGGTTCTGACTCTGCGCGTTCACGCCGATCAGGTTGAAGTCCTTGTCCCATCGCAGTCCGAGATTGAGCGAGAAGTTGCGCCGCACTTTCCAGTCGTCCTGGATGTAGACGCCGAACATCTTCGCGCCACCTGGGAGGGTAAAGGTCGGATCGCCCGCCGTGTCCGACATCGCCGAGATCGCGCCCGGCGTGGCGAAGCCTTGCGGGTATTTCACCTTGTCGTTCAGGATCACGCTCGGCGCGTCGAAGAAGGTGATCGCCAACGTCGGGTTGGACTCGAAGAAGCCGCCGAGCCTCGGCTCGTAAACGTAATCGAAGCCGGTCTTGACCGCGTGATTGCCCCTGGTGATCGAAAGATCGTCGCGGAACTGAAATTTCCCCTGGTAGGACTGCTGCGGCACGGTGGTGACCGTGCCGAAGGTGATGCCGCCGGGGAAGTTGAAGGTCGGCCTCTGCCGTTCGGTGTCAATCAGGTTGTTCCAGCCCTGATAGCCGAAGGTGAACGCATTGATCACGCGCGGCGTGAGCACCGAGTTGACCGTCAAATTGGCGAGTTGCAGCTTGTTGGTGGTGAAGTTGCCGGCGGTCAGATCGGTCTGCTGCGTGCTCTGATCGTTGAGGCCTCTGTTGCGCTGATCGTTGTAGGCGACGGAGAGGCCGTGGTTTTCACTGATCCGATGGTCGAAGCGAAAGTTGTAGCGCAAATCGCGGTATGGTGTCGGAATGATTGCGGCAGGCTGCGCGCCGAGATTCCTGACCAGTTCCAACTCCATGACCGCCGCCGGATTGACGACGATGTTGGTGATCTCGCGCTGGCGTTCGATGGCGAAGAAGAAGAAGTCCTTGTCCTTACGAACGGGGCCGCTGATCGAACCACCGAACTGCTGCCGGCTGAACGGCGCCTTATCCATATTGCCCTGCTTCTCGAAGAAATTCTTCGCATTGAGCCGCTCGTTGCGTTCGAAGATGAAGCCCGATCCGTGAAATTGATTCTGGCCGGATTTGGTGACGACGTTGACCGCCGCGCCTTCGCTGCGCCCGTTGGCGGCGGAAAACCGTTGGCTGCTGATGATAAACTCCTGCACGGCTTCGAGCGCAAGCTGCATCATCGGACCGCCGACGGTGTTGTCTTTGTTGTCAACGCCGTTGACGGTGATGTTGACGTTGCGTCCCTGTCCTCCGTTGACGCCGAAGACCGCAATGCGATTTTTGGTCGGGTCGTAGGAGGCGACCGGCTTTACGCCCGGAGCGAGAAAAGCCAGGTTGGCGAAGTCGCGGCCATTGAGCGGCAGGTTGCGGACATCGGCCGGACTCAGGTTGAGACCGAGGTCGGTCCTCTGCGTATCAATAATCGGGGCCTCACCGGTGACGATCACTGTTTCAGTCGTCGCGCCGGGGTTGAGCGTATAATCGAGCGTGGTGGTGCGTCCGACCAGTAATTCGACATCTTCCGTGACAGCGCCGGCAAATCCGGTGGACGTGACTCTGAGATCGTATTTGCCCGCGGACAAAAGCTCGAAGCGATAAACGCCTTCGTCATTCGTCGTCACCGTGCGCGTCACGCCGGTAGCCTTGCTGTTGATTGTTACTGTCGCGCCTTTGATCACGCCCTGGGTTTTGTCCGTGACCGTTCCTTCCAGCGTCGCGCTCGCTGTAGCCTGGGCGAACGAAGTCTCGAATAACCAGAGCAACAACGACAACGCGATAAAGAAACTACTCTTTCGCATAATCTTCTCCGATCTTGAGGTTGTGAGGCGCGTGACGGCGGAAGGTCGTCACGCATGCCGGTTTAAAAGGATCGTCCCGGTCTCGAAGACCAAGACCATTTTTCAGCGCTGAGGGGGCAATTCAATCAAAGGGGGCTCAATCAGAAATGCCGGGGCAAAAAAAAGGCGGTGAAGTTCTTTCGAACCTCACCGCACCGAGGGCTTTGCTGGGATGAAAACTCAAAAGACCAGGGAGGACTAACTGCTTGAACTCGTCCTACTGAATTTAGGTTTGAAAGCTTTTGAAGACTGACCGCCGGATGGTGGTCACGCGAACACTGTGCGGATCAGCAACTTTGGCGCCGTGAGTATTTCTTTGTGGATGCCTCGGCTTAGCCACTCCGCTTCAATCACTTAGCTATGTAGTCTGGTGGACGGCTGAGCCCAGAATCTTCGAAACAATGGATTTCTATCCATTTTTTCGTATCATCCGTCGACCGGTCAAGCTCTACTTTTCAACAAAATGGCGATGACGTTCAAGCGTCATCGCCATTCGATTTTGTTCAGCCAGATTGATCACGGAGCGGGTTTTAGAACCCGCCCATATCGCCGCCGCCCGGCATGGCCGGAGCCCTCTTCTCTTCGGGAATCTCGGAGATCAGAGCTTCGGTTGTGAGCATCAGCGCGGCGATGGACGCGGCGTTCTGCAACGCCGTGCGCGCGACCTTCGCCGGATCAATGACGCCCGCCTTGACCAGGTCCTCGAACTGTTCGGTTTCGGCGTTGAATCCCATGGCGTCGTTCTTTTCGGACTTGATGCGTTCGACGATGACGGCGCCTTCGTGGCCGGCGTTCTCGGCGATCCTGCGTAGCGGCTCCTCAAGAGCGCGCTTGACGATATTGACGCCGATCTGCTCGTCCTCATCCTTGAGCTTGAGGCTGTCGAGAGTCTTCGCGGCGCGAACCAGCGTCACGCCGCCGCCCGCGACGATGCCTTCTTCGACCGCGGCGCGCGTGGCGTGCATCGCGTCTTCGACACGAGCCTTCTTCTCCTTCAGCTCGGTCTCGGTCGCGGCGCCGACCTTGATCACGGCGACGCCTCCGACCAGCTTGGCCAGACGCTCCTGCAATTTCTCGCGGTCGTAATCCGAAGTAGTCTCCTCGATCTGACGGCGGATGGTGGCGACGCGGCCCTGAATGTCAGCGGCCTTGCCCGCGCCTTCGACGATCGTGGTGTTGTCCTTGTCGACGGTGATCTTCTTGGCGCGGCCCAGGTCTTCGAGCTTGACGCTCTCCAGCCTGATTCCCAGGTCCTCGCTGATGACCTTGCCGCCGGTCAGGGTGGCGATGTCTTCGAGCATCGCTTTGCGGCGATCACCAAAGCCCGGCGCCTTGACGGCGCAGACTTGCAGCGTGCCCCGCAGCTTGTTGACGACCAACGTCGCCAAAGCTTCTCCCTCGACATCTTCCGCGACGATCAGCAGCGGCTTGCCCATCTTGGCGACCTGTTCGAGCAGGGGAAGGAGGTCCTTCATCGAGCTGATCTTCTTCTCGTGGAGCAGGACCGTCGCGTTCTCGAGCGTGGCTTCCATGCGCTCAGGATCGGTTACGAAATAGGGCGATAGGTAGCCGCGGTCGAATTGCATGCCTTCGACGACTTCAAGCAGCGTGTCGAGCGATTTCGACTCTTCGACGGTGATAACGCCGTCTTTCCCGACCTTCTTCATCGCTTCGGCGATGATGCCGCCGATGGTCTGATCGCCGTTGGCCGAGACGGTGCCGACCTGAGCGATGGCCTCGCCCTTGACCGGTTTTGATTGTTCTTTGATCGCCGCGACCGCCCTCTCAACGGCCTTCTCGATGCCACGTTTCAAGGCCATCGGGTTTGCGCCGGCGGCGACGGTCTTGACGCCTTCTTTGAAAATCTGGCGGGCCAGAACGGTAGCCGTAGTCGTGCCGTCACCGGCCACGTCCGAAGTCTTCGACGCGACTTCGCGGACCATCTGCGCGCCCATGTTCTCGAGCGGCTCTTTCAACTCGATCTCTTTGGCGACGGTCACGCCGTCCTTGGTGATCGTCGGTGAACCGAATTTCTTGTCAATGACCACATTACGCCCTTTAGGGCCGAGCGTGATCGCGACAGCGTCAGCGAGTTGATTGACGCCCCGCAGAATCGCCTGGCGTGAATCTTCTCCGTGAATAACCTGCTTAGCCATAACTTCTAAATTCCTCCCGAAAAATCTTGCGTTATTAAGTGTTGCCGGTTGTTCGGATCTATTTCGCGCCCTTGCCTTTGGCGGTAGTCTCGACCACGCCGAGGACGTCGTCCTCGCGCAGGATCAGATACTCTTCGCCATCGAGCTTGATCTCAGTGCCGGCGTATTTACCAAACAGAATGCGGTCGCCAGCTTTAAGATCAATTGGGGTGCGCTGACCGGTGTCGAGCAGCTTGCCGTTGCCTACCGCCAGAACCTCGCCTTCCTGCGGCTTCTCTTTCGCGGTGTCCGGAATGAACAAACCTCCGCGCATCTGCTCCTGCTCCTCCATCCGGCGCACAATAATGCGGTCGTTGAGTGGACGAATACTAACTGCCATTGAAAAACCCCTTTCATTGTTGGTTGTGATTTTGGCTCTTTCCCAAACGCAGACAGGCCCGCTTTGAGTCTTTTCCGCTCAAGTTTCATAGCCAGGCTCCTATCAAGTTATTTGGTATTAGCACTCTCCGTTTGAGAGCGCCAAGTATATGAACCGACTATGATCCTGTCAATAACCGTAATAAAAAATTGGGGTCGAGTACGGCTACGTTGACCTGATATTGTGAGGTTAAGCGCGGGATTTGCGGCTTGGCGACGGCGGTTGTCGGCGCTTATGCCCATTCTTGTGACCGTTCCTGTGACCGTTCCCGTTAAGGCCATTACCATATTCCAGCATGCGTTTGCTAAGGGTATTGCGGTGAATGCCCAGAGCTTCGGCGGCTTTGGAAAGATTGTGGTTGTGACGGCCAAGAACTTTAAGGATGAAGTTCTTTTCAAACTCCTTCACGGCCTCGTCAAAGAGAATGCCACGGGTAATCATCTGGTCAATAATCGCTTCAAGTTCCGTTTTCATAGGCTTCCTTCGGTGTGGAATGCCCGCAGGAACAGTCTCAACTGTTCTGTCTGGCAACGTTTTTTGATCAAGCAAAAACGACTGCTTCCACGATCCCAACCCAATCCGACGAGGCAAGGTATTAAACGGTGAGTGACAAATCGTGGCCGGTGAGCAGACGGTATGCTTCCAGATACTTCTCGCTTGTTATTTTTGTAATTTCATCGGGAAGCGCGGGGGCGGGTGGGCGCTTATCCCAATCGAGTGTCTCAAGGTAATCGCGTACAAATTGTTTATCGAATGACGCCTGTGGTTTTCCCGGCGCGTACGCGTCACGCGGCCAGAACCTGGACGAATCGGGCGTCAACACTTCATCCACAAGAATTGGCCAATCCAATTGTCCGTGTCTCAAGCCGAACTCGAACTTGGTGTCGCAAATGATGACGCCGCGCGTTTCAGCGTATCGGGCGGCTTCGCGGTAAATCTTCAAACTGATCTCTTCGAGCCGCCTGGTCAGGTCTTCGCCAATCGACCGGGACATTTCATCAATCGTGACATTGATATCGTGTCCCTCTTCGGCCTTGGTCGCGGGGGTAAAGATGGGTTCGGGCAGTCGAGCCGATTCAACCAATCCTTCGGGCAAACGATGGCCACAAATCATCCTCGTCCGCTGGTATTCCTTCCAACCCGATCCGGCCAGAAACCCACGAACGACGCATTCAAACGGGATCACTTCAGCGCGGCGCACAAGCATCGAGCGGCCTGCCAGCAACAATTTCGACTCATCCGACAACTGACCCAACAGCTCAGCCGGAAACTCATTCACATCGGCCGCGATCAAATGATTCCGGACGAGCGACGAGAACCGGTCGAACCAGAATCTGGATAGCCCGGTGAGCGCCCGGCCTTTATGCGGTATGGCGTTCGGCAACACACAATCGAACGCCGAGATGCGGTCAGTCGCGACAATCAATAAACGGTCGTCGTCAACTTCATAGATGTCACGCGCCTTGCCACTTCGCAGGAAGTTCAGCTCCGGTATTCGCCCCTTCACTGGTGTTTTCGAAAGCGTATTCGACGTGATGTTCGACGACGGCACAGATGTCTCTTTTCACCCCTAGTTAAAGCTCGCTGCCAAAACAACAACGACAACAGGCAAGATCGCGCAAATTCGAATTGAACTCTTAGTCGCTGACCACGGATGTTATTCAGTCAGCCCGTGGGGTCTGGGGTCGTGCATTATTTTCGCGAGCGGCGCCTTTGTCAAGACAACTCAGGCCGAAGGCATAGGTCAAAAAAACGCGATCCCTTCGCCTCTTTTCAACACAGCGACTGATGGTTGTGGCGCGCCCGAAACCAAGCGCAACATCAAGTGTTCAACCATCAATTTTCGACATTTCAGATCATTGTTTGATCGAAAAAAATCCGGCCTGCGCAGCCGTCAAGCCAGATCCGCGCATCCAAGCCACGTCGAAATTCGTATTTCAGGCAGTCAGGCAAAAATTTGCGGCAGATTCATCTTTACAATTGATAGAGGAGTCCCCCATGTTTCACCTCATCTCTCCCGCATCCCGCGGGCGTTTCGCCATCGCCGTGCTTCTGTTGTCAGCCGTTCAGGTAAGTTCAGGGATAAAGGCGCAAACACCAGCCACGCAGGATGTCCGCGACATCAAATTGAAGCCGGCGGCGGACAAACCGGCCGAACAAAAGAAGTCCACGCAAGACACGACTCAAAGACCTGAGCTGATTTTGCAAACGGGTCACAGCTCGAAGGTTGAGGCCATCGCCTTCAGTCCCGATGGCCGCTACCTCGCCTCGGGAAGCGCCGACACGACGATCAAGTTGTGGGACGCAGTCCTGGGCCGCGAGTTGCGCACGCTCGGCGGCCACAGCGGCGGAGTCAAAGCGGTCGTTTTCAGTCCGGACGGGCGCACGCTCGCTTCGGGCGGTAACGATGGCAAGGTCAGGTTGTGGGACGTCGCGGCGGGACGAGAGTTGATGGCTTTGCCGGGACACGCCAGCCGCGTCAATGCGCTCGCCTTCAGTCCTGACGGGCGCACGCTCGCTTCGGGCGGCGCGGACAATCTCATCAAGCTCTGGGAGACGAAGAACGGGCGTGAACTGCGCGCGCTCACGGGGCATTACGGCTGGGTGCTCGCGCTCGCCTTCAGCCCCGACGGGCGCTTACTCGCTTCGGGTAGCGCGGATAAAACGGCCATGCTGTGGGATGTCGCGGCGGGGCGCGAGTTGTCCACTTTGACCGAGCACACAAATCGGGTCAAAGCCGTCGCCTTCAGCCCTGACGGCGAGACGCTGGCTTCCGGCGGCGACGATCAAACCGTGAGGCTTTGGAAGGCGCCCAAAGGGCGATCGCGGCGCGCGCTGCCCGGGCGCACGGGTCCGTTTCTCACTCTCGCCTTCAGCGCCGACGGCGCGCAATTGATCACCTGCGCGGCTGACCGCACGATCAAACAGTTCGATGTCGAGTCAAGACGCGAAACAGGCGCCATCGTTGACCGCGCCGGTTTGGACAAATACGAGGTCGCGGTCTTCAGTCCCGACGGCTCTCATCTGGCCACATGTAATGGCGGCAGAACAATCGAACTGCGACGCGTGGTCGCCGGCGGCCAGTCGCGGACACTGGCGAGTTACGCCAATGCGGTCAAATCGGCCGCCTTCAGTCCCGACGGGCGCTGGTTCGCAACCGGTCATCAAGACACGTCGGTCACGCTCTGGGACACGCTCTCCGGGCGCGCTGTTGCGACTTTGAGCGGCAGAACCGGCAGCGTCACCGCGCTCGTCTTCAGCCCCGACAGTCGCTGGCTCGTCTGCGGGAGTTTGGGCGGCGCGATCAAACTTTGGGATGTTGAACGGGGGGGCGAAGCGCGAAGCTGGAACGCTCACGCCGAAGGCGTCAATTCGCTCCTCTTCACGCCCGACGGCGCGGAATTGATTTCAGGCAGCGTGGACCACACGATCAAAATTTGGGAGCCGGCCACGGGCCGCGAACTCGCCCGGCTCGCGGGCCACACCAAAGACGTGAACGCCTTGAGCCTCACGCCCGATGGCAAATGGCTCGCTTCGGCGGGCGCGGACGCCATGATCAAGCTATGGGATCTGGCGAACAGGCGCGAGGCGCTCACGCTCAAAGGCCACACAGACCGGGTCTTCGCCGTCGCGTTCAGCCCCGACGGCCTGCGACTCGCTTCAGGCGGGGCCGACAGAGCCGTCAAGTTGTGGGAGACGGCTACCGGGCGCGAGACGCGCGCGTTCACTGGCAATGACGGAGGAATTTACAGTTTGATTTTTGACCGCGAAGGCAAATGGCTTGCGGCAGGCGGCGATGGCGGCGAGGTCAAGTTGTGGGAAACAGCCACGGGCGGCGAGCGCGCGACGCTCTCCGGTCATTCCGGCGCCGTCAACACCCTGCGCCTGAGCCACGACGGGCGGCATCTCGTTTCAGGCAGCGAAGACGGCAGCGCGCGTCTGTGGGAGGCCTCGACCGGAGAGCCAGGTTACTTTTTGGCCGCGACCATCGTCTCTCTGCGCGAGAGCGCCGACTGGCTTGTCGTCACGCCCGACGGTTTGTTCGACGGCTCGCCAGCCGCGTGGAGCAACATTCTCTGGCGCTTCGCGGGCAGCGCCTACAACGTCGCTCCGGTCGAAATCTTCTTCAACGAATTTTATTACCCGGATGTGCTCGCCGAGGTGTTCGCGGGGAAGAAGCCGCGGGCTGCCCTGGACATTTCGCAACGCGACCGACGCCAGCCGCGTGTCAAGATGACGATCGCCGATGAGGCGAACACCGCCAACCGCACGATCACCGTCAAGCTCGAAGTGGCCGAAGCGCCGCCGGACCAAAATCACGCGACGGGCGGCGGCGTCCACGACGTGCGGTTGTTTCGCAACGGTTCGCTCGTCAAGGTCTGGCGCGGCGACGCGCTGCAAGGCCGAGGCTCTTCGGCGCCGCTGGAATGCGCGCTGCCGCTCGTCGCCGGAGAGAACCGGCTGACGGCCTACGCCTTCAACCGCGACAACGTCAAGAGCGCGGATGAGACGCGCGCGGTCATTGGCGCCGAGAGCCTTCAGCGGCGCGGCGCGCTCTACATCCTGGCCGTGGGGATCAATCAATACGCCAACTCGGATTACAACCTGAAATACGCCGTCGCCGACGCCACGACGTTCAGCGATGAGTTGTCGCGCAGGCAAACGCGGATCGGACGTTTTGCGCGGATCGAAGTCGTCACGCTGTTTGACGAAGCGGCGACGAAGGCCAATCTCGGGGCGGCGCTGTCGCGGCTCTCCAGCGCCGCTTCGCCGGCTCTTCCGCCAGGCGCGCCGGCTTCATTGGAGAAGCTCAAACCGGCGCAGCCGGAGGACATCGTCGTCGTCTACTTCGCCGGGCACGGCGCGGCGCATCAATCGCGTTTCTACCTTATCCCGCACGACCTGGGTTATCAGAACAAGCGCGACGAGCTTGATGAAGCGGGCATGCGCCAGGTCCTCGCGCACAGTCTCTCGGACGCCGAACTGGAGCGGCTTTTTGAAGGCGTGGACGCGGGCCAGGTTCTCTTCGTTCTCGACGCCTGCAATTCGGGGCAGGCGCTCGAAGCCGAAGATAAGCGGCACGGCCCGCTGAACTTGAAGGGCCTGGCGCAGTTGGCTTACGAAAAAGGCATGAATATTTTGACCGCCGCGCAGAGCTACCAGGCGGCGCTCGAAACCGCGCGACTCGGCCACGGGCTTCTGACCTATGCGCTGGTCGAAGACGGCATCAAAAAGATGTCCGCCGACACCAGGCCGCGCGACGGCGAGGTGCTGCTGCGCGAATGGCTCGATTACGCGACCGACGAAGTGCCGCGGATGCCGGAGGCGAAGCTCAGAGCCGAGCGTGGTCGCGGATTACGCCTCAAGCATATTCAGCAATCCGACGCGCAGCGTCCGCGCGTCTTCTACCGGCGCGAGGCCGAAGCGCAACAGATGGTAGTGGCGAAGCCTGAATAGCTCAGGCCCAAATCGTTTACAAACCACTTGCCGTATGCGATATTGCGGCTCGTTACCGGTGGGTATTCCCTGGTTCAGCGCTTCTTAGCTAGAAATCGCCACTAAGCAGTCAGGCAAAGATTTTGAGGCGTTTCCATTTTCCGCTTGTCATTTTCATTTGTTATTGCCGGCGCCGTACGCAATGACAAATGACAAGTGGAAAATGGAAAATGAAACCCGATTATCAGCTTATCAGAGCGTCTGCAAAACTGTTGCACTCAGCTTTTCCGGCGCATAAGCCATTAGGAGCACAATTGAATGCGAATGTTGGTCAGAATGATCGCTGTATCCTCCGCGCTGCTTTTCTTGTTAACGCTTGATGGTTCATCAGTCTTCGGGCAGGACCCGGTGACCGGCGCCTTCGAAGGCCACGTCACCAACGGCCTGACCGGCGCCCCGATCGAAGGCGCGACAGCCGAAATCACCAATGCCGAAACCGGCGTCACCTTCATCAAACGCACTGATGCGCGCGGGCGATTCTATCAAGGCTTACTGTCGCCCGGCGTTTATCGGATCAAGGTCTCCATGCCGGGATTCCAGACGCGTGAGACGGAGCAGCGACTCAAGATTTCATTCACGGGCGAAGTGGTGCCGATCCCGGTCAGTCTCGATCCGGAGACGGCGACAGCAACAGCGCCGCCACCGCCGGCGTCGCCGCCATCCACCGCCGCCGACAATGAATTGCGCGCCTCGATCAACACACTCGACGCGCGGCGCAGCGGATCGTTCAGTGAAGTGGAAGTTGCGACGCTGCCTGTCGGAGGGACGACCGTCGTTCGAAGCTTTGACGAGCTGGCGCTGCTCTTGCCGGGCGTCGCGCCTCCGCCGCAGACGTCGGGCAGCGTCGCGGGCCCCGGACAGGGCGCGGGCGTCGGAACGTCGGGTCAATTCGCGGTCAACGGACTTCGTTCACGAGCGAACAATTTCACGGTTGACGGTTCGGACAACAACGACGAAGACATCGGCGTCAGGCGGCAAGGCTTCCTGGCGCTGATTCCGCAACCAATCGAATCAATCAAGGAGTATCAAGTCATCACGTTGCTGGCGCCGGCGCAGTTCGGGCGCAACCTGGGCGGCGTCGTCAACGCCGTCTCAAAATCCGGCGGCAATGCGGCGCACGGCGCGCTCTACGGCTTCTTCAATTCGAGCCAGTTGAACGCGCGCAACTTCTTCGACGGCGACCGCGTGGCCCAAACCGTCCGCGTGCGCGCGGGCAGCGGGCAGGAGGTACAACTCGACGGCCGCCCGCTCGACGTGGCCAACAACGCGGGAGGCGAAGACTCGTTCACGCTCGCCAAATTCGGCGGAGTGATCGGCGGCCCGATAAAACGCGAGCGAACTTTCTACTTCCTCTCGGCCGAAGGCCAGATCATCAACGGCGCGGTGGAGGAGCATTTCGCCACGCCCGCCCCTGAGCAGCGTGGGGCGTTCGGCTCCGGCGCGTCCGGCGTCTTCCGCAACCCTTTCACCGGTGAAAATGTTCAATCGCGCCCGACCAGCATCGGCGGCGATGCTTTCTTCAGTCTCTTTCCTTTTCCGAATCAACCTGACGGCGTTTACGGCGCGAATACCTTCACGCAGGCGCTGCCGGCCAGCGCGCGAGGCGGGGTCTTTTCGGTCAAGCTCGATCATAACTTCAAGATCGCCGGACGCGCGCAGAGCGTGACCGGGCGTTACAACTTTACGGACGATTGGCGCGAGATAGCCAAAACAGGCGAAGCGATCTTCTCCACGCTGCGCCCGGAGACACGGGCGCAGAACTTCTCCTTCTTTTTCAACAGCCAGTTGAGCGCGCCCCTCGCCGAGCGCGCGATCTTCAACCAGGTGCGGCTCTCTTACGGGCGCACGCGGTTGCGGTTCGTTCAGGTAGCGCCATGCCTGGCGCCGAGCGGCGTCTTCGTCAACGAATGCCTGGCGGCCAGCGGCCGTTTTCCCGACGAGCCTTTCCTGCTCAACCGGCCGGAGATCGAGAACCTGACTCAGCCCGCCGCGGCGGGAAGACCGAATACCGGCCCGGTCGTCTACCAGCGGGTCGTCTCCAGTCGCAGACAGATCTACACCGAAGAACAAGGAGAACTCGGCCCGCTCGGCCAGGTACTGATCGCGGGCTTCAGCCCGCTCGGCGTGGACGTTTACAACTTCCCGCAGCGCCGCGTGAACAACACCTATCAACTGGCGGATATTTTGACCTTGCGCGCGGGCGATCACAGCCTGACCTTCGGCGCGGACACCCGGCGCACCGAGTTGAACAGCAACTTGCCGCGCGTCTTCCGCCCGTTCGTCACTTTCAACGGAGCGCCGCCATTGCGCGTCAGTCGCGCGTTCCGGCCCGAAGACCTGGCCTCGACCGGCGTGCCAAGCAACTTCTTTCTTACGCTATCCAATGTTTCAGGCGGCGGAGATTTCGCCTCCGACTTGAGTCTGCGTTTTTATCAGAGCAACTTCTTCGCGCAGGACGATTGGCGCTTACGCCCTGATCTGACGCTCTCTTACGGCTTGCGTTACGAGTTCAATACGCCGCCACGAGAGGTCAACGGCCGCATCGAACGAACTTTCAACGATCCGGCGCTCGGCCTCGTGCCGGACCTGGGGCAATTCATCGGCGGGCGCGCGGAGATTTTCGATCCGGACCGCGACAACCTCGCGCCGCGCGTCAGTTTGGCCTATGCGCCGAAGTGGTTCGGGCGCAACCGGACCACGGTCTTTCGCGCAGGCTTCGGCGTCTTCTACGATCAGATCCTGGGCGCGGTCGTCAGCCAGTCGCGCAACGTCTACCCGACGTTCCTGACACTCAACTTCGGCGGCCTCTTCGCCGAGCGGAGCGAGACCGCCCTGAGCTATGCCAACCCGGCCGAGAAGGATATCCAGGGCAGGACGCTGGTCAGCAGGATCAATCAGCTCAACTTTCCGCTCAATCAGGCTCTGGTCAATCTGCTCAATCGAGAATTCCCGCCGGCGTTCGGACTCACGCTCCCCTCGCGGAGATTGGAAATGCCGGAGGCGATGCATTACACCTTCGCTTTCGAGCAGCAATTGAGCGCGTCGATGACCGTTTCGGCGGCCTACGTCGGCACGCAGGGCCGCCATCTGTTGCGCTTTACCACGCCCAACCTGGGGCCGGCGACCAATGTCACGCCCACACGGTTCTTCGCGGAAGGAGGCGAGCCGGTTGTGATGGGCCGCATCTGCATCCCGTCGGCGGCGGGCAGGGAAGCGTGTTCGGGCCGGCCCAGACCCGGCATCGGCGCGGTCAATATCTTCGAGACCGCGGCCAATTCGCGTTACGACTCACTGCAGGTGGAACTGCGCGGGCGTTTTCGGCGCGCGTTGCAGGCGCATGCCTCTTACGTTTTCTCGTCCGCCAAAGACGATGTTTCGGATGTCTTCGATCTGGCCGGAGCGTTCTCGCTGCCGCAGAACAGCTTGAATCTGGCCGCCGAGCGCGGGCCGGCCAATTTTGACATCGGCCATCGCGTGACTTACTCGCTCGTTTACGATCTGTCGGGTTTGAAAGACCGCGCCGGGCGTTCGGCGCGGCTCCCGTCATGGCTCTTGAATGGGCTGCTGGATGGTCTGCAACTGGCAAGCATCGGGCGGTTGCAGACTGGCAGGCCGTTCACGGTCAACAGCCTCTTCGACGTCAACCTGGACGGCAATCTGACGGACCGGTTGAACGCGACCGACGGATTGTCGCGGACCGGCGACGGGCGACAGCCGCTGATTCTGCTTAACGAAAATCCAATCAGCTTACTCGCCGCGCCGGGGCAGGACGGGCGCGGCGGGCGCAACACTTTTCGCAGTGGCGGGCTGGCCGAGATCGATCTGGCCGTCAGTAAGGCGTTCAGGTTCGCGGCGCAACGGCGGCTGTCGTTGCGCGCCGATTTTTTCAATTTGTTCAATCGCGCCAACTTTGGCGCCCCTGTGCGCCTGCTCGAAGCGCCCGGGTTTGGGCGAGCCGTCAGCACGGTCACACCCGGATTACGCGCGCAGGTTGGTTTGAAATTGGAGTTTTGAGGAACAGCATTTTCCATTTGTCATTTGAGATTTGAGATTTGAGATTTGAGATTTGAGATTTGAGATTTGAGATTTGAGATTTGAGATTTGAGATTTGAGATTTGAGATTTGAGATTTGAGATTGACCGCGGCCAACTCGCTCAATGCCCGATGAACATTGATCAATATCCGGGAAATGGCAAAACTCAAATCTCAAATGACAAATGGAAAATGAAACTCTTCGTTCATTTCGTGATCCGCTGGCGGCGCATTTCTCGTTGTTGCGCCAAGAAGGAGGCCAAAATGTCACGTCATTATTTCTCCCCGGCTCAGCCGAAACAGATTTTCCGTCTCATCACATTCGCCTGCTTATTGCTGCTGGCAGGCGCTTACGCCATCCGGCTGCAATCCGCCCAGGAGCTCAAGCGTCCGGCGCATAGTCCGTTGCTGGCGATATCAAGCCAGCCGCTGCCCGTCGCGCGGTACCTGCATACGGCGACTTTGTTACCGAACGGCAAGGCGCTGGTCGTCGGCGGCGCGAGCACGAGCGCTCCGGACAGCGCGCTGCAAAGCGCGTTGCTCTACGACCCGTTCAAGACCGATTGGACAGAAGTCGCCACTCCGGGCGCCGCGCGCTACGGCCACATCGCGGTTTTGCTGCGAAACGGCAAAGTGCTGGTGGCCGGAGGCAGGAACGGCGGCGGCCTGCTGAAGAGCGCCGAGATTTACGATCCGGTGGCGAATAGTTGGACCCCGACAGGCGCGATGACCGCCAACCGCTTCCGCGCCACGGCGACGTTGCTGGCCTACGCCTCAAACGCCGGGGCCGCCGGAGCGTCCAACCCGCGCAATGGCTCGGCGCTGGTCATTGGCGGCGAGGGCGACACGGGCGCGATCGAGACGGCTGAGTTCTACAACTCCGCCACGGGCGTCTGGCAATTGACCGGCGCGCCGATGAAGGCCAAACGCATAGGCCACACGGCGACGCAACTCCTGAGCGGCGACGTTCTGGTGACCGGCGGATATGCGAACGCGTCGCAGCCGCTGACGAGCGTGGAAATCTACGACCCGCTGGCTGACAGATGGAAAACCACCGGCGGCCTGCGCGTCGGGCGTTTCGGCCATACGGCGACTTTGTTGACCACGGGCCAAGTGATGGTCGTCGGCGGCCTCGGCGGTAATGGCGCGGCTCTCGATTCATCGGAACTTTACAACCAGCCCGATCAATCGTGGGAGAACGTGGATAGCAAATTGGCCAAAGCGCGCGCCTACCACTCGGCCACGCTGTTGCCGAGCGGCGCGCTGATCGTCATCGGCGGCTTCGGCAGCGCCGCGGGCGCGGGCGTCAGATTGGCCGAGAGCTACGATCCGACTTCCGACAACCTGCGACAATGGGTCGCGGCCGGAGATTTCCTGGGTGACCGCGGCGCGCACACGGCCACGGTGATGGCCAATGCGCGCGTGCTGATCGTGGGCGGCGCGGCGGACGGCGGCGCAACCGCGCCGCTCTCCAGCGTCGAAATTCATGAGCCGGCGGGTGGTAAATGGAGCGTTGAAAAGCCGATGAGCCGCGCGCGTCTGGATCACACGGCAACGCTGCTGCCGAACGGAAAGGTGTTGGTCGCGGGCGGCGCCGACGAGAGCGGTCCGATGAGATCAGCGGAGTTGTATACCTCCGACCTCAGCAACAACGTGGGCACGTGGGGTCCGACCGCCGATATGAACGTCGCGCGGCAGGAGCACAGGGCGACGCTGCTCCCCAACGGCAAGGTGCTGGTTACGGGCGGCGTCAGCGGCGGCGCGGTTTTAGACAGCGCGGAGGTCTACGACCCGATCACC
>Ga0187894_10003295_pt1 | contig 18253 bp, 12 predicted proteins | sample GBC1701081metaG_FD_136650 | JGI IMG/M metagenome (GOLD analysis project Ga0187894, IMG submission 136650) | White microbial mat communities from a lava cave in the Kipuka Kanohina Cave System on the Island of Hawaii, USA - GBC170108-1 metaG ...
CGACCGGTTCGGCGGCGGCGGCGGCCAGGGCCTGCGCGATCTCGCAGACGCGCGACTGAGCCTGGTCGGTGACGAGGCGCGTGGCCATGCGGATGTAGAGCGCGGCGGTCGACACCGTCGCGACCAGTACGACGGAGCAGAGCACCGCGGTGGCCTTCATGCGCAGGCCGCGGAAGCGAGTCAGGATGGAAGCGAAGGGGTACATGGTTTTTTGCGCGGAATCCGCTCCCTCTGAATCGGTCGGGTCGATATGAGCCTTCACTCATGAATGAAGCGGGATTGGGGCGGGGTTTTTATTGAGACGCAGCGAAGGGGGATTCGACCGATAACGCGCGGCGCAGTTACGATTTGCGGGGGATCAATGGCAATCCGGACCCTGGGATCGCGAATGGAAAAAGAGTGAGAAAGATCATCAACGGCGCCGCCGAAACATCACCCTCGACGCGGGCATCCTCGCGGAGGGCGGGCGTTGCCGCCCGCGCGGGATGGGGAGGGAGCGTGCGGGTGTGGGGGGAGATGATCAAGTTCTCGCATTCGGTTTTCGCGCTGCCCTTCGCACTGGTGGCGGCGGTGTTGGCGGGGCGTGCGACGACTCCGCCGGGGCCGACCGCGGCGCAACTGGGTCTGATCGTTCTCTGCATGGTGACGGCGCGCAGCTTCGCGATGACATTCAACCGGCTGGCGGATGTCGCATTTGACCGGCGCAATCCGCGGACGGCGGGGCGGGCCCTGGCGACCGGCGCGATTTCGCCCGCCGCGGCGTGGGGATTCGCGGGAGCGGCGGCAGCATTGTTCGTGCTGGCCTGCGGGGGCTTCTGGTGGCGCGACGGAAACGGCTGGCCGCTGCTGCTCTCTCCGGTGGTGATGACCTACCTGGCGGGATATTCACTCTGCAAGCGCTTCACGAGCGGCTCGCACTTCGTGCTGGGGCTGGCGATCGCTTCCGCGCCGCCGGCGGCATGGATTGCGATCGACCCGCGCGGCGTGGGAGTGGTGGCGCTGCTGCTGATGCTGGCGGCGGCGACCTGGATCGCGGGGTTCGACATTATCTATGCCTGCCAGGATGTCGAGATCGACCGGCGCGACGGACTACACAGCCTGCCGGCGCGGATCGGCATCGGCCGCGCGCTGTGGGTGTCGCGGATCTGTCACATCGTGACGATTGCGGCGCTGGCACTGCTTCCGAGGTTCGCAGCGCTGGATGGGATCTATTTCGCGGGAGTGGCGGCGGCGGCGCTGCTGCTGATCTATGAACAGAGCCTGGTTCGCGCGAATGACCTGTCGCGGGTGAACGGGGCGTTTTTCACGCTGAACGGCGTGGTGAGCCTGGTCTTTGCCGCGGCGAGCATTACGGACGTGCTGGTGGGAGGAGGGTGGCGGTGGGGCGCACCGTAACCCCGGCGCCGACGCAGGCCTTGAATCGGTCGGCCGCGCTGCCGTCGCGCAGCGCGATTTCCAACAGGTCGCCGCTGCTGAAGAGCGCCAGCAGGGCGCGGGGGGCGACGTCGGAATAGGCGCGGCGAATCGGACCGATCGATTCGAGGCCGACATGGACCGATGCAGCGGGGCGGGTCTTCGACCCCTCTTCGGCAGGGGCGAACATCGACTCGATCCGCGATCGTCGCAGGTTGGTGATGAGATTGCCGAACCGGTCGACGTGAATGACGCAGCCGGTGAGCGTTCCATCCGGAGCGGCCGAGGGGGCGGGCAGGTCGAGCAGGACCGGCCGGTCGATCGGCGGGCCGATCTCATCGAAGGGGGCGCCGGCCGCGAGCTGTCCCGCCGCCGGAGCGAAAATGTCGCGTCCGTGAAAGGTGGCCGAGACGACGGAGCGCCGCCACGCGGGGTTGGCGATCTCGCGCAGCGCCGCCGCACCGAAATCCTGCATCACGTGGGTGATCGCGCCATTGTCCGGCGCGAGCACTACCTGCTCAGCGATTCGCGCCGCGATCAGCCGCCGCCGCGACCCGACGCCCGGGTCGACCACGACCAGGTGAATCGTTCCCGCGGGAAAGAATTCGAACGCCTGCCGGAAGACGAAGGCCGCGTGGGCCACGTTCTGCGCGCCGATGTCGTGCGAGATATCGACGATGCGCGCGTCGGGGGCGATGCCCAGCAGCACTCCCTTCATCGCCGCCACGTAAGGATCGGCGAGGCCGAAGTCGGTGGTCAGGGTGACCAGGGGCATGACGCGATCCTGCGGCGCGGGCGGTCGGCTCAGGCGGCCGTCCCCAGTACGCGCGGTTGAGTTCTCAGGTCGATCATGGGCGTGAGCGAGTTCATGATGAGCACCGCCCAGTATCCCTCGGTATCGGTCAGGCCATAGAGGCGCATGAAGATCGTGATCGCCCCCACGCCGAGTCCGAAGATGAATTGACCGCGCCGCGTGAGCGGCGACGTGGTCGGATCGCCCGCCAGCAGAAACGCCGCCAGCATGAGCTGGCCGCTGGTCAGATGATAGAGCGCGTAGCAGAGGCCGACGACGGTTCCCTCGTGCACGAACCTCACCGGGAACCACTCGAGATACTGTGGCGGGCCGGAGCGGACGGGGCAGATGGCGGCGATGAGAAACGCCCCGGAGAGCACGGCGACGGGCAGCTCCCAGCGCAGCGCGCCGCGATAGATGAGATAGAGGCCCGCCATCATGATCGCGATTGCGCAGGTCTCGCCGCAGCCGCCGGGCGTCGCGCCGAGCAGCGTGTCCTCCCAGGGGGGCAGGCCGTCGCGCACGAGTCGCAGCAGCGGATGCTCGCCTTCGACCACGCCGGCGTCGGCGGCGCGGCGAATCGTCGTCGCGGGGCGCTCGTAGCGCATGGCCTGCGAACCGGCGGGAAGGATCGCGTCGCGCCAGCCGGGATAACGGCCGGGCTCGAAGTTCTGCGCGGCGGTGATGTCGCCGAAGATCAGGCGTTGCGGCGCGAGCACCGGGCCGACGGAGCGATCGTCGCCTCCGCCGGCGGTGGAGACCAGGAGCAGTTGAACGAAGACGCGGCCGGCGACGGCGGGTTGCCAGAGATATCGTCCGACGCCGCCGCAGGCAAAGCGGGCCACGCCGGTCGCCGCGACCGCCCCCGCGATCGCCATCCAGAGCGGAATCGTCACCGGAAGCGTGAGATAGACCAGGAGCCCGGTCAGCGCGGCGTGCGCCAATCCGCCCGCGGCGTTGCGCCGGGTCGCGCGGCGCAGCAGAAACTCCGTCAGCAGCGAAGTGAGGACGCAGGTGATCGCAAGCACCGCGGCGGCGGGGCCGAAGAGCGCACAGCCGGCCAGCGCGGGCAGCATCGCCGCGAGCCAGACAGCGTCGATCATCTGCCGGTCGGTGCGGCCGCTGACCAGCGCCGGGCGATCGGGGAGCAGCGGCGTCACCATCGCGCTGCGTGGCGCCGGATCGGCGGAAGCGGGCGGCCGGTTCGCTCCTTCCCGCGCGGCGGCGAGATCGCCGCAGACATCGGAGAGCAGCGAGATTTCGGATGCGAGCGGCAGGCCGGAGGGACAGACGTAGGAGCACATGCCGCAGCGGATGCAGGCCTGCGGCATGAGCCGGGCACACTGGCTCACCGACTCGCTGATGCGTTCGAAGAGCAGCGCGGGGGAGAGTCCGATCGGGCAGGCGTCGATGCAACTGCCGCAGCGGATGCAGGGACTGGTGGGCGGCCCCAGGGGCGGCAATTGCCAGAAGCAGGTTGCGTTGCCGTCGACCACCGCGTCGGGATGATCGACGCGGACGCCCGAAAGCCAGCCGCCGGCGATGATCTCCGCTCCGGGTTCGTCCTCCGACATTCCGTTGAACAGCGCCTTGATCGGCGCGCCGATCGGGGCGTCGCAGGGCTGCGCCACTCCCCGCGCACCGCCGACGAAGAGGGTTGCCGCGAGCCGCGGCTGTCCGGTTCGATCAGAGGTTTCGAGCGCCCGCAGCGCGGAGAGATCGACCACCCATGCGCCGGCGGCGCGGGTCGATGCGCCGGGCGGCGTCTCCAGGCCGGTGAGCGTCCGTGTCAGGACGATCGGTAATCCCTTCGGATACTCGGACCAGACGCGGCGCACGATGACGCGCACCGGCCGACCCTGCGCATCGCGCGCCGCGGCGGCGGCCGTCCGCCAGCGCCGGAAACGCGCGGCGATGATCCAGTGCGGCAGGGCGAACATGACGCGCGCGGCGGAGACGGCGGAGGCGAGCCGGGCGGCCTGCGAGATGAGGCGGTCGATGTCCGCCGGCTCCAGGTCGTCCTGCCCGGCGCGCTGCCGCCAGAGGTCGGAGTCGAGCCGTCCGGGCTCGTCGGCGATACAGCGGATGATGAGCGTTTCGATTCTGGGGGGCGGATCGGCGGCCAGCAGGCCGGGAATCCATTGCGATTCAGCATCGAAAACGAAGCCGGCGCGGAGCAGCGGTTCGTCGGCGGTTCCGGACGGTGAGGCGGCGGCGTTGTCGCGGCGAATTTGGTCGGCGATCCTCGCCGGGGCGGCGGTGTCGGTGACGACCAGTTCGAGGGCGGGCGTGACGCCGCGCGATTCGATCCAGGCGGTGCAGCGCTGACCGAGGCGTCCATCGGCCGGGGCATGAATCAGCGCCTGACGCGACGGAGGCCCGAATCGCGCAATGACCTGGCCGCGGTGAATCGTGTCGCCGGTCTGGCAGTCGAAGGAGAGCGGTCCGTCCGATTCCGATGGCAGCGGAATGAGCAGTCGTTCGATGGGAGGAAGCAGAAGCGGGCGACCCTCGACGCGTACGGAGAGGCGCCGCGTCGACATCGGACCTCTCAGCGACTCCTGGAAGCGATGACTCGATGAAACCGGCACTGGCGATCCCCGGCGTATGGGTGAGGCAAGCGTACGCCACCGGCGGATTTGGGCAAGGGAGCAGGGGCCGCTGCCACAAGCGACGGCGGCAAGGGGTTGCGCAGGAAACGAATTTCAGGCGCCGCGGCCGTCGCCGTTCTCCGCGCCGGGCGGATCGGCCAGGAAGATGACCTTGGCCGAGCCTTCGACGCGCAGGATCTTCGGATCGGGCGACTCAATTCGCACCTTCACCTGCACCGTCGCCTTGGAATAGTTCGCCCCCGGATCGAGCCACATGACGCGACCCTCAAAGGTGCGATCCTTGTAGGCGTCGGGGACGATCCGGCAGGGCATGTCGGTGCGGATGCGATGGATGTCCATCTCGCTGATGTCCACTTCGACGCGCAGCTTGCTCATGTCGGCGATGGTGGCGAACTGGGCGTTGGCGTTCGCCCCGCGTCCCCCCTCGGCGGCCACGAAGTCGCCCACCTCGACCTGCCGCGTCAGGATCACGCCGGCGATGGGAGCGACCACCTCGCAGTCGGACAGCGTCTTCTGCGACGATTCCAGTGCGGCCTCGTCGGCGGCCATCTGGGCCCGCGCCTCATCCAGCGAGCGGCGCACGCGGGCATGTTCAATCGCCGGCGCGTCGCCGGTCTTGAACAGCGCCTCGACGCGGGCGAAGTCGATGGACTGATATTCCAGGTTGGCGCGCGACTTTTCGAGGTTGGCGCGAGCCTCGTCGCGCCGGGCGCGGTAGTTGACCTCTTCGATTCGCGCCAACACCTGTCCCTTGCGGACAAAGTCGCCCTGCTCGAAGTAGAGCGCCACGATCTGGCCGGAGACCTTGGTGGAGACGTTCACGAGGTGGTCCGAGACGATCTTGCCGGTCGCCGTCACGGCCGCGCGCGGTTGCGACGAGGCGACCTGCGAGGCCGCGACCGGAGGAGGCGGGGGGGGAGGCGCCGCCGTCGCCGAATCGAACGTCTGCGAAACGCGCTCGACCAGGGCGCGGCCGCCGAAGCGGTCCAGCAGGCCGCGCGAATAGAGCAGGTACGCCGCGCCCGCCGCCAGCAGGAGAATGATGAACAGGGTGCGTCCGCGGCGCGGCGCCTGAACGGCGGACGCGGCGACCGGTTCGGGCCGCTGATCCTTGGAAATCCGAAGGCGTTCGAGCTGGGCGCGAACTTCTGGCGTCATGGGACCTCATGCCGTCGCGGCGGGGCGATCAGGGATCTCCATTGTAGCCGGGGGGGTCAGGCCTTTCTCAGCGCCTCGATGATGCCGATCCGGGCGGCCCTTACGGCCGGAAAGAGCGCCCCGGCCACGCCGACGACGAGCGAGAGACCCAGCCCCAATCCCAGAATCTGCGGCGTGACGCGCAGCTCATAGGCGAGCACGGTCCATGTCACGGCGGAGAGGAAGTCCTGTTTCACGCCGTTCAGCAGCAGACTGAGCCCCAGCCCCGCTACGCAGCCGCAGAGGCAGACCAGCACGGACTCGATCAGAAAGGCCAGGATGATCGTGCGGCGCGAGAAGCCGATGGTCCGCAGCATGGCGATCTCGCGGCGACGGCCGTCCACGGCGGCGTACATGGTGTTCGCGACGGCGAAGACCGCCCCGATGGCCATGATGCCGACCAGCACGGTGGCGAGGAAGGAGATGTCGGAGGCCTGCTTGGTGAGTTCGTTGTAGTAGGCGATTTCGCGTTTGGCGTTGAGGCGGACGGAGGGGCCGTTGAGGTATTGAAGCGTCTCGGCGGCGCGCGCGGCGTCGGCCAGGCGGAGGGTCACGCTGGAGGCGATGGAATACCGGTAGGAGTCGAGCAGGGAGGTGCGCGGCCCCCAGATCTCGCTTTCGAATGCGCCGCCGCGGGCCTCGAAGGTTCCCACCACGCGGTACTCGCGGTTGTTGTCGCGTCCCAGCCGCACGCTGTCGCCGATCGCCAGGCCGACGTAGCGCTGCGCGGCGGCCTTGCCGACCATCACTTCGAGCTGGGTCGGCTCGAAGCAGCGGCCGGCGGTGACGCGGACTTCCGGGTGGACCTCGAACGCGATCGGATCGACGCCGCGGACGGCGATGTTGGCCATTCCTTCGTTGGCGGCGCGCGGGATGGAGGCCTGCACGGAGAGTTCGCGGCTGATGAGCGGTTCGCCGGACGTTCCGACGGCGAGGTTGGGCGCGCCGGTGATGGGGGCGAGTTCGTTCGGCATCATGACGCTGGTGCTTTCGGCCATCGCGCCGGGTTTGAGGACGATGATGTTCTCAACCGTGCCGGTCGAGGCGAGCGAGGCGCGGATGCCTTCCGAAAATGAGAGCAGGACCGCCAGCACCAGCACCACCACGGTGACCACGACCAGCGTCAGCGACGTGCTGAGCCGCCGGACCCAGAGATTGCGCCAGTTGTAGCTCAGCGGAAGGGCCATCGGTTCGTTCAAACCTCCAGAGCGGTGCGCGGAATGAGGGCGACCCCGCGGGTCGCTATTGAATCATCACCCTCACCCCGTCCCTTCAGGCTCCCTCATCGGTCGCCTTCAGCCCTCAAGGGAGAGGGAGTGTTACTCCAGCGATCGCAGCGCGTCGGTGACGCGCATGCGGCCGGCCGACAGCGCCGGCCAGAATCCCGCGATCAGTCCGATCCCCAGCGAAATCGCCACGGCCTGCCCGCAGACGCCCAGGCCCACCTGCAACTGCTGAATCACCGGCAGGACAAATTCCTTGACCGGCGTGTGGGTGAAAATGATGTAAGGAATGGCCGCGCCCACCACGCCGCCCGCCGCGCAGACCACCAGGCTCTCCGTCTGGATCAGGGCGAAGGCGAAGCGCTGCGCGAAGCCGAGCGACTTGAGTGTGGCGAATTCGTTGAGACGATCGCGGAAGTTCATCCCCATCGTGTTGGCCGCGGCCATGATGGCGACGAAAACGGTGACGGCCGAGAGGATCGCCAGGTTCCGCGGCAGGTTGAATTGCTGGTTGATGAATTCGCTCATGAAGGTCTTCTCGTCCATCGTCTTCGTGGCGTCGGGCGTACCGGCGAAGAGGGCGTCGACGGCGGTGCGGAAGCGGCTCAGATCCTCCTGGGTGGCGCATTTGATGAAGAAGAATCCGACGTGACTCGACGCACCGGGGAGTTCGCGCTTGAGGGATTCGTCGTAGTAGTCCCAGCGGCAGAAATTGGTGAGGTTGTCCACCGCCCTGCCCGAGTCGGCGATGATGTGAAACTCCATCGGCACGTAGGGCGGCAGCGTCGGCATGATGCTGATGCGGTCGCCGACCTTCCAGCCGAACTGTTCGGCGGTGGAGCGGCCGACGACGATGGCCTGCCGATCCTCGCGCCACTGCTTGCACTGATCCGGGGTCAGCTCATATTCGGGGAACGTGGGGAGAAAGGTGTCGGCGTCGACGGCCAGCGTCGACAGGGGATTGGGATTGTCCTTGATCTGGCCGCCGATCCACTGGGTTCCGCAGACCGAGAGGATGCGCTTGCGGTCGGGGTCGAGCGCCTCGATCTTGCGGCGGTAGCCGGGCGGCAGCGGATTGACCATCGAGGTCTTGTGCAGTGTGACCAGCCGGATCTGCTGCACCGAGTTTTCGAGGTAGCGGTTGACGCCGTGAATCACGGCGGTGGAGAGCACGTAGATGATGATCGGCAGGGCGACCGCGGCCGCGGTGATGGCGGTCCGCAGCCTGTTGCGGGTGAAGTTGCGATAGAGGTAGATCATCCAGAGCCGCATGTCACGCCTCGCGCAGCGCCGTCACCACGTCGATCCGCGACGCCCGCAGAGCCGGCAGCATCGCGCCGATCACCGCCACGAACACGACCAGCAGCAGCGATCCGGCCACGATCCAGGGCGTCAGGATGATGTTGAACGCCATCGACGTGAAGGTATTGGCGCCGAACATGTCCTTGGTGTCGCCCGCCAGCCGCAGCCACGCCATGCAACCGACGCAGCCGAGCACGCCTCCCAGCAGCGAGAGCAGCACCGCCTCCCACACGACGCTCCGCAGAATCTGAGAGCGCGGGAAGCCGATCGTCCGCAGCATCGCCAGCTCGCGCGAGCGCCCGGCGACCGAAGCGAACATCGTGTTGGCGATCGAGAAGACGGCCGCCAGCGACATGATGCCCACCAGCACGCTCACGATCGTCAGGTAAATCTGGATCAGCGTCGACTGGCTCAGCCAGTAATCGCGCTCCGTCTGTGCGGTGAGCTGGATCGCGGGGCCGCGGATGCGCTCGATCACCGCCGCGGGATCGACGCCGTCGCGCAGCCGCAGCGCGCAGGAGGAATACATGGTGCGCTGATAGGAGTTCAGCAGCGACGGCAGATAGCCCCAGAGTTCGCTCTCCATGGGGCCGCCGTCGGCGCTGAAGTAGCCGACCACGCGATACGCGCGGTTGCCGGCGTAGCCGAGTTCGACGTTGTCGCCGAGCCGCAGGCCGGCGAACTGGTCGGCGGCCTTGCGCCCGACCACGATTTCCGGTTCGCCGGTAGCGAACATGCGTCCTTCGACCATGCGGACGTTGCGATGGACCCGAAAGGCCATCTCGGTGACACCGCGAACGGCGACGTTGGCGCGGGTCAACCCCTGGTCGGCGGTGCGGGGCAACTGCACCTGCGTGAGCGCCTCGGGGCTGGCGAGCCGCTGCTGATCCTTCGGATCGCGCGCGACTTCGTCGAGCTGGCTGAGGCGGTTGTATTCGTCGATCGGAATGGCGCTGTTGCTTTCGGCGGTCGCTCCCGACTTCATCACGATCAGCTTGCCCGTGTCGCTGGCAAAGGAGAGCGAACGGTTCATCGAGGAGGCGAAGCCCGTCATCCAGGCGAAGACGCCGACCACCGCCGCGACCACGCCGATCGTCAGCAGGGTCGTGGTCTTGCGGACCAGCAGGTTGCCCCAGTGATAGGAGAGCGGCAGCCCCATCGTTCATTCCGTTCCGTTATGCCACGCGGCGCAGCGCATCGGTCGTTCGCATGCGCATCGCCTGCCATGCGGGCCATAGTCCGGCCGCCAGTCCGACCGCCAGTCCGATTCCCAGCGACGCCCCGACCGCAGCGGGTGAGGCGCGAAGCTGCGTCAGCGGACCGAACGATCGCATCGACGCAGGCATCAGACTGGAGGCGTACATCACCCCCACGGCCGCAGGGAGGACGCCCAGGACCGCGCCGAAGAGCGCCAGCAGCATGCTCTCGCCCAGCACCAGTCCGAAGACGCGGCGGCGCGAGAATCCGATCGCCTTGAAAACCGCCAGCTCGCGCGTGCGCTCGCGGAAGCTCATCATCATCGTATTGCCCGCGACCAGCGCGATGATGAAGACCACCACCACCGCCATCGCCTGCATCAGGCCGGGGATGTTGCCCGCGGCCTGCGTGAAGCCAGCGAAGAAGGCGTTCTCGTCCTCGGTCTTGGTTTCGTCGGGCGAGTTGGCGAAGAGCGCGTCGATCTCCGGCTGGACGCGATGGAGTTCGGCGACGCTGTTGCATTTGACCCAGAAGATGTTGACGAGATCGGGCTGCAAGCTGCCGGCGCTCTTGAGCGATTCCTGAAGATAGTCGCGGCGGAAGTAGAAATAATTCGCCTTGGTGGGGTTCTGCATGACCGCGACGATTTTGAATTCGAGCGAGAGATAGGGAGGCACGGTGCTGTTGAGCGTGACGCGGCGCCCCTTCTCCCAGTTGTACTGCTCGGCGATCACCTTTCCGACCACGCAGCCGCTGCGTTCGCGCTGCCAGTCCTCCAGCTCGGCCGGGGTCATCTCGGAATCGGCGTAGACGAGCGGAAAAGTGTCCGCGTCGGCCGCGAGGCTGGTGAGCGTGTTCTGCGTGTCGGGCACGCGCCCGCCGAACCAGCGCGTGCCGCAGATGGCGGCGATGCGCGTGTGGGTGGGATCGAGCGCCTCGATCTTGCGCCGCCCGCCTTCCGGGAGCATGTTGGTGATGGTGGTCTTGTGGTGGACGGCGAGGCGCAGGTGCTTCTCGTTTTCCTTGCCGATGCGGGCCATGGCCACGACCAGCGAGATCGCGGCGACGAAGACGGCCATCGGCAGCGCGAAGGCCAGCAGCGTCAGCACGGTCCGCAGGCGGTTGCGGCGCAGGTTCTGCACGAGGATGTAGCCGAAGTTCATGACGGCGCTCCCGGTTCAGGCTCGCGCCGGCGCGGCGGCGGATCGCGGACGCGACGCGTTGGCCTCGGTCCGTTCCAGCACGCCCTTGTCGAGGTGCATGGTGCGGCTGGCGTGGCCGGCGGCCCGCGGGTCGTGCGTGACCATCAGAATCGTCTTGGCGAATTCGGAGTTGAGCAGATTCAGCAGGTTGAGGATTTCCTCGGAGGTCGTGGCGTCCAGGTCGCCGGTCGGTTCGTCGGCGAGAATGACGTCGGGATCGGTGACGATGGCGCGGGCGATGGCGACGCGCTGCTCCTGACCGCCGGAAAGCTGGTTGGGGCGATGGTCCATGCGATCCTTCAGGCCGACGACCGTCAGGGCCGTTTCCACGCGCTGCTTCCGTTCCGAACTGCTCATGTGGAAGAGCAGCAGCGGCAGCTCGACGTTCTGCGCGGCGGTGAGCACCGGGACGAGGTGATACATCTGGAAGATGAATCCGACGTGGCGGCTGCGCCAGGCGGTTCGCTGCGCCTCGTTCATCGTTTCGAGTCTTGCCTCACCGACGCGGACCGATCCGCCGGTCGGCGAATCCAGCCCGCCGATGAGATGAAGCAGCGTGGATTTGCCGGAGCCGCTGGGTCCCATCAGCGCGACGAAATCACCCGCGGCAATGTCGAGACTGAGTCCGTTGAGAACGGGAATCTCGATGCGATCCTTGTAGTAGACCTTGCGAAGCGCCTGGATGGTAATGTCTGCCGCGGGCATGAGTTCCGCTCCCATTCCCGGAGCGCCGCCGGGCCGGCCTGACGAATTCCGCGCGGATGAGTCCACCGCGCGGATCGTCCATTGTAGGGGCAATCGCGAGGGTGTGAGGGGCGGAAGGGCGAGCGATGAAGCGGATTTAGTTCGACGGGCCGAGGACGTCCTCGATCGTTCGGACGGTGGCGCTGATGTCGAACGGCTTGGAGATGGCGGCGTCGAAGCCGGATTCCTTCAGGACGGCGTGCTGATTGGCATTGGCCGAGTTGGTGACGCCGACCAGCCGGACGTGGCTGAGGTCGGGGAGCGATCGAATCGTGCGGACCAGGTCGCGCGGATTGACGCCCGGCAGATCGGCCGAGATGAGCATGACGTGCGGCCGGAACTGCTCGGCAGAGGCGCCCGCCTCGAAGGGATTGCTCGCGGTGCGAACGTCATACTGGGCGTCATCGACCAGGGCACGCGTGAGCAGGTCGACCAGTTCGTTCTGATCGTCGACGACCAGGACGCGGGTCATGCCGGTTTCGAGTCCGTTGAGCGGGATGCCGTGGGCGCGCATGAAGCGAACGAGCTGCGCCAGCGGAATGCGACGATCCTTGCTTCCGGGAATGCGGTAGCCCCGAAGCTGCCCGGCGTCGAACCATTTCGAGACGGTTCGCGGCGCAACCTTGCAGATGCGGGCCACCTCGCCGGTGGTGAGTACGTCCTTTGCGCGCGCCATGCAGCGAGCCCTCAAATCCCAGGACTGGCGAAGGCGCCCTCCGCCTGGAATCGAGTCGCTCAGCGACCCGGCGTCTCCCCCTTCCGCCGCGGCGTTACCGCCGCAATTCCACTCTCCGTCATCGGCGGGTGGATGGCGAACTTGAGCAACCGCAACGGCTCTACCGAATACGCCGGATCAGACGCGGTGGCAGGCCGCAGCGTCCGAAGCGTCTCTCGCAGCCGTTTCCCTGCCGTCAGGGCCCCCGTTACCGGCCGCGCAGCCGCTACAGGTGTGCTCAAAGGATCGTAGGCAGGTCATCACCCCCCGGACAAATCTTTTCCGACCTGATCGTCCGGAAACAGAAGGCCCTCTTCGGGAGGTTCTGCTGCATGTGCATCGGTGCACAGGAATTGGAGGGGCGAACCGTGCGCGTCAGAGCGCGTTGGCGGGGTCGGGTAAATCGTCCGTGATCTTCTGCTGCTGCTGTTGCTGTCCGTCGTGAGTGAAGAGCACCATCTCGTCGTTGATCATGGCCTGCAGATGCACGGGGCGCTGCCAGAGGGATTGCAGCCGGCGGATCGTCTCGACGGCGTAGCGGATGTCGAGATCGACGCCGTTGTGTTTGTGAGCGAGATAGAGTTCGCCGCGGTTGGCGTAGTTGCCGTCGAGCACGTAGATGTAAGGCTGGCCGTGGTTGGTCAGCATGAAGAGGAGCTGCGCCTTGATCTTGGTGAAGTCGCGGTCGACGACGACCATGCGGCGCGTGGCGGGATCGAAGCGATAGTGGAAGAGCTTGAGCCGCTCGGCGAATTCCTCGGTCAGGAATTCGTCGATGAACATCACGTCGTTGTAGATGCGTCGGACTTCAAAAATCTTCTCGCGGCCGAGGCCGAGCTTGCGGTCCCAGCGGCGGCGCTCGTCGATCGAGCCGCACTCGTCATATTCCTTTCCGAAGCGGCCGCGGTTCCAGCGATCCTCGATGTCGCGGAACAGCTCCAGGCCAATCTTGTAGGGATTGATGCGGCCGGGGGGCATCGCCACGGTTCCGGAGTGGTGGTCGGCGTAGGTGATCAGCTCGTCGTCGCGCAGGATGCGCGTGGTCATCATGCGGCTGTGCCAGTAGGTGGCCCAGCCCTCGTTCATGATCTTGGTCTGTCCCTGCGGCGCGTAGTAGTAGGCCTCCTCGCGGATGATCGAGAGGATGTCGGCCTGCCAGTCCTCGAGCGGCGCGTGCTCGACGAGGTAATGCAGCACGTCGCGGACCGGCTCGGCGGGCTCGCGGCGGCGCTGCTGCTCGACCTGCTCCTTGATCCGGGCGCGTTCCTGCTGGAGCCTTTCGGGCGGGTTGATCCAGCGGTCGAGATAGCCCTTGGAGGCGAAGCGGGTGACCTGCGCGTCGAGATTGGGGCGGGGCTGCTTCTGCGCGACCGCGGTGGGCTGCTGGGGCCGGCCGTTGACGCGCTTCATGAAGACGCTGTGCGGATCGATCAGGTTATCGATCGTGACGCAGGTGTCGATGAATTTTTCGATCTCTTCGAAGCCGACGCGGTCGATCAGGCGGCGCACGCGGGTGGCGTGGTTGGCCATCTCGTCGATCATCTTGCGGTTGGTCTGGCTGAACCAGATGTTGTTCTTGAAGAAGTCGCAGTGGGCATAGACGTGCGCCATCACCAGCTTCTGGTCGGTCAGCGAATTGTCGGAGACGAGATAGGCGTAGCAGGGGTCATTGTTGATGACCATCTCGTAGATCTTGCCCAGCCCGTAGGTGTGCTCCTTGCGGAGCTTCTCATACTCCATGCCGAAGCGCCAGTGGGGGAAGCGCTGCGGGAAGCCGCCATATGCGGCGATCAGGCTCATGGTGTCGAAGTCGACGACTTCGAAGATGGTCTCGTAGAAGTCCAGCCCCTGCTCGCGCGCAATGTCGGCGATCTCGCGGGCGTACCGCGCCAGCTCTCCCGGCAGTGCGGCTCGATGGCTGCTCATCGGATCGATCCCCGGCTGTCACCCCTGATCGGCCATGCGCCGCGTGCAGGAGACTGAAAGATATTATGAACGTCGGTGTCCCGCCGCAAACCGGCCGTGATTGTTTCTAAGTGGGGCCGGCGGCGAGGGTTGGGTTGTTATCTGCGAATGTCGGGCCGCCTCATTTCGAGGAACGCAGGGGGATCGGCCGGGGCGGAGGTCCCGGCGTGCAGTCCGGTCGGGACGCGTGCGTTCGAAGACTCACCCACTCTACCACCTCCCTATGCTCATCCCGGAATTCCCGGAAGAACCAAATAATTCCGCCATCTGGCTCAAATATTCAAATGGCGAACCGTGTCTTTCTGACACAACTAATCAAATAGCGAGTTCACGTCTGACCGGAGAGCAGCACATGTCTCTACAGGTAATGCGGGCCGCGGCGCGCATCAGTCTGATTCTACTCGCGAGTTTCAATGGGCTTGCAGCCCGGGCCGATCAGCCCTCCGGCGCCCGACCGCAATCGGGCGGCCTGTCTCAGGTCGAGAACGTCATCTCCGGCGGCCCCCAGGATTCGATGGAGGTCCGTCACCTCATCCTGAAAGGAACCAACGAGGAGATCGGGCGGGCACTGGCGCAGATCACCAGGGAGCGATACGGCGCCAAGGTTCAGGCCAGCGAGGACCCCCTGCGCACGCGCGCCCAGCGACAATTCATCGAAAAAAACTTCCCCATCCTGACTGAGCGAATGCACGGCGTGGCATCGGTCTTCGGCCGCTCGTGGGGAGACGATGCCTGGAACCACAGCGCCCTGGGATTCACGGAACTGAAGGCCGGATGTTCGGTGATCTACCTTCCGCCCGGGCGAACGTCCACCAGCCGCGGCACGGTCAGCCGCGATTATGATTTTTCGACCGGTTCACTGACGTTCGGTCCGCTCGCGCCCGGCCTGCTGCACCCGACCGCGCGCCCGTATCTCGTCGAGCTGCACCCGGATCGCGGCTATGCATCGCTGTCCATGGTCGCGTACGACCTTTTGAGCGGCGTGCTGGACGGCATTAACTCCGAGGGACTGACCGTTACGATGGCCATGGACGATGAGCAATTCACCAAGTATCCGATTGAGCCGACTTACGCACCGTCGGCCGGACTTGGCGAATTGCAGATGTCGCGAATGCTCCTGGACACCTGCGGGAACGTCGACGAGGCAAAGCAGGCGTTGCTCCAGACCAAACAGTACTACCAGTACGTGCCGGTGCATTACCTGATTGCCGACCGCTTCGGCAACTCATTCATCTGGGAATATTCTTTCGCCCACAACAAGGAATTCATCTTCGAAAACCCGGACGGGCCGCTGGTCATGACGAACTTCTCGATCAATCGACACCTGGAGAAGGGCCGGCCCCCCTCCGCGGAAGCGGCGGCGAAGGTCTGCAAGCGCTACGGCCTGCTCTCCGAACAGCTCGGTGCAGGCCAGGAGAAGCGATCCGACGACGACATCAAACAGGCACACCGAAAAGTCGATGCGGAGCTGCCGCCGTCGGCCGATCGGTCGCGGCCGCCCATTCGCACCTTCTGGCACGCGCTCTACCACCCGGCGGAACGCGCCGTCCAGTTCAGTTTCTATCTGCACGATGAAGCCGTGCCCGGCCAGCCCGACCAAGTCCGAATCGCCCGGTCGAACTATCAGGAATTCCGGCTTCCGCCGACCGAGTTGACTCGGCCGCCCGCGCCGAGCGAAACGCCGCCACCGGCCGCGACGCCGAACGCGGATCCGGTGGTGAAGCTCGCGCCGGAGAAGCGACAGGTCGTCGATCAGATCAAGCTGGCGGGCGGGACTGTCCGTGTCCACGATGACCAGGTCGACATTGTCATTCTCGACCGCGCGGCGGACCTCGAGGCGATGCTACCGCTGCTGAAAAATCTTCCGGAGCTGGACCAGCTATCCATCGCGACGCCCAAGATGAGTGATGCGGGGTTGTTTCATCTCAAGGGGCTGAAGAAGCTTTCGGTCCTGAGCCTGCGCGGCTCCGCGGTCTGCGGCGACGGGCTCAGCGTGGTCGCCGAGCTGCCGCAGCTTCGAAGTCTCGTGCTTGCCGGTACGAAAGTCACCGATGCCGGCCTTTCGCACCTCGCGACGACCCGGCTCGAATTCCTCAATCTGTCGGACACGTCCATCACGGACGCCGGCCTGGAGCGGCTGGCGTCCGTGACGAGCCTGACCGGAATGAACCTGGCGTCGACGCAGGTCACCGATGCGGGACTTGCCCACCTGAAGTCGATGAGCCGTCTGACGAAGCTGAACCTGGTCAACACCCGTGTGACGGACGACGGCGTGTCGAAGGCTCGCAAATTCCTGCCAATGTGGATCCGGATTGAACGATCGTCCCCCTAGCCGCGATCGGGCAGCACCGGGCCATTGCCCGTGGCGCGCTCGGGGGCCCTTCTTGCTTGCATTCCGCAGGCACGCCATCAAGCTGAGCGGTCGGCCGGGGTGAACCCGGCCGCGCAGGTCGGATCGCTTCGTCGATTGTTGCGTTCGAAGGTTCGCGCACCCTTGAAAAACTGGAATTTGCACAGCCGGGGGTGGCTGTGCCACGCGACACCCATTCCCATCCGCACCGCACTGTCGGGCTGCTGCGCCACCCATTTCCGCCCGCGCCGCACCGCCGGTCGGGGTGTCGGTTTTTCGTCGAAATCGGTACAATGACCCCCTTCCGGAAACGACCGGTAAGGAAAATGTCCCCCCCTTCAGGAGATAACTGATGTCGATCGGCGAGCGTCGAAGTCTTTCGCGCGATGCGTCCGCGCGGGAATGTTCAATGATTGTGGGTCGATTCGGCCGCTCCGCGCGGCTGGGCGGCGTGATTCTGGCGGCGGTGGCCCTGCTTTCGCTGCCCGCGATGGTTCGCGCGGAGGGGGGAACCCCGCAGAAGATCACGTCGGTCGAAGGCATCACCGAGTACCGCCTCGACAACGGCCTGCAGGTGCTGATGTTCCCCGATCCCTCCAAGCAGACGGTGACGGTGAACGTGACCTACCTGGTCGGCTCGCGGCACGAGGGCTATGGCGAGACGGGCATGGCGCACCTGCTGGAGCACATGGTCTTCAAGGGGACGCCGGACCATCCCGCGATCTGGAAGTCGCTGCAGGAGCACGGCGCGCAGTTCAACGGCAGCACCAGCTATGACCGGACGAACTATTTCGAGACGCTGGCCGCCTCCGACGAGAACCTCGAGTTCGCGCTGAAGATGGAAGCGGACCGCATGGTCAACAGCTTCATCGCCGAGAAGGATCTGAAGAGTGAGTTCTCGGTGGTTCGCAACGAGTTCGAGATGGGAGAGAACAATCCGATCGGCGTGCTCTACGAGCGCGTGATCTCGACCGCCTACCTGTGGCACAACTACGGCAAGTCGACGATCGGCAGCCGCGAGGACATCGAGCGCGTGCCGGTTCCGCGGCTCCAGGCGTTCTACAAGAAGTTCTACCAGCCGGACAACGCCGTGCTGGTGGTGGCCGGCAAGTTCGACGAGGCCAAGGCGTGGAAGATCATCCTGGACACCTTCGGCCGGATTGCGAAGCCGACGCGCGTGCTGGAAAAGACCTACACCGTCGAGCCGACGCAGGATGGCGAGCGCGAAGTCGTGCTGCGCCGGATCGGCGACGTGCAGGCCGCGATAGCCTGCTACCACGTCTGCTCGTCGGTCCATCCCGATTCGGCGCCGCTGGACGTGCTGGCGCACGTGCTGTCGGCGGATGAGACGGGCCGGCTCTACAAGGCGCTGGTGGATACCAAGCTGGCGACGCGGATCTCGGCCAGTTCCGATCCCGGCTATGACCCCGGCTTCTTCATGGTCACCGCCGAGCTGCGGACGGATCAGTCGCTGGATGCGGCCCGCAAGGCGCTGCTCGATACGACCGAGACGATCGCGGCTGCCGAGATCACGGTGGAA
>Ga0187894_10003296_pt1 | contig 18253 bp, 14 predicted proteins | sample GBC1701081metaG_FD_136650 | JGI IMG/M metagenome (GOLD analysis project Ga0187894, IMG submission 136650) | White microbial mat communities from a lava cave in the Kipuka Kanohina Cave System on the Island of Hawaii, USA - GBC170108-1 metaG ...
CTCGACCGGCTGCCCGAGGTTCGCCAGTCGGTGCTCCAGCTCCTTCACGCGCGCCCGGAGGGCCTCGGTTTCACCCGCCCCGGGTGCGGGGCTCTCGGGAGGCGGGGCAGGTGGGTCGGGTGGTGCCATGACGGCTCCATCGTTGGAGCGGCCATTCGGCCACACGGGCGCGCCGCGATTCCGGCTCACCCGCCGCCCGGGGCCCCCCGGAGGCCCCGGACGAGGATATCAGCCGAGCGCTACGACATCAGGCCGTAGAACTTCCCCGCGTTCTCGCAGGTGATCTTCCTGACCACGTCGTCCGGAAGATGGCCGAACTGCTCGGCGATGTACTTCGACGACTCGGGCCACACGCCGTCGGTGTGCGGGTAGTCCGACGCCCACATCAGCGTCTCGACGCCCATCTCGTCGATCAGCTGGGTGCCGATCCGGTCGAACTGGAACGTGGCCTTGCACTGCCGCCGCCAGTAGTCGCTCGGCTTCATCGAGAGGCCGAGGTCGCGGAAGCGATCCTCCCACTCGAAGTCCATGCGGTCGAGCGCGTACGGGATCCAGCCGATCCCGCTCTCGCCGAACGAGATGTAGAGGTTCGGGTACCGCTCGAGGACGGCGGCGCCGATGACCGCCGCCAGGATGTTGACCAGGTTCATCTGGAACGCCGAGACGCCGGTGAACATCGCCGCGCGGCGCGTGAGGCCGGTGGCCTTCTCGCGGACGCCGGGCGGCATCGAGGGGAACGTGTGGAAGTGGAGCGGAAGGTTCACGTCGCTCACCGCCTGCCACAGCGGCTCCCAGACGGGGTGCCACATCGGCTCCATGTCCCAGGAGCACGACAGCTCGAGCCCGCGCAGGCCGAGCTTCGCCACGCGATGGACCTCCTGCACCGCGGCGTCGATGTCGCCGTACGGCAGGCACGCGAGTCCGATGTGCCGCTCGGGGTAGTGGCGGCAGAAGTCGGCGAGCCACTCGTTGTAGATGCGGAACATCTCGTGCGCGGCCTCGTGATCGCCGAGACGCGTGGCGGCGCCGAGAATGCCGAAGATCACCTCGGCGTCGACGCCGTCCAGCTCGGCGTCCTTCACGCGCAGATGGGGATCGATCACCCGCCGGATGCCGCGCCTGGCGTCGTCGTAGAGACCCGTCGCCGCCATCTTGTCGACACGGTAGTTCTGCCCGGGGACATGCTTCTGGCCCGAGGGGCCCACGCCGCAGACCAGGCCGAACGACATGCCGTTCTTCGACGTCCAGTACGGGCCGTCGGGCCCGTCGGTGACGTACGGCATGCGGTCCTTGAGCGCCGCACTGGCGTTGCCCGTGAACAGATCGGGTGGCATCCAGGGCATGTCGATGTGGCAGTCGGCCGAGATCCGCGTGTATCGCATCGGCGTCTCCTTTGAGAGGATGCCCCCGATGGTATCCACCGGACGCCGTGGAGGCAAGGGCGGCGCGCCGTCGCAGGCGTGCGATATACTCGCGCGGGACAAGAGCCGATGGCTGACATGCGGGGTGCCACATGACCACGACGGCGTTGCCCGCCCGCGCTCACCTCATCGCCGGCGGTTTTCCACCCGGCGCGAGCGCAGGACACGATCACGACCATGCTCGCTTGCAACTGCTCGAACTGCTCGCCGAGCAGGAGGTGGCCGCCTCCGTCGCCAACGACTTCGGCGACGTCCTGAAGTGGCTGCCCGCGAGCCGGCTCCTCATCACCTACGTGGCCGGCCCGTACCCCGATGGCGCACAATGCCGCGCGATCGAGGAATGGATGCAGGCCGGCGGGCGGTGGCTCGGTCTTCACGGCACGAGCGGTGGCCGGGCCGAGCGCGTCGCCGGGTTCCGCCAGCGCCGCACGGTCAAGCTCGACCACCACGCCCTGCTCGGCAGCTACTTCCTGACGCATCCGCCGATCTGCAAGATTCGCGTCGACGTGGCCGGCGGTGACGGCGTGCTGACGCGGGGACTTCCGCCGTCCTTCGACGTGGAGGACGAGCCGTACTTCATCGAGCTGCAGGATCCTGCCTCGACTCGCGTCGTGCTCACCGCCGACTACGGTCGGGGCGTCACGTCGCCGACCATCGGCACCATCTACGAGTCGGATACGTCGCTCCTGCCCGACGGCACGACCCGGGTCCTGGGCTACACGAAGGTCATCGGAGCCGGCGGCGTCGCCTACGTGGCGCTCGGCCATTGCCACAACCCCGCCATCCGGTCGGGCCGCGCCGTGGACCCGATGGACACCTCGCCGCTCACCTTCCGCGGATCGTGGGAGGTGGAGCCGTTCAAGGCCCTCCTGCGGAACGCCATCGCCTGGGGCCTGGGCTCGTAGCCGGGACGATTCGCGACCGAGCGAGGTCGCTTCGGGCCGCGCTCGGCGCGTCGCTCAGGCGATGCATGCCGAGAGCGATCACGGCGCGGGTATCCGGTCGCGCCAAGGCGCGCGTCCGCGCGCTCCTCGGGATCGAGCCCTGGCCCGACCTCGCCGTCCGGACCCGCTGTTTCGCACGCCGCAGTACCGGTCGCTCCGCAACCAGGCCCGCGCGTTCGACGTCGAGAAGCCCAACAAGCCCGTGCTCGAACGCGGGCACCAGGCCTCGTATGTCGTCGCTCGCTGGTTCAGCGAGGCGCGCGTGACGACGGCGTTTCACGTCGGGTACGCGAGGGCGCCGGGTCCGTGTTCGACGCGTGTCGCCGTCGAGTGACCGCCTTCGACTACGGCCTCTGGCGGTTCCGCGCGCCGCTCGACTCGCTCTTTCGCCTTTCTCCGACGGCGCCGACCCGCCAAGTCGTCTATGCCTTCACGCGCGACCCGCGCTTGCTCGACGCGCTCCGGAGCTACGCCAGTCCGCTCTGAGCGCCGCTCGCGGTCATCGGGAGGTGTGGGCGAATGATCCGCCGGAACGCGTCGACCTCGCGGCGCGGCATCTCGTAGCCGCCCTCGAGCGTGTGCGCGGGGAAGAGGAAGACGTGCTCGATGCCGGCCTCCTCGCGGGCGCGGAGCAGCCGCTCGAGGCAGTGCTCGGGCGGGCCGAAGAGGCCGAAGGCGTCGGCCACGCGCGCGGCGAGATCGTCGGGGATGCGCTCGGGATCGTGGTCGGCAGCGAGATCGAGGCCGGCCCGGCGCAGCCAGTACAGGTTCGACGCGCTGGGATAGGTGAGAAACGCCTGGCCCGGCGCGAACCAGCGCTGCACCCAGCGCCGCGCGCGCTCCGGGCTGTCCTCGATGGCCATCGGCACGATGTGGATGACGCGGAAGCCCTCGAGTGAACGGCCGGCGCGCCGCGCCCCCACCTCGAGATGCTCGCGCGCGGCGCGAGTGGCGTCGGGGTGAAGACCCACGAGCAGCAGCGCGCCGTCAGCCACCTCGCCGGCCAGTTCGGTCATTCGAGGGCCGGCGGCAAGCACGTAGACCGGAGTCGGCGGCGACGAGACATTGCGGAGCCGCGTCTCCGTCGCCTCGTACCGGACAGATTCGCCCCGGAGCAGGCGGCGCAGCGCGAGCACGGACTCGCGCATCGTGGCCACGGTCGCGCGCGGTCGTCCGACGCTGCGCGCGGACAGGAAGCCGGGCGCCACGGTGAGGCAGACGCGCCCGGGCGCGATCTCGTCGAGGCTGTGCGCGGCCGACGCCAGCAGCAGCGGATGCCGCACGACGGGACTCGACGTCGCGGGATAGAGCCGCACCAGACGAGTCCGCTCAGCCGCGAGGCCAAGCGTCACGTACACATCGCGCCCGCTGTGCGGATGATCGTGCACGCCCACACCGTCAAATCCCGAATCCTCACACCGCTGGATGAAGTCGACGGTCTGCAAAACGGGAAGGCCAACAGGAACGCGAATGTCTACGAGCACGCGACGCAGGGCCCCGAGTCGTGGAGGGGATCGGCCTCGACGGGCGCCGGGGGAAGCAGAGCGAGCACGGCCTCGGGGGGCCGTTCGGCGAAGGCCGCGTAGGGGCGAGGGGAGGAAGGATCGGCCTCGACGGCGCCGGGCGGAGGCAGGGGAGGGGGCGGGGGCCTCCCCGCGGGACCGTATCTTCTGGGGATGGTCGAAGCCGCGAACGCACCGAACTCGTGGCTCCATCGAGTGCGGTCCAACGCCAGGCAACGCAGCGTGTCCCGCGGGGAGGCCCCCGCCCCCTCCCCTGCCTCCGCCCGACGCATTGCCGGCACGTCACGCTGTCCGTGCACGGTAGACGCAGGACAACTCAGCGTGTCCTGCGGGGAGGACCCACGCCGCGGCTTCCCGACGCATTGCCGGCACGTCCTGCCGTTCGCGCACGACGCCGCGCACGGGCGATCACCGTCCAGGATGCGCGCGCACAGCCTCCTCGTTCACCTCGGTGCCCCAGCCGGGCCCGGCGGGGACGGAGATGTGTCCGTCCGCGATCGCAGGCTTCACGGTGACGAGGTCGTCGTACCACGGCACGACGTCCGGATCGATCTCCATGATCCGCAGGTTCGGCACGACAGCCGAGAAGTGCGCGTTCATCATCGTGGCGAGCGGCCCGTAGAAGTTGTGGGGCGCCACGTTCACCTCGTACGCATCGGCCATGGCCGCGATCTTGAGCGACTCGCCCACGCCGTTCCACGGCGTGTCGATGATGGCCACGTCGACGGATTGCTGCTCGAAGAACGGCCGGTAGTCCCGTCGTCCGAACAGGCATTCGCACGACGCGACGGGGATCGTCGTCCGGCTCCGGATGTAGGCGAGGGCCTTGGCGTCGCGCGTGTCGATCTCCACCCAGAACAGGTCGAAGGGCTCCATGGCGCGAGCCACCTTGAGAAAGCCTTCAGTCTTGTAGTTGAAGTTGAGGTCGACCAGGATGTCCATGCCCGGACCGGCGCCCTCACGAAACGCGGCGAGCTGCTCGCGGGTCGCGTCGATCACGGAGCGGTCGGCGTTGAGCGCGGGAAATCCCTCGCCGCGCGCGAAGCCCGGCACGTGCGAGCGCGGATTGTCGCCGAGCAGGAGCACGTTGGTCTTGAGCGCGGTGTAGCCCTTGGCGACGACCTCGCGGCCGAGCGCCACGATGTCGTCGAGCGTGCGCACGGGCGGGAGGGCCAGCTCGCGCGCCCGGTTCACCCGGTACGTCGCGCAGTGCGACCAGTAGAGAGGGATGCGATCGCGCACCGGGCCGCCGAACAGCTCGTAGACCGGCACGCCGAGCGCGCGCGCCTTCACGTCGAGCAGCGCGTTCTCGATGGCGCCGATCGCCTGCTGGATCACGCCGCCGGTGGCCTGCCGGCGCAGCGCGTACATGAGCGCCACGTGGGCCTCCCAGGCGCGCGGGTCCTTTCCGAGCAGCGCGGAGGCGAGCTCGTCGATGACGCGGCGGAGGCCGGCCCCGCCGAAGTTCTCGTTGTATTCGCTCCAGCCGGTGATGCCCTCGTCGGTGCTGATCTTGAGGAAGTCGAAGTTGCGCCAGCCGGCATCGGCGTGCAGGGACTCGATCGCCGTGATCTTCATCGATCCTCCATGCCCTCGCGCTCGAGGGGAGAACGTGTACCGCGCGCGCGTAGGCTACCGGATCGCGGATCGCGTCCGCAAGGGCACTCGCGCGATGCGCGGCCGCGAGGGGCGTGCGCGATCGCGTCCACGAGGGCCGTGCGCTATGATGGGCCGCGCTCGCGGCGCCGACGGCGCCCAGTCGCGAACGTTCACTCGAGGAGACGACGACCATGCTCACCGCGGCGGAGTTCATTCGCGCTCAGCTCACGCGCCTGCACACGGGGTTCGACAAGTCGCTGGCCGATCTCACGCCGGAGCAGCTTCACACGGTGCCGGGCGGCAGCCCGACGGCGAACACGATCGGCTGGGTCATCTGGCACTACGTGCGCACCGAGGACAACATCGTGCGCTGGGTGATCCAGAATCGCCGCCCGCCGGTCTGGATGGAGGGCGGCTTCGCCGGCAAGCTCGGCCTGCCCGCCACGGCGCAGGGCACGGGCATGTCGACAGCGGAGGCCCACGCGCTCCGCATCAAGGACATCCCGCTCTTTCGCGAGTACGTGCGACAGGTCTGGGCGGGCACCGACGAGCTGTTCACCGGCGCGTCGCCGGATCTGTTCGACCGGACCGTCACGGTGAAGCCGCTCGGCGAGATGTCGGTGATCCAGTGCCTCGGCGCAGTCGGGCTCGTGCACGGCACGTTGCACCTCGGCGAGACCGAGCTGGCCCGCACGCTCGTCGGCGCGAGTCCCGTGATGGGCGCGTAGCGAGCAGGCCCGCACGCGCGCGCATCCGATCCGGTTCGACGCCGACCGCGTCCGGACGCGCGCCCGATCGCCCAATAAGGGCAGTGTTTCGTTGACCGGTCTCCGGCCGGGCGCTATGCTCGCGACACACCGAGCGTCGCGCGACGCATGGCGCCTCGCTGGAGATCGCGGATGAAGTGCCCCGGCTGCCTGCACGACACTCCTCCCGGCCGGAAGTTCTGCGGCGACTGCGGCCATCGACTGGAGACCGTCTGCCCCGCATGCGGCGTGCCTGTGACGGCTGGCCAGCGCTTCTGCGGCGACTGCGGAGCGCGGCTCGCCCCGACGGCGACGGGTCTCTCGGGTGACGACGACGTCACGCGCGTCGCCGCGAAGCGCCTCCTGACCTCGCCGAGCGCGCTCGAGGGCGAGCGCAAGCAGGTGACGGTGCTGTTCGCCGACACGGGGAGCTCGCTCGAGCTGCTCGCCGCTCGCGATCCCGAGGAGGCTCGCCGACTCCTCGATCCGGTGCTCGAGCAGATGATGGAGGCGGTCCACCGCTACGAGGGCACCGTCAACCAGGTGCTGAGCGACGGGATCATGGCGCTCTTCGGCGCGCCGGTCGCCCACGAGGATCACGCGGTGCGCGCCTGCTACGCCGCGCTCCGGATGCAGGAGGCGGTTCGCCACTATGCCGAGGAAGTCCGCGGGCGCGCCGGGGTCGCGCTCTCGATTCGCGTGGGGATCAACTCCGGCGACGTCCTCGTGCGATCGATCGGCGACGATCGCCACATGGACTACTCCGCCGTCGGCCAGACGACGCACCTGGCGGCGCGCATGGAGCAGTCGGCGCTGCCTGGCTCCATCCAGTTGACCGCGACCACGGCGCGGCTCGCCCACGGCTTCGTCAGGGTGAAGGCGCTCGGCCCCATCGAGATCCGCGGTCTTCACGAGCCGGTCGAGGCGTTCGAGCTGTGCGGCGCGGGCGCCGCGCGCACGCGGTTGCAGGCGGCCGCGGCGCGCGGGCTCAGTCCGCTCGTGGATCGCGGCCCCGAGATGGAGGCGCTCGGCCGCGTCCTGGACGCCGCGTCGGCGGGGCACGGTCAGATCGTCGCGCTGGTCGGCGACGCCGGCGTCGGAAAATCGAGGCTCGTCCGGGAGCTCCTGGGCGGCGCGCGCGCGCACGACTGGCTCGTGCTCGAGGCCACGGCCACCTCGTACGGTCAGGCGACGCCATTTTCGACGATGGTGGAGCTGCTCAGGGCCTATCTCGCGCTCGGGGCCACGGAGGAGGCCGCTCACATTCGCGAGCGGATCGCGGACGCCCTCCCGGTCCTCGACGACAAGCCGGACGCGGCGCCGGCGCTCCTGGGGTTGCTCGATGCTCTGCCGGACACCAATCCCTTCCACGCGCTGGACCCGCAAGAGCGACGCGCTCGGACGCTCGCGACCCTCGCGCAGCTCTTCCTGCGCGTGAGCCATGCGCGGCCGCTGCTCCTCGTCGTCGAGGATCTGCAGTGGGTGGACTCGGAGACGGTGCGCTGCCTCGACGCGATCGTCGCCGGGCTGCCGGGCGCGCGCCTGTGCCTCGTGCTCACGTACCGGAGCGGGCACGAGCATCGCTGGACGAGCAAGAGCTGCTACACGCAGCTTCGCGTCGATCCGCTGTCGCGCCATGGCGTCGACCTGTTGCTCCGGAGCCTGCTCGGCGACCATCCGAGCCTCGCGCGCCTCCGCGAGATCCTGCAGGAGCGCACGGAGGGCAACCCGTTCTTCCTCGAGGAGAGCGTGCGCATGCTCGCGGAGGCCGGCGCCCTCGCCGGCTCCCGCGGGGCCTACGTGCTGGCGCGCGAGCAGCCGGCCCTGCTGATCCCCGAAACGGTGCAGGCTGTATTGGCCAGCCGCATCGACCGATTGCCCGCCCGAGAAAAGCGTCTCGTGCAGTCGGCGGCCGTCGTCGGCAAGCGGGTCACGCTCGGGCTCCTGCGCGCGCTCGCCGGCGTCTCGACCGGTGAGGTCGAGCAGAGTCTGGCCCGGCTGCAATCGGCCGAGCTGCTCTTCACGACGAGCCTGGCTCCGGACGTCGAGGTGAGCTTTCACCACGGGCTCACCCACGAGGTCGCGTACGCGAGCCTCGTGCAGGACCGCCGCCGCGATCTGCACGCGCGAGCGTTCACGGCGATCGAGTCGCTTGCCGCGGACCGGCCCGGCGATCACGTCGAGGCCCTGGCCCGGCACGCGCTGGGCGGCCACGTCTGGGACAAGGCGGTCGACTACCTGCGTCGGTCGGGAGCGCGAGCGTACCGCCGCGGCGCCCTGCGCAAGGCTCTGGACCGCTACGAGCAAGCGCTCGAGCTGCTCCCCCGCCTGCCGCCGACCGATGACAACACGCGCCGGGCGATCGACGTGCGCCTCGACCTGCATGCGCCGCTGTTCAGCCTGGGGCAGATCCCGCGGCTCGCCGCGCTGCACCGCGAGGCGGAGGCGCTTGCGCAGGCGCTCGGCGACGAGCCGCGCCTCGGCAGCGTGTCCTGGCGGCTCGGCATCTACGCGTTCGCCCATGGCGACTACGAGGAGGGCATCCACTACGCCGAGCGCGCCCTCGGCATCGCCGAGCGGACGGGCGACCCGGATCTCAGGATCATCACGCTCTACCTGCTCGGCATCAACCACGGCGCGCTCGGCAACCGGGCGGCGCACGTCCAGAGCCTTCGCGCCATCGTCGATGGGCCCGACGCGGACCTCGCCAAGCGCATTGTCGGCCTCTCCGCGTCCCCGTACGTGCTGGCCTGCTCGTGGCTGTCGTCGTCGGCGGCCTGGCTCGGCGATCTGAGCCTGGGCGAGTCGTACGCGGCGCGCGCCGTCCAGGCGGCGGACGAGTCCGACCATCCGTACGCGCAGGCCATCGCGTACACGTGGTGCATCCTGCCGATCTACCATCGCGGCGACGTCGACCGGGCCCTCGCCTGCTGCGAGGACGCCGTCGCGCTGTGCGAGCAGAAGGAGCTCCTCGGCTGGCTGCCGTTCGCGTACTCGCTCCGCGGGTGGATCCTCTGCTGGGCCGGTCGACCTGACGACGGCCTCCCGCTGATCGAGCGCGCGATCATGCTGCTCGAGACCGTCGGGATCAAGGCGTTCCTGCCGCTGCGCTACGTCGAGTGGGCCGAGGGCCTGCTCCTGGCCGGGCGGCCGGACGAGGCGAAAACGACGGTCCTCCGCGGCCTCGAGCTCGCGATGGCCCAGCGCGAAGGCGGCTCGGAGGTCTGGGCGCGGTGCGTGCTCGGCGATATCGCGCTCGGCGCCGGCGACGCCGATGGCGCGCGCTCGCACTACGCGCACGCGATGGCGCTGGCTGAGCCCATGGACCTCGCGTGGTTCGTCGCCCGCGCGCACCTCGGGCTCGGCCGCGCCGAGACGCTCGCGGGAGCGCAGGATCGGGCGCGCGCCCACCTGGCGGTTGCCGGAGAGCTGTACCGCCGCGCCGGGAGCCGCTCTTGGCTCGCGCGGGTCGAGGCGGCCCTGGCTCGGCTCGGCTGACAGCCGGTTGCCCGTCCCCTTCATCTGGCCTCGGCGACGGGCCCTGCGCGTTTTTTGGGCTTGCGTTCGACGGCCGGATTGACGAGGCTTGGTCGCGCAACTGTCCCAGCCCTCCGGCGGAACGCAGGACGTCCTGGCGAGAACCGATGCTGAAGGAGAAGATCCCGGTGACGGCCGTCCGCGAATACCCCACGGCGAGCGTGCGGGCCGACAGCCCGATGACGCCGGAATACCGCGCGACGCTGGTCAAGCTGCTCGCCGATCAGGCAAGGGCCGAGCTGATCGCCGCCCACGCGTATTCCCGCTGGGTGAGCCGGGCGCCCGACCCCGACGCGAAGCTCCATCTGGCCGAGATCGCGAAGGAGGAGACCGAGCACTGGTATCGCGCCGTCCAGCTCCTGGCGGAGCTCGGCGTGAGCCCCGAGGCGGCCGCGCGCCATCGGACGCGCTCCTGGTTCTACGCGACGGCGCAGCTCCTCGTGCTGCGTCGCCGCTGGCTCGACGTCGCCGTCGCCGCGTTCCTCATCGACACCGCCGCCTACATCCTCGTCGAGGACTTCGCCGAGAGCAGCTATGCGGCCTGGGCCGCGGTGGCCCGGGACATCCTGAAGGAGGAGGAGGGGCATCCCGACTTCGGCATGACGTGCCTCGAGCGGGAGATCAAGGCGCGAGGCGCCGCCGTCGTCCAGCGCGCGCTCAGGAAGTGGTGGCGCATCTCGCTGAACCTCTTCGGGCCGCCCGTCACGCGAAACACCGACCTCTACATCCGCCTCGGTCTCAAGTTCCGCACGAACGAGGAGCGCCGCCAGGTGTTCCGGCGCACGATGGAGCCCCGAATCCTGGCCCTGGGACTCGAGGTGCCGCGGCTCTATCGCAAGCGCTACCCCTTCTTCTGAGCCGCCCGTGGGACGGCTCTCGGGCAGGCACGCGCTGGTGACCGGTGCGGGCGCCGGCATCGGCCGGAGCATCGCGGTGCTCTTTGCCCGGGAGGGCGCCCGGCTGGCCGTGATCGATCGAGACGCCGCCCACGCCGAGGACACCCGGCGGGAGATCGCGAGCGGCGGTGGAGACGCGTTTGCGTTCGCGGCGGACGTGGGCCGTTCCGACGCGGTTGACCGAGTGCTCCGCGAGGTCGATGCGCGCTTCGGCGCGCTGGACATCCTCGTCAACAACGCCGGGATCGCGATCCGCCGATCGTTCGCGCGGCTCCGCGAGGAGCAGTGGGACCGCGTGCTTGCGACGAACCTCAAGGGCGCGATGCTCTGCACCCAGCGCGCGCTCCCGCTCCTGAAGCGGGCGCGGCCGGGCAAGGTCGTGAACATCGCGTCGATCGAGATGTTCCGCCATTCGCGCAAGCTCGCCGCCTACGCGGCGAGCAAGGGCGCCCTCGCCAGCCTGTCGCGGAGCCTCGCGGTCGAGCTGGCGCCCCACGCGATCCACGTGAACTACATCTGCCCGGGATTCATTCGCACGGAGATGACCCGGTCCTACGCGGAGCGCTGGCTGACCCGGAAGATCCTGGAGCGCCGGACGCCACTCGGCCGGATGGGCGAGCCCGAGGACGTGGCGCGCGTCGCGCTGTTCCTCGCCTCGTCGGACTCCGACTTCGTGACGGGCGAGGGCATCGTGGTCGACGGCGGCCTGACGCTGCGCGCGTAGCTCGCGCCGCGGGTCCCGCGGGGAGGGCCGCCGCTCCGCCCGGCGCGTTGTCGGCACGTGTCCGACTCGGGCACTAATCCGAAGTTCCCCGACTAATCGGGGTTGCTTGGCCAGCCGTCGAGCAGATGGGAGTCCGCCAGGTCTCGCCACGCGTTGTCGTTCGACGACCGCCGCGCGAGCGCATCGCGGCTTGGCGCGGGCCCCGCGCAGGGGGCAGGTGGCGGTGGTGTCACGTCGGGTAGGTCGGGCACGTCGGCGTTCGGATGCTCGAAGTCGAGCGTGCGAACGAGATTCCGCACGCTCCATCCGCCATCCCGGCGAGTCAGCGGTTGGAGGCGCCAGCGCCACTCGATCAGCTTCAGGATCGAGGTGTGGTCGAAGACGCGGCTGTCGATGCGCGGATGGTCCGGCGATCCGCGGGTGAACGGTGACGCCACGATCGTCGGCACGCGAAAGCCGAGCAGCGTCTGACCGAACCGAATGTCCGGATCGGCGCGATTCGCCGCGGCGGCCCGCGGCGGCGTCACGTGATCGAAGAAGCCGCCCCACTCGTCGTAGGTCACCACGAACACGGTGTGCGCCCACGACGGGCCGCGCGCGACGGCCTCGAACGTCCGCGCGATGAACGCGTCGCCCGCGCCGATGTCGGCGTGCGGATGATCGTCGTTGCCCGTGCCATCGTCGCCGAGGGTGAATCGCGGATCGACGAACGACACGGCGGGCAACGTGCCGGCGGCGGCGTCGGCGAGGAACTGCGGGTACGCGCGGCTGATCGGCAGGTAGCGGGTGCCCCACAGCGCGACGAAGGGGACGTTCGAGAAGTAGTAGCGGGCGCTCACGCCGGCGGCCGCGAGGCGATCCCAGATCGGCCGGGCGCGGGTGAGCGCGATCCGGTTGTCGATGCGATCCGTCTGCGCCGCGTGCAGGAAGAGCCGGTTCGGGAACGTGGGCCCCAGGAACGAGCAGAAATACCGATCGCACGTCGTGTATTGCCGGGCGAGCGCGGCGAGCCCGGGGCGCTCGGGCTCGCCGTAGTAGCCGATGGCGAACTGGTCGTTCTCGCCGGAGCGAAGGAAGCCGTCCATCGTCCCGTCGTTGTACTGGGCGCGCCCGCCCTCCCACGAGTGGTCGGGATCCGGATGGAGACACCCGGTGTGGTCTGCGCCGAGCGCCTGCGTCGAATGAAGCGCGCCGTCGCGGTCCGCGTACTCGAGACCAGCCTGTCGGCCGTCCGCGCCCGGCAGCCAGCCGAGCAGGTGGTCGAAGCTGCGGTTCTCCATCATCACGACCACGATGTGCTCGATGCCCGAGGCGTCCGGCGACGGCAGCGCGAGCCTCGCCTGCGCGCGGCGGTTCGCGCCCACCGGCTCGAGCGCGATCGCCCCGGAGGCGGCGGCGATCGCGCGCAGGAAGTCCCGGCGGCCGAGCGGCATGCCCGACGCATAGCATCCGCCACGTCGGCGGGTCAACAACGGCGGAGGCGGGCACGCGCGCCCCCGTCGATCGAGGCGACGCGCGCCCGGAGAGACCGCCGCTCCGCGGTCCGCGCTGTCTTCGCGGCACGTCAGCTCTGGGTCGGGCGCGGGCCGCGATGCCAGTGGCCGCGCGGACTCATCTTGGCCATCGCGTCGCGCTGCTCCGGCGAGAGGATTGGCGCGATCTCCTGCAGCGTGGTGGCGCGCAGCTCGGTCATCTGGGCGAGCAGCGCCGCGACCGCGGCCGTCGTGCCCTTCACGTCGCCGCCGTTGAGGGCGGCCTGCTTCAGGTCGGTTCGCGCCTGGCGAAGTGACTGGCCGAGCTGCCGGAACTCGGCCGCGTGGCGGGTATGGACCTCGCGGATCTGCGCGACTTGCTCGTCGGTGAGGCGCAGCGCCTGCTGGAAGCGCTTGGACGGGCGAGACGTGGTTTCTCCGCTGCCCTGGGCAAGCACCGCCCGGACCACTGGAGCGGTCTCATCCTGAGCGGCGCGCGTCGCCTCCGCCCCGGCGAGGGATGATGTGGCGAGTATCGCGACCAGACCGAGAGTGAGGAGCGTGGGGAAGGGTCTCCGTAGCATTGCGGGCCTCCTTTGTCGTCGTTCCGGCGCCGGAAGTGGCGTCCTGTGCACTCAGACGGCCCTGCCGGCGAACTATTCCGAAGACGGCTCGCCTTGACACGAGGGAGGGCTCGCGCCTAGCGTGAAGGCCCTGATGCGCTCCGAAGAGACGCGCGCCACGCCGGATGGGATCACCGACCCGGTGGTCCGCGCCGTCTTCCAGGAGACGCGCGCCACTTCGGATGGGACCACCGACCCGGTGGTCCGCGCCGTCTTCGATCAGACGCCCGCCGCCCCGGATGGGACCGCCCCTCCCGCGGAGTTCGATCCCGTGACGCTCGAGGTGGCCTGGAACAGGCTCATCGCCGTCGTCAACGAGCAAGCCGCCGCGCTCATGCGCACGTCGTTCTCCTCGGTCGTGCGAGAGGCCGGCGATCTCTCGGCGGGCATCTTCGACCGGCGCGGCCACATGGTCGCGCAGGCGGTGACAGGGACGCCCGGGCACATCAACTCGATGGCGCTGGCCATCCGTCACTTCCTCGACGCGTATCCCGTCGACGCGCTCGTGCCGGGCGACGTCCTCGTCACCAACGATCCGTGGAAGACGTCGGGCCACCTCTACGACGTCACGATCTGCACGCCCGTCTTCCGCGGACGGGATCTCGTCGCGCTCTTCGCCTCCACCTGCCACATGGTGGACATCGGCGGGCGCGTGTACTCGGCCCAGGCGCGCGACGCGTACGAGGAGGGACTGTTCATCCCGATCGCCAAGCTCTACGACGCGGGCCGGCCGAATGAGACGCTCCTCCGATTCGTCCAGGGCAACACGCGCATGCCCGATCTGGTGCTGGGCGACTTCCACGCCCAGGTCGTGGGCGGCGACGTGGGCGGCCGGCGGCTCGCCGAGTTCATGGACGAGTTCGGGCTCGAGCGGCTCGAGCCCCTGGCCGACCTGATCCTCGAACGGACCGAGCAGGCGATGCGCCGGGCGATCGCGCGGCTCACGCCCGGCGTCTACGAGTACGCGATCACGTCGGACGGGTTCGACGAGCCCATCACGATCGCGGCGCGTGTCGAGGTGCGCGGCGACGAGCTTCACGTCGACTATGCTGGCTCGTCCCCCCAGAGCCGGCACGGCATCAACGTCGTGCTGAACTACACGCTGGCCTACACGACCTACGGCATCAAGGCCGTCGTGAGCCCGGAGGTGCCGAACAACGAGGGCGCGTTCCGCCCGCTGCACATCAGCGCGCCCGAGGGGTCCATCCTCAACGCGCGGCATCCGGCGCCGGTCGTGGCGCGCGCGGTGATCGGCCACTTCCTGCCGCACGTGGTGTCCGGCGCGCTGAGCCAGGCCATCCCCGGCCGCGTGATGGCCGAGGGCGCGGCCAACATCTGGGTGCTCCACGTGACCGGCTCCGACCTCGCGGGCAAGCCGTTCGTGTTGCACGTCATCAACTCCGGCGGTACCGGAGCGCTCGCGTCGAAGGACGGACTCTCCGCCACCGGATTTCCGTCTGGCGTGCTCGGGACGCCCGTCGAGGTCATCGAGTCGATCTCGCCGGTCGTCGTGGACGCGAAGGCGCTGCGCGCCGACTCGGGCGGGGAGGGCCGGCACCGCGGTGGCCTCGGCCAGATCATCGCCTTTCACGTGCGCACCGCGAGACCGTGGACCTGCGCGGTGCTGTGCGATCGCACCCGGGTCCCCGCGCGCGGGCTCTTCGGCGGCGGGCCGGGCGCGCCCGGCGAGGTGTGGGTCGATGGCGGCCGCCCGCCACATGCCAAGGCCGAGCACGTCCTGACGCCCGGATCCCGCGTCGAGCTGCGGCTCCCGGGCGGGGGCGGCTACGGCGATCCCGGCGAGCGCGCGGGCAGTCTGGTGGTGCGAGATCTCGAGGCCGGATATGTCAGCGCGATCGGCCGCGCGCCCGACGCGAGCGACGCTGTCTCCGCGCGCTCGCTCACGGAGCGGCCCGTCCCAGCCGGTGAAGAGCGATCCCGGCCGCGGTCGCCACGTTGAGCGAATCGACGCCCGGCGCCATCGGAATCGAGACGAGGACGTCGGCGCTCGCGCGCGTCTCGGCGCTGAGGCCAGCGCCCTCGGCGCCGACGAACAGCGCGACGCGCTCGAGGCGTGGCCGCTCGGTCGAGAACGCGGCGATGTCAAGGCGACGCTCGCCGCTGCGGATGGGAACGCCACTTCGGTGGTCCGCGCTCTCGTCAAGGCGACGCGCGCCGCCGCGGATGGGAGCACCTGGGCCGTGGTCCGCGCTCTCGTCAAGGCGACGCGCGCCGCCGCGGATGGGAGCACCTGGGCCGTGGTCCGCGTTCTCTCCGACTGCAGTCGCCTCCGGGGTGAGCGCCACCAGCGTGTAGCCGGCGTCGCGCAGCCGTGCGAGGCCGTCGGCCCACGCGTCGAGCCTCGCGAACGGGACGATCAGCGAGGCGCCGACGGAGGTGCGGATCGCCTTGCGGTAGAGGGGATCGGCGCAGCGCGCGGACAGCAAGAGGGCGTGGGCGCCGAAGGCGAGCGCGTTGCGGAACACGCTGCCGACGTTGTCCGGGTCGGTCAGGTGCTCGAGCGCCACGACGAGGCGCGGTCCCGGCGGGTCGATGAGCGCCGCGGGCGCGAACGCAGGGGGCCGCTCCGCGACGGCCAGACAGCCGAGGTGGAACTTGTATCCGACGACCGCCCTCAGGATGGACGACGGCGCCACGTAGACGGGGAGGGCCGGATGCGCCGCGAACCGTTCCCCCAGGGCCTCGAGGCCCGCCGCGGTCACGAGCACGGAGCGGGTCGAAAACCGCCCGGCCTCGAGCAGTCGGCCCACGATCTCGCGGCCCTCGGCGACGAACATGCCGCGCTCGCGACGCGGCTCCGGGTGCAGGAGGAGGTCGCGGTAGTCCCCGAGCCGCGGGTCGTCCGGGTCGACGATGTGCTCGATCCCCATGGGCCGGCGCTCAGGAGCCTCTGACGATGTCCTCGCGCAGCCGGAGATGCCGGCGGATGCGCTGCGGGATCTTGAAGAGAGCGCGCCGCAGCTCACGGCGGAAGCGGTCCGGCAGCCGGCGCTCGAGCCGATTGATCCAGACGATGACGCGGCTGCTCGCCATGCCGAGCAGGGCCAGGCCGACCACGTAGAACGGAATCCCGGTGATCACGGGAATCAGCCAGCCGACGATGCCGAGCAGGAAGCAGACCACCGCGCCGGCCACGCACAGCGCGCGGATCCACAGAGGTCGGTCCTTCTGGTGGGGGGCGAGCAGGTCGGACAACTCCGAAGGTGTGATCATCGCGAGCGGCGCATCCTCCACGCGTTCGATCACCGATCGCCGGGCTGCGCCTCCGACGATGATACAGCCAGACGCGTTCGCGCCCGCGCCCGGTCTCCGGGCCTGCGATAAGCTGATCGCCGTGACCCCTCGAGAACATGAACCGCTGGCCCCGCGTTGCACGATGGGCGTGGGCGGTCCGGCCCGCTTCTTCGTCGAGGCGTCCGACGAGGGCGCGGTGCTCGAGGCCTGGCACTGGGCCGAGCGGCGGTGCGTCCCGCTTCGTGTGCTGGGCGGTGGCTCGAACCTAGTGGTCGCCGACGAGGGGATCGACGGCCTCGTGGTCAAGATCGCGATCCGCGGCGTGGCCGCGCGGGAGCGCGGCTCCGAGATCGAGCTGGTCGCGGCCGCGGGCGAGCCGTGGGACGACGTGGTTCGCCATGCGGTGGAACGGGGATGGGCGGGCATCGAGTGCCTGAGCGGCATCCCCGGCCTGGTGGGCGCGACGCCGATCCAGAACGTGGGCGCCTATGGGCAGGAGGTGAGCGACACGATCAGCGCCGTGCGCGCCCTGGATCGACAGCGCGGCACGGTCGTGATGCTCTCGCCGCAGGAATGCGCCTTCGCCTATCGCGATAGCCGGCTGAAGAGCGGGGAGCCGGATCGCTACGTGGTGCTCGCCGTCACGTATCGACTGATCCCCGGTGGCGCCCCGCTCATCGAGTACGACGACCTGGTGCGCCACCTGACCTCGCGGGGCCTGTCGAGTCCGTCGCTCGCCGAGGTGCGAGAGAGCGTGCTCGCCATCCGCCGGGGCAAGTCGATGGTGCTCGATCCCGACGATCCGAACCGGCGGAGCTGCGGATCGTTCTTCCTCAACCCGATCGTGGCGGCCGAGGACGCCGACCACGTGCGACAGCGGACCGGGGGCGCGGGGGTTCCCGCCTGGCCGCAGCCGGACGGCCGCGTGAAGCTCTCGGCCGCGTGGCTGATCGAGCGGGCCGGCTTCGCCCGCGGTATGCGCGACGGTCCGGTGGGACTGTCGACGCGGCACAGCCTCGCCGTCGTCTGCTACGACGGCGCGAGGACCGGCGACGTCGTCGCCCTTGCACGGCGCATTCGGGACGGCGTGCGCGCGCGCTTCGGGGTGTCGCTCACGCCGGAACCCGCGATCTGGGGCGCCCGACCTTGACACGCCGTTGCGGGGCTGCCTAGAGTCGGGCGAATGAGCGGTGGTCCGCGCTCGTCTCATGCGACACAGGCATGGAAGAGATCGTCCGGGGTCCCAGGAGGACAGGCGCATGAAGAAGCTGGTCGTCGGGCTGGTCGCGGTCGGTGTCCTGGTCGCCGGCAGTGTCCTGCCGAGCCATGCCGGCGGGGGATGGCACCATCGTCACGGGTGGCACGGGGGCTGGGGCTGGCGCGGCCCGGTGGCGTTCGTCGGCCCGCGCTTCGTCGTCGGAGCGCCGTTCTTCGCGCCACCGGTGTATTACTACCCGCGCCCCTACGTCTACGCGCCGCCCGTCTACTACGCGCCGCCCGTCTACGCCCCGCC
>Ga0187894_10003297_pt1 | contig 18248 bp, 14 predicted proteins | sample GBC1701081metaG_FD_136650 | JGI IMG/M metagenome (GOLD analysis project Ga0187894, IMG submission 136650) | White microbial mat communities from a lava cave in the Kipuka Kanohina Cave System on the Island of Hawaii, USA - GBC170108-1 metaG ...
CACGGCACGTCGGGCAGCCGCTGGTGGGCCTCGCGCAGCGAGCGCGACCAGCCGTCGCGGATGGTGCGGAAGTAGGGATCATCGCCGTCGATGGTGCGCCGGATCTCGGCGCTGAAGGCGTCGCGGCGATAGACCACCAGGTCGAGCGGCAGGCCGACCGACAGGTTGGACCGCAGGGTGCTGTCCATCGACACCAGCGCCAGCTTGGCGGCGGCGCGCAGGTCTGTCTCCCAGGCCAGCGCGCGGTCGAGGATCGGCTTGCCGTACTTGTGCTCGCCGATCTGCAGGAACGGCGTGCGGTCGCTGGCCTGGATGAAGTTGCCGGCAGAATAGATCTCGAACAGCCGATGCTCGTCGCCCTTGATCTGGCCGCCCAGCAGGAAGCTGACGTTGAACGACGCGGCGTTCATCTCCTCCAGTGCCTTGCCGTGGATGCGGTAGACCAGGCGGATCGCCTCGCCGATCAGCTGCGCGGCATGGAACATCGAGGGCATGTCGGTGAGCGTGCGGGCATCGGGGTCGATACCGGCCTCGAGGTGATTCACGATGGTCTGGGTAACGCCCAGATTGCCGGCGCTCAGCAGCACCAGGAAACGCTCGTCCGGGCGCTCCCACACCGTCATCTTGCGAAACGTGGCGATGTTGTCGACGCCGGCGCTGGTGCGCGAGTCCGACAGCATTACCAGTCCGTCCTTGAGGCACATGCCAACGCAATACGTCATGAATTTTCCCGGCCCGATGCGATGGTGGGACTATGGCCCAGGCGCCGGCCCGTGTCTTGCACGGTGGCGCCCTTGCAAGCCGCACGCCGTTGGCGGACCATATCAGACCGGCAGGCCGCCAACGCCGGCATGGGGACCCATATGCGCGGCAAGATCTGCATGGGCAGCGGGGCGGGACGCGCTGCCATCCTGCTATCGATCGCAACCGTCGGTCTGGGGCCAGCGGGCGCCGCGCGGGCTCAAATGGGCGAGGTGGCCTGGCTCGCGACGTCGCCGGCGGCCCACGATGCGCTCGCCAACTGCCTGGCCAAGGCGATGTGGAGCGAATTCGTCACCGCTCCGGTGGTCTCCGCCCCGCCCAAGCGCTCGGCCTACGTCAACCTGTGGCCGCGGGCGCAACAGCCGGTGGACCCGGTCGCGACCTTCCAGATCGAGCCGCAGCCGGATGGCGCCCTGCGTATCGGCTGGCGGCGCCTGGCCAATGCGCCCGCCGGCGCGCGCTGGGATGCCGCCGCCAAGACCGCGGCCAGCCGCTGCGCCGCCAATCCGGGCTAGCCCCGGCGCCCGATCGGCTTGGAAGTCGTGTCGCCCGCCCTCGAATACCTGCTGAACGAACTCGACAACCCCGACCAGCTCTCGTGGAAGGACGAGACATACGACTTTCTAACCGGCCAGTCGTTGTCGTCGGACGATCGCGTGACGTATGTCGAGCGGCTGATCGCGAAGGCGCAGCAGGGCGATACGCGCGCGATGCTCACGTTGGCGTACATCGATGCGAAAGAGGCACTACCGACACTGCGCGCGCTCGCGCACAGCGACGTCCCATGGTCGGAGATGGCGCGGCGCGCGCTGGTGGTCTTGGGCTGCGGCGCGGAGATCGTCCAGGAGAGGGCGCACGACGCGGTCGACAGCCACAGGACGGGGCGTGTTCTGGCGGTTATGGACCTGCCCAAGGTCGGGGGGCCGGTGGCGATCGCGGCGCTGGAGCAGGTGCTGACCGATCCGGAGTACGCGGTGCGTCAGAAGGCGTGGAATGGCCTGGTCGAAGTGTTCGGTCTGCTGCCGCACATCGCGAATGCCAAGGGGGAGCGCGACTTTTCGTCCGAGATCGAGGTGCTGCGGATCTTGCTGGGTAGCGACTTGCCGCCATTCGTCACGCTTGGCGCCACTGCGATGCGGGCGCTCACGGCTGGGCTGCGCAGCGGAAAAAGCCCCGCGGCACTGGGCATCGTGCGCATGCATGAGCCCGAGGCCGAGGTGTTCAACGCCCTGCGCGCGGCGCTGTTCGAGCCCACCGTGCCGTTCCCCCTCGACGAGATTGCGAAGCTCACGGGTCTGCAGCGCCGGTTCGCCGAGACCATGATCGCGATGCGTCTCGAGGCGCAAGATCCGCGCGTCGCCGTCGCGCTGGCGCAGCTCGGCGCCACGTGGCTCGCGCCGGCACTCGCCGAGATCGCCAACTGGCGAGGCTTCCCACTGGAGCTGCGCACGCAGCTCGCGGACAGCGCCCGTCTACTCGGCACGTCGTGATCGCCAACCCTTCGGCCACCGCATCAACGAAGTTGGGGCAGGGCCTCAGCCGATCCGTTTGACCGTCGCCTCGACAGTCATCTCGGCATCGCCGCCGGGTCCGATGCGCCGGCCGGTCACCGGCGCGGCCTCGGTATAGTCTAGGCCGACCGCCAGCTTCAGGTAGTCGTGCGTCGTCGAAGCACTGTTGGCGGGATCGAAGCCGACCCAGCCCAGCCCCGTCACCAGCGCTTCCGCCCAGGCCGGGCAGGGCGAGCCCACCTTGTTGCCGTCGTCGGTGCGCAGGTAGCCGCTGGCATAGCGCGCCGGCACGCCCAGCCGCCGGCAGCAGGCGACGAAGATCTGCGCCAGGTCCTGGCACACGCCTTCGCCGCGGTCGAACGCCGTCATCGCGTCGGTCCGCACGTCCGACACGCCGACCTTGTAGGCGATGCGGTCGTGCACGCGGCGCATCAGTTCGTGCAGCAGCGGCACGCGGTCGGCCGGATCGGTCGCACGCGGCGCCAGGTCGACGATCAGCGGATCGAAACGCGCGTCGTGCCGGGCCAGCCCGTGATTGCGCAGCCAGAAGGTCGCCGGCAGCGGCTCGCGTTCGGCGTAATGCAGCCAGTTGTCGTCACCGACCCACTCGTAGACGCCCTCGACCGCGATTGCGACATCGCTGTGGCGCTGCGCCAGCGTGAAGGTCGTGACCGTATTGCCGTGGCCGTCGCGCCACTCGACGCGCCGGCCCGGCCCGCGCACCGACCACGACACCAGCCGCTGTCCCGACGCCGGCCGCGGCACCAGGCGCGTATCGTGGATCGAGTGGCTCGCCGGTTCGGCGAAGCGAAAGCGGGTGACATGGTTGACGGCGACTCGCATGCAGGTCCTTGCACCTCAATCGAACAGGAACTGGCGGCTGATGTCCTCGCTCAGCTGTCCCATGCGGCTGCCGAGATCTTCGAGATAGGGACGCAGGCCCGTCGCGAACACATCCTCGATGCGGGCGTAGCGGACATGGGCGTGCAGCGCCCCGGCCTGGCGATCGGCCTCGCCGCGGGTGCCGTAGGTCTCGGCGAGTTCGCGCATGCTGAGGTCGACCTGCCACAGGCAGTGATGGACCGAGCGCGGCAGGTCGCGGCGCAATACCATCAGCTCGGCCACGCGCACGGGCTCGATCCGGCTGTGGTAGATGCGCCGGTAGGTGCGCACGGCACCGACACAGGCGAGGATCTCCGACCATTCGTAATAGTCGGTACTGCCGTGCCGCGGATCGCCGTCCGGGCACAGGCGATGGAACTTCACATCCAGCACGCGCGTGGTGTTGTCAGCCCGCTCCAGGTAGCTGCCGAGCTGCAGAAAGCAGTACGCTTCGTCGCGCAGCAGGGTCGACTGCGTGGCACCGGCGATCATGGTGGTCTGCTTCTTGACCATTTCCAGCAAGGCGCCGCGATCGACCATGGCACGCGGCAGGCGTGCCTGGGCCGCCACGTCAAGCCACAGCGCGTTGAGGCTCTCCCAGACGTCGACCGTGAGGTTGTTGCGCTCGGCACGGGCGTTGTTACGGGCCGCCCGCACGGTGTTGACCAGGCTCGACGGATTGCTGTCGTCGAGCGTCATGAAGTCAAGGAGGTCGGCCAGCGAACCCTGCGGATGGCGGGCGAGAAACTCGGTGCGCAGCGCATAGACGTCGGCGACCACGCCGGCCTCCGCCGTGCCCGACTGCAGCGCCATGCGCTGGGTCGATTCCAGCACGCGTGCCGAGTTCTTGGCCCGATGCAGGTAGCGGCCCATCCAGTACAGGTTCTTGGCCGTGCTGCTCAGCATGCGCGTCTCTTGTAGCCCTCTCCGCCCACGCAGTGGAGGGAGAGGGAGGGGCCCATGCCGCAGGCATGGGAGGGTGAGGTGAGTGCCAACAACGAAGGAGCCGTTTGATGGTGAGATGCGTCCGTCTTCGACGCCCACCTCACCCTCCCATCGCTGCGCGATGGGCCCCTCCCTCTCCCCCCACTGCGTGGGCGGAGAGGGGTCACGGCGTCACCTCGCCGCGCGTGCCCAGCACCCAGGTGTCCTTGGTGCCGCCGCCCTGGCTCGAGTTCACCACCAGCGAGCCTTCCTTCAGCGCCACGCGCGTGAGCCCGCCGGGCGTGATGAACACCTCGCCGCTGCGCCGCGACAGGATGAAGGGCCGCAGATCGACGTGGCGCGGCGCCACGCCCTTGTCGACAAAGGTGGGGCAGGTGCTGAGCGCCAGGGTCGGCTGCGCGATGTAGGCATCGGGGCGGGCCTTCAAGAGCGCCCGGAACTCCTCGATCTCGGCCCTGGTCGAAGTCGGCCCCACCAGCATGCCCTTGCCGCCGGAGCCATGGACTTCCTTGACGACGATCTCGGGCAGGTGCTCGAGGATGTACTTGAAGTCATCGGCCCGATCGCCGCGCCAGGTCGGCACGTTGCTGAGGATCGGCTCCTCGCTGAGGTAGAAGCGGATCATGTCGGGCACGTAGAGATACGTCGACTTGTCGTCGGCGACGCCGTTGCCGATGGCGTTGACGACGTTGACCCGGCCCATGCGCAGCGCACCCACCAGACCCGGCACGCCGAGGAACGAGTCGGGCCGGAAGGCCAGCGGATCGAGGAACGAATCGTCGATGCGCCGATAGATCACGTCGACGCGCTGCGGCCCGCGCGGCGTGCGCATGAAGACGCGGCCTTCGTCGACGAACAGGTCGGTGCCTTCGACCAGCTCGATGCCCATTTCGTCGGCCAGGAAGGCATGCTCGAAATAGGCGCTGTTGTAGTGACCCGGCGTCAGCAACACGACGTTGGGCTCGCCGTCATCGCTGAACGATACCGAGCGCAGGGTGTTCAGCAGCTCCTCGGTGTAACTGGCGACCGGCCGCACCGCCATGCGCGCGAACAGCTCGGGCGCCAGCCGCATCATGACCTCGCGGTTTTCCAGTACGTAGGAGACGCCCGACGGCGTACGGACATTGTCCTCCAGAACGTAGAACTCCTGCTCGCCGACCCGCACCATGTCGATGCCGGCGATGTGTACATGGATGTCGCCCGGCAGCTTCAGGTCCTGGGCCAGCTGGGCGAACTCGCCGTTCAGCAGCAGCTGCGACTCCGGGATGATGCCGGCGCGGCAGATCTCGCGCGCACCGTAGGCGTCGGCGAGGAAGGCATTGAGCGCCCGTACCCGCTGCGACAGGCCGCGCTCGAGGAACGTCCATTCGTCGGCGGCGATCACCCGCGGGATGATGTCGAACGGGATCGTGGTTTCATGCCCGTCGACGGCACCGTAGGCACCGAACGTGATCCCGGCGCGGTGGTAGAACGCATCGACCTCGCGGCGCTTGGCCTCGATGGCCTCCATGGGTGTGTGTTGCAGCCAGCTGGCGACGGATCGGTAGGGTGCGCGCACGCCATCGGCTGCGCTGCGCATTTCGTCGAACGCCGCCATCGCCGCCATGCCGTCTCCACCCCATGCTTCCGTTCGAGCGACCTGCACAGCTTACAAGCAAATTCCTTGCCGACGGAAGATGCCGGCGATGAGATTAAGGGCCATTGTGCGGCTCACCGGTCCCGGTACGATGGGACTCCAATCAGGGGGGATATGCCATGCGCCGCATCCGCCGCCGTCCATTCATTGCGGGAGCGGCGACGTTGGCCGGCGCCGGCGTCCTGTCCGCGCCTCTGGTCGTCCGGGGGCAGGGGACCTGGCCTGCCAAACCGATCACCATCGTCGTGAACTTTGCACCCGGCGGCCTGACCGATGGCATCGCCCGCGTGTTCGGCGAGTACGCGTCCCGCAAGCTGGGCCAGCAGATCCTGATCGACAACAAGCCGGGCGCCGGTGGCAACATCGGAGCTGGCCTGGTGGCGCGCGCGGCGCCCGACGGCTACACGTTCCTGCACACTGTGTCGGGAACGCTGGTGCAGAATCGGGTCCTCTACAGCCATCTCGGCTTCGATCCCGACAAGGACTTCGTGCCGGTCTCGGCAACGTCCTCAGGCGAGCTGCCGGTGGCGGTGCACAAGTCGCTGCCGGTGAACACCGTGGCCGAGCTCATCGACTATGCACGCACGAACAAGGTCAGCTTCGGTTCCTGGGCGCCGGGCTCGGGGGCGCACATCGTCTGTGCCAAGCTCAACGAGCTGTACGGTGTGCGGATGGAGATCGTCCACTATCGCGGCGAAGGCCCGATGTGGCAGGACATGGGGTCGGGATCGCTGCAGGCGGCGATGGGCAGCTACCAAGCCCTGCGGCCGCTGCTGGCGAACGGGACCATCCGGCTGATCGCGCTGCCGGCGCGGCGCCGCAATGCCAAGTTCCCCGACATGCCCACCATGTCGGAGCAGGGCTTCACCCACGCCGCTTTCAGCCAGTTCGGCTGGCTCGGCCTCTTCGCGCCCGCCGGTACGCCGATGGATGTCGTCAAGCGCATGTCCGCGCTCTGGGTCGAGGCAGCCGACTCAGAGGGTGGGCGCAAGATGTACGACACGTTCGGCTTGCACGAGAAACCGCTCACCCACGAGGAGATGGCGGCCGACTACGAAAGGCTGAAGGCCCGCATGATCCCGCTGGTGCGGGAACTGGGTGTGAAGCTGGAGTAGCGCTCACGCCGCGCGGGGCGGGCAGGCAGGCATGTCGCGCAAGAACTTGTAGCGGCCGTGACCCTTGATCGTGGCGAGATCCAGCTCGGCCATGCCTGGCGGCCGCAGCAGCTCGACGATCGGTTCCGGTCCGGCGAAGTCGATGGCGAGCATGCCCGGCCGTGGATCGCCGCCCACTGGGTGGTTGGTCATGAAGGCAGTCGAGGGCGCCCAGACATGGCGCACGTCATCGACGAAGCGGTCGCGGTACTGGTGCAGGTGGCCGCTGACCACCAACGAAACCCGCGCGGCACGGAGCTTGTCCAGCAGCGCCTGCCGCGGCGCCGGGTTCAGGCTGCTGGCGGTCAGCTCGGCCTCGTCCGCTGTCTCAAGGAACAGCGGCTTGTGCAGGAAGAGCGCGATGCGTCGCTCCGCCGCGGTCGCGAGTGCCGCATCGAGCCACGCCTGCTGGGTCGCCTCGGCACCCAGGCCGGAACCGAAGAGCTGGGCGTTCACGCCGATTAGGCGCCAAGTGTCCAGGTCAAGCGACCAGCAGTCCGCGCCGAAGGCGGCATTCCAGCGCGACAGCCGCGGCTCATCGACGAGTTGCTCGGCGTCCTGTCCGGGCGGTTCGTCACCGACGTCATGGTTGCCGGGCAGCGCCAGCACACGCGGTGCCAGGCGCCGCAGCGCCGCGGCAGCGAACGCGATCTCGGCATCGCTCTCGGGCCCGTTGATGCAGAGGTCGCCGGTGACGATGACGGCGGCGGGCGCGATCGCATTCGCCGTGTCCCGCGCCAAGGCCCAATTGTCCCAGAAGAAGCCGTGGGTCGGTGACAGATGCAGGTCCGACAGCACCAGGATCCGGGTCATGCGAGTCTCCCTAGGCAAAGGCGAGGTTGTAGCTGCGGAAGTCCATGTAATAGAGCGGGTAGTGGGTCCAGCGGACGGCGCGCCGTTTGGCGAAATACTCACGCACCGGATAGAGGATCAGCGCCGGCGCCTCGGCCTCGTACTCGTCCAGCAGCGCCAGCCACAGTCGCTTGCGCTCGGCCGGTTCGGTTGCCGCCGCCAGCGCGTCGCTGATCTCGTTGAATCGCACCGGCTGCCAGAAGCCGCCCTTCTGCAGCGAATAGTCACGCGAGAGGTGCGCCATCAGTCCGCCACCCAGCGGATCGGGAAAGCGAAAGGCAATCGAGGTCGGCCGCACATCGGCACCCGGCTGCGTCACCAGCGACAGGTTCTCCCGTGTTTGAAGCGTGCTGTTGACGCCGACCGCCTGCCACATCTGCTGGATCACCTGCACCGCCAGCGACATCTGCAGGTAGTAGCCCGGCGTGATGCGGATGATCAGCTCTTCGCCGCGATAGCCGGCCTCGTGCAACAGGCGGCGGGCGCGATCGGGGTCGTAGTCGAAGCCCTTGCGGCCACCGTCGTAAAGGGCACCGAAGGTCGGGATCTGCAGCGCAGCCAGGCGCCGGAAGCCATCACCCCACAGCGAGCGGCCGAGCGTTTCGTAGTCCACCGCGTGGTTCAGCGCGCGCCGCACGCGGGCATCGCGCAGTACCGGCCGGCGCGTGTCGTAGTAGAGGATGTGCGCGAAATCGAGCGCGACGTCGATGCCTTCCAGCTTGGGGTGATGCGCCAGCGCCTCGGCCTGCTGCAGCAGCAGATTGGTCACCAGGTCGAAGTCGCCGGCTTGCAGGCCGGCAAGGCGGGCCGACGCTTCAGGCACGACGCTGAACACGATCTGACGTGCCGGTGGGCGGCCCATCCAATAGGCATCGTGCGACTCCAGCACGACACGCTGGTCGCGTTCGAAGCTGGCATAGCGGTAGGGACCGCTGCCCGCGGGACGGTGGCGCATGCCGCCAAGCCCCGCGGCCTGGTAGAAGCGTGCCGAATGGATCCAGCCGCCATAGGCCGCCAGGCGATGCGGCATGACGACATCGGGCGTGCGCGTGCGCAGCAACAGGCTGTGGCGGCCGGTTGCCTCGACACCGGTGAGATGGCCAAAGTTGACCCGGCCTTCGAAGTTCTGCACCTGCGGCCCCCACATGCGCTCGGCCGCAAAGGTCGAGAGCACGTCCTCGGCCGTCAGTTCTCCATCGTCATGCAGTCGGACACCGGGGCGCAGCGTGACTTCCCAGGTCAGGGGATCGCGACGCTCCAACCCGATCGCCAGGTGGGGTGCCAGATGCTGGCCACCATCGCGCGCTTCGGCGAGAAAATCGCGCCGCAACAGCGTGTCGAAGACGTTGTAGGTCAGCCGCAGGCCGACATTGGAAATCGTCTCCAGCGGCTCGAGTGTCGGCGGCAGGGCCTGGACGGCGATACGCAGCACCGGCCGGGTGTCGGCCTGGGCGCGGGCGAGATTGGCCAGGACTGTCGGCGCGGCGAGTGCGCCTGCGGTGACGGCGCGGCGAGTGAGCATCTCCGGCCTCCGGCAGTGGGATGCAAGAGTGTCTATGGCGCCGACATGACAATCGAATAACCTCGCCATGACACTTCAACGACGCGCCGGGGCGCGAGGAGGAGACTATGAAGCGCGTGTTGCTCGACAGCTACGGTGTGCCCGAGGAGGTCGCACGCTGCGCCGAGGTGCCCGATGTCGGCGCGCCGGGGCCGGGCGAGGTCGTGTTCGATGTGCTGCTGTTTCCGATCAATCCGGCCGACGTCTGGTTCTGCAGGGGCAGCTACCGGCTGAAGCCGCCGCTGCCCGCGACGCCGGGCGCCGAGTGCATCGGGCGGGTGACGGCGGTCGGCGCCGGCGTGTCGCACGTCAAGGCCGGCGATCTGGTGATCAACCTGCAGCGCGAGAACTGGGCCCAGAAGCGGCGGGTGAAGGGTGACGACGTCATCGCTGTCCCGGCCGGGCTCGATCTGAAGCAGGCGGCGATGCTGCGCATCAACCCGCCGACGGCGCTCCTGATGCTGAGCGACATGACGACACTGAACCCCGGCGACTGGGTGGTGCAGAACGTCGCCAACTCGGCCGTGGGTCGGCTCGTGATCGCGCTCGCCAAGGCACGCGGGCTCAGGACGGTGAATGTCGTGCGTCGCGAGTCGCTGTTCGCCGAGCTCAAGACGCTGGGCGCCGACGCTTGCGTCGTCGACGGGCCGGATCTCGCCGAGCGGGTTGCGGCGGCCACCGATGGCGCGCCGGTCCGGCTTGGCCTCGATGCCGTATCGGGAGCCGCGACGGCGCGGCTGGCGGCGTGCGTGGCCGACGAAGGCGTGGTCTGCAACTACGGCGCCATGAGCGGCGAAGATCCGATGGTGGGGCGCGGCGAGCTGATCTATCGCGGCCTGACGCTGACCGGCTTCATGCTCGGCCGTTTCATGGCCAAGCGCACCTTGTCGCAGATCCGCGACATCTACGCCGACCTGGGTCGCCAGCTCATGGACGGCAAGCTGTCTGCACCGGTCGAGAAGGTTTACGCGATCGACGACATCAAGCCGGCCCTGAAGCGGGCGCAGGAAGGCGAGCGCGCCGGCAAGATCCTGGTGGCACCCAACGGGATGGTGTGAATACCAGGCCGGGAACTAGGTGATTGGCCGCAGCTCGACGCTGACACCGTAGTGGTGGGCACCGCCGCCGAGGATCATGCCGCGCACCGGGCTGACGTCGGAGAAGTCGCGGCCCCACGCCACGATCACGTGTTCGTCGCGCACGATGAGATCGTTGGTCGGGTCGAGGTGAATCCAGCCGGCCTCGGGTCCGCACCACACGGCGATCCAGGCGTGGCTGGCGTCGGCGCCGCGCAGTTCGGCCCCACCGGCGCGCGGGTAGGTGCGGATGTAGCCGGAGACGTAGCCGGCCGCGAGGCCCAGCGCGCGCAGCGCGGCGATGCCGACATGGGCGAAATCCTGGCAGACGCCCACCCGGCGCGCGAAGACATCATTGAGCGGTGTCGAAACATCCGTGGCGCCGGGTGTGTAGGTGAAATCCGCCCGGATCCGGCGGATCAGGTCGAGCGCCCCGACCAGGATCGGCCGTCCTGTCGGAAAGGACGGCTGTGCATAGGCCAAGGCCTCGGGACCGATCGCAACCAGGGGCGAGGCGTGCGTGAACTCGGCGGCCGTCACCGATGCGGGAAGGGCCGCGGCCAGTGCGGCGGCCGTGATTTCCCAGGGCGGTGTTGCGGCAGGATCGGGCGGTGCCGGCAGCGCGACGTCGACCTGCGAGCGCATCTCGATGATGAGGACGGTATGTGCCTGTTCGATCCGGAACGAATCGACCTGGTTGCCGAAATGATCGATGTGCACGCCGCGCGACGGTGGCGGCGGATCGACCAGCAGGGTGCAGTCGGTGACGGTCTGCCCCGGAAAGGTGCGTGGTCGCAGATGGGCGATATGCTGGGCGAGATCGACCGTCGTGGCGTAGCGATAGGACGTGCGGTGTGAGACAGCGTAGCGCATCGGGCCGCTCACGGGGTCTGCAGGCCGAGCATGTGGGGTGTCGGCACCAGAGAGAAATAGTTGCGGGTAAGGTCGTCGGAGAGCTGGCCCAGCGCTTGCTCCAGACGATCGAGTGCGTGGCGCAGCTGCGCCATTGCCAGGCCTTCGTGCCGCCAGGCCCGCTCGTCGCGGGCGAACATCAACACCGCGTCGCGGAGTTCACTGACGTACTGCTCGGCCGGAAATGCGACGGCGCTGCCGGTGGCGCGGCCAAGCTCGCCAAGATGATCGTAGATGGCCTGAAGCTGGAACGCCACGGCGCGCGGATTGCTGTCGTCGAGCAGGACGAGGTCGAGCGTGGGCGCCGGCTCGAGTGCACCGAGATAGCGCGTGCGATAGGTGATGGTCGAGTCGCACAGCTCGAGCGCCAGCCGCATGGCCGACTCCCACACCAGCGGCGTCTGGGCAAAAGGCGAGAGGGCACCGCGACAGGTGAAGTAGCAGCGCTCCAGGCGGCGGCCGATATCGAGGAAGCGCCAGCCGGCCCCGCGCGTGACGTTCTCCTGCGACAGCCCGGCGAAGGTGGCCACGAAGCGGATCAGATCGTCGAGTGCGACCAGCAGCCGGTCGACATCGCCGCGCGCCGCCGCCAGCCGCCGGTTCATGGCGCCGAGCAACGCGTCGAGCGCGGCGATCATATCGGCGGAAAGCCGATCGCGCGTCGACGCCGCCAGCCGCTTGATGGCGCGCAGCGTCTCGGCGATCGGACGCCCGTCGGCGGGGAACCGAGTCAAGGTCTGCGCCAACAGCATGCTGTCAGGTGGCGCCATCGCCTCCGAGGCGCTGATCAGGCCCATTTCGCGCAGTGCCCGGGTGAGCTGGCGCAGCTCGGTCTGATCGCGCGGTCCCATCGGTCCCAACGCTACGCGCGACAGGGCGGCACGAATCAGCCGCGCGGTGTTGTCGAGCCGCTCGGTGTAGCGGCCAAGCCAGAACAGGTTGTCGGCGATACGACTCTGCAGATCGACGCCGCGCTGGATGGCCAGTCGCTGGAAGCGCGCCGTCGAGGGAATCACCACATCGGCATCGTCTTCGGCCAGCACCCAGATGTCGCGCAGCTGGCCGTCGAGTCGCCCGGGCAGCGCCAGCGGATCGGTCGCCGGCGTGCGCGCGATGCCGCCGGGCATGACGGTGTAGTCGCCGTCGCGCGCCACAACAAACAGGCGCAACACCATCGGATCGGGCCGCAGGCCGTCCGCCGTCCACGATGGTGCCACCGACGGCGACAGACGATGCTGCGCCACCCACGCAGATGGTCGCGCACGCACGCGGTCGTAGAGCGCGCGGCCGTCGCGGTCAGGGACAGTCGAAGCCGGTTGCAGCTGGTGCGTGGCCTCGAAGGCCGGGCGAAAGACCAGCGAATCGAAATGCGCCAGCGCGTGATCGAGGGCCGGCTTCTCGCCGAGCCACCAGGCGTCAAGCGCCGGAAGGCGCAATTCCTCGCCGAGCAGACGCCGCGCCAGGCCTGGCAGGAAGGGCGCCAGGGCCGGAGTCTCGATCGCGCCGCTACCCAGTGCGTTGGCCACGGTCACGCTGCCGGTGCGCGCGGCGCCAAGCAATCCGGTGACGCCCAATGTCGAGTCGGCACGCAGCTCGAGGGGATCGCAGTAGGCGCTGTCGAGGCGGCGCAACAGCACATCAACGTGCTTGAGCCCCTCCAGAGTCTTGAGAGCGACGCCTTCGGTCCGCACCGTCAGATCGGCACCTTCGACCAGCGTCATGCCCAGGGCGCGCGCCAGGAGCACCTGCTCGACGTAGGTCTGCGCGTAGGGACCCGGGGTCAGCAGCGCGACCAGTGGATTGCCGCCACCCGTGGCGGCGAGCTCAGCGAGCGTCTCCCGCCATTGTTCGTAGAAGGGGCCGATCTCGCGCACGGCGACAGCGCGGAAGGCCTCGGGCAGGGCCCGCGCGAGGGTGCGGCGGATGTGCAGTGTGTAGCCGGCGCCGGCAGGCGCTTGGGTATGATCGGCCAGTACTGCCCATGAGCCGTCGGCCATGTGCACGACATCGGCAGCGTAGACCACCAGATGACGCACCGGCCGGGGCGAGTCCGGACTGCGACAGGGGCGCAGGAACTGCGGGTTGGCCTGTATCAGCGCCGGCGGGATCGCACGCTCGGCCAGCAGGTGTTGCGGGCCGTAGATGTCGGCAAGAAGCGCGTTCAGCAGCCGGGCGCGCTGCGTCAGTCCCTCTTCGAGCTGGCGCCAATCCGAAGGCGACACGATCAGGGGCAGGCCTTCCAGGGTCCAGGCTTCGACCGGTGGCGCACCATCCGGCGTTGCGATCCCGGTGGCGCCGCCCTCGACCAATTGCAAGCGTGCCCGCTCGACGCGCTCGGCGAAGCCGGCACCTGGCAATGATCGCACCACGCTGAGCAAGGCCTGCCAGTGGTAGCGGATCGTCCCCTGGCCCGTGACCAATTCGTCGTAGGTGCCCTTGGCGGGGGATGCCTCTGGAATACGCAGGGCCTTCATGTTGCCGGGACTGTCATGGACGGAGCCCCAGAATCGCACAGCCCGGCGGTGCGGTCCACCGCCCGCCGGACCTCAGGCCCGGCGCAGGTCGAGTGTCAGCGGGTGGTCGGGATTGTCGAGCGGCCGGGGCTCGGCCATCGGACCCTGGGTATGGCCGATCGGTGCGAAGCGTACCCGGCGGCGCGCTTCGGCTTCGTTGGCGTTCACCGGGAAGCGGTCGTAGCTGCGGCCGCCGGGGTGCACGACGTGATAGGTGCAGCCGCCGATCGAACGACCGCTCCAGGAATCGTAGATATCGAATGTCAGGGGTGCATGCACGCCGATCGTCGGGTGCAGCGCGTTGGGTGGCTGCCAGGCGCGATAACGCACGCCGGCAACGTATTCGCCCGGGACGCCCGTCGCCCGCAGTGGCACGGCGTAGCTGTTGCAGGCCACGACATGGCGCGTGTCGTTGAGGCCACGCAATTTGACCTGCAGCCGTTCGAGTGAGGAGTCAACGAAACGCGCCGTGCCGCCGGCACCCGCTTCCTCGCCCAGCACGTGCCACGGTTCGAGTGCATGGCGCAGCTCCAGCTCGATGCCGCGTTGTGCGATGGCTCCGATCTCTGGGAAACGGAACTCCACGTGCGGGAGGAACCAATTGGGCTCGATTTCATAGCCAGCGCGGCGAAGGTCGTCGATGACCTCGCAGAAATCCTGCCAGACGAAGTGTGGCAGCATGAAATCGTCATGCAGCCGTGTGCCCCAGCGGGTCGGCTTCTTGTCGTAGGGCTGCCGCCAGAAACTCGCGAGCAGGCCACGCAGCAGCAGCTGCTGCGCCACGCTCATGCGCGGATGGGGCGGCATCTCGAAGGCGCGCAACTCGAGCAGGCCCCTACGACCGGCGGCGCTGTCGGGCGCGTAGAGCTTGTCGATGCAGAACTCGGCGCGGTGCGTGTTGCCGGTGACATCGACCAGCAGGTTGCGGAACAGGCGATCGACCAGCCAGGGCGGCGTCTCCTTGCCGCTCTCGATCTGGCGGAAGGCGATCTCGAGCTCGAACAGCGCGTCATTGCGCGCCTCGTCGACGCGTGGATGCTGGCTGGTCGGCCCGATGAACAAGCCCGAGAACAGGTAGCTCAGCGACGGATGGTTGTGCCAGTAGCCCAGCAGGCTCTTCAGCAGGTCGGGCCGGCGCAGCAATGGCGATTCGGCGGGCGTGCCGCCGCCCAAGGTCACATGGTTGCCGCCGCCGGTGCCGGTGTGACGGCCGTCGACCATGAATTTCTGCGCACCCAACCGCACGCCCCGCGCCTCTTCGTAGACGATTTCGGTCTTGTCCACGATCTCGCGCCAGCTCGCCGATGGGTGGATATTGACCTCGATGACGCCGGGATCGGGCGTCACCGAGAACTGCGACAGACGCGGATCGAACGGCGGCGGGTAGCCTTCGACGAACACCGGGCAACCCAGTTCCTCGGCAGTATCCTCGACGGCGGCGACGAGGTTCAGGTAGTCCTCGGCGTCTTCCGTCGGCGGCATGAACACATGCAGGTGTCCGTTGCGCGGCTCGAACGCCATGGCGGAGCGCACGATCCAGCCGGCGGACTGTCCTTTGACCGGCATGCCGTTCGCTCCAGGCTCGTGCGCACTGCCGTTGTCGCGCAGGGGCGCGGGAGTCGTATGCACCCGATCACCACCGGTCGCTGGTGACTGTAGCCGCGTTACGGCGGCGCGGCGCAATGCATCGAGCGGCGGCAAGGGTGCCTGCGCCATCAGCGGATCGGGATCATAGAAATATGTCTGATCCTCGGCCGCCGCCCAGGGCAACGAGTCCAGCGGCAGGCGGTAACCGATCGGCGAGTCGCCCGGCATGAGATAGAGCCGTTGCGCGCGCACGAACCAGGGTCCGCTGCGCCAGCGGCGGCCACGGCCATGATCGCGCTGGATCGGCAGCACGTGACCGGCGACGCTCTCCAGCCCCTGCTCGAAGATGCGCGCAAGCCGGGCGCGTTCCAGCGGCTCCTTGAGATTGGACTCGGCTGGATCGACGTTCACGGGCAGGCGCCGCTCGCGCCAGAGGTAGTACCAGGTGTCCTCGAAGGCCGGCAGTGCGAAGCCGGGATCGATCTGCAGGCGTTCGGCCAGCACCTGCGCGAAACGGCCGGCGAGCTCGGCATTGGCGCCGCTGGGCTTTTCCTCGTGCGCGATCAGGCGCGGGTCGCGCCAGATCGGCTCGCCGTCCTTGCGCCAGAACGAGGTCAGCGCCCAACGCGGCAGCTGCTCGCCCGGATACCATTTGCCCTGTCCGTAGTGCAGCAGCGATCCCGTGCCGAACCGCCGCGCCAGCCGTCGGAACAGGTTGCCGGCGATACGCCGCTTGTTGGCGCCAAGCGCTTCGGTGTTCCATTCGGCGCCGTCCATGTCGTCGACGGACACGAAGGTCGGCTCGCCGCCCATGGTCAAACCCACGCGGTTGCCGGTGAGGTCGCGATCGATGGTGTCGCCCACAGCGACGATCCGGTTCCACGCCTCCTCGGCATACGGCTTGGTGGTGCGCGGTGTTTCGCGGATCCGCGCCACCGACATGGTGAAGGCGAAATCGACATCGGCCTTGCCGACCAGGCCTTCAATCGGCGCCGCGCTCTGCGGTTCCGGCGTCGCGGCCAGGGGGATATGGCCTTCACCCGCCATCAGGCCGGAAGTCGGGTCGAAGCCGATCCAGCCGGCGCCAGGGAGATAGACCTCACACCAGGCATGGAGGTCCGTGAAATCCTGTGCCGGGCCCTCCGGGCCGTCCAACGGTTTCTCATCCGCCTTGAGCTGGATCAGGTAGCCGGACACGAAGCGGGCGGCGAAGCCGAGATGCCGCAGGATATTGACCAGCAACCAACCGGTGTCGCGGCACGATCCCTTGCCAAGCCTCAACGTCTCCTCGAACGTCTGGACACCGGGCTCCAGGCGGATGACATAGCCGATGTCCTGCTGCAGGCGGCGGTTCAGCTCGACGAGGAAATCGACGCTTCTGCGCGGCGCCGTGTCGACCCGCGCGAGCCAGGCCGCCATCCGGGGACCTGGCGTCGTCGTCTTGCGGAACGGCGCCAGATCCGCCGACAGCGTCGGATCGTACTGGAAGGGATATGTCTCGGCATCGGGTGCGAGGAAGAAGTCGAACGGATTGATCACCGCCATGTCGGCAACCAGGTCGATCGCTACCTCGAAGCGTGATGCCGGCTCGGGGAAGACCAGACGGGCGAGATAGTTGCCCTGCGGATCTTGTTGCCAGTTGATGAAATGTCCGCCGGGCTCGACGTTCAACGCATAGGAGAGGACCGGCGTCCGGCAGTGCGGCGCCGGGCGCAGCCGTACGATCTGCGGTCCTAACGTAACGGGCCGGTCATAGACGTACGTGGTGCAGTGGTGAAGCGCGACGTGGATGCTCATGGCCTACCAACCCCCTCCCCATCCCCCTTGCAGCAAGTTTCGCGCCACCGCTATTGTCCGCGGGCATTGAATGGAGGGAAACATGCAATCGGAAATCACTGAAGTCGAAAAGACTCTACGCACATATTTCGACGGGTTGTATGAAGGTGACACCAAGAAACTGGGTGAGGCGTTCCACCCGGCCTCACATCTCTACAGCGTGAACAGTGAAGGCTCGGCCGCCGACCTGCCGCGGGCTGACTGGTTCAAAGCGGTGGAGAGCCGTCCATCGGCCAAGGCCAAGGGCGACGAGCGGCGCGACCGGATCGTGTCCATCGACTTCAGTGGTCCGGCCACGGCCATCGCCAAAGTCGAGTGCCAGTTGCCGCCGCGCTACTACACCGACTACCTGACCCTTCTGAAGATCGATGGTCGCTGGCAGGTCATCGCCAAAGCCTTCCACTTCACCACGAAGTAGGCGCTTGGCCATCAGATCGGGCCGAACTGGCGCGTCACCAGCAGGCAAACCAGCATCACGCCTGTGAGCGGCCAGCGCAGGCGTGGATACCAGGGGGCAATCCAGCCGCGACGGGCTGCGGTGATGTCGTAGGCCAGCACGAGAAGCAGGATCGCGGCCATCATCAGCAGCCCGTTGCTTTCACCCAGCGCCAGCGCCAGCCAGGCAAGCAGCGGCGCGGTTGCGGCAGCAATGAGCCGTGCGGCAGATAGCGGTGTCTCGCGTAGCGCCAGACCGCCGTGGATAGCGCCGAGATACGAGATGAGACAGGCGCTGTAGCTGATCAGCGCCACGTAACCGTAGAGGCGCAGCGTCGGGCTCGACGCCGACGTCGCGGCGCTGGCCGCCGCGACGCACGGGATCAAGCTGGCGATGCCCAGCAGCAGTGCCGGCAGGGGTATCCGCCGGTCTGCGGATGGCGCCATGCCGGCGCCCGAGGCCCTATTCCTTGACGTCGGCGGCGACCCGGACCTTCAGCATCTTGTCGGGGTTCTGCGGCGGCTCGCCCTTCTTGATCTTGTCGACGAACTCCATGCCCGTCACGACCTTGCCCCAGACGGTGTA
>Ga0187894_10003298_pt1 | contig 18246 bp, 13 predicted proteins | sample GBC1701081metaG_FD_136650 | JGI IMG/M metagenome (GOLD analysis project Ga0187894, IMG submission 136650) | White microbial mat communities from a lava cave in the Kipuka Kanohina Cave System on the Island of Hawaii, USA - GBC170108-1 metaG ...
CGCTCTCCGATGCCGAGCGCCGCGCCGCGTTCCACCTCCTGTTGCTGCGCAGCGGGGAGAAGCGATGACCGACCGGCGTGCCACCGTGACCCGCACGCTCGAGGCCGCCGACGGGGGCGATCGCGCGGGGCTCGACGCGATCGTGCCCGACGTGTATGACGAGCTCCGGCGCCTCGCCGGGTCCTATATGCGGCGGGAGCGTGAGGCCCACACGCTCCAAGCGACCGCGCTCGCGAACGAGGCCTACGTGCGCCTCGCCGACCAAACGAGAGTCAAGTGGCGCGGGCGCGCGCAATTCCTGGCCATCGCGGCCCGCGCGATGCGGCAGATCCTCGTCGACCACGCGCGGCGCCGCGACGCGGAGAAGCGCGGCGGAGACCTCGTTCGGGTCACGCTGTCGGACACGGCGGCGACCTTCGGCCAGCCGGTCCTCGATCTGCTGGCGCTCGACGAGGCGCTCACCGCGCTCGGCGCCCTCGACGAGCGGAAGGCGCGCGTCGTGGAGCTGCGTTTCTTCGCCGGCCTCTCGACCAAGGAGGCCGCGGAGGCGCTCGACCTGTCCGAGACGACGGTGGACGACGACTGGGCCCTCGCCCGCGCCTGGCTCCGTCGCCGTCTCGGGGGGTGAGCCGGCCCCCGCAGCCCCCCCGTGCCAAAGGGGAGGCGGCCGCCCCGCAGTCGCGCCGGGGCAGCCGCCGGACCGAGGCCATTGAGCCTACTCGAACACGACGTAGCGGACGGTCACGTTGTAGGACTTGTACGTCGCCAAATCGCCGTGTTCCTCCTTCACGGCCGTCACCTGGAGTTTCGCGTATCGGTCGGCCGTGGTCCGCACGGCGAGCACGTCGCCGATGTCGATGCCGTTGGCGTCGGTCCCGTTCACGAGGAGGGAGCCCATCGCGGAGGGATCGGCGTTCTGGATGTCGGCCTTGGTGAGAGAGTCGAAGTCGACCTGACCGAGCTTCGCCCGTCTCACGTTGAAGTGCATGTGGGCCGTGGCATTCTTGTGCGGTTCGTCGACGCGGACCCACAGGTCCACCGGCGCATTCGGGTCGTCGTCGTCGTCCCACGCCTTCGGGTCGATGACCGAGCCCGCGACCTCGTCGGTGCCTTTCTTGCCCTTGTCGAGGTCCAGCGTGGCGAGATACCAGGTCCACCGCTGCTCATGGAGCGGGTGGGCCGTCTTCGCGTTGAGGGTAAGCGAACCGATCCGGTGGGCGTCGATGATGTCGGCGTCCGCCACCGTCCGTCTCGCGAAGACGCCGTCGGCGACGAACGCGACGACCTCGACGTCCCGCCCGGTGAAGCTCGACGGGAGGTCGACGGTGAATCCGTCGGGATCCTCGAAGAAAAAGATGCTCCGCTGCATCGTGACGTAGCCGTCGGGGAGCGCCGGGTGGTAGGCCCTCACCCATGCGATGTCCGAGACCGCGTCTCCCGGATTCCCGCTCGAGACGTTCGCGTAGAGGAAGTGGTTGGGGACGTCGAGGCTGAGGCTCTGGATCACCGGCGGCTGCGGGCCTGCCTCCACGAACAGTCGGCCCAGATCCGCCTCCGCTCTCGAGGCGGCGAGGTTCTCGACGACGACCTTCAGCAGCCCTTCCGTCCCCTCGGGGGCGGTCCCGGAGTAGAACCCGGCGCCCGGGATGTCCTCCAGGAGGGGAAGCGCGACGGACCCGTCCTCGTTCGTGACCACGACGGAGAAGATGCCCTGGTAGTCGGCGACCGACGCCTTCACCTCGCCGGTCAGCGAGTCGAGGTAGGCATAGTGGATGACAGGGCCCGGCGCCGTCTGCGCATCGCGCGGCGCGCGGACGAGCAGCGACGTGCCGGGGAGCAGCCGGGTGTCGTCGAGCACGAACCCCGGCGGCGGCGAGGTTTGCGCCGCCCCGTCGCCCGCAAGCGTCCATCCGTTGGCACGCAGCGTGTCGTCGTCGAAGACGAAGTTGAATCCCGAGAGCGAGCGCGTGCGGGTGATCCCGTCGCGGTCGGCATAGTGCATCGTCCCGTCCTGCATGCCCAGCCGCTCGAGCGCGTCGGCGAGCGTCATGACCGGGGCCGACGGCGAGTCGTCGGCGTACACGAGGTGATGGATGAGGTGGCCGTCGCCGAAGTCGATGCGCAAGTTGGCGCACACCGCGTCGCAGCGGCCGACGTATTCGTTCACGTCCCCGATCCGCTCCCATGTCGCCTGGGACGAGAGGCGCATGACGTCGCCGCGGATCTGGGTGACCGTGATGCTGACGGGTGCGCCACGCTCGAGCGCGCGCAGCTCGGTCATCGTGAGGCTCAGCGGCGAGTTGTCCGCCATCGTCGAGACGGTCCAGTAGACGCCGACGTCCGCGGGGTACGTGGCTCCGGGAACCAGCATGTGAACCTGGGAACTGCCCGGCTCGAACGTGGCGACGTTCAGGCCGCCGATCTTCATGGTGAGCGTCGGGGAGAGGTTCGAGAGAGGCGCGGTGCCCCGGTTGTGCACCTTGAGGAACAGCTTGATCCTCGCGGCGTCGGTCGGGTTCATGCTCCGCGCCATGGACCAGTTCTGGGTGGTCGTGACCGACTCTCCTACGGCGACGGACGTGCTCGTCGAGTTGGTGCCGGACCACTTCTCCCCGTAGTTCGCCGAGACCTTGACGCTGGGCTCCTTGCCGATCGTCCCCTCGACGCCTGCCTGCCATGACGATTCGTCGGTCTCGGAGTAGGACTTCGCGGTCTCCCTCGTCCACGTGCGGCCCTTTTCCAAGGACTCTTCCTGCGTGATCTCGATGTCCTCGTTGAGCGTCACGGTGTACCCCGTGAGCTCGACGACGATGTTGGGATACGCGGGCACGAGCGGGTCTGCGCCCGGGTCCTCGACGGACGGGTCCAGCAGCGTGCCCGAGGCCTCGGTGGCGTCCGAGTACGCGTCCTGGTCGGTCGAAGGCTGGAGGGGGTCGGTGACGTAGTGGACGACATCCGGGTCGCCGTTCCAGGCGACAAACCGGCCCGTCATGAAGTCGTGCGTGTACCCGTAGTACTCAAGGTAGTTCGCGATGCCGTCGCCGTCCGTGTCCACGAACTCCCCGTCGTTGACCTGGTCGTCGTCGTCGTCGCTGTCGACCGGCGCGATCGCGCCGTCAAGGTCCTCGTCCGGGAGCGGGTCGTCGCGATCGAACTCCGCGCCGAAGAGCTCGAAGTTGTCCGAGAGGCCGTCGCCGTCCGTGTCCTTGTTGCCGGTCTCTGTGGTCAGCGTCGTCTCGACGGTGTCCGGCAGCGAGTCGCCGTCGGTGTCGGGCACGCCGGCCAGCCGGGCGGCGTTCACGGCGTCCTCGAGCTCCCCGAGGTTTGCGTAGGGGCCCGCGGGCGCCTGCGGCTGGGGCCGTGCAGTGGTCCCGCCATCACTGCATGCCGGGAAGGTCAGGGAAAAGAGCAACAAGCTCCGTCGAATCCACCGTCTCTGGCACATATCGCCTCCTTTGGTTCTCAGGAGGTAAGTGCGCAATCCACCCCAGGAATCCCCGGACCAGGTACTAGGTACAGCCCCCGAACGCTGCAACTGATTGCCGAATCGGCAGTTATGGCCGCGGGGTGCGGACTTCAAGTCCGCGCTCCGAGAGGGCTTCTCGCGGTCCCTACCTGCGGCCACGCATCGGGAGCGCGGTCCAGTCGACCGCGCCCTCGGCGACGTCTACGCCGACGCCCACGTTGCGGCAGGCCCAGTTGTCGCTCGGGTCGCGGTCGCCCCAGTTGGTCCCATCGCGGTCGGGGTCGCCGTAGTCGTCGTCGCCGCCGATGTCGAGGAAGAGCGCCATGGACGACGCCTCGACCCAGTAGCTCGCGAGCCCCTCCCTGTTGGCAAACCGGCTGGCGTCGTAGGTCGCGCTGCCCGGCGGGCCCTTCGGCGACCGGTAGACGTCGTTGCCCCCGATATCGACGAGGAACGTGAACGAGCGGTTGATCGACCAGGAGATGCCCTCGCCGGCGGTGTTCGCGTAGAGGTCCGTCGCGGCCATCTCGTAGCTGTCGTTGCCGCCGAGGTCCACGAGCGGCGTGATCGCGAAATCGTGGCCGAACGCGATGCTCGTCCGACGCCCGACGTGCTTGTCGTCGCCTGCCTCGTCCACGAGCGCGCCGATGCAGAAGTGCGCACCCGTCGCCTGCGACCAGACGTGGCCGTCGTACGTGTCGTTCCCGGCGCCCTCCCACAAGAGCCCCGTCCCGAACCAGTACCCGGTCCCCATCGACCAGTTGCCCGACCGGTAGCTGTCGTTGCCCTCGGCGTCGAAGAGCCCCCCGAGCCCCCCCGCCCAGTTGTGCCCGTCGGAGAGGTCGCCGCGACGGCCCATCGCGCACCCCTGTGCGTTCGACACCGCGATCTTCCCTTCCGAGTGGTAGCTCGGGCGCCCGGACGCCGGCCCGTCCGGTTCCGCCAGGTACGTGTCGTCGCCGAGGCGGTCCGCGAGGACGCCGACGCCCCCGACGCCCCCCAAACCCTGCCCGTCGGAGTGGATGTAGTAGTCGTCCTTGCCGGCCGCGTCGAACAGGAGCCCGACGCCGAAGTACCCGCATCCCTGCGCCGACCAGCGCGCGCGGTAGACGTCGTCCCCCGCGAGGTCCATCAGCGCGCCGAAGCCGAACTGCCCGACCCCTTGCGCGTACTGCTCCGCCCGGTAGTTGTCCGTCCCTGCCACGTCCAGCAGCACCCCCACCCCGCAGATCCCCGCCCCCTGCGCCGCGCGGTCCGCGCGATACGTGTCGTTGCCGCCGACGTCGAGGCAGAGCGACACGAGCCGCCCGGTGCCGTTCGCCCCCGCGCCCCCCGCATACGTGTCGTTCCCGCCCAGGTCCACGATCAGGAGCGAGTCGTGCGCGTCGATCGTGTCGTCGCCCTTCCCGCGCACCCGCACCCACCCCCACGGCGTCTCCCAGTCGAACGCCGCGTCCACCGGCTCAAGCGCCGCGAGCGCGCGCCGCGCGTTGTCGAGCGCCTGGACGCACTTGCCCGACGCGTACCAGAGCGACGCCTCGTCCCACGCGAGCGCGACGTCGTCGAGCTCCGCGGGGTACTCGAGGGCGTCCACCTCCTCGGCACCGAGGTCGAGCCGTCGCGCCGCCGCCGCGAGCGCCGCCGGCTCCACCCGGCGGAACGCAAGCGCCGCCCAGCGGTGCGCGTCCACGATCGCGAGCACCAGCTGGCCGACGGCCTGGCTCACCTCCGGCGTGAGCTTCGAGGCCGCCTCGCGCAGCCCGGCCTCCACGAGCGGGTACGGCGACTCGTTGTCCCCCGAGAGGAACCGGGTCTTCCGGCCGGCCGCGCGATACACCTCGAGGATCGCGGCGTCGAGCGGCGTGGGCGCCGCCATGAGGTTCGGGCCGTAGGGTCGGATGCCCCCGTGCTTCAGGTTGAATCCGACGACGTGGGAGAGGAAGTAGAGGCTCCCCGCGCCGTACGGGTCCAAGGGCTTCGCGAGCGCCTCCGCCTGGAGCCCGTCGCGCACCGCGCGCCCGAGCCCGCGCGTGAACGGCACGGTCGCGAGCGGCTCCGAGAAGAGCGCGTCGAAGTGGTCGAGCTTCCACGCGACCGCGCGCGGGAACCGGTGCCACGACCCCTTGGGCTCCCAACCGAGCTGCGCCCGTCCGAATCCGCCGAGCGCGAGCGCGTCGTCGAGCGCGTCCGCGCGGGCCGGGACAGCAAGGAGAAGCAGGGGCAGGAGCCGTCGCATGGCGGCTTCCTACCACAAATGAAGAGAGGGGGCACGGGGGAGAGGTCCCCCGATGCCCCCTCCGATTCAAGCTACTTCGTCTGCTCGACGAGCGCGGTCGCGCGCGCCTCGAGGTCGGTCCCCTTGAGGCCGCGAACAAGCGGACCGAGCTGCTTCTGAGCCTCGGCCTTCTCGCCGCGGGCGATCATCGCCTCGATGTCGTCGAGCTGCTTCCCGGCCGCGGCGAGGACCTCGACGCCGGTCTTGCTGACCATCTCGACGATCGCGTCGCCTTCCTTCGCCACCTTCTTCTGGAGGGCGGCGAAGTCCGCGAGCGCCTTCGCGACGTCGCCGGCCTCGAGCGCCTTCTTGATCGCAGCTTCGGCCTCCTTGACCTTGCCGAGCGTCTTCCGGCTCACGCCCTTGCCGTGGGCCTTCTCGAGCTCCTTCTTCTTCGCCGTGACGAGGTCGGTGAGCGTGCCCATCCCGTAGCCGCCCTGGATCTTGCCCATCTCCTCGAGCGTGTGCGGATCGACCACCGCGGTGTACGGGATCTTCCCCGTGTTGTTGTAGCTGCCCCCCTTGGAGCCGTGGAGGGTGCTGACGTCCTCCGCGGTCAGGTTGGGCCACTCGAGCATGAACTCCTTCTCCTGCCCGTCCGCGCCCTTCCCCTTGTAGGTTCCGGCGCGCTTCTCCTTCTTCCCGATCGCCTCGTCGAGCCGGGAGAGGCAGAGCACCTCGACGGTGTTCTCCTCCGCGAACGCGATGTACTTCTTGTTCTGGAGCACGGACCCGTGCACCGACCAGCACGGGCCTCAGTAGAAGCCGTGGCTGTGGACGACGATCGGCAGGTTGAGGAGCTTCGCCTCCTCGACGGCCGCGTCCCACGACCTGGCGTAGTTGACCGACGGCTCGGGCTTGTCTCCGCCGGCGGCCGTGCCGAGGGCCGCAGCGAGCGCGAGCGTCGCCGCGGTCGCGAACAGGTGTTTCATGATCTCGAACCTCCTTGGATTCGCTGTCTTCAGGACTTCGTCTTGGCCTCGAGCGCCGAGGCGCGCTCCGCGAGGTCGGTGCCCTTGAGGAGCTTCGCGAGGCGCGAGGCCTCGGCGCGAGCTTGGCCCCCCTGGCCCCCCTCGATCTGCTTCTCGAGCGCGTCGAGTCGGCTCTTAAAGTCCGCGAGGACCGTGTCGCGGGTCGCGCCGACCTTGCGTCGCACGGTCTCGTGCTCGCGGGCGGTCTTGCTCTCCATCTCCTCGAGGAGCGCGAGCGCCTTGTCGAGCTTCCCCTCGCCGAGGAGCAGGTCGATCCTCACCTGCGCGTCGGCGACGAACTCCCAGAGCTTCGCCTCGACGCCCTTCCCGTGCTGCTCCTCGAGCGCCTTCACGTGACGCGAGATCACCTCGATGAAGCCCGCGGCGCTCGTCGCCTCGCCGCGCTGGATCCCGCCGAGGTCTTGGAGCGTGTGCGGATCGACGACCGCGGTGTAGGGCATGAGCGGGCCCTTCATGTACTCGAGCGGCTTCCCCTCGTGGAGCGCGAGCATCTGCTTGATCGTGACGCCCGGGCAGCACTCGAAGTACTCGACCTCGTCGCCGTACGGGTCCTTCGACATGTAGGTCTTCGCGTTCGCGGGCTTCTCGGCCAGCGCCTGCTCGATGTCCTTCATGCACATGAGCTCGACGCAGCTCTCGCGGGAGAACTTGATGTAGGAGGGGTTCGCGAGCACCGACCGGTGCAGGGACCAGCAGGGGGGTCAGTAGAAGCCATGCCGGTGGATGACGATCGGCACGTTGCGGGCGCGCGCCTCCTCGACCGCCGCCTCCCACGTCGGGGCCCAGCGGAGGGACTCCTTGTCCTTGTCCTTGCCCGCCGCGGCGGGCAGGAGGAGAACGAGGAGGGGCAGGAGAGCCCGCATATCGGGTACTACGCTACTCCCCCGGGGGGTTTGTGTCCCTTTCTGCTGGCCGCAGGACGCGGCCCCGCGAGGAAACGCCGGTTCAGCGGCCGAGGATCTGGTCGAGCAGCCACTCGACCCGCGCACAGTCGGTCACGCGCGGGAGCCAGTCCTCGGGCAACGGGTCCGTGCAGCCGCGGATCGCGCCGGTCACGAGCAGCCGGCCGGCGCTGTCGCCGCCGGCGAGGATCGTCGCGCGGGAGGATGCGGCGAAGTCGGGCCCGTGAAGCGCGGCGTGGAGCGCGACGGGGAAGGACTGGGAGACGGAGCACGCCTGGCCGACCTCCTTCGCGAACGCGAGGTGGTCGGGGCCAGCCTGGAGCGCTCGCAAGGCAAGCGCTCCGGCCTCGCCGCCGCGCTCGACCGCGGCCGCGACGGCGCCATGGGCGTTCGCGCCGAGGATCGCGACGCGGATCGCGGTGGCCGCCGCGAGACCGAACTCGACAGCCTTCGGGTGGTCGTGGGTGACGCGGATCGCGGCTTCGATCCGCGCCTCGCGCTCGCGGTCGTGGAGATAGCGGGCGACGATGGGCGCGAGCTTCGCGAAGCAGCCGGCCTGGTCGTCGTCCGCGCCCCGGCGCGTCGAGAGGAGCCCCTTCGTCGCCTTGTCGAGGTAGCCGTCGTAGCCCGGGTCGCCGAACCGCGCGAGCAGCCGCGCCTTGTAGTCGTCGAGGTCGAGGCGACCGCGTTCCGCGAGGCTCTCGATCACGACCATCGCATGGTCGCCGTAGTGCGTGAAGTCGCCGGCGCGGCGGCGGGCGTGGTATTGGCCCGGCGGCTGGAACTCCGGCGTCGCGCCCCCGCGGCGGCGCACCTCGTCCGTGTCGTAGATCCAGTGGAGGCCGAGCGCGGCGGCGTCGCCGACGAGCGCCCCCAGGATCGCGTTTCTCGCGCGGTCGTTCATAGCACCTCCAGGACGACGAGCGACGCGTCGTCGGCGAGATCCTCGCCCAGCTCGCGGAGGACGTGCTCCTTGAGCTCGTCGGGCTTCATGGTTCCCGCGCCCTCCAGCAATCGGATCAGCCCCTCCTCGCCCAGCAGCTCCCCGTCGGGCCCTTTCGCCTCGGTGAACGCGTCCGTGTGGAGCACGAGCACGTCGCCCGGGGCCAGCTGCGCGTGGTGCTGCTCGTAGCGCAGCGCCTCGCCGCGGACGATGCCCAGCGGCATCCCGGGCGGCGCGCCGTCCGAGGGGCGCACGGGCGTGAACCGCCCCTTCGAGCCGCGCAGGATCGACGGGTGGCCCGCGTAGGCGTAGACGAGCGAGCGGTCGCGGCTGTCGATGATCGTCGAGACCATCGTCGTGAACTTGAACGCGCCCGTCCGGCGCGCGAGGAAGGCGTCGTTCACCGAGGAGAGCATCGCCGAGTTGTCGTGCGCGCCGATCGACTGCTGGAGCGCGTCGTGGATGATGCGCGCGACCTCGGCGCTCTCCTCGCCGTGGCCCGAGACGTCGGCGAGCACCGCCTTCGTGAGGATGCTCATGCCGCAGACCGAGAGGAAGTGGATGTCGCCGCCCGCGGCGCCGCCTTGGTAGACGCGCGACCAGCATTCCCCGCGGACGCCGGCGAGCTTCACGGAGACGTCGCAGGCCCCCGTGCCCCCCCACACCTCGGAACAGAGGATCTCGCGCATCCGCAGGAATCCTACCTCGTCGTGCGGGGCCTGACGCCCTTCCGCCGCGAGTTCCGGCGCGCAGAGTCTCGCGGTGAGCGAGAACGCGTTCGTTGATGGGTGTCAGGCACCGTACGATGAAGCCGGTGGACCTCCTCGGCAAGCGACTCGGCGACTTTCGCGTCGGCACCGAGCTGGGCCGGGGCGGAATGGGCGCGGTGTACCGCGCCGAGGCGCTCGCGGACGGCCCCGCGGGGAAAGCGGGCACGGCCGTCGCGGTGAAGGTCTTCCACGCGCACCTCGTGCAGGAGGCGAGCGCGTTCGAGCGGTTCCGGCGCGAGGCGGAGATCGGGCGCCGCATCCGCCACGCGCACGTCGTCCGCACGTTCGATATCGGCTTCGCCGACGTGGACGGGCAGAAGGTCCACTACATGGTGATGGAGCTGATCGACGGGCAGACGCTGTCCGGGCTCCTCGCCGAGCTGGGCACGGTCCCCGCCCACCTCCTCTTCCAGATCGCCGACCAGGCGCTCGACGCGCTCGCGGCAATCCACGAGCGCGGGATCATCCACCGTGACATCAAGCCGCAGAACATCGTGATCACGCCCGACCATCGCGTGCTCCTCATGGACCTGGGCGTCGCGCGGCTCCAGGCGGAGGGCCAGACGCTCACGCAGGCGGGCGAGTTCGTCGGCTCGATCGCCTACGCGGCCCCGGAGCAGTTCCTGCCGACCGAGCGGATCGGCGCGCGCGTCGACCTCTACGCCTTCGGCATGGTCCTCTTCGAGCTCGCCGCCGGGCGCGGCCCGTACGAGACGCAGGACCTCTCCGCGGTCCTCGCGCAGAAGCTCAAGGGCGAGGTCCCGCCGCCGCGGACGTTCCGCCCCGATCTCGACGCCTTCTGGAACGAGGTGATCGTCGCCGCCACGCGCAAGGAACCCTCGGCCCGCTTCGCGAGCGCCTCGGAGCTGCGCAGGATCCTGCGCGAGGGCGAGGCGGGCGAGTGGTGGCAAGAGCGCGCGGCGGGCACGGCGCTCCCGGCGGCGGACCGCGCGCTCCGCCGGCTGCGGCTCGAGCGGGAGGCGCCGCTCACCGGCCGCGGGGACGACCTCGCGAAGCTCCGCCTCGCGTGGAGCCGCGCGCGCGAGCAGGGGCAGGTCCTCCTCCTGACCGGCCCGTCGGGGGTCGGCAAGTCGCGGCTCCTCTACGACTTCCTCGAACAGGTGGCCGCGGCGGGCGGTCCGGTGATCGCCGCCGGCCGCGCGGTCGGCAGCGGCGGAAGGAGCTATCAGCCCTTCGTCGAGGCGCTCAACGACCTGCTGGACCCGGGCGACGCGGACCCGGCGCTGCGGCGCGCGCGCCTCGAGGAGCGCCTGCGCGTGATCCTTGCCGACACCCCCGGCGTGGTCCCGCACTTCGTCGAGTTCCTCCTGGGCGGGGTCCAGCCCGGCGTCGAAGGCGGGTTCACCGACGACGCCCTCCGCGCCGCCTGCGCGCGGATCGTGCGGCGGACGGCAAGCGAGCGGCCGCTGATCCTCGCGATCGAGGACCTTCAGCTCGCGGGCACGGAGACACTCGACCTCTTCCGGTACGTCGCCCGCACGGCCCCCGAAGCCCCCGTCCTTCTCCTCGGCGTCGTGGCGGCCGACGAGGTCGAGGAGGGTTCGAGCCTCCACGAGCTCCTCGCCTCCGCGATCGACAAGCTCGCGCTCGCGCCGCTGCCGTTCGCCGCGACCGAGGAGCTCGTGCGCGCGCTGGTCCTTCACGAACGCACCGTGCGCTCCCTCGCGCGCCCCCTCCACGAGCGCGGCGACGGCAACCCCGCGATCGTCCTCGAGATGATCGCGCACCTGAAGCAGGGCGGCGCGCTGGTCGCGGAGGGGCAGGGGCTCGCGCTCAAGGGGACGCTCGACGAGTCGGCGGTCCCGCGCAACGCGCGCGACCTCGTCGGGCTGAAGCTCGGCCGCCTCGACGACGAGCAGCGCGAGACGCTCGAGGCAGCGGCGGTCCTCGGCTACGAGTTCGACGCCGGGCTCCTCGCGGACGTCGTCGGCGACCAGCGGATCAAGCTCCTGAAGCGGCTCGCGACGCTCGAGCGCAAGCACCGGCTCCTCGGGAGCTCCGGCAAGAGCTCGTTCCGCTTCGCCGGGAGGCAGGTGTACGAGGCGGTCTACGACTCGATCTCCCCGGCGCTGCGCACGGAGTACCACGCGGTCGTGGCCGATACGATCGGGAAGGAAGGGGGCGCGGGGGAAACCGCGCCCGAGACCGCGTACGCCCTCCTCTACCACCTGCTCCACGCCGACCGCGCGGCGGAGGCGGAGCCCTACCTCGACCGGGCACTCGATTACGTGGGCGCCTCCTTCCACGCGAGCTACGCGGCCCCCTTCCTCGAGAAGGTGAACGGCGCGCTCGCCGCGGCGCCGGCCGCGAGGCGGTTCCCGATCGCGATGAAGCTCTGGGGTTTCTACGAACTGCTCGCGCGCCGCGCCGACCAGCTCCGCGTCCTCGCGCAGGCGCGTGCGAACGCGGACGAGTTGGGCGAGCCGGGCCCCCGGGCACGCGCCTACGCCTGCATGGCGCACACGTACGCCTTCACCGGGGAGCCGGAGAAGGCGGAGGCCGAGGCCCAGACGGCGCTCGCGCTCGCCCGCGAGGCGAAGGACCGCCAATGGGAGGGCAACGCGCTCCACCTGCTCGGGCTTCTCGCGTACCGGCGAGGCGAGTTCGCGCGGGCGGCGGAGCGCTGGCGCGAGGCGCTCGCCATCCGGCGCGAGATCCAGGACCGCCGCGGCGAAGCGAGCAGCACGCAGGCGCTCGCGAACGTGATGCCGCAGATCGGCGAGGGCGAAGGGGCGCTCGACATGATGACGGCCGCCCTCGAGATCACCCGCGGGATCGGCGACCGCAGGGAGGAGTGCACGGTCCTCAACAACATCGCCAACTTCCTCGTCGGCGCGCTCCGGGTCGAGGAGGGCCTCGGGCGGTTCGAGGAGGCGATCCGGATCAGCCGGGAGCTGGGCGCGGCGAGGCAGGAGGCGTACCAGCTCTCCAACATGGGACGCGCCTACTCGATCCTCGGCCAGATCGATCGCTCGAAAGACTGCCTCGAGCGCGCGCTCGGCCTCTTCCGCGCCCTCGAGAACCCGAACGGGGAGATGGACTGCCTGATCCGCCTCGGCAAGCTCGTCGCCGCCTTCGGCGACTACGGCGCCGCGCGCGAACGGCTCGACGCCGCCTCGGCGCTCGCCCGGCGCGTGGGCGCGAAAGCGAGCATCATCGGCGCGGAGCGCACGCTCGCGAGCCTCCTCCACGCGACCGGAGCGCGCGCGGAGGCGTGGACGCGGTTCCAGGGGACGCTCGCCCTCGAGGACGAGGTGAAGAGCCCCGCGAGCCGCGCCGTCACGCTCATGGCGATGGCGGACGCGGCGCTCGGGGAGGGCGATTTCGGGAAGGCCAGCACGCTGCTCGAGGAGGCGCGGCGCGTCTCCTCGGGCGGCCTCGATGGCCTTCTCATCCTCTGCCGGCTCGCGCGCGCCCGGCGCGGGCTCGGTCTCGAGGCCGAGGCGCTCGCCGCCGCGGAAGAGGCGGAGCGGAAGCTCGAGACGCTCGGCGCGGTGACCCCGGACGTGGGCCCGGAGGTCCACTTCTCGCTCGGCGAGCTCGCGAAGGACGAGGGGCGGCGGCGCGCCCACCTGGAGCGTGCGCACGCGCTGCTCGAGCGGCGGCAGGGCGCGATCCGCAACGACGGCTACCGCGAGCACTACCTGACCCGCACCTGGCCGAATGCCGAGATCCTCTCGGAGGCGCGGAAGATCCTCGGGTCCGCGGCGCCCTCGGAAACGAAAAAGGGCGGCCGCTGAGGGCCGCCCTTCGGGGTGCGATGGGCTACGACGCGCGGCGCCGGCGGCGCGCGATCACGGCGCCCGCGATGCCGGTGATCGCGAGGAGCGCGAGACCCGGCTCGGGGACCTGGGTGCCGACGATCTGGCCATTGACGAAGTCGAGGCTCACGGTCGCGAGGAAGACGGGATCGGTGAAGCCGTTGATGTCCACGCCCTCGGTGTCGCCGACGTTCGCGACGGTGTCGAATCCGAGACCGCCCTGCGTGAACGTCCCGATCGGGGCGCCGAACTGGTTCATGAACTGGCCGGGGCCGACGAACGCCATCCCGCCGGGGGTGGGAAGACCCGGATGGAGCATGTTGATGTTGCGCACGCCGTCGATGGCGGCAGTCTCGTCGAACGTGCCGGGCAGCGGCATCGCGGGCCCGTCCGCGCTCACGACGAGGTGGTCCGAGCCGATGATGTGGCCGAGGAGGAAGTACGGAACCTCGCTCAGGTCACCTTCGAACCCGAACTCGTTGAACGTGAGTCCGAGGAACTCCTCGATCGTGCCGTCGAGCGCGATGAGGTTGACGAAGAGCAGGTTGCTCGTGCTCTCGAACTCGAAGGCAAAGTTCTGGGTGCTGGTTTCGGTCTCGAAGCCGCCGAAGTCGAACACGGCGAACACGGTGTTCGTCGTATCCGCCTTGGCCGGCGCGGCGACGAGCGCGAGGATGCCAATGCAGAGGATGGTGATCTTTCGCACGACGGTTCTCCCTCACTGCCGATATTTCGGCGCAACGACCGATGCCCTATCTCGGCTGCAATCTTAGCAGCCCACGCGGTGGCAGAAGCAAGCGGCGGGCCGTGTTTCGCAAGCCCCGTCGCACGCCGGGACATGCGGCCTGGGCGCCTTCTGTTCATTTCCCGCGACATTCGCGAGACGGCGGACGTTCATTCCGCGAGTCGGAACGCAGCGTCCGTGGGCCGGACGGATCGGGCGAGCCAGAGCGGGCGGCGGAGGTCGCCCTTGGGCGGCCGGACGAGCCGGCGCCATTCCTCGTGGACCGCGCGAGCACGGTTGCGGTCCACCCCCACGTCGCCGTAGCGGTCGGCGGGGTCGGCCTTCCTCACGCGCACGCGCTGGTGCCAGCAGTGCATCCCGCTGATCGGGTCCGGGTGGACGGGGAAGGTCATGTTCTGGTGGACGCCCTGCTCGCGCCACCAAGGCTCCGCCTTGCCCGCCGCAGCCTCGGCGGACGCGGGTCCCCCTCCCCCCGCGCCCCCTCCCTTCCCCTCGACGCGGCGCCAGAGCCAGACGCCCTCCTTCTCGGTCAGCTCGACCTCCGCGCTCGCGAACGGGGAGCTCTTGTCCGCGTCGCGCTTGAGGTGCCAGCGGCCGAGGTGATGGCTGCACGCGACGATGCCCGGCGCGATGCCCTCGGTCAGGAACGGTCGCAGCACGAACCAGCCGATCTCGGTCTCGACGCGCGCGAGCCCATCCTCGGGGATCCCGAGGCGCGCGGCGTCGGACGGGTGGATCCAGAGCGGGTTCTTGTGGCTGATCTCGTAGAGCCACGGCGAGTTCCCGGAGCGGGTGTGGATGAGCGTCGGCAGCCGGAACGTCGGCACGAGGCACATCTCCCCCTCGGCGAGCGCCTCGCGCGCGACGTGGCTCCCGATCGAGCCCGGGAGCGCGTGCTCGGGCCACCCCCAATCCGCGAGCGTCTTCGAGAAGATCTCGATCTTCCCGCTCGGCGTCTTGAAGCCGCCCTTCTCGTGGAGGCCGTACTGGTCGCGCTTCACCTCGAAGGCGCCGTAACGGCGCATGTACGCGAGCGGGGCGAGCCCCTCCTTCGCCGCGGCCTCGGGGAGGCCGGGGACCGAGTTCTCGAAGATCCACCGGTAGTGCTCGTCGATCGTGAGCTTCGCGCCCTTCCGGTAGGGCGACTCGAAGTGCTTCCGGACGCCGAGCGCGCCGTGCGGATCGATCCGCCACGAGAGCTCGATCCAGAACTCCTCCTCCTCCCACACCTCGCCGGGATTCGTCTCGTAGGTGAACTCCGTCTTCCGGCCGTCGCGCTCCGCGAGCACGCGCGCGACCGGCTGCCGGAAGCCGATCCACGAGTCCGCGTGCGTCTCCTGGCTCATCAGGTCGTGGCGCTCCGACGCCATGCCCATCGGCAGGACGAAGTCCGCGTACCGCGCGGTCTCGTTCCACGTCGGCGTGAGCGCGACGTGGCAGCCGAGCCGCGCCTCGTCGGTGAGGAACTCGATCCACGCGCTCCCGTCGGGATACGTCCAGACCGGGTTGAAGACGCGCGTGAAGTAGGTATCCACCCTCCGCTCCGGCGTCGCGAGGTACGGGAGGAGGAAGCTCATCTCGTGGTACGCGAGCGGGTAGTCGCGCGGGTAGAGCAGCTCGCTCCACACGTTCTGCGGCGGCGGGTCCATGAACGCCTTCGGCACGAACTTGTGCCAGGCGTTCGGGGACGTGCCGCCGGACGTGCCGACCGATCCCGTGAGCACGACGAGCATCTCGAGCGCGCGCGCCGTCTGCCAGCCGCCGAGGTTGCCCGTCGCGGGTCCGCGCCAGACGTGCGCCGCGAGCCCGCCGTGCGCCTCGGCGACGACCTCGGCGCACGCGAGCAGCTTCAGCCGGGAGACGCCGCTCTCCTTCTCCGCGCGCTCGAACGTGTACGGCGCGAGGTGCTCCTTCAGCGCTTCCACGAAGGACTCGAATCGAGGGGGCCCGGGGGGCCGGAGGTGCTTGAGCGTCTCCTCCCAGTTCGTGTGCGCCTTCACGAACGCCGCGTCGAACTTCTCCGTCTCGAGGAGGTAGCGCGCGATCGCGAGGCAGATCGAGGTCTCCGAGCCGGGCCACGTCGGGAGCCAGAGATCGGCCTTCGCCGCGGTGTTCGAGAGCCGCGGGTCCATCACGACGAGCTTCGCACCCTTCGTCTTCCCCTCGATGATCCGCTGCGCGTGCGGGTTGAAGTAGTGGCCCGACTCGAGGTGCGAGCTCATCAGCAGGATGACCTTCGCGTTCGCGTAGTCGGGCGAGGGCCGGTCGGCCCCCCACGTGAGCGCGTAGCCCACGCGCGCGGCGCTCGAGCAGACGTTCGTGTGGCTGTTGTGGCCGTCCACGCCCCACGCGCGGAGGATCCGCTCCATCACCCCGTCGTGGCCGGGCCGGCCCACGTGGTACATCACCTCGGTCCGCCGGTCCTCGGCGAGCGCCCTGCCGATCCGAGCCCCGAGCGCCGAGAGGACCTCCTCCCAGGTCGTGCGCTCGAACTTCCCCCCGCCCCGAGGCCCCACCCGCTTCAGGGGGAAGAGGATCCGGTGCGGATCCTCCACCTGGTTGAGCGTCGCCGGACCCTTCGCGCACACGCGGCCGCGGCTTCCCGGATGGACCGGGTTGCCCTCGAAGCGGCGGACCTTCCCCGTCTCCTTGTCCACGTACGCGAGGAGCCCGCACGCGGACTCGCAGTTGAAGCAGATCGTCGGGACGAGGCGCATCTCGCGCTTGACCCGGCGCGGCCAAGCCTTCGCGTCGTATTCGACGAACCGGTCCCACTTGTCCGGCGGCGGCGCCGCGGTCAGCTGATCCGGCAAGTACTTCACGACAGCGCCACCTCCTGCCCCGCCTTCACGTACGCGTGGTCGAGGCATGCGAAGGAGAGGACGACGAGCGGCGGGAGCGCGATCGCGCCGAATGCCGCCGCGACGCCGAGGCCGTAGACGGGATCCTTCAGCATGAGGCGGTGGCCCGCGCGCGCGCCCGGCGTCGCCTGCGGCCAGAGCGCGCCCGCGACGACGACCGCGGCGTGCACCGCAAGCCAGAGCGCGCTCCACTCCCCCATGAACCAGCCGATCGCGGACGCCGCGGCCAGCGCCTGCGCGGCGAGGTGCGCGGGGAGCAGCCGGTCCTCGCACCAGAGCTCGCGGCCGCGCGCCTGCCGGAAAAGGAAGGCGGTATAGACCGCGGTCGAGAGGGCGACCGGGATGCACGCGAGCGCGAGCGCAGTGTTCCCGGCGACGAGCCACGGGAGGCTCAGGAACGCGTGCGCCGTGAGGATCCAGCCGCCGCGCACGAGCCACGAACGCGTGTTCGGCTTCGTGAGCAGGAACCAGAACCGGCGCGGCTGGCCGAGGTCGCCGATGAGGAGCAGCAGCGTGACCGCGGTGAACGCGAGGCTCAGCGCGCCGGAGATCCGGCCGTCGAGCCTTTGGCTCCACGCGCTGCCCGCGGCGCAGAGGAGCGCGCCCGCGGCGATCGCCTTCGTGACCATGTACGCGGCGATGTGGCCGCCCCAGAGGCGCGGCTTCGGCACGTCGTAGACGGCGCGCGCCTCCTTGGTGCCGGAGGCGGGAAGGGGATCGGGGACCTCGGCGTGGGAAAGCGTCCGCGAGCCGTCCACCGCGAGCGGGTCGAGTGCCGCGGGATCGACGCCCAGGTAGAAGGTCTGCGGCCGGGTGCCGCGCTCGGGCTTCCGCACGAGCGCCTTCCGGTCGCGGAGTTCCGCCCGGATGGCGGGGTCGTCGAGGTCCACGACCTTGATCGCCTGCTCGGGGCAGACCGCGACGCAGGCGGGGGCGAGATCGACTTCGAGCCGGTGGGCGCAGAAGTGGCACTTGGCCGCGGTCCCCTCGCGCGGGTCGATGTGGATCGCGTCGTAGGGGCACGCCTGCATGCACGAGGCGCAGCCGATGCAGCGGTCCTTGTCGAGGTCAACGATGCCGTCGGAACGCTTGTGCAGCGCGACGGTCGGGCAGATCTCGACGCACGGCGCGTCCTCGCAGTGGTTGCAGCGGAGCACGGCCGCCGCGCGCCGCGTGTCGGGGAACTGCCCGTGCTCGATCCACTTGACCCAGGTGCGGAACGCGCCCAGGGGGACGTCGTTCTCCTGCTTGCAACCGACCGTGCACGCGTGGCACCCGATGCAGGCATCCTGGTCGAGGACGAACCCCCACCGCATGCGCGGGAGGGTACCAGATGGGACGAGAGGGCTCGCCCCTCCCCGTGCCCCACCCCATCCTTTCGCCCGCGGCCTAGCCTCAATGGCAGGGACTTTAGCCGGCACGGCGCCTCCTCTTGAGAGGGTAGTTGGACATCTTGACGCGGACGGCCCTTGGGTAGGAGCGTCCGGGCCGTGGCACGACCTGGGCCCGA
>Ga0187894_10003299_pt1 | contig 18243 bp, 15 predicted proteins | sample GBC1701081metaG_FD_136650 | JGI IMG/M metagenome (GOLD analysis project Ga0187894, IMG submission 136650) | White microbial mat communities from a lava cave in the Kipuka Kanohina Cave System on the Island of Hawaii, USA - GBC170108-1 metaG ...
CGACGGCGATCAGCCGCTCGATGCGATAGGCGCCGAGTCGCGTTCCGGCGGGCAGACGCGAATCGTCAGGCGATTCGTCGAAGGGTGCGGCGGGAGCGGCGTTCAGAAATTCTCCGGCGTGGTCGGCGGCATCGAGCAGCGACTGGACGTCGCGCCGCAGATCCGAATCCGCCCCGCAACGTTCGCTGAGAAACGACTCGCGCCGCGCTGCATCGAGCGACAGCGCTTCGGCGAAGAGTTCGTCGGCCCGTGGCCTGGGCTCAACGGCCATCGCTCGTCTCCGCTCGCGGATTCGTCCGTGTTCCCGCCAGTTCGCGATAAAGCCATGCCCGCGCGTATTGCCAGTCGCGCTCCACCGTGCGCTCGGTGATTCCCAGCGCGGAGGCGATGCGCGCATTCGACAATCCACCGAAGAACCGCATCTCCACCACGCGGCACTTGCGTTCGTCATGGGCCATGAGCCGCGTCATTGCTTCATCCAGATCGGAGAGGTCGACGTGCGTATCCGCGGAGGTCGTCTCCAGCGTGCCCAGCGGAACCTGTGTCCAGCCGGCGCCGCGCTTGCCGCGCCGCGCCGCACGGGCTTCGTCCACCAGAATCCGTCGCATCGCCATGGACGCCAGTGCAAGGTAATGATCGGGTCCGCCGCTTCCCGCGCCGCGGTCGCCAAGCAGTCGCAGATAGGCCTCGTGCACCAGCGCCGTGGTCTGCAGCAGTTGGGCCGGCTGCTCCCGCGCGAGCCAGCGCCGGGCCAGCACGCGCAGATCGTCGTAAGCCTCCGCCGGAATCGCGCCGAGCACGTCGGACGTCGCACCGCGCGCGGCGGCGTGGGTCGAGGTCTGCTCGGCGGAATTCATCTGCGGAGTGGCGTGATTTTTCATGTCGGCTTCGATCCGGCGGCGTCGCGTTCATTTTACCAACCGTCCGACCCTGGCGGACGGCTTCCCTGAAATAACGCGCACGGCGGAGACGCCGTTCGACGTTGGAGGGGAAGCCGATAACCCGACAGCGGTAGATCCGAAACCCGCCGCGCAGGCTGCGCGAGCGCGATTGAGCCGGTGCGCGCCCGCCATGAACGCGATGGACAAGAAGGGGAATCGAATGTCATCCGAATCGCGCTTGGTCCCGCGCCGCATCCCGGCGTGCACCGTTTGGATCCTGCTGGCCGGGTTATTCGCTTCCGCGCCGGCGACCGCTCAATTCGTGGAGCCGGGAACGGTCGTCATTCACACGATCTTGGGCGAATTCGCCGGCGATCAACACGGTTGGGTCTCGCAGGACCTGGGCGACCTGAATGGCGACGGGATCTGCGATTTCATCATCGGGGCGCCGGGCGTCGACGGCGGCGGGAACAATCGCGGGCGCCTGTATGTCTACAGTGGAGCGACCGGCGCCTTTCTCTTCACCCCGATCACCGGAACGATCAACAACGGCCGCCTCGGCAACGCCGTCGGCGCCGTGACCGACGTCAACGGCGACGGCGTGACGGACATCGTCGCCGGCGCGCCTTCCAACAACGCCGGCCGAGCGTTCATCTACTCGGGGGCGACCGGCGCGCAGCTACGTTCTTTCATCGGGCAGGCCTCGGGCGATCAGTTCGGATCCAGTTGCCGCGGAATCGGCGACATCAATACGGATGGCATCGGCGACGTCGTGATCGGCGCTCCCCTGCATGACACGAATGGAACATCGTCCGGCCGCGCCTACGTCTATTCCGCGACCTCGACCCCATCGCTGCTCTGCACGCTCAACGGCGGCGACGCCACCGATCAGTTCGGGGGCGCGTGCGACGTCGTCGGCGACGTGAACAGCGACGGCGTTCCGGATTTCATCATCTCGGCCGAGACATTCGCCATCGGCGCGGGGGCAGGGACGGGCCGCGCCTATGTCTATTCGGGAGCCGCCTGTGTGACGCCGCCCGTCGCGCCCCCGCCGCTTCGCACGCTCTCACCCACCGGACTGGCGGGAGCGTTCAGTCAATATTTCCTCGACGGAGAGGGCGACGTGAATAACGACGGCACGCCGGACATCTACGTCGCCGACTTCAACGTCAACAAGGCCTACATCTTCAGCGGCGCCAACGGAAGTTTGATTCGAACCCACACCGGCGACGGCAACGGCGGCTTCGGCATCGGGCGAATCACCGGCGACGTCGATGACGACGGCTGGGCCGACATGCTCCTCTGCGCGTGGCTCAGCGATGCGGGGGCGACGCAGGCGGGCAAGGCGTTCGTCTATTCCGGCCGCACGGGCGGCCTGCTCCAGACCTTTACCCACACCATCGCCAACGCCCATTTCGGCTTCGACGCCAATCCGCTGGGCGACGTGAATGGCGACGGCAAGCCCGACTTTTTGGTCACCGCCGCCGACGACGTCGGATTCCGCGGGACCTCCTACGTCCTGGCGGGCAACACGCCACGCTTTTCACGCGCCGATATCGATCTGGACGGCGACGTGGACTCGCAGGACGCCACGAGCCTGGCCGAGGTTCTGCTCGGCATGTCCATCAACAGTACGCATATCAAGCGCGGCGACGTGGATCGCGACGGCAAACGCGACGGCCACGATGTCACCGCGTTCGTGCAGGCCGCCCTGACGCCCTAGCCAGCCCCGGCCTGCCGGCCATTTGCTACAATGGATGCCGATCTCACCAGGCGGGCGCGGCCAGACATCGCGTCCATCGGGAGTCGGAGTCCATGGAGCGGAAATGGCTGTGATCCCTCGCGGAGTTCTGATCGCCGCGCTCGCCGTCGCGGCGCCGGCCGCCGCTTACAACCCGGTCGCGGGCGACTTCAGCAAAGCGAATCCACTCGACGTGCGGATCGTTGCCTACAACACCGAACAGAACTTCATCGCGACGCCGAGCAAGGACGTCTTCTTCAATCGCATCCTGACCGCGATCCAGCCGGACATCATCTGCTTCGAGGAGATCCCCAGCTCCGTCACGACCACGCAGTTCGCCAGCCGCATGAATGCGATCATGCCGATCGGCGGCAGTGGCTGGCAGATTCATTTCGGGCTGGTGGGCGGGACGCGAAACGTGCTCGCGTCGCGATATTCCCTGACGCTGCGGCGGACCGACACCGTTCCCATTTCGTCGACGCGCGGCGTGACGATCGCGCTGGCCGATCTGCCGAACGCGAACTACTCGGTCGATGTCTATCTGCTCGGTGTGCATCTCAAGTGTTGCGGAAATCCCGGCGGCTCGGAGGACCAGAGCCGCCAGCGCAGTGCCGATGCCATTTCCAACTGGCTGGGCGACGCGCGCGGCGTGCTGCGGCCGAGCGGCAACTGGATCATCCTGCCCGCGGGCACGCCGATGATCGTGCTGGGCGACTGCAATCTGGTTGGTGGCCCGCAGCCGGGCAATACGCTCGTCACGGGGAACATCATCGACGAGGCCACCTTCGGTGCGGACGTGAAGGGAGACTGGGACGTCTCCGACATGTTGAATCTCAACCCGCTTGATCCCTTCACCGGCAACAATTTCACCTGGCAGGGGAGCGGGAGCTTTCCGCCTTCGGCGCTCGACCGCATGTTCATCACCGACAGCGCGTTCAACGTCGCCAACAGCTTCGTGCTCAACACGGCGACCATGACCCCGGCGGCGCTCGCCGCCGCCGGATTGCTGGCGGGCGATACCTCGCCGAGCAACTCGTCGGATCATCTACCGATCGCGATGGATCTGCGGCTGACCAATCCCTGCGCGGCCGATTCCGACGGCGACGGCACGCCGGATTGCACGGACGGCTGTCCGGTCGACGCGATGCGCGTGACCCCGGGCGTCTGCGGCTGCGGCGTGTCGGAGGCGCTGCATGGAACCGGCGACATGAACGGCGACGGGCGTATCGACGGACGTGATATCCCTCAGTTCGTCGCGGAGCTGCTCGTTTCAACCGCCCCGAGCGCCCCCGCCTGCCGCGCGGACCTCGATGAAAGCGGCCTGATCAACGCCGCCGACGCGGCGCTCTTTACGACGATGCTCCTCGGAAATTAAACCGCAGCCCTTCCCGCCATGAACAGCGTGGGACGTGTCCCCGTCCCGCCTGCGCACAAGTGAATAGGCTGCAAACAATCGATATGTAGAAAAAGCCGATCGTTCTGATCAGAATTGCGCGAACAGTAAAACTGCGGCCGAGAGGAGTCGAACCTCCATGAGCTTGCGCTCACTAGGACCTGAACCTAGCGCGTATGCCAATTCCGCCACGGCCGCATGGCTCGACGGTCCGGGTGGTTGCCGTCGGGAGGGGGAAGTGTAGAAAGGTCCTGGCCGCTCTGCAACGCGAATTCCGCAAGCCGCTGCAACCTATTTTTCAAAGTGCGGCTGCGAAGTGATTCCAATGTGAACGTGCCGCCGGTATTTCGTGCCGGCGCGTGAAAGGGTCGGAACATCTTGATGCCGCAGGCACGGGCGAGACGCCCGTCCCACGGAATCAACCCTTGCCGGAAATCAGCCCCTGTCAGATTTTCAGGAGCCTCTACGACCCCGCGGCTGCACCGTCCGACGCAGGCTTGGAAGCCGAATCCTCTCCTGCGTTCGCCGCGGCGCCATCCTCCGCGGACCTGGGCGCTTCCGCGGATTTCGCGGTGCCCGCGTCAGCCGACTTGGTCGCATCCGCGGGCATGGCGGACTTGTGGGTCTCTTCGGGCTTGGTCTCCTTCGGTCCTTCGGTCCGCGTGCGGCGATCGTCTACCGTCCGCGCTTTGCGCGCCTCGTCGATCGCCGCGACCGCCGTCCGCTGCTCCTGCGTCGCCAGCGCCTCGACGCGCTGCGTCAATTGACCCAGCATGTCCACTCGAATCGGCTTCATCAATTCGCCATACTGCTTCTGCTGTGCGTTGTATTCGTTGGGCTGCGCCGAAGGATTCGTTTCGTCGATCTGCTTCCGCAGAGCGTCGATGCGGTCCTTGTTCTTCTGCCGGTACTTGGAGGCCTGATCGCGGCAGTCGGCCAGCACCGCCCGCGCCTGTCCGGCCTGCTCCTTCGTGAACTTGAACTTGTTGATCAACCGATTGACGTGGGCTTCCCAGAAATCTTCCGGATTGGACTGCGTCGCCCGGCCGGTCACGCGATTCGCCACCCGTCCGGCCAACTGCTGCGTCGGCTGCACGCCGGGGGTCACGGGGTAAAGGTCCTCGGCCTTGAATCCGCCGCCGGACCAGCGGTTGAACTTCTCATCCATCTGCGCGAAATTGACTTTCATCTGATCCAGATCGCGGTCATGAATCTTCTTCTGACTGTCCGAAAGGTTTTCGCGCCAGACGGCATTGCCATCGAGGATCGCCGTCCGCGCCGACTCGAAGATCGGCAGCGCGCGGGTCGACCAGTTCTGCATCCGCCCCGGCTCGACCTTGGTCGGATTCAGTTGCAGCTCGATCGCCTCGGCCAGCAGGCTGCGCAGGTCCGCCTCGTGCTCCTTGAGAAACGCGCGGGTGCGGGTTTTCAGCAGCTTGGCGGTAAACGCTTCCTGCTCCGGCGTCAGTTGGTAACGACGCGACAACTGCTGGACGGCGGTGTCCATCATCGCTTCGCTGTTCCAGAGCCGCGGATTGGTGGGATCGGTCAGCGGCGTGCTGACCTTCTGCGGCGGATCCTCCGCCCGAAGGGGCATGACCGCGCTTAGCGTCATTGCTGCGGCAAACAATCGCCAGAAACTGCGATTCATCAGTTCGGTTCTCCTTCACCGGCGACACCGGCGCACGGCGCGGGTCTTGGTCGCCACCGAATTATACAAACGGGTTTCGACGGCGCTGCGTCGGATCGACTCCCCTTTGTCCGCGACGCGGACCCTCCCCGGCCGGCTCTCTGCCACATGGGAGACCCACAGGCGAGCCTGCCTGATATTCATCGGCCCGTGATGTTGACCCGGCGCGGCACCCGCACGCCAATTGAACCGTAAGACTATGTTTCGCAATATGTTGTATTTGTACTGTGGTATTCCTTGAGGGGCGCGACCCGGCTTTGATGAACGGCGCATCCACCATGTACGCCCCTCTGCTGCAGATCGGGGCCTTCGGCGCGGCTCCGATACAATCAGCCGGAACCCTGTTGCCGGGCGCGTAGGCCATGAACATTTCTTCTCTTGCGAGATGGATGCTCCGATTCATTCCGGGCCGCCTCGGTTTGTCTCGATTTGCATGGTTGATTGCCATCGCGGCCATCGCCGGCTCTATTGCCGAGCCATTGCACCGCGCCGCCGCTGAAGGACCGAGAGCAGCCTCCCGTCCCGCGGATCCGATGGAAGCACTCAAGGCACTCTACGTCGAACTCCCGACCGTCGACTTCGCGGACGTCCCCTTCGACGAATTCACCGCATGGCTGGCCCGCGATACCAGGCTGAACGTGGTCGTCTCGTGGAAGCGGCTGGAGCGGGCCGGTGTGGCGCGCGACGCGACGATCACGCTTCAGATGAAAAACGTGCTGCGGCTGGAAGTGCTACAGGCTGCGCTGGAGCAGGTCTCGACGCCGGACGCACCGCTCGGATTCCGCGCGGTCGACAACATCATCACCATCTCGACGCGCTCCCACCTTGACAGCCAGCTCGTGACGCAGACCTACGACGTCTCCTACCTGCGGTCGATCGCGCCGAGTTTTGACGCGATGCAACTTGGTCCGCGAACCGCGCGCAGGTCTGATCCGGCCGACGGTCGTGCCGCATCGCACAAGGGCCTGGACCAGGCGGACGAATCGGTTCGCCAGTTGGTCGATCTGATCACCCGAATGGTCTTTCCCGATTCATGGCGCGTTCATGGCGGCCTGGGGACGATTGCCTATTTCCGCGGAAAGCTGGTCATCCGAAACACACCGGAAGTTCATCGGGCGCTCTCGGGCGGCCTGCCGAAAGCGGCGCGACCGTAACGCTTCGGCGGTTTTTCTTTGCTCCCTCTCCCCAGGAGAGACTGAGGGCAACCGAATAGGGATCCCGAAGGGGATGAGCGCGCTTTCTTCCACTCCCCCGTTGAAGAGTGTCGGGGGTTGGGCCGATTGAGATTTCCCTACAGCACTCTCAACCGCTCGGCGACGACCGCGAGTTCCAGGCCTTCAACGAGTATTTGCTTCCGCGGCTGGGACTGACCGCGCGCCACACTCAATCGCCGGGTGGGCAGGTCGAGACACTCCGCCAGCAACCGGATGATCGATTCGTTCGCTCTCCCGCGCTCCGGCGGTGCTGCGACCTGAATCTTCAACGAATCCCCCACCGCACCGACGATGCGGTCGCGCGACGCGCCGGGAACCGCCTTGACGCGAATCATCACGCCGGTCGGCGCGGCGGAAAGAAATGGGAGTGCGGGTGACTCGGATGCGGACACGATGCGTCAGGAACCCGGAATCCAGCCAGCCAGCAACGCCGCGATCACGAGCAGCCCGAGCCCCACGCGATAGGCCGCGAAGAGCCGCAGTCGCCTCCGCTGAATGTAGGTCATGAATCCATCCACGACGAAGAGCGCCACGACGAACGACGTCACGAACCCCACCGTCAGGACCGCGGCATGTTCGGCCCGCAGCTCGCGCCAGTGCTTCAGCAGTCGATAGCCTCCCGCCGCGCAGAGCGTCGGAATCGCCAGGTAGAAGGAGAATCGCGCCGCGACGGCGGGTCGCAGCCCGGCCCACATGCCGCCGAATATCGTCGCCATCGACCGCGACGTGCCCGGCACGATGCTGATGCATTGCGCCAGGCCGATCCAGACCGCGTGGCGGAGCGACACATCCTCCATCCGCTCGATCGGACCGGCGCGGTGGCGGCTCTCGATCCATTCCATGGCGACCGCGCCGACGATCAGCGCGGCGGCGATCGGCAGCGGATGTTCGAGATAGCGCTCCATTACGTCGTCGAGCAGCAGGCCGATCACGGCCGCGGGAAGAAACGCGGCGGCAATCTTGAACGCCAGTCGCTGCGTCATCGGCCGGCCGGCGTCGGCGACCAGATCGCCGATTAGCGTGCGGCCGAAGTAGACGATGACCGCCAGGATCGCGCCGATCTGCACCAGAAAGAGGAAAGTGTTCCAGGGGGGGGCGCGTTCGTTCACGCCGAGCAGCGGCATCACGAGGATGAGATGGCCGGTGCTGGAGACGGGCAGGAACTCGGTCAGCCCTTCAACGATCCCGAGAAGGACGGCCTTGAACAGATCGCTCATGACCACCCCAGGGCCGCGCGGAACGCGAGTTGTCCGACCAGATTCGCATAGACCGCGGCGGCCAGGTCATCCAGCAGGATGCCCCACCCGTGCGGCAGTTTTTCCAGTCGCCGTCCCGGCGGCGGCTTGATGACGTCGAAGAGTCGAAAGAAGAAGAATTGCGCGGCCGAGACGGCGACGGCCTGTCGCGTCTCCATCATCGGCAGCAGCAGGAGCGAGAGCCACTGCCCCGCCACTTCGTCCAGAACGAACGCGCCGGGATCGCCGGGCTTGCGCGTGTTGGGATGATCGGCGAACGCCGCCACCGCCCAGCGCCCCCACGCCACCGCGCAGACGCAGGCGGCAACGATTCCGACGATCAGCCCGCCATTCCAGAACGCCGCGCGCGATTCCGGCGGCGCCCACGCGCGGCACGTCCACCACCACGATCCCGCGACGAGCAACGCGCCGGCCGATCCGAAAGTCCCCGATGCAAAAGGAGCGTCGCCGCACCCGAAGAATGTCAGGATCGCTCTACGCACGCCGGCGCTCCGACAGGACGCCGCGCGCCGCGCTGAGATAGGGAAAGACGGAGACGACCGTGACGATCAGCGTGGCCCAGATCCAGCCGGTGCGCGCCGCGTGCCAGCGCGGACCGGTGGCCGCCGTCAGGCTCAGCAGCACCCAGGGAACCGTGACCGACTGCACGAACATCTTGAGCTTGCCCCATGCGAGGGCCGCGTAGGCCTTGCCGTCCGCCTCGGACGCGGCACGCAGGCTGGAGACGAGCATCTCGCGCGCGATGACGACGACCACCATCCAGGCTTCGATGCCGGTGACCGATTCGCCCTTTTCGTTCACGAAGTTACTGCCGGCCAGCAGGATGAAGGCGCTGCAGATCAGCACCTTGTCGACGAAGGGGTCGATGATCCGCCCGAAGGAGGTGACCTGGTTCTTCCGCCGCGCGAGATAGCCATCCACGATGTCGGAGAGCGCGGCGATGATGAAGATCCATAAGCAGAGGTCGAGCATCCAGGCCTGGCGGGCGTGTGTCCGCAGGTCGTAGTTGGAAAGCAACGCGCAGAAGATCACCGCCAGGATCAACCGTCCTATGGTGATCTGGTTCGGGAGGTTCATACGATCCGCGCACCGGGCCGCCGCAGACCGCACCGCGCCGGCAACGACCGGCACGATAGTCGTGCGGATGCGGCAGGGCAATCGCCGCGAAGGTCAGCCGCTCGCCGATCCCGGCCATTTTGACCGATATGCTGCGCGTGGACCCGCGGGATTCCTCATCGATCAGCGGCAACGCCCATCCGCGGCGAACGAACGCCCTTCTCCCCGCGCGGCGAATCCGAACCTGCGCGGATTGCGGCGAACCCTACCGGTTTGTGACTTTCGGCGAGACGTGTTGCCCGGAATGCCGCGCGCGGCTTGAGCAGGCGGCCGCGGCGTTTGAACGGGCCCGGCTGGCTCGCCTTCAGTGGCGTGGATTGGCAGCGACCGCCGCGGCGATGCTGGCGATCGCCGGAGCGGTATACCTTCCAAGGCGCATCGAACGGCCGTCGTCGGCGACGCCTCCTGCGGTCGAGCTGCGGACCCGGCCTGCACAGGTGGATGTATTTGCAGATGGCGCGTGGATCGGTTTGAGCGACGCGGCCGGACGCTTCCGATGGCCGCGCGCCCCTGCGGGAGCCGTGATCAACCAGGTTCAGTTCCGATGTGTCGGCTATGAACCGTTGAGCCTCCCCTTCGAGTCGCTGAAACCGTCGGAGGAGAATCTGGTCGAATTGAAGCCGCGATTCGTGGAACTGGACGCGCGTTCGGAGCCGCCGGGAGCCGCCGTCTGGCTGGCGGGGCAGCCGATCGGGATGACCCCGCTGACGACGCGGATCGGCGGCGAACAGATTCGCGCCGCCAGGGCGCTGATCGTGAAGATCGGATTTGAAAAGACCGAGGCGCCGCTCGAATTTGTCGAGGAAGGTAAGCGTCTCCGCTGTTTCGTCCGGTTGAACCGCCATGCGAACGATTCCGCCGGGACCTCTCCCACGCCCGCCCGGCCGGAGGAGAATTCGCCCGTCGCGAGCGCCAGACCGCCCGAAATTGAGAGCCAGCCCGCCCCACTGCCCGGCAGGAGCATCCTCATCGCCTGCGCGGCCGGACTGGATCCGCGACAGGTTCCATCGGCCCGCGCGGCCATGTTCCGCGCCATCGACGGCCTGACGCCGGAGCAGATGTTTGGACTGGTCGTTGAAACCCCTGCGGGAATCGTCGATCCGCTGGGCGGATACGCCCCCGCGACGCCGGAACGGCGCGTGCGGGCGCGCGACTGGATCGCGTCGGCCGTGCGCGCCGCCCCCGCCGCTGACCCCGCGGCACTCTCGAGACTCATCAGGGACTCGCTGGTTGAAACAGTCTGGCTGATGTGCCGCGAAGGCTGGAATGGATGGTCTGATCCGGATCGGTCCGCGGCCGATGGAGTCGTGACTTCAGGCCGTGATTCGAAGCTGACGATCCTGCTGAATCATCCGGCGGCTCCCGGCCTCGACATGAGTCATCGGCGAGCCCTCGCCCGTGACGCGGGCGAACTTCGGCAGGCAATGCACCACCAGGGACTCGAACCCCGAACCCGCTGATTAAGAGTCAGCTGCTCTGCCAATTGAGCTAGTGGTGCTCGGCGGGCGGTACGGGTGGGACATTGCGTGGCACGGCCGCCTTCGGCGGCGCAATCTCCATCAACATCCACCGGACCTGCGGGCAGAGAATAGTAGTTTCGCACCGCGCAAGCAAGGCAGCGAGCAGCGACAGAGGAAAGAGCCAGCCCCGCGCACCTTTTTCCCCCTTTTCGAGGAGCCCCTGCGCGCACCTTTTGCCCACTTTTCGAGGAGACCAAGTGCGAACCTTTTCCCCCCTTTTCAAGGGGGGACCAAGGGGGGTTTGCACCTCGCCCCTCTATTTCATGGGCGGGCGATCATGACCCTGGCGCTGCGGCGGTTGGTTACGCCCGGGCCACCTGCACCGCGCCGAAGCCGACATCATCATTCGTCCGGCGACGGCGGCGGCGCTTCTTGGGGCCTTCCCGCACCGGCAGGCTGGCGGCGCGCGGCCCGGTCTCGTTGGCCTGGATCAAGGCGTCCTGCGCGTTGCGGGCGAAGAGGTCCGCCTGAACTTCCTGCCACAACCCCTCGGCGCGGTTGAAGCCGCCGCCCGAGACGATGATGTTCATGCTCGGCGCCGAATTGACGTCGCGGATCGTCAGGCAGAGATCGCGGATGCGCGGCGCGTCCGCCGGCTTGCTGCCGAAAATGACCAGCACCGACGGCTGCAACTGCCCCACCAGGCTGAGCACTTCATCATGCGGCACGCCGCCGCCGACGAAATAGACATCCCAGCCATCCGCTTCGAAAAGGTCGGCGCACATCTGGCCGCCCAGCTCCTCCGGCTCGTCGTGCGCACAGGTGATCACCACGCGGCGGCCATTCGGCTGCGACCGCGGCACATGCATCTGCACCTGGTCCGCCAGCACGCGATTGATGCGCGTCGCCATGTGCTCGGAGGCGACATTGATGCGGTCGTCGCGGAAGAGCTTGTCCACCTGCTCCATGGCAGGCCAGAGGAGATCTTCGATGACGATCCGCGCGGCGACACCCTGGTTCAGGGCGCCTTCCACCACGGCGCGGCAGCGGGCACGTTCACCCTTCAGAAGCGAATCCATGTATTGCGTCATGAGCGAGGTCAGGGGCATGGGAGAGGCTCCGTTTTCTGGATGACTCGAATCAGCACGAATTGCGCATCGGCTAGTGACACTTAAATTCACATGAATCACCAGTCTGTAATGGATGACTCATTTTTGTTATTCATTCGCCACATCAAGTTAATATGGGGTAACTGCATCATTTGGGTAACAAGTATGTCGGAGTATCGTCTTGAGAATCTTCAGCCTCGGCGCAAAGAATGCGCCCTTCGCGCATGAAACGCTTCTCGGACCGTTCGCGCCATCTTCCAGACCCCCGTTCAATCTCTTTGAAATGGCGGCCATTTTCGGGCTGCAGAGCGCCCCCTGTCGCGATGGGAGAGGCACTATTCAATAGCCGATGGGGAGGTGTGGATGAGCGTCCGGCTGAATGCCGGTCGCGTCAGACCCAGGTCCCAGCAGGAGAGGAACCCTCGTGCAGTATGACCTCGCGGTGATCGGCACCGGCCCGGCCGGACAGAAGGCGGCGATCAACGCCGCCAAGCTCGGCAAATCGGTCGCGGTCATCGAGCGCGTCGGCGGCACGGGCGGCGTCTGCGTCAACACCGGCACGATCCCCTCCAAGGCGATGCGCGAAGCGATTCTTCACCTCACCGGCCGGCGGCAGCGCCACTTCTACGGCGCGGGCTACGCGGTCAAAGAACGCATCACCATGGCGGACCTCCACAACCGCACCCAGCAGGTGATTCACTCCGAGATCGACATGATCCACGCCCAGATGGCGCGGAACGGCGTCATGCTGCGGCAGGGCGAGGCATCCTTCGTCGAACCGCACTGCCTGAGAGTCTGCCGCGGCGATCATTCGGAAGAACTGCTGGCCAGGCATGTCCTGATCGCGGTGGGCAGCCGCCCGGCGCGGCCCGACAACGTTCCCTTCGTGCCGGGGCGTGTGATCGACAGCGACCAGATTCTGCAACTGACCGAACTGCCGCGCTCGCTGATCGTCGTCGGCGGCGGCGTGATCGGTACCGAATATGCCTGCATGTTCGCGGCGGTCGGCGTCTCGACCACGCTGGTGGACAAAGGGTCTCGAATCCTCGGATTCGCGGACGCGGAGATCGCCGAATCGCTGCAGTATCAGATGCGCGACATGAATGTGCGGCTGCGACTGGGCGAGGAGGTCGCATCGGTCCAGGTCGACGAGCGCGGCGTGGCGGTCACGCTCAAAAGCAACACGGTCCTGCGGGCCGAGACGGTTCTTTTCGCCTCCGGGCGGCAGGGCAACACCGACACGCTGAACCTGGCGGCGGCCGGACTGGCGGCGGATGAGCGCGGACGACTTCGCGTCAACGAGCACTTCCAGACCGAAGTGCCCCATATCTATGCGGCGGGCGACGTGGTGGGATTCCCGGCGCTGGCGGCGACCTCGATGGAGCAGGGGCGACTGGCGACCTGCCACATGTTCGGCCGCGCCTGGGACACGACGCAGCCGCTCTTCCCCTTCGGCATCTACACGATCCCGGAAATCTCGATGATCGGTCCGGGCGAAGCGGAGCTGGTCCGCTCGGGCGTTCCCTACGAAGTGGGAATCGCGAGATATCGCGAGATCGCCCGCGGCCAACTGATGGGCGACCTGGGCGGACTGCTCAAGCTGATATTCCACGCCGAGAGTCGCCGCATCCTGTCGGTTCACATCATCGGCGACGGCGCGACCGAGCTGATCCACATCGGTCAGACCGCGATGGCCGCGGCGCTGCCGATCGACTACTTCGTCTCGACCGTTTTCAACTATCCGACGCTGGCGGAGTGCTACCGGGTGGCCGCGCTGGACGGCATGAATCGCTGCCGCGCCGGCGGCCGGTGCGATGTTTCCGAATGCTGCGAATCTGCCGAGCCGCGGGCGGATAACGGGGTGGACTCCCCCGACGGCCGGACGAAGGCCCGCCCGATCACTTGACCCGGCCGACAAGGCAGGTCGATACTCTCTCTGTGATCGCACCTGAATCTTCCTTTCGATCCCGACCGGGAGCGCCCCGATGAGCAGTGTTCCGGCCCCCGGTGCGGCCGTAACGCTGGAATACGCCGGAAGGCGGAGCCCGGCGCGCCCGTCCATCACGCTTCACAACTACCTGCGCACGCTGGCCTGGACGCTGTCGGCGGTGGGCGTCTGCTGCGCCGGATACGCCATCGAAAAATATCTCGTGATCTGGTGGCTGCACTGGCTGCCCGACAATCCGGCCTACCGGATGTTCAAGAATCCGGCGGAGTTGCCGATGCGGCTCTTCGGACTGCCGCACTTCGTCGTGGGAACGATGTTCCTGCTTTCGTCGAAACGGATGAAAGGGGCGCGAAGCTGGCTGCAACTGGCCGGGCTGGCCGCGCTGGGAATCGGGATCTGCTACGCGTTTCATGCCGCCGGCGCGCACAGCGAACCGCTGGCCGTGCTGATGTTCTACTTCTACTTCCTGATCCACGGTTTCCGCGACGAAGCGTTCTTCTACAAGAGCTACGGCGAGATGCCGCGCGATTCCGCCGCCACGCATGAGCGGATCATGGCCGTGCTGCAAGGGGTAATGCTCGGCCTGCTGATGTCGATGATCGTGCCGGCCTACTCCATCTACGGCCGGCAGCATGCACGCTATCACAGCGAAGCGCTGGACATGATCTTTCCCGCCAACTGGCCCTATGTGCTGCGATTCCTGATGCTGCTCGGGCCGATGCTCGTGGTGGCTGCCCTGGCCCTGCGCCGTATCGCGCGACAGTTCCCCGACGGCCTGCGCGGACTCTATGCCGTGCACCGGCCGATCCTGCTCATCTTCGCCATCTCGTCGGGCATCATTCTGCTGTCGCTGGTGAGCGGCCCCTGGTCCTTTAACGTCGTGGTGCTGATGCACTTCGTCGGCTGGTATCTCTTCGGTCGATATCAGCTCGCGCGATTCGCGCCGGCCGCCCCTCCGACGTCGCCCTGGGAACGAATCCGCAAGACGCCGGAAGGCTTCACCGCCTTCCACATCGGACTGGCGGTGCTCTTCGCCCTACTCATCGCCTGGTCGCACTACTCGACGGGCAAGTCCGGCATCATCGAATTCGCCTTCGGCTCCAAGAGCTTCTTCTACTGGACCATCATGCACGTCACGCTCAGTTTCTTCCCCAGATAGGCTGCCTCCGCGGGGCCTCACCCCACGGGCCTATCGCTTCTCAGCCATCAATCAAAACGTTGGCCGATCCGCAATCTGGTCGTTCGAAGGGAACCGGTCGGATTCTGAGTCACATTGCGGACCCCCGCTCTGCATACTCCCAACGGCAACATCCACCGGCGCCGGCGAAGTCGATCCGCTTGACCCGTCGGGCCGTTTTGCATATTCTTGGGGCGACTGGATTTCGAATGGGCCGACGGCCCGACCGGATCCCGGAGACTGCCCACGGCTATCTTGATCCTCTTCGTATGCCCGTCGTAACCCTGCCGGACGGGACGCAGCGCACTCTCAGCGAAGGGTCCACCGCGGCGGATGTCGCGCGCGCCATCGGCCCCGGCCTGGCCAAGGCGGCGCTCGGCGCGCGCCTCGACGGCCGCACCGTCGATCTCTCCGCGCCGATCGTTCAGGACTGCAAGCTCGAGATCATCACCGACCGGGATCCGGCCGCGCTGAACATCCTGCGCCACAGCACCGCCCATGTGATGGCCGAAGCGCTCTGCAAGCTATTTCCCGAAACGAAACTGGTCTACGGCCCGCCGGTTGAGAACGGCTTCTACTACGACATTGATCTGCCGCGCAAGCTGACGCCGGATGATTTCCCCGCGATCGAGGCGGAAATGGCCAGGATCGTCGCGGAGGATCGCCTCTTTACCCGGTACGAAATGCCGCGCGACAAGGCGATGCAGAAGCTGAAAGCCGAGGGCAACCCCTACAAGGTGGACAACGCCGAGCGGGCGAAGGGCAACGTGCTGAGCTTCTATGTGAACGGCGCCGAGCCCGGCCGCTACTGGGAAGATCTCTGCATGGGCACGCACGTGCCCAGCACCGGGCGCATCGGCGCTTACAAGCTGACCCACATCGCCGGCGCTTACTGGCATGGCGATGCGACCCAGCAGCAGTTGCAGCGCCTCTATGGCACGGCCTTCACGAACAAGAAGGATCTGGCCGCCTATCTCGAGCAGATCGAGGAGGCCAAGAAGCGCGACCATCGCAAGATCGGGCAGGAGTTGAACCTCTTCGTGATCGATCCGATGGTCGGCAGCGGCATGATCCTGTGGAAGCCGAAAGGGGCGGCCATCCGGCTGCTGCTGGAAAACCACCTGCGTGGCGAGCTGATCAAGAATGGTTACCAGCCGGTCTTCACGCCGCACATCGGCGGGCTGGAACTCTATCGCACCAGCGGACACTTTCCCTATTACCGCGACTCGCAGTTCCCGCCGCTGTACGAGACGGACCGCTCGCGCATCCTGAACGAGTTGTGGGTCGCGGCCAGCGCGCGGCCGGACAATGCGGCGATCTCGCCGACCGAGCAGCACTGGCTTGACGAACTGAAACGGGTTGACCGCCCCGCCTGGGAAGCCCTCTTAAGCGACGCCGGCCCGGCCGCGCAGCGCTTTTCGTCCGCGGCCGGCGGCACCGCCCACAACAGCCGGCTGATCCGCGAGATGCTGAGCGGGCAGGATGGCTTCCTGCTCAAGCCGATGAACTGCCCGCACCACGCGCGCATCTACGCCAGCGAGCCGCGCAGCTATCGCGATCTGCCCGTTCGACTGGCGGAATTCGGCACCGTCTATCGCTACGAGCAATCTGGCGAACTCTCCGGTATGACCCGCGTGCGCGGTTTCACGCAGGATGACGCCCACCTCTACGTCACCCCCGAGCAGTTGCAGCCGGAATTGCAGGGCTGCCTCACCCTGGTGCGATTCGTCCTCGACTGCATCGGGCTGACCGAGTACCGCGCCCGCATCGGCCTGCACAAGGAGGGCGACCCCAAGTTCATCCACAATCCCGAAGGCTGGGCGCAATCCGAACGGGCGATCTGCGAGGCCGCGGAGATCGCCGGACTCACCGCCACGCGCGAGGAGGGCGAAGCCGCCTTTTACGGACCGAAGATCGACTTCGTGGTCAAGGACTGCATCGGCCGCGAGTGGCAGCTCGGCACCGTGCAGGCCGACTACAACCAGGCGATCCGCTTCGGACTGGAATACATCGGTCCGGACAACCGGCCGCACCGCCCGATCACGATCCACCGAGCCCCATTCGGCAGCATGGAGCGGTTCGTCGGAATCCTGATCGAGCATTTCATGGGGGCGTTTCCCTTCTGGCTCGCGCCGGTGCAGGCCGTCGTGGTCAGCGTGAGCGAAAAGTCGGAGGCCTACGCCCTGGAAGCCGCGGGGATGCTCAAGAACGCCGGCTATCGCGTCGAAGCGGATGTGTCGGCCGAGAAGATCGGCCCGAAGAAACATCGGGTCCGCCAGCAGAAGATCCCCTACGCCCTGGTCGTGGGCGAGCAGGAGGCGGCGGCCCGTTCGGTCAATGTGAATGATCGCGAGGGACAGAAGTCCGAGACGATACCCCTCGCCGCCCTGATGGAGTTGTTCGAGCGTTCGAACAAGCCGCCGCGGCCGCCCGCGACGGTGGGTGAAAGATGATCGGTCCCCGTAGCATGGAGGTATCTCGTACGTCCGCACCATTCCCCGGCAATCGAAGAGTCAACGATCAGATTCGCCTCAGTCCCGTGAAAGTCATCGACGACACCGGCACGATGCTGGGCGAAATCCCCACCGCAGAAGCGCTGCGCCGCGCGCGGGAAGCCGGCCTCGACCTGGTCGAGGTGGATCCCAACTCGCGCCCACCCGTCTGCAAAATCATGGACTACGGGAAGTTCAAGTACCACGAGTCCAAGAAGAAGCACCACAAGGCTCCGGAACAGAAGCTCAAGGAAGTCCGGCTTCGTCCCAAGACCGACACGCATGACCGCCAGATCAAGGTGGCCCACGCGAAGGAGTTCCTCGACAAGGGGAACAAGGTGCAGTTCACCATGATGTTCCGCGGCCGCGAGCGGTCGCATCCGGAACTGGCGGTGGGCATCTTCAACGATATCCTGAAAGACCTCGGCGCCACGGCCAAGCTGGAACGGCCCGCCAAGCTCGAAGGCAAGCGCATGACGATGGTGGTCATGCCCGCCGGCCACCTGACGGCAGGACCGAAGCCCGCTGCGCCGGCCCGCCCGCCTGCACCGGCCGCACCGAAGCCGGCCGCGTCGCCGCCCTCGCAGCCGCCACCGTCTGCGCCGCCGTCATCGGCTGCGCCGCAGTCACCGGCCGAGTCGGGGGCCGTTGCCGCGACGTCGGTCGCACAGAAGCCCGCAACGTAAGTCTGATCCACTGGTTAGGGCGCGCACTCCATTTTTTCCCCTCCTTTTCAAGGAGTCCCAATTCTTTTCCCCTCCTTTCC
>Ga0187894_10003300_pt1 | contig 18242 bp, 14 predicted proteins | sample GBC1701081metaG_FD_136650 | JGI IMG/M metagenome (GOLD analysis project Ga0187894, IMG submission 136650) | White microbial mat communities from a lava cave in the Kipuka Kanohina Cave System on the Island of Hawaii, USA - GBC170108-1 metaG ...
TGGGGAAATTAAACAGAGATTTTGAGCCGTTGAAAATGGCGACATAAAAATCAAACTGAAAATTCATAAAAATCAAACTGAAAAAGTATGTCGTTATCTTCGATAACTCCGATGTTGCGAATCCTCAGTCGCACGATTAGCATTGTGGGCTACAAATATGAACACCCTTTTCAACCGCTGGTTGATGACATAATCAATTACCGTAGAGAAATAGAAATGCCATTCACTGCTAAGAATCCGAATTTCGCAGAAGATGTAAAAAATAGTTTCACCGCGCAACGAGTGATGAATTTGATAGGTGCGTCTTTATCAATGATTGAAGCAGGTGCGGTTGATATTACCTTGCCTTACCGCGAAGACCTTACACAACAAAACGGATTCATACACGCAGGGATAATCACAACCATCGCCGACAGCTCATGCGGTTATGCGGCTTATTCCATGATGCCTGCGGATTCCGCAGTCCTCAGCGTAGAATTCAAAATAAACTTACTGAAACCCGCAATCGGCGAACGATTTACGGCAGAAGGGCGCGTCATTCGTGCAGGAAAAACTCTCACAGTCGCTCAATGTGATGTCCTCGCGCACAGAGATTCGGAAAGAGAAGTGATTGCCATAATGCAAGCAACAATAATGCGGCTAGAGAAAAAATAAATACTGTACACTTCGCGTCTGACGGATCTATTCCTGAGTTCACAAACAACTTCTGAATTAAAGGTCTTTTGTTTGGCAAAATCTCGCTTATTAAAATAGTAGAGCACAAACCTTTCGACTTATTATCAACTGCCGTAATCGGTCAGTTATTGGGTGTAAAAGTAGGACGGGCTGCCAGCCTGTCGAAAAAATGCTAAAGAAAAAAGAACAGCGACAGGCTGGCAGCCCGTCGTACCCCAATGACTGACCGATTATCAACTGCCAATAATAGTACATTGACGAACCGCCACATCGTCCGTTATGAAATAAAAAAGAGAAAATTTAATATGACTAAAATGTACAAGCCAGGAACAGGGTTGTCGTCGGGAAACTTTTTCAACAAAACATTGCGTAGAGTTTCGTTTGTAATCATTGCTTTTGCTTTGTTGTTTACGGCGTTGCTTTTGAATAACGAAATAGTCAACGCCGGAAAATCGAAAACCTCAACACAACAGATTTGGCAAGATGCAAGCGAAACTTCGTTTGCCGTTAAGGGTGAACGTCAAATCTTTCCGCAAAAATATAGAACCTTGCGTTTGAACAAAGAAGCTTTAAGAAATTTGTTGTTGACCGCCCCGCGTGAATTTTCAGAAAGCGCAAAAGAGAGCAATGTAATTTTAAGTTTGCCTTTGCCAGACGGTTCGTTTTCGCGTTTCAAAATAGTTGATTCGCCGATAATGCCCGATGAACTCGCCGCCAAGTTTCCAGATATTAAAACTTATCGCGGGCAGGGGATTGATGACCCGTCGGCTGTGACACGTTTTGATATTACGCCAAAAGGTTTTCACGCTTTGATTTTGCGCTCAGGCACGAGCATCTATATTGACCCGTATTCAAAAGACGACACGGAAAATTATATCAGCTATCTAAAATCGGATTTTCATAATGAAGAAAAAAGATTGGTCTGTTATTTCGAGGATGAAACGGGGAAAGATGTTGAACCAAGTTACAAATTAAACCCTGCTACTTCGGATGTAAGCAACGGAATGACTTTGAAGCAGTATCGTTTGGCTCTTGCGGCGACGGGCGAATACACTGCTTTTCAAGGTGGAACAGTTACGCTTGCACTTGCGGCTATGACGACTTCAATGAACCGCGTCAACGCTGTTTACGAACGAGACTTAGCCGTTCGTATGAACTTCGTCGCAAACGAAACTTCTATCATTTATACAAACGGTACAACCGACCCTTACACTAATAACAACGGTAGCGCGATGCTTACTGAAAACACTTCAAACTTAAATAGTGTTATAGGAACGGCAAACTATGACATCGGTCATGTTTTCAGTACAAACGGCGGTGGCGTTGCAACATTGCGTGGACCATGCAGTAGCAACAAAGCGCGTGGAGTCACGGGAACATCTTCGCCCGTTAACGACCCGTTTGATATTGATTATGTGGCGCATGAGATGGGACATCAGTTTGGCGCAAACCACACTTTTAACGGTACTACATCAAATTGTGGAGGGGGAAACAGATCCGCAACTGCGGCGTTTGAACCCGGAAGCGGCTCGACCATTATGGCTTATGCCGGAATATGTACAACGCAAGATTTACAACGTAACAGTGACGATCATTTTCACGTTAGAAGTCTTGAAGAAATAACTGCTTTCATAACCAATTCAAGTACAGGCGGATTGTGTTCTGCAAACTCGGCTACTGGAAACACCACGCCCACAGTTAACGCCGGACCTGACTACAACATACCTGCGAACACACCGTTTTCATTGACAGCAACCGCAAGCGATGTTGATGGCGATACGCTTAGTTATGATTGGGAAGAATATGATTTAGGTGCTTCAACAACAGCCGTTCCAAACACGGATGCTTCGGGCGGGGCGCGACCGATTTTCCGTTCCTATCCCAGAACAACAAACCCGACACGAACTTTTCCGGCACTGCAATATATTTTGAACAACGCAAATGTTCCGCCTTCAACTTACGATTGCGGACGTGGTGTAGGCAACCCTTGTTTGACCGGTGAGTTATTGCCTACGATAACGCGGGCAATGAACTTTCAGGTTACAGTGCGAGACAATCGTTCAGGCGGCAGCGCAATCAACACAGATACCGTAGTAGTTAATGTTACCTCTACAGCCGGACCCTTCGTCATTACCCAACCGAACACAAATGTCACATGGCAGGCGGGAACAAATCAGACCGTAACCTGGAATGTAGCAAACACCAACGCCTCGCCCGTCAATTGTGCCAATGTCAACATCAAGTTATCAACAGACGGTGGACAAACTTTCCCTATAACGCTGGCTTCAAATACGCCAAACGACGGTTCGCAATCCGTGCTTATCCCAAATTCTTTTGCACCTGAAGCAACGTCAACGGCGCGAATCAAAGTAGAAGGCGCAGACAATATATTCTTTGATATTTCCAACACAAATTTTATTATCGGGAGTCCGACCGCAGCGGTTGCAGACCTAAGCGGAAGAATTGTTACAAATGAAGGAGGACCGCTTCGGGATATGGTCGTCAGTTTGACGAATGTCGTAACGGGCGAGGTCTTTTACACACGCACAAACAGTCGCGGATATTATCGTTTCTTGTATATGCCCGTCGGCGAATCATATATCGTTACCCCAATTCGTCCGGCTTATAATTTCGAGCCACAAAGTCGGTTATTTAATCTTTCAGCCAGTCTTAACAACGCTGATTTTGTAGGGATACCAAGAAACAAATAACTGAACTTGAAATCAAAATAGCAGTACGGTTCAGGTTACGAAGCGCACTGCCATTTTGATTTTGTAATCTTAGCTTTTCTCTGTTAATCCAATTTACTTGCAAGTACAGTGCTGGTTTGTTCTTCCCTAAATTTTCTTAACTTCTCTCTCAATTCGGGTCTTGCGTTTGAAAGAATCGCAACGGCTAACAGTGCGGCGTTGGTTGCGCCTGCCGTACCGATTGCGAGTGTACCAACGGGGATACCTGCGGGCATTTGCACAATTGAGAGAAGGGAATCCATACCGCTCAAAGCTTTGCTCTGAACGGGAACGCCAAGAACGGGAACGGTTGTCTGCGCCGCAACCATGCCGGGAAGATGTGCAGCCCCGCCCGCGCCCGCAATAATTACTTCAAGCCCGCACGATTCTGCCGCATCCGCAAACTCAGCCATGAGTTTTGGTGTGCGATGCGCCGACACAACACGGCATTCGTGCGGAACATCGAATTTCGTCAACATCTCGCTCGCGTGGCGCATCGTTTCCCAATCGGATTTGCTTCCCATGATAACTGCGACGAGCGGATTTTCGATTTTCGATTTTCGATTTTCGATTTGTTTTTTCTTTGCCATTTGTTTTTTCGCGGATGATAAAACGAAACGTAGAAAAAAAGGAATTTAGAAATGGTTTCAAAAGTCTTTTGAATTTTATTGCCACAAAGCGCACAGAGAGAAATAAAAACCAAGTCGAAACTTCATCAATTTTTACTGCGTTTTCAGGTTAAACCTCTGAAAGCATACGGGCAATCGAAAACCGCTAATATCCTGTTCCCGATTTCGCTCGACGAAAAGGGTAAAGACGAAGGCATCAGAGCCTTTGCCGTTCATCCGGGCGGAATTCTCGACACGGAATTAGGACAAAATATGTCGGCGAATGAACCGCTCATCCAAAACTATCTGGACGCGGACGGCAAACCGATTCTCGATCCCGTGAACGGATTAAAAACCGTCGAACAAGGCGCGTCAACACGAAGTTTGGTTCGCTTGCGAGCCCGCAACTCGACGGACTCGGCAGAGTCTTTGCCGAAGTTGATGAAGTTATCAGAAGAAAAGGTGTGATGCCATATGCCATTGACCGCGAAAACGCCGAACGCCTTTGGGCTTTGAGCAAAAAACTCGTTTTCGGTTAATTTTTACAGAATGAAATGCAAAAGGACGAAGCCAAAACTTCGTCCTTTAGTCTTCCTGGCTTACCAAGAATGAACACGAAATTTTATCTAAATGTTTTCATCTAAATACAAAATTTATACTTTCAAATTGTCTTTTCGATTCTTGTCTAAGTTCAAATGCTTTTCTCATTTTTTCACTAATTTCTTCTAGAGTGTTATCAGTAGGAAGTTTGATTAAAATATTTGATAAATCGGCATCTGAAACATTTGGTATTGCTGCACCTGTTCTGTACATAAACATTTGCTTGAGAAACATTTCTGATTTCAAAAAGTAAAGCAAGAAAAAGCCGTCAAATTTAAAGTTCCTCAAGACTCTAAAACCATTTGTACATATACTTCCTTCATACTCTTTCGTTACTAATGCTGTAGCATGTTTTCTTGTGCCGACTGAATTACCCGCAATAGCTGTAATTATATCGCCTTCTTGAATTTCATAACTTGCTCTGCTTGGCAACTCGTGAACTTGATATGCAGTTGAATTTATAATCTCATAGGAATGTGTATTAATGTCTGAAAGTTCCACGTACTCAACTATTAAATTTTGGTCTTTCAGTTTACTACTTTTAATTTTTATTATGTCACAAATATCACCTAAACGAACTGTTTTACTATTGTCTAAGTCAGAAAATATGATTCTGTTTTCTGGTGAGTAAAAGTCATAATCAAATCGTCCATTCAATTCGTTATAATTAATCGAAAAAGAATTCTCATTTTCAAATTTTGCTCCTTTCTGAAACTCTTTGTAAGCGTTAATAAGTAAGCTAAAATCCTCGTCTAAGATTGGCTCTCCTCTATTGTTTTTTATTACTTGTCCGTATTTATCTTTTTGATACAAAGCTGTTCCATTTTTGTTTCCCTGATAACCTAACTTTTTAACTCTACCAAAGAAAATTGGATACTGTTTTATCTTGTTTGGAGTTTCTTTTTCTAAAAATAAAATAGATGTTTTTACACCTGTTCCAAAGGGTATAAATGTTTCTTGCGGCAAATTAACGATTGCTAAAATTTTAGCTTTTAATTTGATGTAATAGCGTAAATATTCCAGTGAAGGATTTTCAAAATTCCCATTAGGCAAAACAACTGCCATTCTTCCGCCTTCCTTCAACATTTGCAGACATCGTTCAATAAATAAAATTTCAGCATTTTGATTTGGATAAATAGATTTGGTTTTATGATATTCGTTTTTGTGATCAGTCCATTTATATCCCAAATCAAATTTAGAAAGGATTGAAGGATTTGTAATTTTTGCTCCAAAAGGCGGATTTGCAAAAACCAAATCGAAGCCGTCTAAATGTGATAACGAAAGCTTTATACCGTCTAAATCTTCCAAAGAATTTGTGCATAGAATATTAGTCTTTCCATTAGCTTCTAAAAGTAATTTCATTTTGGCAATTCGAGCAATACTTTTATTTATCTCTATGCCAAAAAGGTTTTCAGAAACTATCTTATTAGTATCAATCTCAGTGTAATTTTTTTTAAAATATCTCAGAGACGACATCAAAAAGCCGCCACTTCCGCAAGCTGGGTCAATAATGGTTTCATTTGGTTTCGGTTGTATTATTGACACACAAAAATCTATCACGGATTCAGGAGTAAAAAATTGTCCTTGACTGTCTTTTTCACGGTGAGAGAGAAATTTTTGAAAAGCCAAACCTTTAGCATCCTGAGAAGATTTAAGTAGAGAAACTCTTTGCAGTTTGTTTATTGTAAAACCTAATGCAGTTGGGCTAATTCTTATGCGGTCATCGGAATCGAAAATGTCTTGATATGCTTGCTTAGTCTTTTCAAAAAGACCCGATATTCGCTCTGTTATAGAATCAACAGATTTTCCGGTTTTTAATTTATTCCATTCTTCTGTTGAAATTGTAAAACGACCGAGTTTTTTACTTTCATCAAAGATTTTGATAAATAAAACTTTGATAAATTCCTCTAAGGTTTGTTGAGGCGATAAGCCATCATTGGCATAAATATAGTCGTGTATCTCTTCAAATTTCTTTAAAAGATTTTCTTCTTTAGTTAGTAATAAATCGAATAGTAAACTCATATTCTACACAGACGCGGTGAACCTGGCACACATTTGCGTACCCTACAAATCTCATTCAATAATTATGCTTCTATTATCAACCTGCATTTCGTCTTCATTAATTGCATCTTCTAGTGAAAGGGTTTCACAAACTTCATTAATATCGCTGTACCACTCGTCCGTTAAATCTAGCTTTAAACTTCCGTCTTCCTGAATAAATACAAAACCCACAATATAATTTTGTTGTAAATGATTTGCGTCTTTTCCAGAAGAATCTAAGTGTTTTGGATTCGCAAAAAGAAACTTGTGATCTTTATATCGCAAGACAATATCTATAGAAATAATGTTAAATTCGTCTTTTCTCGGAGTCGCTTGAGTTCGTTCATTTGTCCCTGAAGTTCCTGAAACAAAGTGAGTATCAAGAACCATAACTTTTGACATCACATATTTCAATCTGTCTTTTATCATATTGCTTATTTCTTCCCTTGAAAACTCAGCCAATTCTCTCATTGCCAGCAATTTGGCTGTTTCTTTTCTTGGGGGATTATTCAAATATCCATGAATTTCCTCAAAAGTATAAAGAGTTGGAGCATCTATTAAATCAGGCAAGTTAGTGTTAATCCATGCATCAATTTGCAGTTCGACTTCTCTTTTACCGTCTATCCAATGAATTATTTCATTATAATCGAATAAAATCTTTTTTAGTTTAGGTAAGTTGTATAATTTGTTCCATTCTTCGGTATTTGATTTAACGCCCTTTGATTCTAATACAAACCAAGAATCTGTTTCTCTTGCTCTAAAGTATAAATCACCGTGATGATTTGGGTGCTTTTTACCTTCCCATTTTTCTTTTATACGTTTAACTTCGTATCCTAAATTCTCTAAATGATTCTTTAGAAGAAGTTCAGTTATTGAGCCATTAATATATCCTTGAGCATTAGGACTAATCCGAATTGCTTCTAAAAAAATTTCTAAAGTAGTTTTGAAAGTTTTTGCTACGAATGCTTCGATTTTTTGAAATATACTCATTTTATTCCTATTTTCTTTATAATAAATGTAGTGGATCAATTAAGGAAACTCAAAGATTATAAAAGATTAAATTTGCATCTTTACAGAAAGAGCGAAGTTTCGGCTTCGTCCTTATCATCTTTCGAAAATCTAACCTAAAACTTCCCCCGAATAATCTTTGCTTCTGTCGAAGTTGTAGAGGTTTTCGGTTCTGATAATGTCTAAAAGGAATGGTTGCATTAGTTCAGTAGTTTTTCCAATTCGTGAGCTAACAATTTTTTGTTTGGCAGATACAATTCATATTTGCTGACGAAAAGTTGGTTGGTAATATTTTCGGTGGCGTACTCGACCAAAATTTGGTCTTTGTATGCTCCTAAGACTATTCCGATTGGCGGGTTGTCGTCTTCTACGTTTTCTTCTTTTGCAAAGTAGTTCAGGTACAAATTCATCTGTCCGATGTCATTGTGTTCTATCTCGCCTTTTTTAAGGTCAATCAAGACAAAACATTTCAAGATGCGGTGATAGAAAACCAGGTCAACGTAGAAATGGCGGTTGCCCAGAGTGATTCTGTATTGTCTTCCGATAAACGCAAAACCTTTTCCCAATTCCAGCAAAAATTGTTCTAAATTTTCAATCAGTCTGGCTTCCAATTCGCTTTCCGCAGGCGGCTGATGCGGAATGCCTAAAAATTCAAAAACGTAAGGGTCTTTAACAACATCTGCGGGATTTATAATTTCCGTTCCTTTTTCGGCAAGCTGTAATACGCCCTCTTTGTCTTTGCTCAAAGCAAGGCGGTGAAACAGCATACTTTTCATCTGCCGTTTCAATTCGCGCACGCTCCATTTTTCTTTTTCGCATTCTTTGAAATAAAAATTTCTTTCCAGATTATTTTCCGCTTTCAAAATTTCAAAATAATGACTCCAATTCAATTGGTGAGACAGCGTCTCACTTTTTGGAAATGCCAGATACAATTTGCGGATATAAACAAGATTTGAACGGCTGAAACCTTTGCCGAATTCCAAACTTAAATCTTTAGATAAACGGTCTAGCAATTCCGAACCGTATTCCGATTTCTCGCTTCCGCCTTGCTCAAATTCAACAATGTGCCGCCCTATCTGCCATAGGTTTGCAGTAAAATTGTGTTCACAGCGCGTCCGGCTTGCTCACGACCTTTTGCAAGCAGTTCGCCGATTTCTTTTTTCAGCGTTTGATAATTTTTGTTTGAAACAATTTTACTCATTTATTGTTGAGACGGCTTTCATTATAGCTTTTACTTTCGTCGAAGTTACAGAGGTTTCGGTTTTTATAACATCCGGCAACATTTTTGACTTGTCAATTTACGTTTTGGCTCGAAGTTGACTAGAATATCGTAAATCATTGATTGTTCTTAACTGATCTTGTGTTTTATCCGCAGACTGCTATTTGTCTAATAATTTGAAATAAATCTGAATAATAAAATGTCAAAAATCTATTACACTTTAACCGATGAAGCACCGTTTCTTGCGACGCATTCTTTTTTACCAATCGTCAAAGCTTTTACAAAATCCGCAGATATTGAAATCGAAGTTCCCGATATTTCGCTCGCGGGAAGAATTTTAGCTAACTTTCCCGAATACTTGAAAGACGAGCAGAAAATTCCCGACGCGCTCGGCGAATTGGGCGAATTGGCGACAAAACCCGAAGCCAACATTATCAAGTTGCCGAACATTTCCGCTTCCGTTCCGCAACTTGAAGAAGCGATTACCGAACTTCAAAAACAAGGTTTCGCCGTGCCGAATTACGCGACGGAACCTAAAACGGACGAAGAAAAAGCAATCAACAAAAAATATGCGAGAGTTTTGGGAAGCGCGGTAAATCCCGTGTTGAGAGAAGGGAATTCCGACAGACGCGCCCCGAAAGCCGTAAAAAATTACGCGAAGGCAAATCCGCACCGAATGGGCGTTTGGAATGCAGATTCTAAAACGTCTGTCGCCAATATGAACTCGGGAGATTTTTACGGAACCGAAAACTCGACGACTGTTGAAACGGAAGGGAAATTCCGAATCGTTTTTTACGGCAATGACGGCTCCGAAAAAGTTTTGAAAGATTACGCGCCCTTAAAATCGGGCGAAGTGATTGATTCTTCTGTGGTGAATCTTTCAGCCTTGAAATCTTTCGCCGGGGAAGCGATTCAGGAAGCCAAAGAAAAAGACGTTTTACTTTCCGCGCACTTAAAAGCGACGATGATGAAGGTTTCCGACCCGATCGTTTTCGGGGCGATTGTCAAAACATATTTCAAAGACGTTTTTGAAAAATACGCGGACGCTTTCAAGGAATTGGACATTAATCCGAATTTCGGATTGGCAACGCTTTTTGAAAAAATTGCGGGACATCTGCAGGAAGCCGAAATCAAAGCGGACATCGAAAAGACAATCGCAAACGGAGCGAGAATTGCGATGGTCAATTCGGACAAAGGGATTACCAATTTTCACGTTTCTTCGGACGTGATTGTGGACGCTTCGATGGCTGCCTTGGTGCGCGGCGGCGGGAAAATGTGGAACAAAGACGGTGCGGAAGAAGATGCCGTTTGTATTATTCCCGACCGAACTTACGCCGGATTTTATGCTGCAATCATTGACGATATGAAGCGTAACGGAGCGATTGACCCGAAAACTTTCGGCTCTGTTCCGAATGTCGGTTTGATGGCGCAAAAGGCGGAAGAATACGGTTCGCACGACAAGACTTTCCAGATTTCAGGCGAAGGCACGGTGAAAGTAGAAGACGAAAACGGAAAAGTTTTGTTAGAACAGAAAGTTCAAAACGGCGATATTTTCCGAATGTGTCAGACCAAAGACGCTCCCGTTCAGGATTGGGTAAAATTGGCTGTGAACCGTGCCAAACTTTCCGACACGCCCGCAATTTTTTGGCTCGACAAAACGAGAGCGCACGATTTACAGATCATCAAAAAAGTTGAAAAATATCTGCAAGATTATGATTTAAATGGTCTCGACATCAGAATTATGGATGTCAAAGACGCTATGCTCGAAACTCTGAAACGCGCCAGAGCAGGCAAAGATACCATCGCGGTTTCAGGAAATGTTTTGCGGGATTATCTGACGGATATGTTTCCGATTTTGGAACTCGGCACTTCCGCGAAAATGCTTTCAATAGTTCCGTTAATGCACGGAGGCGGTTTGTTTGAAACCGGAGCCGGCGGAAGTGCACCGAAACACGTCGAACAGTTTTTAAAAGAAGGCTATTTGCGTTGGGATTCTCTCGGCGAATTTTTGGCATTACAGGCAAGTTTGGAGCATTTGGCTCAAACTCAAAACAATAAAAAAGCCCAAATTCTGGCAGACGCTTTGGACGAAGCTAATGCAAAATTTTTGACGAACGACAAATCTCCGGCAAGAAAAGTCGGGCAAATTGATAATCGCGGTTCTCATTTCTATCTGGCAATGTATTGGGCTGAAAGTTTGGCAAATCAAACATCGGATTCCGAAATCGCTGCCAAATTCGCTCCCGTCGCCAAAGCAATGCAGGAAAACGAAGCCAAAATCAACGAAGAACTGATAGGGGCGCAGGGAAAATCACAAGATGTCGGCGGTTATTATCAACTAAGTTCCGAAAAGACTTATGCCGCGATGAGACCTTCCGAAACGCTGAATGCTATTGTGGACGGCATTTAAGATTTTAAATTCAAAATTCATAAAAAACTCCCGCAATTTCAGGAGTTTTTCATTTAAATGGCTCTGGCTTTGAACTGAGCAATATAACCAAAAGAGTTGTGCCAAGCGGAGCAGATAAAAGAAAGTACGGTTTTTTTGTTGGAATTGGAAATGTCTGCGAAGGTGTGATTTGAAACTTTCATAGAGAAAAATGAATGCGTAAGAGACTGAACGAGTGCCCTCTAGGTTCTGTCCCTTACGCGATATAAGTCTCAACTTTATTCAGAAGAAAACTCGGTTGAGTAGTCTGTGGAATCGTCCGTAGATTCATCCGTAGAATCATAACCTTCGCCGCTATCTGTTTCAGAATAAGAATCTTCAGCACCCATATCGCCACCATCAAGGTCGCCACCGTCAAAGTCTTCGACTTGCTGACCATCTTCGGCTGTTTCGCCAAATTCTTCTGTGGCGTCAACGACATCCTCTCCGTCGGATTCTTCTGCTTCTTCGGCATAGAATTCGGCGTTTTCATCTTCTCCTGCTGTTTCGGTTTCTTCCGCCTCGCTTGCGGGTACATCAATACCAACAGTATCAGAACCCTCTACGGGAGATTCTGCCGATAATCCGCCAGTATCTTCTGCCGTATCTGTCGGTTCTTCAGTCATTGAAATATCAGGTTGTTCCGTAGTTTCTTCCATAGTCGAAGTGGCGGGGTCTTGTTGTGTTTCTTCCGTGATAGGAACATTAGGTTCTGTTTCAGTTTCATCCGTCATTGAAATGGCAGGTTCTTCCGTTGTTGCTTCCGGCGTAGAGGCTGAAGTATCTTCCTGCGTTTCTTCCATAGTCGAAATTGCCGGTTCTTCTACGGTCTCTGTCGGCGTTGATGCGGTGGGGTCTGCTTCCGTGTTTTCTGTCATGGGGACAGTAGTGGGGTCTTCCGCAGATTCTTCCGGAGTTGGGATAACAGGTGTTTCCGGTACCTCTTCGGTTGTTGAAACGATAGGGGCGTCTTGTGTTGTTTCTTCTGTTATGACAATGACAGTTTGTGAATCAGGTTCCTGCGCCGGTGTAGCGTCAGCGTCGGTTTGTACAACTACAACGTCATAGTCGCCGTCATTATCAATGTCAGTAACCACATAAACCGTTGAGTCGGAATCATTATCAAGCACGGCTTCAATTACTTCTTCAACGACAGTGGATTTGTCATCAGTAGATGTGGAGTCTTCAGTTCTGATAGTGGTTACTTCTATCACAGTTGTTTCAGTACCTTCGGTATCGTTTTCGGTAACAATAATAGTTTCATTCGTTATCATAGTTTATATTCCTTTCTTGGATATTGGGGGTAATCGCCGGCTTTTCCTTTTCAGCAGACGTTGTAGTGGGTGCGGCAGGTTTTTTCTTTATCGTTACGATTTTGCCACACTTCGCATTGGGGCAACGAACATTGATTTGTTCTTTGCCTTGCAGAACTTTGGATGGAACGCGCATAGACGTTTTACAAAATGTACATTTCAGACGCACCTCGCCATTTGCCGGTGTCGAACCCTTTTTTGGTGCGTTTGCGCCCTGTTTGGCTGTTGCCGACGGCTTTTTCTGCCCGCTTGCTGCAGGCGGCGGAGCGGGTATGAGTGGTCCGGCGTACTTGATGATGCGGTTACGCCATCGTTCAAGTTCGGGGCTACGTGCGAACTCTGTCATCAATCGCAGGCGGCGGGCAATGTATGGTGTTGCAGTCGTTGTCACTTCGGATAGCTTGGACATTTCATCTTCGCTTGCGTCTTGCTGTTCAAGCCATGCGGCAACATTTATTTGACGGTAAAGAAGCGGCGATTTTAATGACCATGAGAGCAGCACGCGACGTGCGGTTTCTTCATCTCCGATTGCAAGCAATCCCGCACGGTCGGCTGTAATTTCAGCCTGTCGCGCCCAGGCAAGCAAAGGCATTTCCAATGCTCCTTCAAGCAATGCCGTTGGACTTAATGCTGCAAACAAACCGCCCGCCATAATTCCTTTACGCGGACCTTGTTCGCCGAGAAGAAATCTTATAACGGTCTTCCATAAAGCGTGTCCCGTTCGGCAATGCCCCATCTCGCGTGCGAAAAGAAAAAGTATCTCGGGTCCTCGAAAATTTGTTGCGAGAGCCGACCCAAGGACTATAAAAGAATCTTTATTCGTTCCGTAAGTGCGACAATCCCATGCAAGTTCGCCCGAAACGTAAATGTCTGGCATATTCGGCATAGCCAAAACCCGCGCCGCCCGTACAGCCTGTGCGTAAATTCCAGGCAACTGCTTTTCGCTGAGAAGGACACCGTTGAAGGTAGTTTCAATCCAACGACGCCCGACTTTTTCCGAAATAGATTCTGCCAATAAGCTGAGCGGTTTTATTTTACGAAGTGCGGACATTGCTTTTCCGTCTTCAGACCATTGAAACGCAGAACAATCAACATCATAGCCTTCGGTTAAAGGTCGCAACCATCCGCATTCGGGGCAAATAATAATTTTTTCATCAAGCAGTTTCCCATTGTCACCACATTGTTGGCACTTGGGCGGAGGCGGATATTGTTGCTTGTATTGCTGGTTGCCATATTGTTGCTGGGGATAATAATTTTGTTGCTGGGGATAATAATCAGGCGGCGGATTTTGTGTGTAAGGTTGAAAGGGCTGTTGTGGTTGTTGAGGCGTTTGTACTACGGGTGTTGACTGTGCCTGTGATGGTTGAGGTGGGGTTTGTGGCGTCAGTGTTTGCGACATTTGTGTAGGAGATTGCGTCTGCACGTCGCTTGGCGGAGTTACACTTGATATAGGTTGTTCAGGTTGCTGAACGATTGGCGGCGTTGTGCTTGGTGTTTGAGCATCAGGTCTATTTAACGGCGCACGACAAAAAATACAGAACTTGGCTTCTGCATCGCGTATCTGATGTCCGTTAATACATATCACTATAAACTCATTTTGCTCTGTCATACTGGCAAGTTCCCTCGCTTAAACCACAAACAGCAACTATTCTTTTTTTGCTTACTTTCAATATCCGCCGCTACCGCCTAGCAATAGTAAAAAGAAGCCGAAAAAGCCCGAGACCGATGCGACTAGAAAAACAATAATGCCGCCCCACAGACCTAGCTGCGCGAATACCATTCCGGCAGAAGGTGATTGTCCGGCACGTATTGCGCTTATTTCCATCCAACCTAAAATTGCACCGATAATGCTAGACAGTCCGCAGCAAAAAAGTCCCGCAAATGCCAGCCCTGCCGCTGCATATGCGCGAGGGTTCGGAGCATCTGTTGATTTCCCGTAATTACCCCCGACCTGTCCACGCGGTACGCTTTGTTGTTGTGCACTCCACGGTTGATTCGGATATGGTGTTGGTGCGGGTGGTGTTGCTTGAAAAGGCGATGGTGTCTGCACAGGTGGCGGCGTTTCAAAAGGCGATGGTGTTTGAAACTGTGACGGTGTTTGAAATTGTGACGGTGTTTGAAACGGAGGGGGCGTTTGTGTTGACGGATTCTGACCCGTCTCCCTTTGTTTATTGAACGCCTCAATGGTTAAAGACGAGGCACAGTTGCGGCAGAACGTAGCCTCAGGGGGATTTGGTTTGTTGCAAATCGGACAATGCTTTTCCATTATTTCCGCCTTTTACAATGGTTTGGAAATCTTTTGATAAGAGAAAGCCAACTCCATTTAATTGCAGAATGACCAGACTGTAGTAACCCGACAGGAATTAGCTTTGAATGATAATTGTCAACAAGATATTAGAACGGATTGAAGGGATAACAAAATCTCAAATGAGGTTTTTACTGAGTTTGTTTGTAATAACTTTTTGAATGTATTCAGGAACAAACTTTTCAGATGTCAGGCATTGCCGTTTATTTTAATTCGGTCGGACTTACAAATAAGTTCCAGAGCAGATTGATCACACAAAACAGACCCTTTAGGGATCAAACTTAATAGTAAAAACTTGCGTTGAGACGAATGATGGCTTACCATACGCGGCATAGTCTTTTTGGTTATCGTTTCCGAACTTTTTCAAGACAGTTTTACATCGGCAGTTCCCATTTACCAAACGAGTTTGTTTTCATTACGGCTTTTTAATGCGCCGTTTCATCTTTGAGTACGAACATTAATGGAGGTTAGAAAATGAAGGACATTTTGTTGCTTTTGGGATGTATTGCTTCGGCGATTGTGGCTATTTGGCAGTTTTGGGCTTGGATAAACATAAAGATTGGAACACCGGCGGGAAGCAAGTTGATAATTGCTATCGTCTGCTTGATTATTGCCATCGTGTGCGGTCTTCTTTTCCTGATTCCGCGTGTGAATAAAGAAGAAGAATTTCACATCACACAGTAAGTTAAATAGCTTATCTACATGCAGGAAATGTAGGGCGGCACAATAATGTTCTCAAGCAAATCTTGAACGCCGCAAAACACTTTTGCATTCGTCAACAACTTGACGCCGTTTCGTGCCGTGTCTTACTTTGCACGGTATGAAACGGCTTTTTAATTTTAAGTTTTCGGAGCAGATGTCAAACATCAATTATTTTGTTTTAGCTAACCATAAAGATTTCTTTCAAAATGATCTGACATCAGCTTTTAGGAGATATATGCTTCTATGATTTTGTTATATCAATCAATGCTGACATCGCCTGATATGTCACTTCCTATGCTGTATCTTTTCTCAGGACTCTTTATCCTAAGTGTTGTTCTAAACATTGGAGCAGCAGTTGTTGGTTTCGGGAAAATGAAGATGTTCGGAAAGTACACTTGTTGGATTGGGCTTGCTGCATCTTTTTTATTGTTAAGCCAAGCGGGGCTATTATTCTTGGGAATTTCAATGGCTAAAAGTTCTGAAAAGGCTTCAATAATTAGTGCATTCACTTGGGTGTTTTCATTAGCCCTATCACCTGTATGTATGATTATCGGCGTAATGAAATCAAAGTCTGCAACCGTTAATGATTTAGAATAGATTTAATCTGATACATAGTTTAGTCAAAGTTTTAATGAGTAAGAAATTGATAGCCATAGCCGCGCTTGTTTTGGTTTCGGGCGCGGCTATCTTTTTTGCCGCACGAAGCCAGCGCAGTGGTAGCGGTGTGGACATAGTGACGCCGCGTGCTGTTCCTGCGGGATTTGTTAATGCCGAAGGCACACGATTTACAATTGACGGAAAGCCATTTCGTTTTGTGGGAGCGAATGTTGCGCTTATGTACCGCGACGAAGATCGCGAACGATATGCGGAAACTTTAAGCGAAGTGGCAAAAGACGGCGTTAAGGTAATTCGCGTTTGGGCGCATGGTGAAGGCGGCGAAGATTCGCCTGTTCGTTCAATAGGCGGTGACAAAAATGATTGGCCCCGCAAACATCCTTTTCGTTTTGCGCCCGACCAGTGGAACGAAGAAGCATTTGTTCATTTAGACAAAATCATTGCCGAATCGGCTAAGAATAAAATCTACGTTCAGCTTTGTCTTGTAAACTGGTGGCGCGACACGGGCGGCGTTACTCAATATTTGAGATGGGCAGGTGTTGAAGATGCCGCAGACGACAAATCACCTTATGGAATAAATGTCGAAAAGGCTATGGCGTTTTATTCAAACGAAAATGCGCGAAAGTGGTTTAAGGCTCATGCTGAAAAACTCATCACACGCAAGAACACCGTAACGGGCGTTTTGTATAAAGATGACCCTACGATTATGGCTTGGGAGTTGATGAACGAAGGTCAGGCTCCAACCTTTAGATGGAACGAAAGAAAAAAATGGGTTGAAGAGATGAGTGCGTTTATTCGCTCGCTTGACCCGCATCATTTAATCACCCCAGGCATCTGGGGATACCGCAACGCAACCGAACGCCGCGCCTGGATTGAAGAACATCGCCTCGCCAACATAGATTTCGCAGACATACATAATTATCCGCGTGACGATTTGGACAGTTTTGTTGATTCACCAAAAGCCATGAAAGAGTTTTTGGAAAACCGTGTTGCCGTAGCTTATGCAATCGGAAAGCCTCTTGTGATGGGCGAATTCGGTATGGGACCCGAAGGCTACAACAATCATTCTGAGGCAGATTGGTATCGTGCATTTTTCGAGCATTCGGCGCGGCTTGGAGTTGCGGGTGCGATGTATTGGATTTTTACGCCGGACCCAAAACGCGGTTACGGTGTGACATATACAACCGAACGCGACAAACAGATTCGTGAAGAAATCAGACGCGGCGCGGGCGCAATGGAAATAAGAATTTATGAAGGCGTTGCAGAATGGCTGAAAGAACCGGACAAACATCTTATCCCCCGCCAATTTGCTTTTGAAAGACCGAAAGACGACCCGATTATAAACCCCCAAATCCTAGGTTTGGGCGACAGAAAGTTTTTATATCGGTTTCGTCCCGAAGCGGTTGCAAACGGCAGGTTTGAACGAATAGGCGGCGGCGACGGTTACATCTGGGGTTTGGGCATGGGGTTTTTTGAGTACATCACACCCGAACGCGAACAGATGACAAACATAAATCAAATTGTGGTTCGCGCCTCGCTCAAACCCGTCGAACCTTTTGATTCACGCGGGCGAATTAAGACATCAAACGTCACGCTCTTTATCAACGGCGTAAACTGCGGCACAAAACTTATTGAATTGCCTGAACCGGACAAAGCAAATGTCTATGAATGGAAAGTTGATTCTTGGTCTGTGCGTTTCAGCGCGGCTAAAGGAAACAAAATGTTTATTCGTTTTGAGGTCGAACCAACGGCAGAAAATCCATATGGTTTGACAGTTGCAAACTTCCCATATGATTTAAAGGGCGTAGCACCCGTTGAAGTTGAGTTGAAATAACAAAGATATATTGTAACTGATAAGGTCAAGTGATAATAATTCAAAAACTTTAATCAGGAATCGGTTTTAGCTGTCGAAGACAGCGATATATTCGTAGCCCATAGTGCAACTATGGGGAAATTAAAGAGAGATTTTGAGCCGTTGAAAATGGCGACATAAAAATCAA
>Ga0187894_10003301_pt1 | contig 18240 bp, 12 predicted proteins | sample GBC1701081metaG_FD_136650 | JGI IMG/M metagenome (GOLD analysis project Ga0187894, IMG submission 136650) | White microbial mat communities from a lava cave in the Kipuka Kanohina Cave System on the Island of Hawaii, USA - GBC170108-1 metaG ...
ACTTTCGGCCAATTGGTCGGGCACGTAGCCGACTCTCAGGCGCGCACGTGCTCCGCGGTGAATGGCGAGCCGAAGGCGCTCAACGCCGGCTCGAAGACCTCGAAGGCCGATCTGGTCGCCGCGCTGAAGGAGTCTTTCGCCATGTGCGATAAAGCCATCGATTCGCTTACCGACGCCAAGGCGAACGAGGTCATCCAGATGGGCCAGCGCCAACGTACCAGGCTCGGCGCGCTCGCCGGGACGATCTCCCACTCGAACGAAGAGTATGGCTATATGGCCGTCTACCTGCGGCTGAAGGGCATCGTGCCTCCATCGAGCGAGGGGCGTTAACCGCCCATGAATACCTGGACACAGAGTTACGACCCTTTGGGTTCCTGGCCGCTTTCGACGTTGGTTGCGGCGGCGCCAGTGCTGACGCTCTTCTTCGTTCTGGTTGCGCTGAAAAAGCGGGTTTGGTTTTCGGCGATGTGCGGGATGCTGATGGCGGTGTTTCTGGCGCTCGTCGTCTTCCGTATGCCGGCGGCGATGGTTGCCGCTTCAACCGCGCACGGGGTGATCTTCGGGATACTGAGGATCGCGTGGATCATCATCGCCTCGATGTTTCTCTACAACGTGGCGGTCGAGACGGGGCAGTTTCAGGTGATGAAGGATTCGATCGCGTCCCTGTCTTCAGACAAACGGTTGCAGTTGATTTTGATCGCGTTCTGCTTCGGAGCTTTTCTGGAAGGCACGGGTGGCGGCGGCGCGCCAGTGGCCATCGCGGGGTCGTTTCTGATCGGGCTTGGGTTCCCGCCGTTTCAGGCGGCGACGTTGTGTCTGATCGCCAACACCGCGCCGGTGGCCTGGGGAGGCGTCGGCAATCCGCTGCGCGTGCTTGCGGGCGTGACGGGGCTGGATGAAATGACGTTGAGCGCGATGACCGGACGAATCCTGCCGCCGCTCTCCTTGATCCTGCCGTTGTGGCTGGTGCGGAGCATGGTCAATTGGAGGGAGACGCGCGAGGTGTGGCCCGCGCTGGCGGTGAGCGGGTTGTCGTTCGCGTTGATGCAGTTTTACTGGTCGAATTTCATGGACAACAGCCTGGTTGACGTCGTCTCGGCGCTCTTCTCGCTGCTGGTGATGGTGGCCTTCCTGAAATTCTGGCGCCCGAAGAATGTTTTGAGAGTGGGAGATGGGGGGAAGGGGAGAAGGGGAGATGTCATTCCCGATATTCCCCGGCATTCTACCGCTACGGTTTTGAAAGGCTGGTCGCCGTTCCTGTTGGCTTCGGTCTTCATCTTCATTGCGGGCTATCCGGCGATCAACAAGTATCTGACCTTCGCTTCACTCAGACAGCCGATGCCGATGTTGCACAACGCGGTGTTGCGCGTGCCGCCGGTCGCGCCCAACCTGCCCGAAGCCGCGATTGTTGATTTGAACCTCCTCTCGCTGCCGGGCACGGCGATCTTCATCGGCACGATCCTGGCCTCGTTGTGGCTCGGACTGTCGCTGGACAAAACTCTCAGGATTCTCGCGCGGACCTTCAGGGAGCTGATCCCGTCGCTTGCGGCCATCAGCTTCATGGTCGGGCTGGCTTACGTCACGCGCTATTCGGGAATGGATACGGTGATGGGATTGAGTCTGACGCGAACAGGCCCGCTCTATCCATTCTTCGGCACGATGCTGGGTTGGTTGGGCGTGGCGTTGACCGGCACCGACGCCGGATCGAACGCGCTCTTCGGCAATCTGCAAAAAGTCACGGCTGAGCAGTTGGGATTGAGCGCAGTCCTGATGGGAGCGGCGAATTCCGCGGGCGGCGTGATGGGCAAGATGATTGACGCGCAATCCATCGTCGTCTCTTCCGCCGCGACTCATCAAACGGGCAACGAGGCCGCGATCTTCAAGGCCGTCTTCAAACACAGCGTGATCCTGGCTTCGTTGGTCGGAGTCATCGTTATGCTCTACGCGTTTGTGTTCAAAGGACTCGTTCCTCAATAATCACAATGAAAAAATAGCATGGCATGGAGTTCAGCCTTTAGGCTGCCAGGCTTACGACGGGAGGCGACTGCTCGACAGTCCGGCAGCCTAAAGGCTGAACTCCATGCTCTTTTCCAAAGGGGCTATGTCATCAAATCAATTTACTAGACGTGAGTTTGTTAAAGCTTCCGGTTTGGCGGCGCTCGCGCGCTCTATTCCAGCCGCCGCTCAGGACAGGTCGAAACAGAAGTCGAACGAATTGCTCCTCTACGTCGGCACGTACACGCGCGGCAAGAGCGAGGGCATTTACGTCTATCGGATGAATCTGGCCGGTGGAGAACTGATGCGCGCGGCGACGGTTAAAGGAATCTCGAATCCGTCTTTTCTTGCGATTGATCCGAAACACCGGTTTCTATACGCCGCCAACGAAAGCGGAGAGTTTGCCGGCAAGAAGGGCGGCGGGGTGACCGCGTTCGCGATTGACCGCAAGACGGGCGATTTGCGGAAGCTCAACGAACAGCATTCGCCGGGCGTGCCTTGCCACGTGTCGGTTCATCCATCGGGCAAATTCGTCCTGGCGGCCAATTACGGCGGTGGCAACGTCGTGATCTATCCGGTTCGCGCCGGTGGCGACTTGGGCGAAGCGAGTGACGTGGCGCAGCACACGGGCAAGGGCGGCGATCCGAAGCGGCAGAACGGTCCGCACGCCCATTGCATAATGCTCGACGCGGCGGGGCGGTACGCGTTCGCGCCTGACTTGGGAATAGACAAGGTGATGATCTATCGCATTGACGTGAAGAATGGGAAGTTCATTCCGAACGGTTTCGCCGCGACCAAGCCCGCCGCCGGGCCGCGCCATTTCGATTTTCACCCGTCGGGCAAATTCGCGTACGTGATCAACGAACTCGATTCGACATTGACCGCCTTCGCTTACGACAAGGCGAAGGGAGTGTTGACGGAGTCGCAGACCGTTTCAACACTACCCTCCGGTTTCAGCGGGACAAGCTACTGCGCCGACATCCACGTCCATCCGTCGGGCAAATTCGTTTACGGATCGAACCGTGGCCACGACAGCATCGTCGCGTTTGCGATTGATCAAGGCACGGGCAAATTGAATCTCATCGCGCACGAATCAACAGGTGGCAAATGGCCGCGCAATTTCGGCGTTGATCCGACGGGAGCGTTTTTGCTCGTCGCCAATCAGAACACCGATAATGTGGTCACTTTCCGCATTGATCAGCAGACCGGAAAGCTGGCGGCGACAGGGCAGACGACCGAGATCCCGTCGCCGGTCTGTCTGAAATTCATTCCGGCGTTCTCGTGAGACGGGTCAGTACCGCGAGCGGTAGCGAGCGTGGCTATATTGATCGATCCACGCTCGCTACCGCTCGCGGTACTGATCAATATCTTGATTTTGCATGTCCGGCGTGGAATCATCGTGGGTATGAACGACAGACCTGCGATACAACACATGCTGTTTTGCGCGATTTTGATGGCCGCATCGTTGTTTGGCGCTTGCGCCGCGCCGGGGCAGGTCACGGTGAACACTCCTGAAGGAAGGCTTCAAAACTACCCCCCAGTGATCGAGGATACGCCTCAGCGCCGGCAGGCCGCCGAGGAAGCGTGGAAAAAATTGACCGCCGAGTTTCACCTGCCCGAAGCGAAGCCTGATCTCGAACCTGTGTTGAACACTCCGCGCGCTTTGCCGCCCGAGTTGGCGGGGCGGATCGTCCTTCACGCCAAGGCTGGCGTGTTCGGCGAGCTGGAAGCGAAAGAGGCCATGCGGCGGTTCATCGAAGCGAGGAGCGGCGTGCTTTTCCCGAATCACACAAACGGCTCGCCTCACGGTTCGATTGGCCTGAAAGACCTCTCGCTGGTTTCTTTCGCGAACGACGGCAATTTTTATCGCGCGGTCTATCGTCAGGCGAATTACCCGTTCCCAATCGCCGGCGGCTATGGCGAATTGCGGCTCACCGCCGGCAAGAACGGAACGCTGCTGCAATGGGGCAGCCGGATAATTCCGGCTTTCGAACTGCCCACGCGCGCCGAAATCACTCCACAAACAATCCAATCAATCATGGACAAAATGGTTGGTCGCGAATTCAGCTACGCGAACATCGCCGGACAGCCGATGCGCTATAAAGTCGCGAATCGTTCGGAAGTCTCGGCCAAGGATTTGGTCGTCTATCCGAAACAGGAAGGCGGCAGGATTACGATCCACCTCGCTTACCCTGTCGAAGCCGGACAAGGGACGACGTGGACTGTTTACGTGGACGCGATCACCGGGCAGGAGATTGATGTGAAGCAGAATTTCGTGTCTTGAATTATCCATAGATCACGAAATCAGTGGGAAGAGGATTTTCCATTTTCCGTTTGCCATTTGATATTTGTCATTATCAGAGATCTGCCCGAGTTGGCTTCCGGGGCAATGACAAATATCAAATGGCAAACGGAAAATGGAAAATGGAACTCTTCGTCAATTTCGTGATCTACTGATTATTGGGCGCGCCAGATCATTTGATGTTCACTCGGACAGTGTTGGCCGTCCTCCCGTCCGCCATTAACACCAGATCAATCTCGCCACGTCCGATGAGGCTGGGCGAAATGCGCGCATTGATCTGATCCAACCCCGCGAACCCTCCCTGCGGCCCCGCAAATATCACCTCGCTGGCCACGCCGCCGAGACTCACCGAAACCGCCGAGAGGTTGGCGCGAAAACGGAGTCCGGTGCCGAAGAGGACCAAAAAGACCTGTTCTCCGGCAGGCGCCACATCAATTGGCACGGACACGAAGCGGTTTTGACCGGCGTCGAACCGGGCTACCGGCTCGAAGACTTGTGAGCCGTTTGCGCGAACGCGCAATGCGACAGCCGCCGCCACGCCCTGTCCGTTTGCGCTCGCCGTGAACAGTCCGGGCGAGACCGAAACGATGTTGAGCGCGCCGGAGGAGACCGAACCGGAGCCGCTGATGATGGTGACGGTTCCGGGGCCGTTCTCGGTTCCGGGTGGAATCTGATAGTTGACCTGATTCGGCGAGACCGAAAACAGTGGCGCGTCGCGCTGCATTCCCGCGGCGTCTCTGACTCTGACCGTCGTGCCGGCCAGCGAAACGGGCAATGGCCGTGTCGTCGCCGGTTCCTGCCGCGTCGCCAGGTTCTGTCCGAAGGCGGCGACGATCGCTTCGCTCGCCTGCGCCGCTCCGCTGAAACTGGCCGCCGAGACGGTTGACACGGGGAGCGCGGCCCCGCCGACGGTTGCTTTCACCTGAACTGGGATTGTTACTCTGGCCGGATCATTGCTGGCGATTATGATCGAGCCAGTTTGATTTCCCGAGGCTGTAGGATTGAGCCGCACGGTGATCGTTTCCTGTCCGCCTGGCGCGACGGCAAATGAGTTGGTTATGGCCACAACGCTGAAATTGGGAGCGAGATTGTTGATGTTGGTGATGTTCAGGATCGCCGTCCCGGTGTTGCGCACCGTGAGCGGGCGGTCAACCCTGGTGTTCACGGGGACGACACCGAAATCGAGCGTCGCCGGCGCGCTAATCACGGGCGCGCTTCCCGGTTGGCTCGCGATTGTCCGCAATTGGTAGCCCACTACATCAATCACCCGCAGGTCGTTTTCGGTGAGCAGGTCGCGCCGGCCGCGGCTGGTGGACGGATCCATTATCCCAATGTACGTGCCGGTGAACTCGTCGGCTTTCCAATGCGAGGCCTGCCTGCCGTCGCCGCCCTGACCGTTCACCCGTCCGGTCGAAAGCCCCAGATCCGCGCCGCTGTCGAAATAGATCTGATCGCCGCCTGATGACAGGATCCGCTGCGCCGTGGCGAAACCCGAGAGGTTGACTCCGGGACGAAAGCGGAACAAATCCCACACCGTTGCGCTGATCGCCTCGTCTGGGTCAAGCTCCTTGAAGCCGACGTTCGATATGAATCCGAGCGCGTGTCCGATCTCGTGAACCACCGTGCTGTCGAAATCAATCTGGGTTGAACCGATGCCGTCGCTCGGGTCGAAGTCGAAGTTAAAAGCCGAATTGAATCCGATCGTGGGCGGATCGCCGAACTGTGGTTCGGCTCCCGGATTGGCCGTGGGGTTGAGGAAGCCCAGGGCGCGGAACAGCGCCGACGGCGCGGCTATGGCCGTGGTCGAGCCGAGGTCGGTTGGGGCTGTGTCGTTTGGCAGCGCATTGTAGAGCGTGGTTTCCTGCGAGCCGGAGGCGCGCGAAACGAGCCTCGAGCGGAGGGCCGGATAGATCGTGTCGCCGGACAATCCCTGCGGATCCGTGGAGCCAATCGTATTCGATCCGAAAGGCTCGCCGAACCGCGTCGGCCCGTAATCAACGTCAATGATGATGGTGATCGGAGTTTGGATGATCGCCTCCCACACTGCTGCGGCCTTGATGAAGGCGTCCTTCGCGGTGGGGAAGCCGTCCAACTGCGCTGTGCCCCGCAGGATGATCTTCAATCCGGTCTGTTGTAGTTGCAGTTCATTGAGCGCCGGCGTGATTACCTGCAACTTCTGATCGGGATTGCGCCGCCGTATCGCTCGCGCCTCTTCCGATGTAGCTTCGCGACAAGCGATTTGCCCCTGCTGGTCGCTGATCACGAAGCCCGCGCCGCGAGACCCGGGTTTGTGGATTTGTTCGTGATCGGCGCCGCCTGTTTTTGCGGCGGAGGCCGAACGGAAGAGAAGGTTTGATGGGTTATCGGCAATCAAACAACAAAAGAGGCAAACGAACAGGACGCCGCCGAGCATGATTCCCGTCTTCAAAAGGATCGAATTGACTTTCATCTGTTTTGACCTCAGAAGTTTCTCGATGGAACAAAGTGAGATTTGAAATAGCCGCGTGAAATTTATAAGGAGGATGAGGGCAAGCCGGGGCCGTCTTTTTAAACCGGGCCAGTCTATTCCCCCGCGATGAATACGTCAATGGTGGTCAGATCGGTTCGGGTCAGTACCGCGAGCGGTGGCGAGCGTGGCTTCATTGAAGCCACGCTCGCCACCGCTCGCGGTACTGACCTCTCCGAATCATGCTTTGCTTATCACTCAGGTTGAGATAAATTGCGCGCGTCCGATCATTATCCGCACGGGAAACTTTCACCGAACTTCAGGAGATCAAAAATGAGGGCATGTCTTGTGATATTGCTATTGGCCTTGATCTTCGCCGGATCGCCAAGCGCGAACACCGGGCAAACGCGCGGCCCGCTCGACAACGCGAAATCGGAGATCGAGAAATTGATCGCCGCAAGCAGCGCCGAACTGGTGAGCCTGGCCGTTTACGACGCCGAGACGAAACAGACCCTGCTGATCAATGAGCGCGCCAGCCTTCACGCGGCGAGCACGATGAAGCTGCCGGTAATGATGGAAATCTTCCGGCTGGCTGATCAGAAAAAGCTCGCTCTCAATGAGCCCATCGAGATCAAAAACAGGTTCTACAGTATCATTGACCGCAGCGAATACCGGTTGAGCAGGGATGACGACAGCGACCAGGAGATTTACGGACGATTAGGGCAGACGATGCCCGTCATCGAACTCCTTGACCGGATGATCACGTGGAGCAGCAACCTGGCCACGAACCTGCTGATCGAAAGAGTCAAGGCCGACAAGGTCAACGCGCTGATGCGCGAACTTGGCGCGAACGACATCCAGGTGCTGCGCGGAGTCGAAGACCCAAAAGCTTTTCAGGCCGGCAAGAACAACACGACGACGGCTTACGACCTGATGCTCTTGCTACGGCTGGTCGCCGAGAATAAATTCCTGAACAGGCGCGCTTGCGAGAAGATGGTCGAGATTCTCTCGGCGCAGCGTTTCAACGACGGCATCCCCGCCGGGTTGCCCACGGCGACGCGCGTGGCCCACAAGACCGGTAACATTACAAAACACCACCACGACGCAGCCATCGTTTACGCGCCGGGCCGTAAACCTTACGTGATCGTCGCGCTGACAAAAGGCATCGCCGAACAGAAACGCAGCGGCAAATTGATCGCGGATATTTCGCGCGTGGTTTATCAGGCGCTCGCTCGATAGCGTATGCGCTACGACACAACTACGAGGTGATTGACATTCGAGACTTCAGCGCCGAACCGTTGCTCAAGAGCGATTCGCCAGCGGACAATCTGCAGGCTCTTCTTTGCCGCAACGGAACCGATCGGGAATCGGTGCGGCGGATTATCGGAAAATTGGGAAAATTGCCGGAGAAGGAGCGCATAGATCGGTTAACGCAACTTTTGATATTATCGGGTCTTCGCAAGGCGGAGAGATTGATCATCGAGGAGGTAGAGCCGATGTCGTTACAGATAAATCTGATGGAGAATTCGGTCATTCGAGAGCTGGTTCTCAAGCACGAGAGGGAGAGTGAAGAGCGCGGCGCCGAGCTTGGCCAGGCAAAAATGCTCCGGCTTATGCTCGAACAGCGGTTCGGCAAGCTGCCGAAATGGGCTTTGAAATTGGTTGATGAAGCGGACGTCGAAACGCTTGAAAACTGGGGATTGAAGCTGCTCGACGCCGAACGGCTCGAAGATGTTTTACCTAGGCCGCGAAGCAATCGCCGAAGGTTGCCCGCGCTTAAAAAACGTAACGCGAGTAAAAAGCGCAATGGCGCGAAATAGCTCCAACCACATTTCGTAAAATGATCGGCACAATCATCGGCAATTACCAAATCACCAGCGAGCTGGCGCACGGCGGAATGGGCGCGGTCTACCGCGGCCATCATCTGCACCTGCCGCGCGAGGTGGTGGTCAAATCAATCCTGCTCGGCGCGTTTTCGCTTTCGGCCCAGATTCACCTCAAGGCCCGATTCCGCCGCGAAGCGTTCGTTCAATCGCAGCTCGATCATCCGAACATCGTCCGCGTCTATGAATTCTTCGCCGCCGAAGACAATTATTATCTGGTCATGGAATACGTGCAGGGAATGAGCCTGCGCGACCTGCTCGCGCGCCAGGGCGCTCCGGCTCCGGCGCAGGCCGTCTACCTGCTCAAACAGGCTCTGGCGTCGCTCGATTACGCGCATAACTTCGGATACCAGGACGAGTCGGATCATCGCCACACCGGGGTCATTCACCGCGACATCAAACCGGCCAATATGCTGCTCGACACCAAAGGCAGGCTGAAGATCACCGATTTCGGCATAGTCAAAGTGATAGGCGAGCAGACGGGGCTGGCGATGACTCAGTCCGGTTTCCATCCCGGCACGGTCGAATACATGTCGCCCGAGCAGTTGCTGGGGTTGAAACTGGACGCGCGGTCGGACATCTACAGCCTCGGCGTGACGTTTTACGAGATACTCACTGGCCGGTTGCCGTTCCAGTATTCGGCGACCGGCTCCGATTGGGAGATTCGCAAAGGCCACATCGAACTCGATCCGCCTCCGATCCCGGAAATTCGCCCCGAAGTTCATCCACAACTGGCGGCGATCATCATGCGTTCGCTGGGGAAAAATCCGAACGACCGTTATCAATCCGCAGCCGATTTTCTGGAAGCCGTGCGCGATTACGAACGAAACCACGCGGAGAAGGAACAGGCGCTGAGCAGTCCATCGGATAAATTCACTCCGCCGCAGACGGTCAAACCCACATTGCAGGCGATGAAGTCCACGGCGATGGATGAGGCGGCCACTCTGCTCGCGCGCCCGGCGTCAGGCGCCTCGGCGCCGCCCCGCAAACCACATCTTGAAGATGACCTCACCATGCTGATGAAGCCGGGCGCCGCGTCTCCGGCGGCGACTGCTCCGCCCGGTCCCGCTGGCGCCAAAATCGCGCAGCCGCCCGCTCAGACCGGTCAATCCGGGCGCAAATGGCCATTGGCCGTTGGCGGCATTGGGCTCCTGCTGACCGGGGCGGCGGCGGGAGCGATTCTCTTCTCGCAACGGCAATCCCCTGATCCCGCGTCGCGGACCGAGGCGGCAAAAGTCGAAACGCCGGCGCCCACGCTGGCGCCCATCCCCGCGCCCGCGTCGTCATTGGGCGCCAACCCCGCTCCAAGACCGAAACCGCCGGCCACGCCCGCCGAAAGGCCCGCCGATAAGACGGCTTTCAAACAGGCCCAGAGGTTCGAGCAAGAGGAACAATACGACGAGGCGATCAAGGTTTACGAAAGTTACCTCGCTCGCAACCAGAACGCGCCCGACGCCAACCTCGTCGCGTCATACCTGAACGGGCTGAGAAAAATGCAGGAGGTATTCGCCGCCGCCGATTCGTCGATGAACGCGCGAATGTATTCGGCGGCGAAAAGGCAATACATTAAGGCGTTGGAACTGCGCCCGGACTCAAAGCGCGCGCGATTGGGGCTGGCCGACGCCGACATAAAAATGAGAAGCATTCCTCCGCCGGGAATGAAGCCAGGGCCCTCGTTTGAGAAACCCGAATTTCCGCGCGGCGACGCGCGACAGGGACGACCAGGACATCAAGGTCAGGGTCAGGGTCAGGGTCAGGGTCAGGGGCAACAGGGGCAACAGGGGCAACAGGGGCAACAGGAACGGCCCGATCCGCCCTCGCGTCCAATTGATCAACTCGTACCTCCGAAAGTCTTTCGAAGGATTGTCAAGCCGACTCCGACACCTCGCGAGCGAGAGCCATAATAGAGGTGTAATCGTTTTCCATTTTCCATTTGTCGGTTGAGATTTGTCATTTGTCACTGAAGAAGAGCGATTCAGGCAATGACAAATGACAAATCTCAACCGACAAATGGAAAATGGAATTTGCCGCCAAACTTTACCTTACCGCTTAATCCGCTTATCTCAACATGACCTTGATTTCATGCCGCAGGCCGACTCCATTCGACTGATTGAAGCCGAGGAAGGACTGTCGAGCCTCACCTCTGGCCAGCGAATACGCTCCGGTTCCGCCGGTGATGGCTCGCATGATGGGTACGTTCTCTTCGGGCAGCTCGAAGCCGTCGGTTGTGATCGTCGAGCGGCCTGCCTGTGACCCGAAATCAAAGATTTGTTGCGTGGCAACCCACGGCCCCTTGGTCGTATGCGCGCCCTCTCCCACGTGCCAGCCGCGGCAAAACCAGCGCCCGATCACCCGGTCCGGAAACTCGGGGCTGCCGTCCGGATTGACGCCGTTTGAGCCGTTGAGCGACCCTTCGGGATGGATGTAGCCTTCGGTGATGAACTCGGCGATTTCCAGCGCGCGATTGAAATCGGCGATCGCCCCATTCGGATCGGCTTGGGCTTGCCGTGCGAGGCCGCGCAAAACGTAAGCCGGGGCGTCGCGCGGGTCGGGTTCGATCGCCTTGCCGGTGTCGGCGTCGGCGCCGGCGCTGTCTCCGTTGGCGAGGCGGGCGCGGGCGCGATTGTAGTAGGCGCGGGCATAGCGCGGGTCAATGTGTATTGCGCGGTTGAAGTCGGCGATGGCTCCATCGAAGTCGCCTTGAGAATGGCGCAGCAATCCGCGATTGTTCCAGGCAGTGGCGCGGCGCGGGTCAATCTCAATCACCCTGTTGAAATCGGCCAGCGCTCCTTCCATGTCGCCTTTGGTTTGTCGGGCGATGCCGCGATGGTTGTATGCCGTGGCTAGGCGTGGATCGAAAGTGAGAGCGAGGTTAAAGTCGGTAATCGCCCGATCCCAATCGCCTTTGGCCGCCCACTCGGCGCCGCGCTCAAGATAAGAGGCCGCCGAGACCGCGCGGGAAGTCTGCGCCTGCGCTACCGTGAGACAGGCAAGCAGCAGTCCCGCGGCCATGAGACATCTTCTTACCTCTAACGACCGTGAGGTTTTTTTTCGCGACTGATGGGGAATGTGATAGGGGAAATTGAGAAGAGAAGATCGAAGATCGAGGATCGAGGATCGAAGATCGAAGATCGAGGATCGAGGATCGAGGATCGAAGATCGAGGATCGAAGATCGAGGATCGAAGATCGAGGATCGAGGATCGAGGATCGAGGATCGAAGAGAAATTGAGAAGAGAAGATCGAAGATCGAGGATCGAAGATCGGATGCGCCGTGATGTGGCGATCCTCGATCTTCGATCTTCAATCCTCGATCCTCCCTCGGTCCTCGATGATTACCTGCGGACGCGCACCAACCGCCATTGCTGGTTGTGGCCGTTATGGCTGTTGAATTGCTGAATCTGCACTCCGTCGTTGGGCGAGCCGTTGGGGATGTCCAGCGACTTGTTGTTGTCAACGGAGATGATCCTGTACCAGCCATTGGCGACCCGCGACAGACGCCATTGCTGGTTGGTCCCGCCGTGATCGGTGAACTGCTGGATCAGGACGTGGTTTGCATCCGAACCGTTCGGGATGTCCAGGACCTTACCGCTGCAGTTGGAGACGATCTTGTAGTAGCCGTTGGCGTTCGGGACAAAGGTGAACATCTGGTTGATGCCGCCGTTGTCGGTGAACTGCTGCAGGATGGCGTGGTTGTCCGTGGCGAAGTCCGGGATGTCCAAGACCTTGCCGGTCGCGCGCGAGACGACCTTGTAAACCGCCGTGACTGGGATCAACTGCCATTGCTGGTTGACGCCGCCGTGATCGGTGAACTGCTGAATCTTGACGCCGTTGTCGGTGTCGCCGTTCGGCACGTCCAACACTTTGCGGGTCAAACGCGAAACGATCTTGGTGTAACCGCCGGGCAATTGCACCAACTCCCACTGCTGGTTTAATCCGTTGTGTTCGGTGAACTGCTGGATGACGACGTTGTCGTTAAACGAACCGTCGGGGATATCCAGCGCCTTGCCGCTCCAGCGCGAGATGATTTTGTAATACCCGCCGCTGACCGGCTCCAACCGCCATTCCTGGTTGATGCCGCCGTTGTCGGCGATCTGTTGAATTTGCGCGTGGTCGCTGGAAGAAAAGCCTGGCACGTCCAGCACCTTCCCGCTCACCCGTGATTTGATCACGTAGGCCAAGGGGTCGGGGCTTTGCGCCATACCGAAGGTCGAAATAACCAACGTAATTGCGAAAACGCTTACCAAAATGGGCAATAGTTTGCTGAGTTTCTGCATGATGTTCTCCTTCTTAACTGCCGAGGCTCAGTCGAAGCTGACCGGCCCCTAAGAGTCAAATTGTGGAATGGGATTGTCGCCCCACTGCTTCACCACGTTTCGTTTTTTCCCTCCACCTAGATACGCGGGGAGCCCACGGCAAACCTCTAACGCGCTCGGCGGATTTTTTTAGTGAAAGTGGAGTAATGCGGGCGGGATGGAGTGGTGCTATAATTCGCGCCGCCACGGTCAAACGCATCGCACATGCAAAGTTATATGACAATCCCTTCGGAGAGAGAGGTGACCCGCCTGCTCGTCGCCTGGAGCGATGGCGATCTGGCGGCGCTCGAACAGTTGGCGCCGCTGGTCTATTCGGAACTGCGCCGGCTGGCGCGCCGCCATCTGGGCCGTGAGCGCAAGGGCCACACGTTGCAAACCACCGCGCTCGTCCACGAAGCCTACATTCGGCTGATTGATCAAAAGGAAGTCCGCTGGCAGAACCGCGCCCACTTCTTCGCCATCGCGGCGCAGATGATGCGGCGCATCCTGGTGGATTATGCGCGCGCGCGTAACTACGCCAAGCGCGGGGGCGGCGCTCAAATGGTATCGCTCGACGAAGCGATGGAGGTCTCCGACGAGCGCGCCGCGGACATGATCGCGCTGGACGAGGCGCTCGTCGCCCTGGCCGAGTTGGATCAACGCAAGAGCAGGATCATCGAGTTGCGGTTCTTCGGAGGCTTGAGCATCGAGGAGACCGCCGAAGTTCTTGGTGTCTCGCCCGGCACGGTGATGCGCGAATGGACTTTTGCAAAGGCCTGGCTGCAGCGCGAGATCGACAAGGGAGGCCCACATGCCGGTTGAGAAGACGCAGGCTGAGCGGTTGCGACTTGTCGAGGAGATGTTTCACCGCGCCTTGAATCTCGCTCAAAGCGAGCGGGCCTCGTTCCTAGCCGAAGCTTGCGCGAGCGACGATGAGTTGCGCCGCGAAGTCGAATCGCTGCTCGCCACGCACGAGCAGGGTGGGAGCGGGTGGGAGAGCGCCGTGGCCGGCCTGGCGGCGGAGTGGGCGGGGGAACAAAAGCCTCAACCGTCAACGGCGCGGGCGCTGGGGCCCTACCGGTTCCTTTCGCTGCTAGGCAAAGGCGGGATGGGCGAAGTCCATCTTGCCCACGACACGCGGCTGGGCCGCAAGGTGGCGCTCAAATTGCTGCCAGCAGAGTTCACGGATCACAAAGAGCGGTTGCGCCGCTTCGAGCAGGAGGCGCGCGCCGCTTCGGCTCTCAACCATCCGAACATCATCACCATCTACGAAATCGGCCGGATTGATTCCACGAGCTTCATCGCCGCCGAATTCGTCGAAGGCCAGACCTTGCGCCGGCGCATGAACAGCAATCAGATGCGGCTGCGCGACGCGCTCGACGTCGCCGTCCAGGTGGCCGGCGCGCTCGCGGCGGCGCAGGCCGCCGGGATCACGCACCGTGACATCAAGCCTGAAAACGTCATGGTGCGACCCGATGGGTTGGTCAAAGTCCTCGACTTCGGCCTGGCGAAGCTGACTGAAAGGGGAGTGGGGAGTGGGGAATGGGTAACGGGGAAGAGACACTATTCTCCATTCCCCATTCCCCATTCCCCACTCCCCACTCCCCTTCCCACCACCGAGCCGGGGACGGTGATGGGCACGGCGCAGTATATGTCGCCGGAGCAGGCGCGCGGCCAGGAGGTTGACGGACGCACCGACATCTTCAGCCTTGGCGTGGTGCTTTACGAGATGATCGCCGGGCGGCCGCCTTTCGACGGAGCCACCACGATTGACGCGCTCGCCGCGCTGCTGAATCAGGAGCCTGCCCCGCTTGCGCGATACACCGACGCCGCGCCCGATGACCTCGAGCGGATAGTGAGCGCGGCGCTGCGTAAAGACCGTGAAGAACGCTACAAAAGCGCGGGCGACTTGCTCGCCGATCTCAAAGACCTCAAACAGGGATTGGATCTGGAGTCCAGGCTGGCGCGCGCTCATCAAGGCGGCGCCCTCGGCGAAACCGTGACGAGACAGGCGGAACGGCGGACGGCGCAAATCAAGGCCACGCAGACCGGCGCCGGCAAAGCCATGCGCACCGCCTTTGGTTTTAAACATCGCATCAGACAGGTCAAACGGCGCCGGGCCGGCATGGTTGTTGCAGTCGTGGCTCTGATTCTCGCCGCGGTTGCGGGGCCGTTGATTGGCGCGAGATATTTCGGGGGCAAAGACCCTCGCCAGATCAACTCGCTGGCCGTCCTGCCCTTCGTCAACGTCGGGGCCGACCCGGAAATGGAGTACCTCTGCGACGGCGTCACCGAAAGCCTGATCAACCGGCTTTCGCAGTTGCCAGGCCTCAAAGTGATGTCGCGCGGCGCGGTCTTTCGCTACAAGGGGCGCGAGGTGGATGCGCGCGCCGTGGGCCGTGAGCTTGGCGTCGACGCGGCGCTCACGAGCAGAATCACGCGGCGCGGCGACGAGCTTTTGATCAATGTTGATCTGGTGGACACGGAGGACAACAGTCAAATCTGGGGCGAGAGGTACAGACGCCGCCGCTCCGGCGCGGTCGCTGAAGAAGAGATCGCGCGGGAGATCTCCGTCAAATTGCGCCCGCAATTGGCGCCGGTCGAGCAGGAACGTCTGGCCAAACCTTACGCCGCCAACACGGAGGCTTATCACCTCTACCTGCAAGGCCGCAAAATCTGGAACAAGCGCCGGCACGATGAGTACCCCAAGGCCATAGCGTATTTCAATCAGGCGATTGAGAAAGACCCGGCTTGCGCGCCGGCCTACGCGGGGTTGGCCGATTGTTATGTGCTGGGCGCCGGCGCGTCGTCGGGGGCGGAGGCTTTCTCCAAGGCGAAAGCGGCGGCGCTAAAGGCGCTGGAGATTGACGAGACGCTGGCCGAGGCCCACGCCTCGCTGGGGCTGGTCAAAATGTTTTACGACTGGAACCCGGCGGCGGCCGAAACCGAGTTCAAGCGCGCCATTGCGCTCAACCCGAGCTATGCGTCGGCGTATCAGTGGTACGCGGACTGTCTGACCGTGATGGGGCGCGCCGGCGAGGCTCTGGCGCAGATGGAACAGGCGCGGGAGGTTGACCCGGTTTCGTTGAGCATCATCCGCGACACGGGGAGGATCTATTACTACACGAGGCGCTACGATGAGGCTGCGGCCCAATGCCGCCACGCGCTCGATCTGGACTCGCAATTCTACCCGGCGCTGGTCACGCTGGGCGATACGCTCGTGCAGAAGAAGATGTACCAGGAGGCCATCGCGAACTACCAGAACGCCGTAGACCTGTCCCGCGGGATGGGGCTGATGAAGGCGCTGCTTGCTCGCGCTTACGCCGTCTCCGGTAAAAGAGAGGAAGCGCAAAAGAGGCTCGATGAGTTGCTCGCGATGTCGCGGAAGAGGCCGATCCCCGCCTACGATGTGGCGGTGGTCTACCTTGGAATGGGTATGAAGAAAGAGGCGCTCGAATGGCTGGAGAAGGCTTATCAGGAGCGTTCTTACCGGCTGATTTTCATCGGCATAGACCCGCTCTTCGATCCGCTGCGCGGAGATGCGAGGTTCGCCGTCTTGCTGCGAAACATCGGCCTCTCGCAATAACTCGAAAATAACCGAAAGGAATTTACTCAATGCGCTTTCGTTCAAGCTTCGTCTTCTCCATCTTCTGTCCCCTTCTCTTCATTTCATCTTCCACCGCGACACAGAATCAGGAACACAAATCGCCGCTGCGTTTTCGCGTCACTCTCTCGAAAGAGATCGCGCCGAAGGCTACGTCGGGTCGCTTGCTCGTGCTGATGACTGGCGCGCCGCAGGAGATGCAGACGATCAGAATCGGCTTCATTCCCGGCTCGACGTGGGTCGCCGCGACGGAAGTCGAGCATTTCGCTCCCGGCGCGACTATCGAACTCAATCCCGACTTGAAGGCTTTTCCAAAACCGTTCTCTCAAGCCAAGCCGGGAACGTATCAGGTGATGGCGCTGCTCGACCCGAATCACACTTACGCATACCACGGCGAAGACGAAGGCGATCTGACTAGCGCTGTCGTCAAAGTCGAAAGCCTGAACCCGGCCGACGCCAAGCCGGTTGAATTGACGATCACTCGCGCGACTCCCGCGCGTTCCAAAATCGCTGGCGCCGAGAACGTCAAGCTCGTCGAATTTCAGAGTCCGATGCTCACAAAATTCTGGGGACGCGCGATCACGATGCGCGCCGGAGCCGTTCTGCCGCCAGGTTACGGCAAAGACCCGAAGAAGACCTACGCGGGCGTTTATCACGTCCACGGTTTCGGCGGAGACCACACGGGCGCGTGGCGGCAGGGAACTCAACTCGCCAAAGAGATGAGCGAGGGGAAACACGCCGAGATGATTCACGTCTTCCTCGACGGATCGTTCCCGACCGGCCATCACGAGTTCGCCGATTCGGTCAACAACGGCCCTTGGGGTCGCGCTTTGACCGAAGAGTTCATCCCGCATCTCGAAAAGCAGTTCCGCCTTGTCAACAAACCTTATGCGCGTTTTCTGACAGGCCATTCATCGGGCGGATGGAGCACGTTCTGGTTGCAGGTGACCTATCCCGATTTCTTCGGCGGAACGTGGTCAACCGCGCCCGATCCGGTTGACCTGCGAAGCTTCACCGGCATTGACGCCACACCGGGTTCGACCGATAACGCCTACCGCGAACGCGACGGGGCGCCGAAACAACTTGTGCGGATGGGCGGTAAATGGGTCGTCACCATCGAAGAGTTCGCGCGGCAGGAAGAGGCCACCGGCGAATACGGCGGCCAGTTTGCCTCGTTCGAGTGGGTGTGGAGTCCGCGCGGAGAGGATGGACGTCCGATGAAACTCTTCAACCGCCAGTCGGGCGAGTTGAATCAAGAGGTATTGAAATATTGGCGAAATTACGACATCCGATTGATTCTCGAAAAGAACTGGCCCCGGCTTGCGCCGAAACTCAAAGGCAAGATCAACGTGATCTGCGGCGACGCCGACACGTTTCGACTCGAAGAGGCCGTCAAGATGCTCTGCAGTTTCTTCAAGGAGAAAAGGAGCGACGCTGTGTGTGAGCTTGTGCCCGGACGCGATCACGGAAACCTTTACGACAGTTATCAAACGTATCCCGACGGATTGGCCGCGCGGATTTACAAAGAGATGGCGGCGAAATTCGAAGCGAGCAGGAAGAAACAATGATCAAAGGATGACTGTGAGGTTTGAATACAAATGTACCTGCGCAGCCTGGAAGCTTGAGCGCGCCAAAAGGTAGCTGATTGATCTCTCGGCGTTCAGCGAGGTGGAGATCAAGGGCGAAGTTTTTTTGCGCGTTGGGCTGTTGCTGCTGA
>Ga0187894_10003302_pt1 | contig 18233 bp, 14 predicted proteins | sample GBC1701081metaG_FD_136650 | JGI IMG/M metagenome (GOLD analysis project Ga0187894, IMG submission 136650) | White microbial mat communities from a lava cave in the Kipuka Kanohina Cave System on the Island of Hawaii, USA - GBC170108-1 metaG ...
CCCGAAGTCGCGATCCGGATGGCGCTCGGCGCGACCGGACGACAAGTGGTTCGCATGTTCCTGAAGGAAGGCAGTCTCGTGCTCGTCATCGGCATCATCGTCGGGCTGCTCGGCGCGCGGATCGTCGCGCGGACGCTGGAGAGCCAGCTCCACGGCGTGCCGCCCTTCGATCTGTTCACGCTGGCCGCGACCTGCGTGCTCATGGTCGGCGGCGCCGTGCTCGCGACGTGGTGGCCCGCGGGCCGCGTCGCGTCCAAGAGCCCGAGTCAGACCTTGAACGAGCTCTGAGGATGAGGATCGAACGATCGCCCACGCGGCGACTCGTGACACTCGACTCGTGAATGGTGACCGGCAACGTCGTCACGTTCAGGGGACTCTTATGATTCGCATGATTCGGTGCGCCTCGATCGCTTCCGTCTTTGCCTGGGCCTGCGTGATCGTTCCGGTCTCGTCACAGGTTTCTTCCCAGGCGCCCATCTTCGTGCCGGCGTCGCCTGTGAACGTCGGCGAAGGATCGGGCCAGGTCGTGCTCGCCGATCTCAATCGCGACGGGCATCTCGACATGGTCACGCGCCACCTGCTGCAGCAGAACATCGCCGTGTCGCTCGGCAACGGCAAGGGCGGATTCACACCCGCGTCCGGCAGTCCGATCCGTTTGAACTACAGCCCCGGCGACGCCGCGGTGGGCGACGTCAACGGCGACGGGACGCTCGATCTCGCCGTGACGGCCAGCGAGCGCGATGCGCTCGACGTTTTCCTGGGCGCGGGCACGGGAGCGTTCACCCGCGTGCAGGGCGCGCCCTTCACGGCGAGCTCGGCCAACGAGTCCTACACGCACGCGCTCTACCTCGTCGATCTCAACGGGGATCGTCACCTGGACGCCGTCACCGCGAACCTTCATCGCAACCGGCTCGCGACGCTGCTGGGCGACGGCCGCGGACGTTTCTCGCCGGGACCGGCGCCGGCGGTCGATCCGGCCGCGGCGCTCGTCGACTATGACTACGCGTTCGGCGATGTCGACGGCGATGGGCAGGTGGACTTCATCTCGGCCGGCGGTCGTCCCTGGCCCTCGACGACACCCGGTCTCGTGGTGGTCCGGCGCGGAAACGGCCGCGGCGCGTTCACGAACGCGCTCGGCGAACCCGTCTCGGTGCCGACCGGCGTCCGCTATCTGCTGCTCTCCGACGTGAACGGCGATCGGCGTCCCGATCTCGTCATCAGCCACCAGACGGAGCAGATCAGCATCCTGCTGAATGACGGCGGCGGCGCGTTCGGCCACGCGCCGGGCTCGCCGATCGCCGTTGGCGCCGACGTGTTTGGGTTCGCCGTCGCCGACATCAACCGCGATCAGAAATCCGATCTCGTCGCCGCGACCGTCGACAGCGTCACGGTGTTCACCGGCGACGGCCGGCGGTTCGTGCGCGCGCCCGGCTCGCCGTTCGCGGCAGGACCGGGCGCCTACAATCTCACGCTCGGAGACATCAACAAGGACGGGAAGCCCGATGTCGCGGCCGCGTCGTTCGAAGCCAATGCCGTGACGCTCCTGCTCGGGCAATAGCGTTCACCGATCACCGCACGCGCCTCCCGCGCCTCCTAATCGTCTTCGTCTTCGTCTCCGCGTCCATACACCACGGCGCGCCGAGCGCCGTTCCCTGCCTGCGTCCTTACGCGTCCTCGTCTTGACGCGTCCGGCGACGCGTGCCTGATCTCCCGCCGATCGTCAGCCGCAGGCCCGCCGCCGCGGCGTCCTGCGCCGCCTTCCTGGGCCGCCCTCCTGGAGCGACTGATGGCCGTCGTCACTCTCGTCAACTTGAACCAGATTCGCGTGCCGCTGGTGGCGCCATACGCGCTCGACGTCCTGGCGTCGGCGTTGACGGACGGCGGCCACGACGTGGACGTGCTCGATCTCAACCTGGAAAGCGATCCGTTCGCGGCCATCGCGAGCCGGTTTCGCGATCACGTCCCCGATCTCGTCGGCCTGACGCTGCGGAACACCGGGGACCTGTACTTCCCGTCGGCGCTCGATCTGCCGACGCACGGCTCGTTCCTGGAATCGCACGCAGCGCTCATCGGCGCGATCCGCGCGTGGGTGCCCAGGGAACGCCTCGTGATCGGCGGCGTCGGCTTCTCGTCGAATCCGTCGCGGCTGCTGGAACGGTTCGATCTGCCGTGCGGGGTCGTCGGACCGGGAGAAGTCGTGCTGTGCGCGATGGCGGCTGCCGTCGACCGCGGCGTGCCGATCGCCGACGCGATGGCCTCGCGGCGGCTGCCGTCCGCGCCGCACCTCGCGCTCTTCAGCGGCGTGCAGGGGCCGCTCGCGGGCCGCGTGCGCCGCAGCTTTCTCGATCACCGGCGCTACTACCACGAGGGCGGGCTGGCCGGCCTGCGGACGAGCAACGGCTGCGCGATGCAATGCACCTACTGCGTCGAGCCGTTCGCCAAGGGCGGACGCTATCTCCGGCGCGCGGTCGATTGGGTGACGGGCGAGATCGACCAGTTGCTCGAAGCCGGCATCTATGACATTCACACCTGTGACAGCGAATTCAACATGCCGATCGAGCATGCCAAGCAGGTGCTGCGGGCGATCATCGAGCGGCGCTATCCAGGCGTGCTGAAGTTCTGGGCCTACTGTCAGCCGCGTCCGTTCGACGCGGAATTCGCGCAATTGCTGGCGCGCGCCAACTTCGCCGGCGTCAACTTCGGCGCGGACCACACCGTGCCGGAGGTCCTGCGCGCGCTCGGCAAGACGTGGTACACGGTCGAGGACATCCAGCGGTCCACGCGCTTATGTCACGATCATGGCATCGCCGTGAACCATGAGCTGCTGTTCGGCTATCCATCCGACACGCCCGCGGCCATGTATAATGCCATCGATACCGTGATGGCATTGAACGCGCGTGCGATGGGAGTCGTGGTCGGCTTCGCCGTGCTTCCCGGAACCGCGCTCGCCCGGCTCTATCAGAGCCGGGTCGCGTCTCGCGCGCCGCTCGACGGCTTCATTGTCGCGGGCGAGCCCTTGGTCGACCCGATGTTCTACGTCGATCCGACGTTCGATGCGCCGGCGGTATTCGATCGGTTGAAGGCATTCGTCGGCTCGGAGTCGTACCGCATCATGCTGCCGCAAGTGAACAGCACGTCGGCGGAATGCAATCAACTGGTCGGATCGGAACGCATCCGCGAGGACATCATGAGCGGGAAGCGCGGCGCGTATTGGTATCACTACCCGACGCGAAACGTGCGGCCTGGTGCGGGCACGATCGCGGTGGCGGTCGGACAGCCCTAGACGTCTTGACGGCCCAGGAATCCTTGTCAATGAGTCGGGTTCCTCCGTCAAGACGGCTCGCCCCGCGGAGCGGGGCACAGCAGACAGAAAGGCTAGCGAGGCGGCTGCAGATGTTCCACGCTAGCGGGTCAGAGGCTCCGCCTCGCTGAAGCGGATCCCTGACGGAATACGTCCGTCTGTCGACGGCCGTCCGCGCGCGCGTGGGTGCGCGGCGCTACGGCACGTCGGTCTGCGTGGTCTCGGGCCTGTCGATCAGCGCCCGCAGCGCGAGAAGTCCCTCGTTGTTGGCGGGGATGAACGTCTGGCGCGAGAGGAAGTCTTCGACCGACACGGAGCCCGTGCTGCGGCCGATGCCGGTCCGATCGAGGATGTTGCGCAGCGTCCGCCGATCGCTGACGTCCAGCAGCACTTCCGGCCGGCAATCTTGTCGATGTGACTGGACCACGGCCCGCAGGACCCGCGTGAAATCGCGGGCGTCATGCGGGCGGATGTCGAGCAGCCGGCATGTTTCGCACAGGCCGCTGTAACTGAGTCCGACGAACCGGGCCCACTCCGCCAGCGTCTTGAGATCGCCCAGCGACCCGCACGCCTGCCAGACGTAGCGCGCCCAGCGGTCCGCGACGGAACGCGGCCGTTCGACCCGCGCGGGGCTTGCCGCCGCCGCGGCCGGCGCCGGCGCGTGGCCCGACAGCGCCAGCGCGGCCAGGACCGTGGTGAAAAATGTATCCGTGTCGAGCGGCTTTTCGACGACGGTCAGCGCGCCGGCCTGCATGGCTTCCACCGTCGCGGTGATGGTCAGAAAGGCGCTGACAAAGATGAACGACAGGTCCCCGCCGCCGCGTCTCAGGCGATTGACGACATTGATCCCCGTCATGTCAACGAGGTACATCTCACTGACGATTAGATCGAACCGGCGCTCGCTGGCCACCGCGAGCGCCTCGGCGCCCGACACGGCGGTGACCACGTCCATGCCGGATCGCGTGAAGGCCGTCGCGATGCGTTCGCGCGACTCATCGTCGTCGTCGATCAGCAGGATCGACGCGCGCGCCGGCCGATCCGGCGAGAGCCTGGGGTTTGGCTCGGCTTGACCGGTCCGTGGCGCCGCGCCTGCCGCCGGGAGCGCGCGGCGGCCAGCGCCGGCGGCCGTCGTGATGCGCAAGAAGCGGGAGACCGGTGCGCGCGCGACGGTCGTGCGAGGCGTGTCCGCGTGGCTGCCGTCCGGGTCGGGTTGCCGGGCCGCGGACGATAAGAGATATCCAGATTTGCTCATCGAGTACGCCCTCGCCTGAATGACCGTGCGACACCGATGGCAGCGCTGCGCGGATGCCAGCCATCGGTGGATTCTTCCGGGCCAGCATCCCTTCACGCACGAAAGTAAGGGCGATTTTTGCCGCGAGCCGTCGTGCGGCGCAATCAGACCTCGCCGTACGAACCGCCGTACATTCTCGTAAACAGGCGTATGTGGCGCTCGCAGATACGCGAGCGCGTGTGCGCCGCACTCCAAACATCCAACGTGTACACGCCAACACGCGCACCACCTGGTTCTTGACCAGGGGCCGGCTATCGTCGTTTCAATAGTCGCTGAGAGAAATCGTCCCTTTCGACAGCTCGAATGGTGGAAGCTCCCCTTCAGCGAGGTGGGTCCATGGCGCAGCTCATGCTGATTGATGTGGATTCGGTCACGTTGACGGCTTTCAGATTGATACTCCGCGCGGCTGGTTATCAGGTGGTCACTGCGGGGTCGGAGGGGCAAGGACTGTTGCTGCTGGAACAGCAGCAGGTCGATCTCGTGCTGACCGTATGGAGGCCGCCAGATCTTTCCGGAAGCCAGGTCCTCCGGTATCTGCGCGGCAGATGTCCGACAGTGCCCCTGGTGGTCGTGACGGGTGTCGGCAGCAACCTGGCCGCCGATGCGTCGCCCGCGTCGGGGTCCACGGACACGCTCGTGGAGACGGTGGAAGAACTGCTCGCGGTGACGCGCGACGAAGCCCCGTGGCACACGGCCGCGGGCCGGTCGTCCGATCGCGAGGCGCCCGCGGCCGCCCGGTGGGCGCGCGTGGTGGCGCTCATCGTGGACTCGCCGCGGGATCCGCGGACGACGACGGAATGGAGTCGTCTGGCATTTGCATCGCCAGGCGCGCTGCGGAACTGGTGCCGGACCGTGGGGATCTCCCCGCGGCGGTCGCTGGTGTTCGCCCGGCTGCTGCGGGCGGTGTTCTTGGCAAATGGAGGCAAACATCGGCCCGAGAACCTGCTCGACGTCGTCGATCGCCGCACGCTCGTGGGTCTGCTGACGCTCGCGGGACTGAATCCGGACCACGACTTCCCCGAGGACGTCGAGACATTTCTGGAGCGGCAGGCGCTGGTGCGTGATCCCGACGCGTTGCTGGAGATCAAGCGCGCCCTCGCCCTGCGTCTTCGGCGGACGGCCCTCCCTCGCAACGGTGCGCCAGACGTGGCGCCGCCGCGGTGTTGAGACGAGCCGACGGCGAACTGACGTCCCTCACGCCGCCTGAACTCGTACCGACCGACTGACCGACATCTGTTCCTGGTGCACGAACCGACGCGAGCGGAGCCAGCCGTCCGGTCACGCTGGTGACCTCGGCGAAGCCCGGCGGCGGGCGTCACCTGTGGAGGCCCCATCAGGCGCTCACATCAGTGGGCGAGCCGGGCGGCAGCTCTGTTCCGTGTCGATGTGTTCGCGATCGAGGTTCTCTTCGGCGCCATGACGAGCGCGGAGAGGACCTCCCGCGGCTGACATCGAGGACGGCGCCGCGCCACACGGTCAGACACATCGCCGCCGGCGCCGTCCGCAGACGATCCACGGATCGGCGGTGGCGTTCCGGCGGCAGCTTCGCGTGTACGGCGTTGTGCGAAGTCGAATCACCATAGTGCGCACTACGGACACACATGTGCGTCTGATCCGCTCTTATGACACGCGGTGTGTGAGAGCTGCCAGCCTGAAACGAACAATCGTTGACTTCCGTTCGCGATGATTGATGATGTCCTCATCATTAACAACCAGAGGGACGGGAGTGTCGAGATGAGTCAACTCAGAGACAAAGTCGCGATCGTCACTGGTGCGTCGAAAGGCATCGGCGCCGGCATTGCGAAAGGCCTCGCGACGGCTGGTGCCGCGGTCGTGGTGAACTACGCATCCAGCCGCGAGGACGCGGATGCGGTCGTCGATGAGATCGTCAACAGCGGAGGCCGCGCGATCGCCGTGCAGGGCGACGTGTCGAGAGCGGCCGACGTGCGGCGGCTCTTCGATGAAACGAAGAAAGCCTTCGGCGCGCTGCACGTGCTCGTCAACAACGCAGGGGTCTATCAATTCAGTCCGCTGGAGTTTGTCACCGAAGACGAGTTCCATCGCGAGTTCAACACGAACGTGCTCGGCGTGATTCTCACGACGCAGGAAGCCCTGAAGCACTTCGGCCCGGACGGTGGCAGCGTAATCAACATCGGATCGGTCGCGACGCTCAACCCGACGCCGATGTCGGTGGTCTACACGGCGACGAAAGGCGCCGTGGACATGATCACCCGCGTGCTGGCCAGAGAGCTCGGGTCACGGAAGATTCGCGTCAATTCCATCAACCCGGGCGGAGTCGACACCGAAGGCCTTCATCGCATGGGCATGATGCGGAGCGATCTCGAAAAGCAGATGATTGCCGTCACGCCGCTCGGACGGTTCGGCCAGCCGGACGACATTGCGCCGATCGCCGTGTTCCTGGCGTCCGCCGATTCCGGATGGATGACCGGCGAGACTGTCGCGGCCTCCGGCGGCTTCCGATAGCGCACGACGACCCACCGGATCGGGGGCGGCGGCTTCACGCGGCCCCCGATCGCCCCCGCCTTTTGTTCTTCTTCCTCTTCCTCCGCGAGCCATCGGCCGCGCGGCAGGACGTCCTCCTCGCGGGCGCGCGAAGCGTAGATAGTGCGCAGTCTTGAACGACCCTGTTCCATCGCCCGACGCGCCCGGCGCCGGCGCCCGCGCGGATGCCGAGGCGCTGCGCGTGCTGATGGCGGCGTATCAGGCGGGAAGCGCCGCCGCGGTCGAGCAGATCTATGCGGCGCTGTCCCGCGCCGTGTCGCGCTACCTGCTCGCCGTGACGCGCGACCGTACGCGCACGGCCGATCTCACACAGGAGACGTTCCTGCAGGTGCATCGCGCGCGGCACACGTACGACGCGGCCCGCCCCGTGCTGCCGTGGGTGCTCGCGATTGCGCGGCACGTCCACCTGATGGATCGGCGTCGAGCCACGCGGCGCGTCCGCGCGGTGTCCCTGGAGGACGAGCCGATCGATCCGGCGACGGTCTTCCGCGATCCGGAGGTGTGGCGCGAAGTGGAGCAGGCGCTGGAACAGGTGCCGCCCGCAAGCCGTGAGGCGTGGGTCCTGCACCACATCAACGGCCTGCGCTTCAAGGAGATTGCCGAGATTCTCGGCATCGGCGTCAGCGTAACGAAGCTGCGATCGAGCCGCGCGTCGGCGCGCCTGCGGCGCGTCCTCGTGCAGGTCCAGTCGGAAGGGTGACGGCCGCCAACGTCGAGAAACAGCGCCGGGAAACAGCGTCGCGAGACACACGAAAGGGACGGGCAGACGTGACAATCGTCGAGGGAACGGACGGCACGACGTGAGGGAGCGCGCATCGCGTGGCGACGAGTAATCGCGAATTGCCGGCGCGCCTGCGCGAACTGGCCGTGGCGCCCGTGCGTCCATTGGCGCCGCCGCGCTGGCGCGCGTTGCGCCTGCTGCCGATCGGGCTGGCGGTCGTCTCTGCCGCGCCGCTGCTCTTCGGCATCCGTCCAGACGCCGAGCGCCTCGGATGGCTGCTGACGTGGGGCGCGTCCGCCGCGCAGGCCACCATCGGTCTGTGGCTGATCGGCCTCGCCTTCCGCGAGTCCGTCCCCGGCCGCGCGCTCTCGCCCGCGGCGGTCCTCGCCGCCACCGCGCTCGCCGCCGGCTGCGTCGCGCTCGTCAGCATGCTGGCCTTTGTCGCCAGCCCGCTCGGCGTCCCGGCTCAGGCCCGTCTGACGGTCGACATCGCCTGCCTCTCCGGCACCGTCCTCGGAGCCGCGCCGCTCGTAATCGCTGCGGGCCTGCTCGTCGCCCGCGCGTTTCCGCTGCGACCCGGCCTGGCCGGCGCGCTGTACGGCCTCGGCGCCGGCATCCTCTCCGATTCCGGCTGGCGTCTGTTCTGCCACTTCACCACCGCCAGCCACGTCCTCGTCACGCATCTGGGCGGCGTCCTCCTGTGCGGCGTCCTCGGTGCGCTGATCGCGCGGACGTGGTCCCGCGCTTCCACCCGCTGACGTCGCACGCCGCGCCAGACGCGACGATACCTTTCCTTCCTCGCGGCAAATCTACTGGTAGGACTATTCTCCGCGGACGCACGCGCGCGCGCGGATGTCGGAATAGGGGGACCTGTGGATCGTCGAACCGTGTTACGTGGAGGCCTGGCGGGGACGCTGGCCTGGATCGCCGGTGTCGCCAGTGTCGCCGGTGTGGGAAGGGTCGCGGGACAGACGTCATTGCCTGCAACACCAGCGGGCCAGGTGCAGGATCGCGTCGCCGAGACGGAGCGCGCGTTCGCGGATGCGATGGCGCGCCGCGACTTCGCCGCGTTCACATCGTTCATCGCGGCCGATGCGGTGTTCTTCGGCGGGGAGGACGCGAAGGTGCCGATGCATGGCAAGCAGGCGGTGGCCGACGCGTGGAAGCGCTTCTTCGACGGCGCCGCGGCGCCGTTCTCGTGGACGCCTGACATGGCCGAAGTTCTATCATCCGGAACACTGGGCCTGACGAGCGGCCCGGTCCGCAATCAGAAGGGCGAACTCATCGGACGCTTCACGTCCATCTGGCGCCTCGAGCCCGACGGCAAGTGGCGCATCGTGTTCGACAAGGGCTCTCCCGCGCCCTGCAAGTGACCAGCAAGTGACTACAGCCGGCCGCGCCGCCCGCGCAGGCGCGGGCGGTGTCCGCATCGCGTACCTGAAGCTGTTGCGCGCACGTCCGTCGACTCCGACGCATGCCGCGGCCTCGCCAGGCGTCATGTCATCTATCGCTCGCCATTCACCATTACTAACATTTCGAGATAGATGGACGGCTGAGTGTCCCGAAGTGTCCGCTTACGCTGTCCCAAGTGTCCGCCAGCGCGCGATCTGGGTACAGGACAGGTATTTCGCGGCAGAGCCGGTTGATTTTGATGCGATCTCCTGATGGAAAGGCCGCGTTCCGTCATGGGAACATTCAGTTATCATGTCAGCACCCCCAAGAAAGAAAGGATGGGCAGCGCGTCATAGAGAGGCAGGAACCGAGCATGAATGAAACGACATGCACGCGTCCGATTGGCTACTGGCTTCGTCGCGCCGATCAGTTGATGACCGCGCGCGCTCACGAAGCGCCCGCCGCGAATGACGTGTCGCGCACGGACTGGCAAGTGCTCAACCTGTTGCACGACGCCGGCTCTCGCGCGACGCAGGAGCGGCTGCTCGATACGCTCCGCAGCTTCGTTGACTCCGCGCATCTCGACGAGATCGTATCGCGGCTGATGCATCGCGGCTGGCTGGCGTTCGTCGAGACGTCACCCGCGGAACCCGCTCATCTCCAGTTCACGCCCGAAGGGCGGCGTCGCTATCGCGCCATCGCGGCGCGGCAGCGTCAAGTGCGACGTCAAACGCTGGAAGGCGTGAGCGAGGAAGAACACGCGACCTTCGTCCGGGTGCTCCAACGCATCGTCGCGAATCTGGAAACGACGCCGCCGGCGCCGAGACGCCGGCAGGGCATGCGCGATCGGCTCCGTGCAACGATCTTCGGCTGACGTTGCACGGGCGAGACGATGGACGTGAATCGAACCGCGATCCGATCTGTTACTCGTGGCGCAGGGCGACGAGGGGATCGACGGATCCGGCACGCCGCGCCGGCACGTAGCAGGCGGCCAGCGCGACCAGGGTGAGCACGACAGAGACCGCGACGAACGTCAACGGATCGCGGGCGGTGATGCCAAAGAGCTGGCTCTGGAGCAGCGATGTCAGGAAGAAGCTGCCGACGAGGCCAATCACGAGGCCCAGGGCGACCAGGCGGCCTCCCATCCCCAACATCAGGCCGAGCACGTCCGCGCGGCGCGCCCCCAGCGCCATGCGGACGCCGATTTCGTGTGTCCGCCGCGTCACGTTGTACGACAGGACGCTGTAGATGCCGAGTGCGGCGAGCGTCAGGCCGAGGCCCGCAAAGAAGCTGAAGAGCGACATCGTGAAGCGCGGTTGAACGGTCTCGAAGCCGAGCACCTGGTCCAGCGTCCGCGGCCGCGCGAGCGGCTGTTCCTTGTCGAGTGCGCGGACCTGCTCGCGGACTGGATTCAGCAGCAGGTTCGGATCGCCGTGCGCGCGCAGGGCCAGCACCCGGTTCAGCGGCGCGACGAGCGTGTACGGGATCATCACGACGGGAACCGCCTGCTGGCGGAGCCCGCGGTTCCGGATGTTTGCGGTGACGCCGACGATGGTGACGTACGGCTCGCCCGGCGCGAGGAGGACGTTTGGATCGCCGACGTTCTCCAGAAGTGTGAGGCGGATGCGCCGGCCGATCGGATCGGTGCCGGCGGGCCAGAGCCGCGCCGCGGCTTCGTTGATCATCGCGAAGCGCTCGCCGCGGTCCACGTCCTGTGTCGTCAGCGCGCGGCCGCGCCGCAGCGGAACCCCCAGCGTCTGCAGGTAGTCTCCGGCGACCGCGTTGACCATGATCTGCTGTCCCTCCTCCGCGGGTGGCTGGCCGTCGAGCGCGTAGCGCGTCCGCGGACCGCCGAACGGCAGGCCGCCGTTGCCGAGCGTCGCCGCGCGCACGCCTGGCAACGTCTTCACGCGTTCGAGCAGTTGCTGGCCAAAAAGGTTTCGCTGTTCGAGCGTGGTATACCGCGCAGGCGGCAGCGGCACGCCGACGAGCAGCATCTGGTCCGCCTCGAATCCGCGATCGACCTGCTGCAGCGCGACGAACGTGCGGATGGTCAGCGTCGCGGCGACGAGCAGCACGACCGAGAAGGCGACTTCCGCGACGACAAGTCCCGAGCGCATGCGGCCGCTGCGTTCGCCCGCGCCCGCGCCGCGGGTGGCGTCCTTCAGGGCTTCCACGAGATCCGGCCGCGACGCGCGTAGCGCCGGCGCAAGACCGAAGAGGATGCCGGTCAGCACGGACACGCCAAGCGAGAACAGCAGCACCGGCACGTTCAGCGTCACGCGGGCTTCGTTCGGCAGGTAGAACTCGGGCATCAGCGCGACGATCGCCTTGGTCGCGGCCCAGGCGAAGAGCACGCCGAGCGCGCCGCCGACGAGGGAGAGCAGCACGCTTTCGGTGAGGAGCTGCCGCAGCAGCCGGCCGCGTCCCGCGCCGATCGACACGCGCAGCGCCATCTCGCGTCCGCGGGCGCTCGCGCGCGCGAGCTGCAGGTTCGCGACGTTCACGCAGGCAATGAGCAGCAGCAACGCGACCGCGCCGAACAGCAGGCGCAGCGTCGTCCGCATCTCACCGCTCGCCACGGTGACGTCGAGATAATTGTCCAGCCGCGTGTTGAAGCCTTCCTTCGGAAACGCGCCCGGACGTTCCTGCGCGAACTGCAGGTGCAGCGCGTGGACCTGCGCAGTCGCGGCGGCCGGCGTGACGCCGGGGACGAGGCGTCCGATCGGGATCACCGGACCTTCCCGGTGGCGGGTCGTATCCAGTGGCAGCCAGAAGCTGTCGTTGCCGTACCAGCCGAACCGCGGCGGCATGACACCAATGATCGTGTGCGGCCGATCGTTCAGCCGCAGCGTCTTGCCGAGCGCCTCCGGGCTGCCGTCGAACAACCGCTGCCAGAGCTGGTAGCTCAGAACGACGACGGGCGCCGCTTCGCCGTTCGCGTGGATGTCCGATGGCTGAATCGTGCGGCCGATGACGGGCGGCACGCCGAGGAAGTTGAAGGCGTTGCCGGTGAGCACGGTGCCGGAGAAGCTCTCGGGCGCGTAGTCACCCGTCAGCAGCACCTGCTCAAAACTCGTCCCCATCACGTTCGCGAACGCCGGCACCTTGGCGAGCTGGAGATAGTCGTCCAGCGGATAGTCGCCGCGGCCGCCCTGGTTGGAGAGCCCCCGCACACCGATGGCCCAGATCTCGCCAGGATCCTTGTAGGGATACGGACTGATCAGCACGCCGTAGATGACGCTGAAGATGGCGGACGTCGCGCCCGTGCCCAGCGTCAGCGACAGCAGGGCGACGGCGATGAATCCCGGCTGCTTGCGAAACGTGCGCAGCGCGTAACGGACATCCTGCAGAACCGAGTGAAGCCAGCCGCCCATCGTGCTTCCTCCTACGTCGTACGGTCGTGACACGTCGTGCGCGAGACTAGTGCGCAAGACTGGGCACGAGGTATAGGTATGGTTCCGTTAGACACCATCTTAGACGGAATGGCACAGTCCTGGTGGCTTCTAGCCAGGTACAAATATCAGCGTCGCGCGCCGCCGCGGGTAGAATCCACAGACAGCAAGACCACTTACCGAACAAAACCACTCCCCTATGATTTTTACCCATCGTGCGTCGCTTCCGGCTGTCTCGGCCCTTGTCTCGAGCCCTGTCCCGAGCCTCTTGTCGACCGTTCTCTCGACCTTTGTGATGGTGCTGATCTGGACGTCCGTCGCGGCCGCGCAGGACGTGTCGCGCGCCCTCGGCGTCATTACCGGCACCATCGTCGATGCACGCACGGGGCAGCCGCTGCCAGGCGTGCTCGTCGAGCTGCGGAAGCCGGCGCAGGCCGTCGTCACCGACGGCGAGGGACGGTTCCGGCTGGACGCCGTTCCCGCGGGCACGCACGAGCTCTACGTGTCGCTGGTCGGCTACGCGCTCGCGAAGCGCGACGTGACAGTGACGAGCGGCGAAGCGTCGGTCTCGATTGCGCTGAGCGAAGGCACGGCCGCGTACGACGAGACCGTGACGGTGCGCGGCGATGTGTTTGGCGCGCGCGAGACCGGCGTCGCGGGTCAGCAGTCGCTGGGCAGCGCGGAGCTGCGGCAGTTGGGCGGCATGACGCTGGACGATCCGCTGCGCGCCGTCCAGACGCTCGCGGGCGTGAACGCGTCGGACGATTTCTCCAGCGAGATGGCGATCCGCGGCAGCGGCTTCCGCCACGTCAACTACACGCTCGATGGCGTGCCGGCGCGCTTCCTGCAGCACACGATTGAAGCGGTCGAGGACGGCGGCTCCGTGGCGATGATCAACAGCGACGTGCTCGATCGCGTCACGCTGCTGCGCGGCGCGTATCCGCAGCGCGACGGGACGCGGCTGGGCGCGGAGCTGGCGTTCGCGACGCGTGAGGGATCGCGGCAGCGTCCGCGCTACAACCTCACGGCGAGCGGCACGAGCGCGTCGGTGACGGCGGAAGGACCGTTCGGCGCGTCGGCGCGCGGGTCGTGGCTGGTGTCCGCCCGGCGCAGCTATCTCGATCTGCTCCTCGATCGCGTGCTGGACGACGCGAGCGTGGCGTTCGGGTTTACGGATGTCTTTGCGAAGACCGTCTACGACGTGTCCGACACGCATCAGGTCCAGGCGACGCTGCTGGCTGGCCGGTCGGACTTCTCGGATGACGTGCCGGCAGACGAAGCGTTGGAGGACGCGACACACAATGGCTGGCTGGCGAGCGCCGCGTGGCGTCATACCGTGTCGTCCTCGCTCACGCTGACGCATCGCGCGTTCTTCCTCGGCGAGTCGTATCGGAATCGCAATGGCCTCGGCATCGACATCGCGCGCGGCCGCGCGCGAGACTATGGGTATCGTGCGGACGTCGCGTACAGCTCCGGCGCCGGTCGCTTGATCGAAGGTGGATTCTCGGTGAACCGCCAGCGCGAGCGTCAGCAGCACGCGTTCGCGATTCCCAGTTGGCGCGTGCTCGGCGGCGAAGACTTCGACGCGCAGGCGACGGAGGTGGGCGCGTACGGGCAGGTGCGATGGACGACGGGGGCCATCACGTTCACGCCGGGCGCGCGGGTCGATCGCTCCGGGCTGACGGACGAATGGGCCGCGTCGCCGTGGCTGCAGGTGGACTGGCAGATGCGGCGCGATATGGCGATCGTCGGCGGCGTGGGGCTCCACCACCAGTTCCCGGACTTCGTGCAGGTCGTCGGCCGGCGCGGACAGGCCGGACTCGATCCCGAGCGCGCGCTGCATGTCGACGTCGGCGTCGAAGGCCGGCTCACCGCCGCCACGCGCTGGCAGGTGACGGTGTACGACCGTGAAGAGAAGGACGTCCTCGATCTGCCCGGTCTGTACTTCCGCCTGGTGGGCGGCGACGCGCTGCAGGGACCGTCGGCGACGTCGCGCTTCGAGAACAGGCTCGAAGGATCGTCACGCGGCGTGGAGTTGATGCTGCAGCGGAAGTCGCCGGATGCGTTGTCCGGATGGATTGCGTATTCGTACGGGCGGACGCGCTACGCGGACCGCGTCACTGGCGAGCGCTTCGACGGCGACAACGATCAGCGTCACACGATCAGCGTCTTCGGACGCTATCGCCTGTCGGAGCGGACGAGCGTGAACGCGCGCTGGCGGTACGGATCGAACCGGCCGATCCTCGGATACGTCGATCGCCGGTCGGGCGGGCAGTTCTTTGTCGGGACGGAGCGGAACACGACGCGCGTGCCGGCGTACTCACGCCTGGATATCCGCGCGGACCGCACGTTCCGCTGGGGCCCACGCCGCCTGACGCTGTTCGGTGAAGTGATGAACGTGTTGAACCGCGACAACGAACGTCAGATCCCGCCGTTCGTGAACCTGCGGACCGGCGAGCTGTTCCCGTTCGAGTCCACGCTGCCGATCGTGCCGTCCATCGGCCTGACCGTCGAATTCTGACGTTGACCGTTCACGCGGTGCGGCAGGCCGGGCCGCGACCGGGCTCGTGCCGCGACTGGGCCGAGCCGGGGCGCGCGGCCCGCGGCTCGGCATGAAGTCTTCCGTTCGCGATGGCGCCGACAGATCGCGGTTAGATTGCGGCGTGCGGCGGATCCGGGGCATCCGGCGGCGCGGGTGACGTGAACACCGGCTCCGACTCCGACTCGGGCGCTGGCGGTGCGGCTGCGTCCGCCGGGGCGGCCGCGTCCTCGCTCTGGACGACACGCTCGATTTCCAGGGTGCAGCTTGTCGCCAGGGCCGCGATGGCGCCGATGGCCGCGAGCGCCGGCGCGAACACCGCGCCCACGAGACCCACCGTCAGCGGAAACTCGGCCACAATCTGTCCGTCCTGCTTGATGCGAATCCGCCGGACGTTGCCTTCCCGCACGATCTGCTTGACCTTGTCGAGGAGCTGGCCGCCTTCGACCCTGAATGTCTCCGACCACGTTCGTTCGCTCATGTCACGCCTCCGCATGTCAGCCGCGCCGCTCACACTCCGGTCCGCCGCCTCTTCTACACTCTGACGTGTCCGCTCGGCTGGTTGTTCTGTCCGTTTGTGGCATGTACCACCGGACACGCCGGCATGGGAGACGACGTCGCAATGGCTGGTGCGCGTCCGCGACTGTGCGCTGACGGACATCTGAGACATCCCAGCCGTAGAATCCTGGATCAGCAAACAGGAACAAAAAGATTGATCGGCGGCATCTCAGTCGTCTTACCATGCAGAGATTCCTCGGATCTCAGCAACTCGTGACACTGCCGGAGCACACCGTTGATCGACGGGGCCTATCGTGCACGTCTCCTCCTCATCGCCGCGCTCGTCGCGGCGTGGCCGCTCTCGCTGCTCGCCGATCCGGGCTTCGGCATGCGCAAGCGGCAGATGTCGCTGCTGGTGCGTCGTCCGGCGCTCGTACGCCTCGCGAATACGACGATCGGCTTCAAAGGCGTGGCGACGGATCATGAATATCAGGCCGTGCTCGGCAGTCTCGAAGCCACGCTCGAAACCGAGCTGGTCGCCAACGAGCGGACGTTGATCAAGAAGCCGCCGGAAGAAGCGGAGTGGGTGCTGCAGGTGACGGTGACGGGCTACGGCCGGCCGACGAACGCGCGCCGCCACAAGTACAGCGGCACGATGTCGACGACGTACGTGCGCTGGACGGGATCGTTGAACGTGGCCTATCAGGTACTGGATCGCCACGGGCGCGTCCACGACGCGGACAACGTGAATCACATCTACGATCGTGAGTTCAATGAGACGACCTCGAACGACACGATCTTGAACACGATTGCGCAGTTCGGACGCTCCAGAGAAGCAGCCCCCGGCACGGAAGAAGAGGTCAAGCAGCGCCTCGTCAAGGAAGTCGTGCTGCGGATCGCCGCGAACCTGGGAAACACCGTGCAAGCGCTCGACGTGCGGATCGCGGGCGGTCATGAGCGCCTGAACCGCGCCGGTGATTTCCTCGAAGAGCGTCTCTGGTCGCGTGCGATCGAAGAACTGGAGAAGACGCTGCCCTTCGGGCGGCTGCAGCACGAGGCGTTTCGACAGTATGCGCTGGGGCTCGCGTACGAGGCCCTGTCGTACGATTCCAGGAGCTACGAGGATCAGCGGACGAATCTGTTCAAAGCGCAGGAGTTCTACGACCGGGCGATGGAGATGAACCGCGACGAACGCTACTTCGTCGAATCGGTCGCCCGCACCAAGGAATCCGTGGCGCGGTATCGCGAACTCGACACGATGCGCAAGGCGGACACGCGCCGCGCGTCGCCGCCGCCCGTCTCGACGCCGACGCCGATGCCGGCGCCGGACCAGCCGTCGCGGGCGGCTTCCGACGCATCCGACGCGCCGCCGGCGCCACCGCCGCCGCCCGCCGCGTCCGCGCGGAAGGCGCTGACTGCCGCTGACATCATCAAGCTGCACACGGCGGGCACGTCGGCCGCTCAGATCCAGGAGCTCATCGAACTGTCGCCGGCCGCCTACGATTGTCTGGACACCGACACGGTCATCTCACTCAATCAGGCGAGAGTGCCGGTCGCCGTCCAGAATGCCATGCGCAAGAAGTGCGGACTCAATCCGCTGCCGCCCGCGCCGCAGCGGCGTCCGTTCGCCGGTCAACCGGACCTGTTGAGGGAACCGGTGCTGTGACGCGACGCGAATGGCTCGCGTTGACGACGGCGGCAGCGACGGCAGGATGGGGCGTCCGTGTCCGCGGACAGGGGCAGGGTGACACGATCGGCGCGGCCCGCGATCTCGTGTATCAGGCGCTCGAGCGATTGTCCGCACGCGCCGTGACGGACGACGTCAGGGCCGCGGCAGGATTCCTGACGCGCGCGCTCGACCAGGACGGCAATTTCGGTGACGCGCACTACTACCGTGCCCTGTGCCTGAAGCGCCTGCGTCAGGATCCGGTGATGCAGGCGAAACATCTGGAAGCCGCCGCCCGCTATCGCTCCGAGGCGCTGCGCGACGCGCGCGATCCGTTCGTCCTTGCCGTACCGAAGATCTACGAGCGCCTGCCGGAGATGGGCCGGAAATGGGCGCTCGTGGTCGGCATCAGCCAGTTTCAGCCAGACACCGGCGCCGAGCGGCTGCAGTTCGCGGCCCGCGATGCGGCGGCATTCGCGGCGGTGCTGCGCGATCCGGCCGTCGGACGGTTTCCGGCGGACGGCGTCTTCGTGCTGACGGACGCGCAGGCGACGACGGCGGCGATCAAAGCCAGGCTGAACACCATCGCCACGCACGCGCGGCCGGAAGACCTCGTGGTCGCGTATTTCTCGACGCACGGCTCGTCGCGTGCCGACGATCTGCGTCAGGTCAGTTATCTCTATACCTACGATACGAATGTCACCGGACGCGATGAGATCTTCGGCAGCGCGCTGGCGATGGTGGAAGTCTCCAGCATCATCAGCACGCGCTGCGTCGCGCAGCGCACGATCGCGATCTTCGACACGTGTCATAGCGGCGCCAGTCAGACACCCGAGGCGCTGTCCACCGCGGATCTGGATCGCCTGCGCCAAGGCGCGGGCCGCTACATCCTCAGTTCGTGCGAGCC
>Ga0187894_10003303_pt1 | contig 18229 bp, 15 predicted proteins | sample GBC1701081metaG_FD_136650 | JGI IMG/M metagenome (GOLD analysis project Ga0187894, IMG submission 136650) | White microbial mat communities from a lava cave in the Kipuka Kanohina Cave System on the Island of Hawaii, USA - GBC170108-1 metaG ...
CACGACGCACGCGAAAGCCTGCCGCCCGGAGCCGAACCGCGCATGGGCGCCATCACGACCGGCCTCGGCGAGGTCTACATGTGGACCGTCGAGTATGAACATCCGGACGGCGAGGGAGCGGCGATCGCCGACGGCGCGCCCGGCTGGCAGCGCGACGGTATCTATCTCACCCCCGACGGCGAACGTCTGACGACCGAACTGGAGAAGTCGGCCTATCTCCGCACGGTGCAGGACTGGATCATCCGGCCGCAGCTCCGCGGCGTGAAGGATGTGGCGGGCGTTGATTCCATCGGAGGCTGCGTCAGGCAGTATCACGTGCAGCCGGACCCGATGAAGCTCGTCGCGTACGGGCTCTCGTTTCATGACCTGATCGACGCCATGGAGCGCAACAACGTCAGCATCGGCGCGGGATATGTCGAACACAAGGGGGAGGCGTACCTGGTCCGCGCCGCCGGCCGCATCCGCGACGAGGAGGAGATCGGGCGCATCGTCGTCGGCGTCCATGACGGCGCCCCGATTCATGTGCGCCACGTCGCCGATGTGCGGATCGGCTGCGAGCTTCGCACCGGCAGCGCGAGCGAAAACGGCCGAGAGGTCGTCGTCGGGACGGCGATGATGCTGATCGGGGCGAACAGCCGCGTCGTTTCCGATGGCGTGGATCAGCGCCTTCGTGAGATCAATAAATCGCTCCCCCCCGACGTGCGCGCCAAGACCGTCCTCAACCGCACCCGGCTGGTCGACGCCACCATTGAGACGGTTTCGCGCAACCTCGCCGAAGGCGCGATTCTCGTCATCGTCATTCTTTTCCTGCTGCTTGGAAACTTCCGCGCGGCCCTCGTCACCGCGCTGGCGATTCCTCTGTCGATGCTCCTGACCGCGATCGGCATGGTGCAGGCCGGAGTCAGCGGCAACCTGATGAGCCTGGGGGCGATCGACTTCGGCCTGATCGTCGATGGCGCCGTCATCATCGTGGAGAACTGCCTGCGAATGCTGGCTCAGCGGCAGCACGAACTGGGCCGCACGCTCACGCGCGCCGAACGGCTGGAGGTCGTGCGGGCCGCCAGCACGCAGGTGCGCGGTGCGACCGCCTTCGGCGAGGCGATCATCATCACGGTCTACATCCCGATCCTGGCGCTGACCGGCGTCGAAGGCAAGATGTTTCATCCGATGGCCACGACGGTCATTCTCGCGCTGACGGCGGCCTTCGTGCTCTCGCTCACGTTCGTGCCCGCGATGGTCGCGCTCGTTGTCACCGGCCGAGTCCGGGAACGGGAGAACGCGCTGGTCCGCGCCGCACGACGGGCCTACGAGCCGGCACTGCGATTTGCGATTCGCGGCCGATGGACCGTCCTCCCGGTCTCGATCGCCGCTTTTGTGGGATCACTGCTGCTCCTTGCGTCGCTCGGCCAGGAATTCGTGCCGACGCTCGACGAAAAAGACGTCGCGATGCACGCCGTGCGCATCCCGGGCACTTCCATCACGCAATCCTCGGAGATGCAGCTCGGCGTCGAGCGGACCGTCAGCCGTCTCCCCGAAGTCGCGTTCGTCTTCTCCAAGACCGGCACCGCCGAGATGGCCGCGGACCCGATGCCGCCCAACGTCTCCGATACCTTCATCATTCTCAAACCTGCCTCTGAATGGCCGGACCCGGCCCTCGGCAAGGGCGATCTGATCGAGCGAATACGGGAGGCGGTGACCCGGCTGCCCGGCAACAACTACGAATTCACGCAGCCGATTCAGATGCGGTTCAACGAATTGATCGCCGGTGTTCGCAGCGACGTGGCGGTCAAGGTGTTTGGCGACGATTTCGCTCAAATGGAACCTTCCGCGCAGCGGATCGCCAATGTGTTGCGCGGCGTCCGGGGCGCCGCCGACGTGAAGGTTGAACAGACGAAGGGGCTGCCGGTCATGAACGTCGAGATCGACCGGACCGCGCTGGCCCGCTACGGCCTGAATGTCGCGGATGTGCAGGAGGTCGTCGCCATCGCGGTCGGCGGACGCAGCGCTGGGCTGGTCTTCCAGGGTGATCGCCGCTTCGACCTAGTGGTCAGGCTGCCCGAGTCCCTGCGGCGTGACACGGACGCGATCCGCAGCCTTCCGATTCCTCTGCCGCGCGGTGAAGTCCCGCCGGAGGCTCCGCGCGTCGCAGCGCCGGAGGAAAACAACTCGCGCGGCGCGCGGGGAGGCTTCATTCCCCTCAGCGCCGTCGCGCAAATCGAGGTCGCCGAAGGACCGAACCAGGTCAGTCGTGAGAATGGCAAACGAAGCGTCGTCGTACAGTGCAACGTTCGCGGCCGGGACATCGGCTCTTTCGTCGCCGAGGCGGGGCGTCAGATCGACGACCAGGTCCGGCTCGCCGCCGGGACATGGATCTCCTGGGGCGGCCAGTTTGAGAATCTGATCGCCGCGCGCCGGCGGCTGATGGTCGTCGTGCCGATCTGCTTTCTCCTGATCCTCATTCTCCTCTACAGCTCCTTCAACTCGCTGGTGGATGCCGCGCTGGTCTTCTCCGGCATCCCCCTCGCCCTGACCGGCGGGATCGTGGCGCTCTGGCTGCGCGACATGCCCTTTTCGATCTCCGCCGCGGTCGGATTCATCGCGCTGTCGGGAGTGGCGGTGCTGAACGGGCTGGTGATAGTGACCTTCATCAACCAGCTTCGCGCCGAGGGAATGGAGCTGGAAGAGGCCGTCTTTCACGGCTCGATGACGCGGCTCCGCCCGGTGCTGATGACCGCGCTGGTCGCGGCGCTGGGATTCGTGCCGATGGCGCTGGCCACCGGGACTGGCGCGGAAGTGCAGCGACCGCTCGCGACGGTGGTGATCGGCGGAATCATCTCATCGACGATCCTCACACTGCTCGTCCTGCCCGGGCTTTATCGCATGTGGCGAAGGCAGCCTGTAGCAATTTCAACTGGAAAGCGGACGTAACGGCTCGCCGGCTTAACCGCCATCGCGCTCGAGCCGGCAGAGATCGTCGTAGGATTCGCGGCGGCGGATCACGCGGAAGCGGTCACCTTCGATCAATACCTCCGGCGGGCGCGGACGGCTGTTGTAGTTGCTCGCCATCGACATGCCATACGCGCCGGCGGTGAAGACCGCGAGCAGGTCGCCGCGCTGTACCGGCGGGATTGCCCGTCCCAGCGCGAAGAAATCTCCCGTCTCGCAGACCGGCCCGACGACGTCGACGGGTATCAGTCCCGGCAGATCCACTTTTTCTCCGCGCGTCGGAGGCGTCCATTGCATACCCGGCCGCACCGGCCAGATGAAATGAAACGCGTCATAGAGCGCCGGGCGAATGAGATCGTTCATACCCGCGTCACAGATGACGAATCGCCGCGCGCCGGACTGCTTCGTGTAGAGCACGCGTGTCACCAGGATTCCCGCGTTGGCGGCGATCGACCTGCCCGGTTCAAGAATCACGCGCAGCCGGCGCCCCGCCAGCAGCGGAACGATCGCCGCTGCGTACTCCGCGGCGGGCGGCGCTTCGCTGCCGCGATAATGCGCACCGAAGCCGCCGCCGAGGTCGAGCGTGTCGACGGCATGTCCGGCGCGATTCAGCTCATCCATCAGGGTAAGCGTCTTGCGGATCGCGTCGAGATAGGGCGCGACCGCGTTGACCGGCGAGCCAATGTGCAGGTGCAGGCCGCAGAGGCTCACCGCCGAATCGCGGCCGTGCCGCTCGAAGACGCGCCGTGCGGCGTCGATGGCCACGCCGAACTTGGCATCGCGATGGCCGGTGGAGGTGTAGGCGTGCGTGTGCGGATCAACGTCGGGATTGACGCGCAGCGCCGCCCGTACCGAGGCGCGGCCGGAAGCGGCGATGCGCCGGAGATTCTCCAACTCCTCCTCCGATTCGACGTTGAACCAGCCGATGCGGGCCTCGATGGCGGCCGCGATTTCGTCGTCGGTCTTGCCCACGCCGGCATAGACGATGCGCGCTGGGTCCGCTCCCGCGGCCAGCGCCCGGTGCAGTTCGCCGCCTGAGACAACGTCGAAACCGCTCCCTCGCGCGGCGAGCAAGCGCAGCAGATGCAGATTGCCGCAGCACTTCACCGAGTAACAGAGAATCGGATCGAGCGGCGCGAAGGCCTTCGCCAGCCGCTCGTAGTGGTCGATGAGCGTCGCGGAGGAATAGAGATAGAACGGGGTGCCGGCGGCTTCCGCCACGGCCGGCACGGCGACCGATTCTCCCAGCAGCACTCCATTGCGATAGACAAAGTGATCCATGGCGTCCTCGCGGCGATCTCAGTCGCGGCGCCCCATTGGACGACGGCGTGCGCCGATCCGCAAATTGGAATCCGCCGACCGCAGAGACTAAGGTGACATGATGCGCGCCAGGAAACCGCGACCGCCACAGGAGGAGCCCGCGCCGAACCAGGCCGCGCCGGCCGAAACGGGTGATGAGGAGGAGATTCTCGAATCCGCGCCGGTGGAAGAGGGCGGCGACGCTCTCGAGCACATCCGGCTCAAACTGCGCCGCAAGCTGCCCGGCCGCCGGCTGGACAAATATCTGCATGGCCGCTTTTTTCGGCTGTCGCGGACGATGATCCAGAAGCTCATCAAGGAAGGCCGCATCACCGTCAACGGCCGCCCGACCAAGCCCAGCTACGAGATGGAGGCGGGCGACGTGATCGACCTGGTCATTCCGCCGCCGCAGCCCTACGAAGTCATCCCCGAGGACATTCCGCTCGACGTGATCTACGAAGATGAATGGGTGCTGGCGATCAACAAGCAGATCGGCATCATCTGTCACCCCGCCCGCGCGACGCAGAGCGGCACGATCGCCAACGCACTCGCCTTTTACGCCGAAACGCTCTCCCACGGGGATGATCCGTTCCGCCCCGGCATCGTGCACCGGCTCGATAAGAACACCAGCGGCGTCATGATCGTCGCCAAGACGGACGAAGCGCACTGGCGGCTGAGCGGGCAGTTCGAACGGCGCACCACGGAAAAGGTCTATCTCGCCATCGTTCACGGCAACGTCGAGCTCGATTCCGACATCATCAATGTCCCCATCGCCTCCCATCCAAGCGTGCATGACCGCTACATCGTTTCGGGCATTGCCGAGCGGCTGGGCGGACGATTCGAGCGCAACCTCGGCAAGGAGGCGGTGACGCGATACGAAGTCGTCGAACGCTTCGGCGCGTTCACGCTGGTCCACTTGCACCCCAAGACCGGGCGCACGCACCAGCTTCGCGTCCACATGAGCCACATCGGCCACCCGATGGCGGGCGATCCGTTTTACGGCGGAAACATCGTCACGCGCGCCGCGGTCACCGGCCGGCCGGACGACCCTCAGACGCCGATCATGACGCGACAGGCTCTGCACGCCTTCCGCCTGAAGGTGGTCCACCCGATCAAGGAGACCCCCCTGCTGCTGGAAGCCCCGCCCCCCGCCGACCTGCGCGAATTCATCGAACTGCTGCGCGCCCACGCCCGCCCCACGCCGCCCGGCCGTCCCGCGCGAAAACGCTCGCCGTAGAGCGCGTTCCGGCGCTCGCCGCACGCCCCCATTCGCCTTATCCTCATCCCTCGCGGTTGAAAAATGATCGCCCGGCGGAGGAAGCGAGTGGAACCCGATTGATGAAGGCCGTCGAGCGCATCGTCGAACTCTGGCGTTTCCGCGAAGTCACCAAGAACTTCGTCTCGCAGAATCTGAAGATCAAGTACCGCCGCTCGGTGCTGGGGTTCTTCTGGTCGCTGCTGAACCCGCTCCTGCAACTGCTGGTCATCAGCGTCGTCTTTTCGCTCCTGTTCCACATTCACCGCTTCGCCCTCTATCTGCTCAGCGGCCTGGTCCCCTGGATGTTTTTCGCCGCCGCCGTGCAGGAATGCAGCATGAGCATCATCGGGGCGGAGTCGATGCTGCGGCGGCAATATTTCCCCAAGCTCGTCTTTCCGCTCTGCGCGGTCCTGCAGAATCTCGTCGCCTTCGTGCTCTCGTTGCTGGTGCTGCTGGCGGTGCTGGCCCCTTTCATCGACTTTCGCCCGACTTGGGCGTGGGCTTTCCTGCCGGTCAGTTTCGTCTGCATCGTCGCCTTCGCGCTGGGACTGGGCGCGCTGGCGGCCGTGGTCACCGTCTATTTCCGCGACATGCAGCATCTCATCGCGGTCTTCATGGGAGCCTGGTTCTACGTCACGCCGATCATCTACCCGCTCGAAGCGCACCCGCAGGCCGTGCCGCTCTCGCCGCGGATGACCGCGGCCGCGCCGCAAACGCCTCCGACAGCCGCCGCGCCCGCCAGCGGTTCGGCCGCCGAGCCGGACGGCCTGCCGATCCCGCGGGATTATCGCGTCTATTTCAAGCTGAACCCGATGTACTGGATGGTCGAGATGTTCCACCGGCCCATCTATGACGGGGTGGTCCCGTCGCGCGGGGCGATCGCCGGCGCGCTCTCCATCGCCGTGGGAACTTTGCTGCTGGGGCTGGCGGTCTTCTGGAAATTCGAGGATCGCATCATCTTCGCGCTATAGGCCGTATGGGCCGGCGGTTTCGCGCCGCGCGAACCTGTGACTGCCGTGAATGAACGTTTCATACAACTCGACGACGTCAGCCTGCGGTTTCGCATCTACGCGACGCAGAATCGCTCCATCAAGGAGACGGTTGTCAACCTGCTCCTGCGCCGGCAATACGGCAAGCCGAGCACCGAGGTGCAGGCGCTGCGCGGCGTCACGCTCGCCGTCGGCGAGGGGCAACGGCTCGGGATCATCGGCGACAACGGCGCGGGCAAGAGTTCGCTGCTCAAGGTGATGGCCCGCATCTATCCCCCCACGTCGGGACGGATCGAGCGGCGCGGCTTTCTCGTCCCACTGCTGGAGATCGGCATCGGCTTCAACGGCGAGCTGAGCGGCGTCGAGAACATCTATCTCACCGGCGCGATCATGGGTTTCGGCCGGGCGGAGATGAAGCAGCGCGTCGACCCGATCCTCGATTTCGCCGAGCTGCGCGAACACGCTGACACGCCGGTGAAGTACTACTCCTCCGGCATGGCGCAGCGACTGGCCTTCAGCGTGGCGACTGAAATCGACCCTGAAATTCTGCTGCTCGATGAGGTCTTCAGCGTCGGCGACATCCACTGGATCGAGAAGGCCAAGGCCCGCATGCAGGCCTTGATCGACCGCTCCAGCATTCTCGTGCTCGTCTCGCACCAGATGGAGCTGATCGAGCAGTACTGCAATCGCGCGATCTGGATGCAGGGGGGGCGCATCGCGATGGATGGTCCGCCGCCGGAGGTCGTGGCCGCCTATCGCGGGGGCGCGGCGCGCTAAGCGCCATTCCCCTGCTCGATCAGAATCGTGATCGGCCCGTCGTTGACAGACTCCACCTGCATCATTGTGCGGAAGCGGCCCGTCTCGACGCGCACTCCCAGCTCGCGCAGCCGCGCGCAGAAGCGATCGTAGAGCGGCTCAGCCAGCTCCGGCCGCGCGGCTCCGTCGAACGAAGGACGCCGCCCCTTCTGCGCGTCCGCGAGCAGCGTGAACGCGCTGATCGCCAGGACCGCGCCGCCGGCCTGCAACACGTCGAGGTTCATCCTGCCCGCCGCGTCCCCAAAGATGCGGAGATGCCGCACCTTGTCGGCGAGGATTTCGGCGTCAATCGGCGTATCACCCGCCGCGGCGCCAAGATAGACGAGCAAACCCGCACCGATCCTTCCGGCGGGAGTTCCCTCGGAAGTGACCGATGCCGACGCCACTCGCTCCACCAGTACGCGCATGCTCGCCTCGCTCCTTCGCCCTGGTACGCAATCACTCTATGGGATGCCGCTGCTTCAGGCAGCGGCGTTCCATGCGCAGGGAGGCGCTACCGGGCGAATCCTCGCGCGACCCAGTACGATAGCCGCGACTTCGGAGACGATGGACCATGCCCCTGAGCGACGCCCAGCGACAGCTCGTCCGCGGCTTCCGCGACGCCCTGGAAACCGCCCTCGCCGACGATGCCCGATTCCGTGACGCGACGCGCGAGGATCGGCCGGACGAATCGACCCTGGCCACGCGCTGGCAGGCGGCGGATCGCGTCTGGTTCGAGATCGCGCTGCGACCCCTGATTCCGCAGGTGCGCGTCGCAGTGCTCACCGACGACCGCTGGCGCAGCGAGGACTGGGAAGAAAAGATCGAGGAATCCGGCGACTCGATGAATGAGTTCATCGGCATGGGCATGCATGACGCCGGGCTGGATTGGGAGGAACCCCCCGTCGAGCACTATCGCGCCGATCTCAAATACTTCTACTTCACAACGCCGCTCGAATTGTCGCGCCTCGATGATCTTGCCGACCCCGCCACGCGCGACCGTATCCGGCGCATGTTTGACGGTTATTACAACGCCTTCTCCGAGCATCTCGGGGGCGAATGATCCGACGCTCCGCGCCGAGTCTCCCCTTCACGGTCTCTTAATAAGTGCATCCGGCACGCTGTTTGGGTGATTTGGCACACAGTACCGTGCAAGCATGGTTCACCTCGCACGGGTCCGCGACGGCCGTTGTAACGCCGCCGAGAAAACGCGAAAAACCACGGTTTTCCCTAGTAAATATGGATTGAATGCCGGATGGGATTACTGAATAATGAACAAAGAGTCGTGGCCTGCAATGTTGTCTGCGGCACGACTCTGATCCACCGTTCGGAGAAGGGAAAGAACATGACCGCAATGACTCGCCTCCTCTGCACCAGCGTCATCCTCTTCCTCGCGACCGGCACCGTCGCGCGGGCAACCAACTACAACGAAGGCATCAACGGCGATCTCTCGGGCAACCGGCTGATCCCGACCGACCTCGTCCTGACGCCGGGAACGAACTCAGTGATCGCCACCTCGGTTCGCAACGATCGCGAATATCTCCACATCACCGTGCCGGGCGGTTTCGTCCTTTCGGCGCTGATCAACGCCTCCTACACCGGCAACGACGGCACCGCCTTCGTCGGCGTGCAGGCCGGCTCGACCTTCACGGAAGACCCCGCCACCGTGAACGTGGCGAACCTGCTGGGCTGGTCCCATTTCGGCACGAATCTCGCTACCGTGGGCGAAGATATTCTCGATGACATCGGACTCGGCGACGACGCAATCGGCTTCACGCCGCCGCTGCCCGCCGGCGACTACACCTTCTGGATTCAACAGACCGGCACGAACGCCTGCACCTACCAGTTCGATTTCATGGTGACGCCAGAGCCGGCCAGCCTTGGACTGCTGTTGATCGGTCTCTCCGCGCTGCGCCGCCGGAAGTAATTCCGCGACCCAACGATTGTTCGCATGACTCTTCCATGTGCCCCTCTCCCGATTCGGGAGAGGGGGGGCGGGAATGGGTCATGCGCGGCGGCGCATGATCAGCGCCGCCACCAGCAATCCGGCGGCTGCGCCGAGCGAATCGGCGATCCAGTCGAATCCCTCCATCGAGCGCTCGACCAGCGGCTGTGTGAATTCGTCCGCTGCCGCGAATAAGGCAATGGCGCACCACGTCGCGCCGGCCGCGCCAAACGTCCGCACGGATGCCGGCCGCGCCCAAGCGACCAGCAGCGCCAGCAGCGCATAGGCGATCGCGTGTTTGGCCTTGTCCCACAGGGCGATATCGATCGTCGAGAGCGCCCGCGGCGGAAGGTGAGTTAGCGTGACCAGCAGCAACGCGTAGCCGGCAAGCAGGAGTCGGCGATACGCGAGCGAAACGTTCACACCACGGCTCGCGCCGTGTCCGGAGTGGAGGGAGTGATCTCAGCGCTCGTGTCGGCGGCGGCGGGAGCGGGCACGGCCTGTGCGACGGCACGCGGCGATGCGGGCGAATCTGTCTCGATGCGCGGCCGCGGCGCGGGGCGCTCGGTCTTGCGGCTCTGTTCTTCGAGACGTCGCTTCTGCTGTCGGGCGGCTGCGGCCGCGGGCTTCACAATGGCCGGCCCGGCGACGAAGGGGGTTGCGGGAGCGGCAGCGGTGGTCGCAGTTTTCGCAGTCGTCGGAACCTTTTCCACCGTCGGCGCCGCAACGGCGGATTCGCCCAGTATTTCGTCGCTCAGCGCGCGGTAATCGTCCGCTCCGTGGCTTGTGCCGGCGTAGGCGAAGATGGACTGACCGAAGCTCGGACATTCGGCCAGTTTGATGTTGCGGCGGATGCGCGTCTCGAAGATGCGCGCCGCGCTCCACGGCAGGCGCTGCGCGCGCGCCTCGGCGATGAACCGCCCCAGGTCCGCCACCACTTCGCCCGCCAGGCGCGTTCCCGCCTCATGCATGCAGAGCACGAAGCCCGCCACGCGCAGCGCCGGGTTCAGCCGCTCAGCCACCAGACGTACCGTGTCGAGCAGCCGGCTGACCCCCTGCAGGCCGAGAAAGTGCGCCTGGAGCGGCACGACGATCTCATCCGCCGCAACCAGCGCGTTGAGCGTCAGCACGCTGAAGGAGGGGGGACAGTCGATCAATAGCCAGTCGTAGTCGGACGCCACGCTTGCCAGGCAGTTTTTCAGGATCACCTCGCGGCCGACGACGCTGATCAGCTCACTTTCGGCCGCGGCCAGGTCCATGCGCGACGCAACCAGGTGCATTCCCGATTCTGTCGGACGCACCGCTTCGGCGAGCGCGGTGTTCTCCGTCAGCAGTTCGTAGGTTCCCGGACCCTGGGCCCCGTCCAGCCCGAGATGCGTGGTGAGATGTGCCTGGGGATCGAGATCGATCAGGAGGACGCGCTGACCGCGCTGGGCCAGCGCCGCGCCGAGGTTGACGCAGGTGGTGGTCTTCCCGACGCCTCCCTTCTGATTGATGATTGCGATCCGTCGCATCGAGCGACGATTATAACTGGCGGCGATCTCAACTCAATCGGACCATGGATGTTGTCGCGGGCGGCCGAGTCCGCCCGAGCCCTCATGCCGCGGGCTTGGGCCAGAAAAGGTAAAGCAGGCTGATCCCCGCGAAGAGTCCCAGCGTTGAAAGGGCCAGCTTCCCCGAGCCTTCCGACAGGTCGGTCCATGCGATCCCGACCGCCACGAGGAACTGAAACGCCGCCAGTCCGAGCGAAATCGCCGATCCCCAGGGACAGCGGAAATAGTCGCGTCCGCGATCCAGCCCCCGCGCCTCCTGCCGACGGATCACGAAGAGGCTCAGATTGACCAGCCCGAAAAGCACGCCCGTGGCGATCGTGTAGACCGCCAGCACATCCTCGAACGCGCCGCTGATGGCGAAGACCGCCGCGCAGAGGCCGGTCGCGATCAATGCGCCGGTCGGCGCCTGCCCCGGGCTGAGCGTGCCCATGAAACGGAAGATCAGCCCGTCCTGCGCCAGCGCGAAGGGGACGCGCACGACCGGCAGGATCGTCGAACAGAGTGCGCCGAACACGACACACAGCGCCAGCAGCAGCGCCAGCCGTCCTCCCGCCGGTCCGAACCAGCGCAGAAAGACATCGGCGGGGACCACGGGGGCGGCGGCCATTTCCGCCGGAGTCAGCACGCGTAGAAAAGCCCAGTTCAGCAGCAGGTAAACCCCCGTCACCGTCGCCGCCGTTCCGAACATGACGAGCGGCATCGAACGGCGCGGATCGTGGAACTCCTGCGCCAGCTTGTCCGTGTCGGTCGTGCCCGCGAAGCACCAGACCACCGCCATCATCGCGCCGGAGAAGGCCCCCAGTCCGCGCATCAGCCCGGCAAATCCCGACGCCGCCGCGCCGGCCGTCGACGCCGTCGCGGTCCACTGCGGCGACCGCCCCCACACCGCCGCGCCGACCACGATCGCGCCGAGTATCGCGAGTTTCGCCAGCGTCAGAACATTCTGCGTCCAAGCACCCGCGCGCAGGCCGGCGAGATTGATCAACGTGACCACCACGATCGCGCCGACCGACAGACCGCGCGCGAGCCAGGGCGCGTCGGTGCGGCCGAGCAGCTGCGCGCCGAAGTCTCCGAACGCCGCCGCCATCGTGGCGATGCCGCAACCGCCGACGAAGATCGTGTAGCCCCACCCGAAGAAGAAGGCGACGAACCGGCCGTAGGCCACCTTGAGATAGACGTAGTCGCCGCCGACCAGCGGGTATCGCGTGGAGAGTTCCGCGATGAGAAGCCCCGCCGTCGCCGCGAAAACGCCGCCGAGCAGCCATGCGCCAAGCGTGTAGAGCGGAGACGGTGCGTGCTCCGCCACGATCCCCGCGCTTCGGAAGATGCCCGAACCAATGGCAATCCCCGCCCCCATCAGGATGCCGGTCCCGGCGCCGATCATCGGGCGCAGCCGGTCGGATTCGCGCAGGCAGGTTCCCTCGCCGGGAAGCGGAACCTGCGCAGGCATCCGATCATCCATGAACGCTGCCGATCACTGATCGCAGGTGCGGACCTGGCAACCGGGGAAGTAGTGCTGAAGAATCTGAAGGTGATCCGCGCCCGAACGGGCCAGCGAATTCGCGCCGAACTGGCAGAGCCCCACACCGTGGCCGTAGCCGTAGCCGTCGTAGAAGACGATTCCGTCGCCATCGTCATACATGCGGCAGCGCGTGCTCTTGAGCTGGCGCCCCCCCACGGCGAGCCGGAAATCCTCCGCCCCCAGCGTGTCGGCGGCGCCGCTTGTGCCGACCAGCCGCAGGCGGATCATCCGGCCGTCGGGCGTGGAATCGATCAACTCGACGCGGCTGACTCGACCGAGCTTGCGGAGCGAGGGATACCGCTCCATGACGCGGCGGCTGATCTCCGCCTTGCTGAGCCGCAGTTCGCCCCAGCGGTAGTGCGGCGCGCGCTTGCAGCCGTCGCAGACCACACCGCCCCCCAGCGGCTCAACCGAGGGTTCATCGCGGCGCACGTTCCAGATCGGCTGCGACCGGCCGCCGCAGCAGGAAGAGTAGTAGGTACAGAAGATCGAGCCGCCCTCGCTGGCCGGCAGCGTGCAGATCTCGCCGCGCGTGGCCCGAACCGCCGCGACGGCGCGCGGTGTCACGCGCGTCCAGTCGGCATACACCTGGCTGCGCTCATCCGGCAGCACGTCGAAATCGCGCTTCCCGCCGTAGAGGCGCTTCTGATAGAGCACGTAGGTTCGCGCCGCCACGGCCATCGCCTCGAACGCCTCCGGCTGAAACGAGGCGGGAAGCTCGCCCGCCAGCACCGCCGGCAGGTAAGCCTCCAGATCGATGACGTTGTTGACGAGGAGCTTCGACCCGTCGCGGCGGATCATCAGCATTCCGCGGTAGGTCGCGCCGTCGATGCCGATGGCCGCATCCTCGTGGGGCGCGATGGAGATTTCATCCACCTCGAAGGTGCGGGCGCCGATCGTGATGCCCCGCGCCAGCGGCGCCGGCGTCACGCGCTGCGCCGCGAGAAAGACGGCGTCGGAATCCAGGACCTGATGCGTGGCCGTCTCGGTGATGGTGCAGCGCGCCTTGATCGACAGCGAAAACCCCTGGGTCCCGTTCCGGCCGCAGAGGCGGACGCGAACGTTTCGATCCAGCGGGATCGCGGACCGGTTGTCCGTCGGCCGCGACAGAGAGACCGGTGAGACGTCGGCCGCTGCCGCCGCGCCGCGATCGATCGGCGTCTCGCCTCCCGTCGCGTTCTGCGCCGGACCTTCGTTCGTCAGGCAGCCGACGATCACCACGACGACCGCTGCGCCCCCCGCGGCCACGAGTCGCGTGGGAACACGCCGCAGCCACGGCGAACATCGTTCGCCGAGCCGCACGAGTTGCCGACGCCAGTGAAGCGAAAATCCCACGCGCTTTACTTTCCGCCTCCGGCGAGGTTGACGCCCATTTCGCCGAGCCGCCGCTTGATTTCATTCAGCGACGTCTGGCCGAAGTTGCGAATGGCCAGCAGTTCAGTTTCGCTCCGCGCCGCCAGGTCGCCCACCGTCGCGATGCCCAGCCGTTGGAGACACTTGCGCGAGCGAACCGATAGCTCCATTTCGCTCACGGGCTTGTTCAGCAGATCGGGATTGCCCGCCGGAACCGGACGCCGCACCACTGCCGCAGGCCGCGCCGCCGCCGCGGGGGCCGAACCCGAACCCGCTTCCAGCGCCATCCCCAGCCGCAGCCCCTTCTGCGTGAGCATCACCTTGATCTCACTCAGCGAGGTCTCGCCGAAATTCTTGTAGGCCAGGAGATCGGCCTCGCTGACGCGGGCCAGGTCGCCCAGCGTGTTGATGTTCAGCTTCTTCAGGCAGTTGCGGCTTCGCACCGACAGCTCATATTCGCTGATCGGCGTGTCGAGCAGCGCGTTGCGCGCTTCCGACTGCCGCTCCCATTCCTCGTCGATCACCTCGTTGGCGGAGGACATCACGTCGCGCAGAAAGAGTCCCGCCCGGTGGTGATTCGGATTGGCCGCCAGCACGCGACGCAGGCAGGTCTCTGCCTCGTCCGTCTCGCCGCGATCTTCCAGCACCACCGAGAGGTTGATCAGCGCGTTGGCATGAACCGGCGCGAGCGTCGCACAACGGCGATAGAGCTCCAGCGCTCGTTCGTCCGAACCGTGCAGATCGCTCAGGAACGCCATGTGAAACAGCGCCCGGGGGTGCGTCGGCTCCAGTTCCAGGGCGCGGTCGTAGGCAGCCATCGCCCCTTCCACGTCGCCCTGCTTCTCCAGCAACCGGCCGCGCACATAACAGCCGACAGCGGAATCCTTCGACCCGGCGTCCAGACCGTCGATCAGCGTCTTTGCCGCGTCCAGCTCGCCGGCGACAACCGCCGTCTCCGCCCGTTCGCAGACGCAGGCCGCCGCCGGCCATCCCTGCGCCGCCGCCTTTTCGAATTCCGATTTCGCCGCCGCGAACGAGCGCAGTTCGCGCTGGCAGAGACCCGCGTAGAAGTGGCGATCCGCCGTGCTCTTGGCCCGGTTCAGTTGCTCCAGCGCGCGGGCCGGTCGACCCAGCATCCACTCGCACAGGCCGGCGCGCAGCGCCGCATCCTTGGAGGCGGGGCTGTCGTCCTGCGCGGCCTGCCGGCCGAGCGCCTCCACCATTTCGCGGAAGCGCTGCAGATGGTTGTGGTCAGAGAACGCGAATTCCTGAATGCTCCGTAGTGCGTCGATATCGAGAGTCGGTCGATCCAATACGGTCTTGAGTTCTTCCAGACTGTTCATGGCGATGGAATGGCCTTCCGGGGTTGGCGTGCGGGTGGGATCCCCGCAATGCGGACAGGGGTAAAATGGGAGTCTCGAATGCCGCGCCGAGACCGGTGCGTAATGATATCCGCGTCACAGTCCGTTGCAAGTCGGAGCGGATCGAAACGCTGATCCCGCCGGACGCCGGTAACTGATTATCGGAGCGTCGGTTGTATGCAATTGGCTGCGGACCTCCGCGACGGTAGAATCCCCCCGTCGAGCGGCGGAATAGGAACATTCCCGCCGGTGTCTCGGGCCGCCATCGAGCCGAACATGGGCAAGACGCCACAGGTTTATCAGCGCGTCGTGTTGAAGATCAGCGGCGAAGGCTTCTGCCAGCCGGGGGGCTTCGGCATTCACGCCGAGCAGTCACAGCGAATCGGCAGGGAAGTTCAGAGCTGCTTTGAACTTGGGACGCAGGTCGCCATCGTCGTAGGCGGCGGCAACTTCATCCGCGGCTCGACGCTCTCCAAGCAATCCGACATCCCCGCCGCCACCGCCCACTACATGGGCATGCTCGCCACGGTGATCAACGCCCTGGCACTACAGGAAACGCTCGAAAAACTGGGCATCGAGTCGCGCGTGCAGTCGTCGATCGCCATTGCGGCGGTCTGCGAGCCGTTCATTCGCCGCCGCTGCATCCGACATCTCGAGAAACGCCGCGTGGTCGTGCTGGCCGCCGGAACCGGCCGCCCCTTCGTCACAACGGACACCGCCGCCGCGCTGGCCGCGGTCGAAATCGGCGCGGATGTGCTCTTCAAGGCGACCAAGGTCGACGGCGTCTATTCGGCCGATCCGCACAAGGACAAGGACGCCAAGCTCTATCAGTCGCTGACCTATCAGGAAGTGATTCAAAAGAGTCTGGCGGTGATGGATGTGTCGGCGATCGACCTCTGCCAGACCAACAAGGTGCCGATCGTCGTCTTCAATCTCATGCAGCCGGGAACCATGCGCCGCGCCGTCGCGGGCGAGCGCGTGGGGACCTCGATCACGTCGTAGGGACGGCCTGCTTCTCCTGCCCGCGCCGGAAACCGAAGATCGAACGCCAGCCGCCCGTTTGCGGCTCCGGCTTGCGCCCGATGAGCGACGCAGACAGGTCGCTGATCGCAGCCCGCGCCGGACTCTTGTGCGCCACCGGCTTGCCGAGATCGACCGCCGAAGAGATCGCTGCGTAATCGTTGGGCACGAGAGAGAGAATCTTCTTGCGGAACTGCTTCTCCACCATCTCCGGCGACACGGTATGCACGTTCTTGCGGAAGCGGTTGACCACCAGCTCCCAGCGCTCCGAGGGGAAGCCGAAGTGCGAGAGCGCGTCGACCAGCCGCCGCGCGTTGTCGATCGCCGGAACGGTGAGCTGCAGCACGATGAGCAGCGTGTCGCACAATTCGATGGCGCTGCCGGTGATGGCGTCCAGTTTGCGCGGCAGATCGATCACCACGAAGGGGAAAGACGACTTGGCCGTGCGGATGATTCCGGCGGCCGAGTGTTCGTCGATGTGGTGACCTTCGTTCACCGTCTCCGGCCGCGCCACGACGCTGATCTGATCGTCGAATGAGATCGCCGCTTTATCGATCATCACCGCGTCGACCACTCCCGCGCTGGCGATGTCCGCCACCGTGTGAGAGGGGCTGAGGTCCCAGGCGCGGGCGATGTTGCCGAAGTCAAAGTCGTAATCCAGCAGCAGCGTGCGCTGCCGCGTCAGTTCCGCCAGCCCCTTGGCCAGATAGCAGCTCAGCGTGGTCGATCCCGCGCCGCCGATCGCGCCGATCGTCGCGAAGACGCGCCCCTGGTCGCGGTGATGGCCGGTTTCGTTCACCAGCCGGCGGATCGCCACCAGCAGATCGTTCGCGTCGATGGGCTTGGGGCTGAGCTGGCGGCACCCGGCGCGCAGCGCCGCGATCATGAACTTTCCGTCGGTCTCGCCGCTGACGCCGACGACGCCGAGCTGAGAGTCCGCCTCCAGCGCCGTCACGACCGTGTCGAGCGCGCCGTCGTGATCGAGGTCGATCACCAGAACGTTCGGCTGGACCGCGGTGAGCGCGTTCTGAAGTTCGGTGCGGCCGCGCGTCCGCGACACGACCTGGATTTCCTTGATCCGATCTAGTTCCAGCGACTCGAACCCGTGAAGCGCGACACGTGCGACGGACACTGCTGCCTCCTGTCCCCACATGGAAACGGACTGCATCGGCGCAGCCGACGCCCCCGAGCCGGATGGCCGCCCCCCTCTGCATCGTCCATCCGCTGCTTCACTGTGAGAAGCTCAGAATCATTTCATTCGCCTTGCCCGCGTCCGAGAATCGCGCAGAAAGCAATCAATTCGTGCGGCCGTGCACATCAAATCTGTTATCTGGGTTTCTCACCAAGGGTTTGTGAAGATGAATGCTTAGGTGCGAGGGGCTTCACGCCGATGCAACAGGGGTATCGCCGCGCAGCACGGCGAGGAGCAAGACCAGACCATGCCGCAATTGCCGACCTCGGTAAAGCAACCCGTGGATCAGCTCACGTTCCGCGAGTGGAGCAAGATCCTCTCGAAGACGGTCTCAGCCGCCATCGAGTCGAACGTGAAGCGGCGGTTTCGCCGCTACGCCGTCTCGGGCGAGACGCGCGGCGAATACCAGTATGACGATCAGCAGTTCAAACGCTCCTGGCCCCTGCTGGAGGTCTCCGCCCACGGCCTGACGCTCAAGAGCCACGAAGAGCTGCCCAGCGGTGCGATGCTCAAGATTCAGGTGAATTTCGATGGAAACTGGTATCCGCTCCGCGGCCGCATCGTTCACTCGACGTGCTGCCTGGGCGGATTCAAGGTCGGTATCAAGCTGATCTTCCCCGACGGCTGATCTGCCGCGGCGATCCATCAGGTCAATTCAGCAATCGGAGCGGCCGCCGGATCCTTCACGATCCGGAAGGGACGCCCCTCCCCGTAGTTATTCTTCGAGTAGTCGATTCCCAGTTGCGCGCAGAGCGTCGCGTGCAGATCGCCCACCTGCACCGGTCGCAGGTCCACGGCGCGTCCCGCGTCGGTCCGGCCGACGACCCGCCCCGGCACGATTCCGCCGCCGCCGATCGCCGCGCTCCAGCAGCGCGAGAAATGGTCGCGCCCCTGCTGCTCGTTGATGCCTGGCGTGCGGCCGAACTCGCTCGACAGCAGTACGAGGGTCCGTTCGTACAGGCCGCGCGACCGCAGATCCTGAATCAGCGTGCCAAC
>Ga0187894_10003304_pt1 | contig 18224 bp, 14 predicted proteins | sample GBC1701081metaG_FD_136650 | JGI IMG/M metagenome (GOLD analysis project Ga0187894, IMG submission 136650) | White microbial mat communities from a lava cave in the Kipuka Kanohina Cave System on the Island of Hawaii, USA - GBC170108-1 metaG ...
CGAACACCTCGCCGCCCGAGAGCTTGCCTTTGTCGGAGACCTTGAACGCCCGCATATGGGCCGGATTCTGCGGTCCGTGGGTGCGCCCGGTATCGACGACATAGAGCAGCTTCTCGTCGGGCGAGAAGGCGATGCCGTTCGGCCGCACCATGTCGGTGATCACCGCTTCGATCCCGCCCGACTTGGGGTCGATGCGATAGACATGGCAGGCGCCGATCTCGCTCTCGGCCTTGTTGCCTTCATAATCGGTGTCGATGCCGTAAGCCGGATCGGTGAACCAGATCGAGCCGTCGGATTTCACCACCACATCATTCGGCGAGTTGAGGCGCTTGCCGCGCCATGCGTCGGCAAGGGTGGTGATCGACCCGTCATATTCGGTGCGGCTGACGCGCCGCCCGCCATGCTCGCAAGTGACGAGCCGGCCTTCCCGGTCGGTCGTGTTGCCGTTGCTGTTGCCGGCCGGGTGGCGGAAGACCGAGACCGAGCCATCGGTCTCGTCATGGCGCAGCATGCGGTCATTGGGGATGTCGGACCAGACGAGATAACGCCCGGCCGCGAAATAGACCGGGCCCTCGGCCCAGCGGCAGCCGGTGAAAAGCTTGTCGACAAGCGCATTGCTGTTGAACAGCCGCGCAAAGCGCTTGTCGAAGATCTCGTAATAGTCGGAAGTCGCCATCTTTCACCCCATCCCCATTTTGTATGACATATCGAGCCTGACATTCAGGATAAATGCAAGGGCTGTCATGCCGGATAGCGATAGATGGCGGCGAGGGGCGATGTGGCGACCGGCAGATCGGCCTTGCGCAGGCCTATGGCGCGTCCGCCGTATCTCAGCGTCAGCCCGGCGATCTCATCCACGATGTCGTAACTGTCGGCACCGGCCTCCTTGGCGATCGCGATCGCGCCCGTCGCCTCATCGAGCGTGCCGTCGACGACGGCGTCGATGTCGACCAGGAGCGTGTCGATGGCGCCCGCCGCAGCGGCGCGCGCCACAAGCGCCAGATCGGCGCCGGCGCGGCCTTGTTTCTCACGCATCAGATACTGCTCGTTGAGCGCCGCGATCTTGCCGGCGTGCAATCTCAGCAGGATCGGCCGGGCGCTTTCGGCAAGCTCGCTCACCGACAGCCTGTCGGGATTTCCTTTTACGATCTCAGCCGCCAGATGCTCGTAGCTGTTCACCGTGCGATAGATCGCGTCGAACTCATCGACGCAAGCGAGGACCAGCGGTATGTCGCGGCCGGCGAGCAGCGGCCGCAGCGCCGCATCGATCTTGCGGGCATAGGTGCGGCGATGGAAGGTCTCGCCCGCCCCGCCCTGGAAACGCCCGCCCGGCGACACGTCGCGGCTCTTGGCGCGCGCGCCCGCGGCATCCATGTTCTTCGGCAGGCCGTCGACCTTGAGGGCTTCCGCCGGCAGGTCGCCATGCATCTCGACGAGACGCGCATTATTCTCCGACAGAGCGAGGATGAAGGCCACGTCGGGAAATGCCAGGGCTCGGATGAGCGGCTTGATATGGAAACGGTCCGCCACTTCGACCAGGGGCTCGAGGCGCGTCGGCAGCCGGAAGGTCGCGAGATTATCCGGCGTCACATAGAGGGCGAGGCTCGTGGCCTGATGCGCCCAGAAAGCGTCATCGCCGGCGAGGTCTTCGATCTGCCCCTCGATGGCCGCGATCTTCCGCTTGTCGAAGGCGGCTTCCCGAAGCTGGCGCACCGCCTCTTTGGCGAGATTCTTGAGCTCGATGATGCTGGCGCCGATGTCCTGAGTGACCTTCGTGGTCGGCAGCACGATCGTGACCGAGCCTGGCTCCCGCGCATTGGCGAGCCGGGTCAGCTCTTCGGTAGTCGGCAGGTCGACATAAAGCATGATGGCTCCTTCGCTTGCGGTTGCGGCTTCCCAGCAAAGCCTGGTTTCGGGAAATCGCCGAATGGTTTCACGCGAGGTGGCTAACAGTCAATCCTGAACGAAGCCGCCGAATATCCGGCAGGTTTGTGCCGCGGCTTCGTGACCGCTGGCGAGGCATTCGGCGACGGGTTTTCCCGCCACATGCACGGCAAGGAAGCCTGAAATGAAACTGTCGCCCGCACCCGTCGTATCGCGCACCGCGACCGGAAGCGCCGTGCCGCGGAAGACGTCGCCACCGGCGGAAGCGAGCGACCCGCGCGGTCCCCGCATGATGATGGCGGCGAGGGCGCCTTGCGCCAGCGTCCGATCCAGCACCGACCGCGCCTCGGCGTCATCGCCGTCGCAGGAGACGAAGGCGATGGCAAGCCCGTCGGGCGCGGTATTGCGCGGCTCGGCATTGACGGAGAGATCCTGCGACACGCTGACACCGGCCTGCGCGAGCGCGCGCTTGGTCGCGCCCGCATCGTCGAGCCAGCCGATATGGACGTGCTTCATGGCCTTGAGCCGCTGAAGGTCCTGAGCGTCCGGCCGGTAGCCGCGGCAGACGCCGAAATCCTCCGCGACGAAATGCCGGTCGCCGTCAGGCCCGGTGGCGATCACGGTGTGCGAAGTGCGGCCGGGCTTGATCACCTTGACCGCCGTCACATCGACGCCGAGCCGCGCCAGGACGTCATGTGTCCGCGCCCCTTCCGCGTCATCGCCGACGGCGCCGAAATACGCGGCCGGATGGCCGAGCCGCAGCAGGTTGACCGCGACATTGACGGCATTGCCGCCGACGAGTGCGCGATCGACCGGCGGCAGATAATGGTCGATGCAATTGTCGCCGACGGTGGCGATCCGGGCGGACACGCAATGCCCTAATAAGCGACGCGCTTGTAGTAGCGCCTTGTCGTCAAGGGATGGTTGCGCAGATGCCCGATATGGGCGGAGAGGCGCTCGAGCTCCGTCGCGAGGATGACGGGCGAGATGAGCGCGCGGAAGGCCTGCGGAATGTCCGGCAGATCGGCCTCGGCGGGATCGATGACGGTGAGCTTGTCCGTATATTGCCGGGCGAATTGCTCGACGCGCTCGGCGAGCGGCCGGAATTCATCCTCGCTCTTGAGCAGGATGACGCTGACGCCTTTCTCCACCAGCTCCAGCGTGCCGTGGAAGAAATCGGAAGCATGCACCGGCCTTGTGCGGATCCATTGCATCTCTTCGAGGATGCACATGCCGTAATAGAAGGCTTGCGGCCAGGCGGAGCCGGCAGCAGTGACGATGTGATAGGGCTCATGCCTGAATGTTTCGGCGAGTCTCGCGGCCCTCGGCTCGAAGGACGCTTTCGCAGCGAGCAAGGCCCGCGGCAGCTGCGCAAGATGAGGCGTCACGACCTCGTGCAGATTGGCCTCGCCGCGATGCCTGAGGAGCGCCGCGGCGATCAGCAGGCCCTGGATATAGAAGGACTCCGATGACGTGTCGTCTTCGGCGAAATTGACGAAAGCGCGATCGGCCGCCTTGCCCAGCGGCGTGTCGGCATGACCGACGAGCGTCACGATCCTGGCGCCGCGGGCGCGGCAGAAGTCGAGGGCCGCGATGCTTTCCTGGGTGGTGCCGGAGAGCGAGGGAATGACGACCAGCGACCGGGACCCGAGCGATTGGTGGTCGGTGAGCACGAGCTCGGCCGATCTCTCGGTGAAGACCTTGAGGCGCGAATGCCGGGCGAGCAGTGCCGCGGCCGGATACATGAGGATCGCCGCACCACCGGTGCCTAAGAAGAACACGCTGTCGATGCCTTCCGCCACATATCTTGCCGCGGCGGCGTCTATCTCCGCTGCCAGGGCGACGGCCCCTCTCTCGATCTTGAGGAAACGCTCGGCATCAAAATTAAGCATGGGGTACGAGTCTCCTGGCAGTTTGTCGATCATAGCGCCGGCTGCAAGGCCAAGCCATCCGGCCCGAAGAGGGTCACAGCCTCGGCCGGAACGCCAACGGTCAGATCATCTCCCGGATTGACCGTGGCGGCCCCGTCCGTCTTGACGGTCAGTTGCGCGCCATCCACAAGTCCCAGATAGATGATGGTTTCGGCGCCAAGCCTCTCGACCACCAGGGCCTTGCCGGTGATCGAAAGCCCGTGCTTCGGGAGGACACCTGTTACAAGAACCTCGGGCCGGATGCCAAGGGTCACTTTGTCCCCCTTGGCCAATGATGATTCGAGGCCTCCGGCAAGGGCAAGCTCGCCGCCCGAAGCGAGCGCGATGACGGTTTGCGATTTCACCTGCCCGACGAGGAAATTCATCCGCGGGCTGCCGAGGAAGCCGGCGACGAAGAGATTGCGCGGCCGGTTGTAGAGTTCGAGCGGCGAGCCGATCTGCTCGATCCGCCCGCCATTCATGACGACGATCTTGTCGGCGAGCGTCATCGCCTCGACCTGATCATGGGTGACATAGATCATGGTGGCATCGAGTTCCCGGCGCAATTTTGCAAGCTCGAGTCGCATCTGCAGGCGCAGGGCAGCATCGAGATTGGATAAGGGCTCGTCGAACAGGAAGACCTTGGGATTGCGCACAATGGCACGGCCGATGGCGACGCGCTGGCGCTGCCCGCCCGAGAGCTGCTTCGGCAGGCGATCGAGCAAGGCTTCGAGCTGCAGGATGCGCGCCGCCGCGCCGACCTTGGTTGCGATGACGTCCTTGCGCTCGCCCGCGATGCGCAGGCCGACCGACATGTTCTCCGCCACCGTCATATGCGGATAAAGAGCATAGGACTGGAACACCATGGCGAGCCCGCGCTTGGCCGCCGGCACGTCGTTCATGCGCCGACCGTCGATGAAGAGATCGCCTTCCGTCATCTCCTCGAGCCCCGCCACGATGCGCAGAAGCGTCGACTTGCCGCAGCCCGAGGGACCGACCAGCACCACGAACTCCTTGTCCTCCACCTCGAGGTCGATGTCCTTCAGCACCTCGACCGTACTGAAGGACTTGGCGATGCCGCGCATGATCAATTCGCTCAATTCGATGCCCTCACTTGATGGCACCCTGGGTAAGGCCGCCGATGAATTGCCGCTGCATGATGAGGAAGGTGATCAGGATCGGGATGATCGAGATGGCAAGCCCCGCCATCAACACCGCCCAGTCGCCGCGCAGCGCATTGGCGAAGCTCATCATTCCGATGGTGATCGTCTTGACGCTCTCGCTCTCGACGAAGGTGAGCGCGAAGATGAACTCGTTCCACACCCGCATCGCCTCGATGAGTGCGGCGGAGGCGAGGATGGGCCGGCACAGCGGCAGATGGACATGGAAGAAGGTCCAGACCGGGCCGGCCCCGTCCATGATCGAGGCTTCATTCAGCTCCGCCGGAATGGTCACCATATAGGCGCGGATGAGGAAGGTCGTGAACGGGATGCCGAAGGCGACATAGGGGATGATGAGGGCGAGATAGGTGTTGTAGATGCCGAGCGTGTTCAGCGTCTTGAACAGCGGAAAGAGCGCGACCTCCGGCGGCAGGATGAGGCCGCCGAGGATCGCGGCATAGATCGGCGTCTTGCCGCGGAATTTGAGGACGACGAGCGCGAAGGCGGCGGCCGCCGACAGGAAGACGACGAGGATGGTGGACAAGACCGTGACGATCACGCTGGAGACGAGATATTGCGAGATGCCGGCTTCCCAGGCAGCGGCATAGTTGCTCCATCGCCATTCTTCCGGCAGCGCCCAGGTGCTGCCGAACATCTCGGGTGACGATTTGAGCGAGCTCATGAACAGCCAGAACAGCGGGTAGACCGAGGCGCCGGCAAGAAGCCAGAACAGGATCAGGAGCGCCGCATGGGCCGGCGTCAATCCGCCGCGGGATTTGGCGGCGACGGTCATCCGTGATCCCGCTGCAGCTTGAGCTGCACATAGCCGACCGAAATGGTGAGGAAGAAGATCACGGTCGCGACCGCCGATGCATAGCCCACCACGTCGTCGCGGAAGGCCGAGCGATACATATGCGTGCCCAGCACCTCGCTCGCATGATTGGGACCGCCCGCCGTCATGACCCAGACGATGTCGAATACCTTGAAGGCGCCGAAGATGGTGATGACGGTGAAGATGAGGGTCGATTCGCGCACCCCGGGGACCGTGAGATGCCGGAAGGTCTGCAGCTTGCTCGCTCCTTCGAGTTCGAGCGCCTCATAGAGATCGCGCGGGATCGCCGCGATCGCCACCATGAACAGGGCCATCATATAGCCGGTCCATTGCCACTGCGATACCATGACGACCGCGATGAGCGCGGTACGCTCCTCGCCGAGCCAGACATGCGACAGGCTCTCGAGTCCGGTGGTGTAGAGCAGCTGATCGATGAGGCCTATGGTCGGCTGGTGGATCAGCTGCCACAAGAGTCCCACCACCGTCACCGGCAGGATGGAGGGGAGGAACAAGGTGGTGCGGAAGAATGATCTGAGACGGGGGCCGAAGACGCCGGCCTGCAGCACTGCCGCCAGCCCCAGCGCGAAGGCGACCTGGAAGAGGACCGACACGACGGCATAGACGATGTTGTTGAGAAGTGCCGTCCAGAAGATCGGATTGGCGAACAATTCGCCGTAATTGCCGAAGCCGACGAAGCGCCAGTCGGGCGACATCGAGCTCCAGGCATAGAGGCTGTAGATGACATTCTCGACTGCCGGCCCATAAACGAAGACGAGCAGGAGAATGATCGCCGGCAGGACGAAGAGGTAGGGCACCATCCTGTGTTGGATTGCCATCATGGCCGATGTCCTACCCCGGTTACGCTATTCGCCGCGGTCTTTCTTCACCGCCAGCGCCGTTTCACGCACCTTGGCCATGACCTGCTCGGGCGTTTCGGTGCCGTTCAGGATGGCCTGGCTGCCGGCGAGCAGCACTTCGGTCGAGCGCGCGTCCATGTCGGTATCGATCCACAGCGCTAACCCTGAGGCCTTGTTCAGGACATCGAGACCTTTCAGCGTCGCGGCATCGGCCGTGTCCTTGGTGACCGAGCCGATGACGGCGCTGGTCATGCCGGTCATCTTCACATAATCGGCGCCTTGCTCGGGCGAAGTGAGGAACTTCAGGAATTCCAGCGCTTCCTTGGGATGACCGGATTTCGCCGACACCATGAAGCCGTCAGGCGCGCCAGTGAGCAGGCCCTGGTCACCCTTGCCGTCCGGAAAACCCGGCAGCGCGAAGAAGTCCCATCCGTCCTGCTCGAGCTTCGTGCCCTTGAGCTGGCCGAATTCGACGAGCTCGAGATACATCATCGCCGTGCGGCCGGCCGAGAAGCTGCCGCGCGCGATCTCATGCGACAGCGCATTCGAGCCGCGGTTGAAGTAGCCCGAGTCGTTGAGCTCCTTGAACTTCGTCAAGCCCTCGACATAACCGGGATCGGTATAGATCGTGTCGGCAGGCGAGCTCAGTTCATAATCGGCGAGCCTTGTCGCATTGGGCACCAGCTTGCCGAACAGGTCGCCGATATAGTGCGCCGCCGCCCAGGGATATTGATTGCCGAAGGCAATCGGCGTCACGCCGGCATCCTTGAGCTTCTGGCAGGCGGCGACGAATTCGGCGAAAGTCTTGGGCTCGGCAATGCCGTTATCGGCGAAGATCTTCTTGTTGTAGAGCATGTATTTCGAATCGACATTGATCGGCACGCCATAGAGCTTGTCCTTGTATTTGAACGGCCCCATCGAGGCTTCCGAGAACACCGCCGTCCAGTCGCTGCCATAGACGGCATCGGTGATATCGAGCGCCCGCCCGCCGCGCGCGAATTTCTTGCCGAACTCGCCCGACCAGGAGAAATACACATCCGGCACCTGGTCGGACGCCATGAGCACGCGGATCTTGTCCTTGTAGGGCTCGTCGGCGACGGCCTCCATCTTGACCTTGATGTTGGGGTGGCTCGCCTCGAAGGCTTTTACCGCCTGTTCGAAATAAGCCAAGTTCTGCGGCTCTGGCCATTTATGCAGGAAGCTGATGGTGACTTCGGCGAAGGCCTGGGCCGACAGGGCCATGAGGCTGAAGCCGGAGATCAATAAGGCGGACGCGATTTTCCTGGGTTTCATGGTGTTTCCTCTCTGACTATGCAGTTGGGACCGGGTAGGCGAGGCCCGGTTGACCGGGTCTTATGGGTGTTTCGTAGCCAAAGGCGCCGCGATAGCCGCACACATGCGCGGCATGATCGGCGCCCTTGCCGAGCGCGGTCTGGATGTCTTCGCCTTGGAGAAGCGAAAGCAGGAAGGCGGCGATCAAGCCATCGCCGGCACCCAGCGTGTCGACGACGAAAGCGGGGATGACGGACTGCCTGAATATCTTGCCGCCCGCGAGTGCCAATGCGCCTTTGCTGCCGCGCGTGATCACGACGATGCGCGGACCATGGTCGGCGACCTTGCGGGCGAGCGCTTCCGATTCATCATCGCCGCCTTGGGCATCGGAAAGGAAGGCGATATCGAGATGGGGAGCCGTGCGCGCTATGTAGCCATCGTCATATTCGCTCGAATAGTCGAAGGAGAGGATCGGTGCCGACGCACCGATGCGTCCGAGCTCATCTTCGAGCCGGCTGTAGACGCTCGAATGGACGAGGTCGTGTTCGGCGATGAAGCGGAAATCTTCGTCCGTGAGCTGGTAGTCGCCGCGCAGGCTTGGATGGCTGCCGTCGAACACCCGGTCGCCGCCGACATGGCGGATGCGCGACCAGGAATTGGCGCCCTGGATCACGCGCAGATGGCTGATATCGATGCCCTCGGCGATCAGTGCCCGTCTGATGAGGTCGCCGAGGAAATCGGTGCCGATGCAGCCGAGGTAGCTTCCTTCGGCGCCGAGGCGCTTCATCATGATGGCAACATTGACCGCGTTCCCGCCCGGAAACTGCACGCCCTGATCGACATAGATGTCGACGGTGTTGTCGCCGATGCCGAGAACGCGGACCATTCTCAGTATTCCGTCTTCCACATATAGCGGCGGGTGGAGAGCGGCTGGTTGTGCCAGACCGCCAGGCGCTGGGCGATGCGCACCAGGGCGGCTTCCAGGATATAAGGGGCGACGATCGCGCGGATGGCGGCATCGATGCCCTTCATCTCGAAATCCTTGGAATCATAGATGACCAGGCGCTCGGTATATTTCTTGCAGAAGCGCACGACGCGCTCCATCAAGGGGCGGCTCGGATCCTCGCCCAGCATCAGAACCATGGGCGTGTTCTGGTCGACGATCTCGAAGGGACCGTGGAAGAATTCCGCCGCCTCGATCGGATAGCTGTGCATCCACTGCATCTCCATGAGGACGCAGACGCCGAACACATAGGCCGTGTTGAACATGGGACCCGAGGCGACCTCATAGAGAATGCGGTCGTCCTTGTAGATGCGCGCTTCCTCGGCGGCGCGCTTGTCGTTGCCTTCCTGGGTGTCGGCCATGGCCTGCGGGAGATTGGCGAGCGAGGCCATCAGCTTTGCCTGCAAGGGCCATTTGTCCTTGCCCGCGAGCAGCCCGCCGACAAAGGCCTGCATGATCATGAACATGCCGGTATGGGCTTCATTCGTCTCGCCCACCAGGAAGGGATGCCGGACGGCCTTGGCGAGCGGCAGGTCCTCCATCTGGGTGACGGCGACGGTGAGGCAGGGCTTGCCTTTCAGGAATTCCGCCGCGGCGACGGTTTCGGGCGTGGTGCCCGATTTGGAGCCGAGAAGGACGACGGTGCGCTTGTCGAGCCTGGCCGGCGACTGGGCGATGAATTCGGCGGGGAAATAGCGGCGGACTTCGAGCGAGGGGCTCAAATGCTGGATCCAGTATTCGAGGCCCAGCATGATCCGGTTGGGCGCGCCACAGCCGACCAGATAGATCCGGTCCACTGAGCTTGCGAGCTTCTCGCCGAGCTCGGCCGCCTTGAGCATGGTCTTGGCCGAGACGGCAAGCCCGTCGACAATCGCCTTCTTATTCACGTCGGTAGCCATCGGTTCTCCATGTCCCTCATTTGTATATATACCAATATGCTATTTGGTATAGTATACCTGCGTCAAGGAGATTTCGCCGAAAGGCCGTAAAATGCTAGTTTCATACTGCAGCGCAGCAGAAACTCGCTCTCATTGTGGAAAAACGAGAGAATATTGGTATATGTACTTACCTTCCGGTCTGAAGCGACCAAAGCTGCGGATTGCCGGGAATTTGCGGCGCCCGGTGAGCGGTTTCTGCGCTAGACCAGTGCGCTGCATCTGCGAAGGGACAGGATATGAGCGTGACAGATGACGAGCCGGCATTGGCCACCAAGGTCTATGAGAAGGCGCAGCAGCACATTCTCGAAATGATCGAGGGGCCGGATTACGCCGCCGGCGATCGCATCCCTTCCGAGCGCGAGCTATCCGAGCGCTTCGGCATCAGCCGCATGACGATGCGCAAGGCGATCGACCGGCTGGTGCTGAAGGGGCTGCTCGAGCGGCGCGGCACCAGCGGCACCTATATTCCCGTCCCCGTCATCAAGCGGCCGCTGATCAGCCGCATGTTCTCGCAAGGGATCTCGCAGATCGTGCGTGATTGCGGCGGCATTCCCGGCAACCGGCTGCTCTTCTTCGAGGAGCAGCAGGCCAATGCGCGCGTCGCCGAACGGCTCGACATCAAGACGGGCGACACGCTGATCGTGATCCGGCGCTTGCGCACGGTGAACGATCTGCCCTTCTGCGTCGAGACGACCCATCTTCCGGCAGCGCTCGTGCCGGGTCTCGCGGCCCATGATCTCTTCGGCACCCAGTCCTTCTATGCCCTGCTCAAATCGCGCTACGGCATCGATGTCGACAGCGGCGAAGGCACGATCAGCGTTTCGACGGTGACGGCCCAGGAAGCGACCTTGCTGGGCCTCAAGAAGGAATCGCCTGCCCTCATCTTCCGTGCCGTGGCGCAGGACACACACAAGCGCAAGGTCGAATATCTGACCTCCGTGAACCATCCGCAAAGAGTGATCTTCAAGACGGTGTGACGGCAGCAACAGGACACTGCTGCCTGAAATCAGGTAACATGCCTCAAGTGATTCCATCTGTTGGAGCGAACACAATGGCCCGCAAGACATCGAAGAAGGCAGCGAAGGTCGCCAAGAAGGCCGCCGCCAAGCGGATCGCCGCGAAGACGGCCAAACCGCGCAAGCCGCTGCCGAAGTCGCCGTCCGGGGTCGTTCTTCTCTCAGGCGGCAATCCTCAGATCGCGAAGGCCTATGGCGATGCGCCCGTGCAGGCCTATATCGCGGCCATGCCCGGCTGGAAAAGCGACGTCGGCCGCCGCCTCGACGCGCTCATCACGCGTACCGTCCCCCATGTGTACAAAGCGGTCAAATGGAACTCGCCGCTTTATGGCATAGAGGGCGAGGGCTGGTTTCTCGGCATCCACTGCTTCAACAAATACGTCAAGCTGGCGTTCTTCCGCGGCGCATCGCTCAATCCCGTCCCTCCGGGCACATCGAAGCAGAAGGAGGTGCGCTATCTCGACATCCGCGAGGATGACCAGATCGACGAGGCCCAGCTCGCCCAATGGGTGAAGCAAGCCAGCCAAATGCCCGGCGAAAAAATGTGAGCAGCCAGCAAAGTACCCTTAAAGAATCTTGGAGCATTTTCCCTGGGACGGAAAGCAGCTTTCATTTCAATAGGTATGGGAACTGTTGGAGCAGGGGGGCGAAGGGATCCCACCTTAAATTAGTTCAGCAACTTAGGCTTAGTCCTGCATCTCATGTGTACCATATTTGTGCGCCAAGTAGTCAAGCCTCCAGGCATGGAAACAGTCGATCCGCAAGAGTACAAACACGGGCGAACGTGCGGACTCCAAGGTCATCACGTGCTTTTTCCTTTGCGGGACCGCCGCGATAGCTTGGTCCTTTTGATCGCGGCAGGACGCCAAAGATCAAGCACGATGACATCGATTGCGCCGCGCAGTTCGTTGGCCAGGCTCGCAATAATTGATCGACATAGTTCGGCTGGACTGGTGATGGAAGGATCGGATTTTCCGGCAATTTTTTCATCGCCACCGAACCACAGCACCAAGTAAATACCCTGCTGTGCCGCGCCGGGATAGATCATATAGCGTTCCGCCAATTGCGTGGATGCAGCACTGTATAGTTCATCGTGCCATTGTCCTTTGACTTCAGTGACCAGAACAATCGGCTTGCCGTCGATTACCGTCGAAGCCGTGATATCGCAGCGCTTCGCGTGCGCCATATGGTGCTCGATGTTAACGACCAGGTTTAGTGCAGTTAATTGTGCGTCGAGCATTTCAACCAGCCGGTTGCGCGCAATATTTTCGTCCACCCGCTTGCCACCGGAATAGAATACGTCCAACGGATCGGTGGCTGCTCCCTTCAAACGCACTTGAATCAGGCCGAGCTGTTCAACGAGAAGGGCACGCAAATCCTCAACAGATGCAATGCCGGTCGCATCGAGTAGTCGGACAATTTCCGCTGGCTTCGGTGGGTGAAAGGCTACAAGGGCCAGTTGGCGGGTCGCCTCGGCCTTGAGACTCTTCAGCGCACTTCCGAAATCGCCAAAGCGAGGATCAGACAGCAGTCGCTCAAATACCCGGATCGCATTGCTAGGATTGTCACGACCGATCTGATAAATCACATCCGTAAGGAACCGATAGGCCATCTCATCCTCCGGATCCCCCGTTCCCCAACTACTGGGAAGCTCAACCTTCGGCCAGGTGAGGATGAAAGCATCAAGTACCCGCCATATTTTCTCCGCATCCAGAGTTGGCCATCCGGTCGCGTCATGGCGCGATAAGCGGCCCGCATAGTGCTCAATTCCGAAAATCGCTTTCGGGTCCGAGCTGTATTCCATCCAGTAAGCATCCAACGTCGGGTGAATGAAGAAGAAGTGACGCAGTAGCCAGAAAGTTCGCCTTTTGGCTCCTATTTCGGATGAATCCTTTGGATCGCGGCAGCGCACTTCGATCAGGGTGCAGAGTTCCGTACGGTCTCCATGCTGCACGGCGATGCCAAAAAGCGTGTCCATAGCGGCGAATTGCATCTGTGGAAAGCGGGCAAGCCAGTCGAGCGCGAGCCTGCCCTTGACAGCGTTGAAGGTCAAGCGCGTATCAATCATATGCACCCGTGTTGCCGCATCGTCCTTCCGTTTGAACTGCGGCTCAAGGTAGCGCTTGGCGAAATCGATGAGATCCTGCTCCGTATGAAAAAGCCGACTGTCGAGTTCCGCGTCTAAACGATCTGCCTCACCCTCGCGAAACCCGTTGCCGCCGATACCATTCGCCTTCACCGCGCCGAGAATGTTCATAGCAACGCCGGCGAGCGAACCGTCGCGACGAAATTTTGCTAGGCACGCCGCCTCCAGCACCATGGCAATTTGTCCGCCCTTTTGGTCCGCCAGAATTTCAAGTGTGGGAACGTGCGGAGTCAGGAAGTCGAAGCAATTCAGCAGCGCTCGTTCCGGCAGATGCGTATCGTCAAGGACGGCGGTGATCTCCTCGTCTTTATAGAGGTAGAGCTGGGCAAATTCTACGAGCCAACCCCAATGTCTTCCGGCTTCGATCTGGTCACGGTTTTCATTGAGATGCTTGCGCTGAATTTCGCGCTGTCCTTCTTGACGCAGCGTATAGCGCCGTCGTGAATGGCGCCATCCGTCACCTGCCTTTTTCTGCTGCAGGCGATAGAAGCGATCCTGCCGCGCCCACACCCGAAGGAAATCAGGCGCATTGCGCGCCTGCGCACGCATGTGGGCGCGCAGCGCATTCGGTCCTTTAGTGCCCGAGTAGATATTGTGGGCAGCAAAAAAATGTTGCCACAAAGGAACATTGCCCGAGCTGAATGCGTGGTCGACAAGCGCAGCGATATCCCCCTCGAGGAATATGAGGCCGACATGCGAGTAGTGCGGATAGAAGCGAAAGGCGGCTTCCGCAATATCAGTAGGATCGCTTAGGCCTCCGAGCGCCCTCAGTTGTATCGCGCGTCTCAAACTGTCGTCCGCATGCAAAGCCTTGACCGAGGCGGAAGACTCGTCGGCGACATGTCCACGAAACTTGAGCGGTCGTGTCCAGGCATCAATGCGCTCAGGTTGATGAGGACCCACAGCCAGCTCGAAATATTGATCCAGCAAGAGTCCGGCAATATTGCTCGGGCCGATGCGGCAGGTGCATCCGTAGGGCTTTTTGGCGCCGCAGCTGCAGGTGAGATCGCCGGTGATTTGGTCGAGGAAGAGGCGAGTTTCGTCAATGCTGAACTTTGCGATCAACTGGCGGATAAAATAGCGGGCGCCAATGGTCCTCTCGCGTTTGTCGCCGGTCGGATAGAGCTTGGCCAGGGCAGTAAGCAGTGCCAGCACAGCGGGGAGTCCGAAAGTGCCAACACCCAATCTGTCCACCATCTCGGCGGCAAGCTTTAGCGACGCGGCTGAATTCTCGGCAAGCATGGCGTCGAAATCGCCCTTATGGTGATGGTCGCCGAGGTGAGCCAGATTGCGCTGCGCAACTGAGCGCACATTCGCGTCGTTGGCCGGATCCACCAAAATCGCGCGCATTTCGGGGGCAAGCGCGGAAGCGGCCTCGGTATTTTCGAGGAGTTCTAACAGCAATCCCTTCAGATGCGACTTTGACGATGCGGCGGTCAATAATCGTTGGACTTCATCCAGAACATCGGGCGAGAAAAAGCCAGCTATACTGAACCGCCGCCAAGCGTCCATCCGCCGAAAATAAGGATCGATTTCGGCAAGAGTTTCAAGTCCGCGCAGCAAACGTCGCTTGGACATGGGCAATAGCCGTGATGGGTCACCATTGGCAAAGACGGCGTAGGGGTCGAGGTCGATAATGGTTTCTTGGGTGGTCCTCCGGCCTAGTGATGCGATCCATCCTAACATGCCGCGCAACTCATCGCGTACCGCGCCGTTGGGCGCAATGACCGCGAGAATACGCCGCAGCGACAATGTGTTGGCGCTATTTTCGATCCGCTCGGTCAGATAGCGCGCCGCACAATATTCGGCCACGACGCGGTGAACCGGATCATGATTGCCAATGGCATCGGCTGGTTTGAACAATTGCGTGTTCAGCACAAATGGGCGTGTGCTGGCGTCGAGTATCAGGCTACCGAGATAGGGATATCCCTCTCCACCGACCTCCTCACGGAATGAAACGCCAGTCGCTCCCGACAGCAGCAGCTTGGCGAAGATTTCACTGGCCGTCTTAACGAGGGTAGAGATGGCCGGTCGGTCAGCTCTCGCTTTATCCAGACGCTCGATGGCCAGACGCTGCACAGCCGCCGCATAAATTTGGCCTTTACTGCTGAACCGCCGACCCTCCTCGACAAAGGCATTGGCGAAAAGCGATAGAAAAAGCGGATTACCGAATAGCGGCGTAAGTTCGAATCGATCTGCCTCGCGGCGAAATTCGAGAAAATCCTCGTCCGGGAATAGATGGGCAAAAAAGCGCTGTTGCTCGTCTTCCGTCAATGGTTCAAGTCGCAGGATCGTCGGCTCGATTCCGAAACAATCGCGAATAAATTGTGTGCGCGCTTGATCCCACGCATAGGATCGACTGGCGAGAATGACCGTGCTCGCGCCGGTGTCTCTTGCTGCTATCAAAATCCCATTCGTCGTTAGTTCATTGAGGCGAGCTACCTCGTCCAATCCATCGATGATTAGGTGAAGTTGCTTGGCAAGCGATCCGCCGACAAGCGTTGCTGCCGTTAGTCGCTTGGCTCCTAATTGGCGCCCAAGAAATTCCAGAAAATCGCTCTTGCCAGCTCCGGGCTCGGCAAGAACAACCAAGACCCCGTTTAAGGCAACCACGTCGTGGTCGGCGAGGATCGCGCCCTCGTTCGACAGCGTTCTATTGATGTAAAAGTCCGGCATTCGCCGGATTATACAAGGTCAGATGCTGTAGAAAACCTGCAAATCCTTGGATTAACAGTACAATATGGGGGTTTGGCCGCAGGTAATCCTTGAAGTTGACTGCTCCTCGGCCCCTTTTGGCCAGAGAGGTAAGGGGCAATTTCCCTGCGCCACGGTTCCTCTAGGTCTCTTTCCAGGCCTGCTCGGTACCAACATAGCCAGCGATCACTGTCACTCGGCAGCAGTCGGGCCACTTTCATCGAAATATGCCTTGAGCAACGCCAAGGCCCTGAAAACCGACTATCATTGTGCAACCAGCCCCCGCGATATCGTAAATTCGGAGGCACGGAATGAGTCTGTCATTCAATACCTTTCAGAATTGCGACGTCAGGATGATAACGTGCGACCATGCGAGAGCCCACATGATTGACATCACCAAGGAAGCTGCGGCCTACCAGATTGAACTCTTCCAGATGATTGGAGAGTTCTGGGGTCGCGCCACCGGTATGCCTCCCGAAGAATTCTCTTCCACAGAGGGCTTCGGCGACACGATTCGTCAACAGGCACGCGATCTCCAATACCGCATGGCGGACGCATTCACTTTCGCCGACATACAACTCCGGACCTTTTACGCTCAGAACGGAGCAAAGGCGTACAGACTCGCGTCGCGCCTCGCTGGTACTAAACTCGTCCTCGGCGGTTCCTCCCATTTTGGCACAAGCCAACTTGCCAGCACCCGCAGCACGCTTCTCTATGCGGATACCGTTCTCATTGCCGATCCGCTCTACCCTTGGCTTGAGGATGCCCGCCAACACGAGAGATTTCGGCATGTCAAACTTCTTCAGGAGGCCCATGCAATCTTGCATCTGAGACCGCTCATCGATGCTAACCTGCCCCACTGTCCCGTCTTCGTCTTTCCGAGTTTCGAGAAGTCCCTCGAACGAGAGGACAACACCACCAAGAAGGGCATCGATCAGCTCGTTTCGGATGTACTCGCCCACTTCGTCGATCCTGGCATCGGCTCCTTCGACGATGCCTACACCTTTGCTCGCACCCGCACGGATGAGTTCATCCAAGGCGTCGAGCGGCATGCGCTCTTCGTGCCGCCGGAGGCCACTATTGGCGAGCCGATCGGACAAGCCCTGCAGCGATACGACGACTACGTTAAGAGGTGGCGGACTCCTGAATACATCCGGAAGCATGAATGCGCGCCAGTCGGCCCCAAGGTGCTCAACGGAATCTTTGAGCGCCTGTCGCCGCAATACCACCTATTCGAAAACGCCGAGGAATTGACCGCCCACCCTCTGCTCAGCATCGATCAGCAGGCCCACTATTTCAAGCTAGTTTCCAAGGTGAATGCCGACCGCCTGTCCAAATTGGGCTTGCTCGACGATGCAACCCGCCGACAATTGGCGGCTCTTTCCTCCGAGCGGCTGGAATGGCTGAGCAATATTCCCATCTCCATGCTGGTCAATCTCCGAGAAGACGCAGAACACGACGTCTTCCGCAAAATGCTTGCCAATGCGATGGGCAACCTTCATGCGTCGGCGCTTGAAGACGTCGACAAGGTGGCCGGCGAAATCTGTCGCGAAATTGACGCTGGCATCGCCCGCCATAACCGCTCCGTTCGCGAGATCAATGATAAGTTCAAGGCGAGCACCACCCAGACCGTGGTCGGTGCCGTCGGCGGTGGTCTCGGTTTCCTCGTTCCTACGCTAGCGCCCTTCCTTGGGCCGATCGTCCCATTGGCCGCCCTCACCAAACTCGGTTACGACGCGCTGACCCGCAACATCGAACTCAAAAAGCAATCCCGGTCGCTGATGGGTGTATTGGCTATCGCAAAGGATAACGCCAACCAGACGACCTGAATATACCGGCCAGTCGGCCGCCGCCTCGACGCCCTCATCACGCGCACCGTCCCCCATGTGCACAAGGCGGTCAAATGCAACTCGAGGGCCATGGCTGGTTCTTTGGCGTCCATTGCTTCAACAAGTACGTCAAGGTGGCTTTCCTCCGCGGCGCTGCGCCCCGTTCCTCCGGGCGAATCCAAACAGAAAGACGTGCGCTACCTCGACATCCATGAGGACGACCAGGTCGATGAGGCCCAGCTCGCGTCCTGGGTGAAGCAGGCCAGCCAATTACCGGGCGAAAAAATGTGAGCGGCCTGCACGAAATGACCCAGGGGAAGCATAGGACTATCGCAGGGACAGAAAACAGCTTTTATTTCAATATGTTATGGGAACTGGTGGAGCAGAGGGGGATCGAACCCCTGACCTCGGCATTGCGAACGCCGCGCTCTCCCAACTGAGCTACTGCCCCTCGCTGAGACGGCGCTGTGTAGGGGCTCCCATGGCCCCCTGTCAAGCTTTGGCCGCCTTGCGCCGCAGGGCTATCGCATAGGGATATTCCCGTGAAGTGCCGTGCCGGGTTTCCCCTTCTCCCGCTTGCGAGACCTTTGCAGAATACGGCGGTTGTCGATTGGAGAGGTCGATATGGATTTTTTGAGCGCCGTGGATGGCGGCAAGAGCCTGCGAGGCCCTGCACGGGATGC